>Ga0272446_1006445_pt1 | contig 12238 bp, 13 predicted proteins | sample YNPCB0061_FD_194587 | JGI IMG/M metagenome (GOLD analysis project Ga0272446, IMG submission 194587) | Hot spring microbial mat communities from Yellowstone National Park, WY, United States - YNP-CB-006-1 | ecosystem: Environmental > Aquatic > Thermal springs > Hot (42-90C) > Sediment | place... | reverse complement strand
TAATATTAATATTAGCACTCATAAAATCTCCAAAATTTTAAAAAGAAATATATATATTTGCATAACGTTTATTAGGATTCATAAATGTATATATACTTTTTTGTATTATACTAACTTTTAGGAAAGTATAAGATGCCACAATTTATTCATAATTCTAAAGTATATTATAATCCTGTTGAATATGCAATGGATTTCATAGGTGGTACTTGGAAGATGCCGATATTATGGAGATTAAAGGATAATACAATGAGATATTCTCAATTAAAGAAAAGCATTCACAATATTACAGATAAAATGCTTACTACTCAATTAAGGGAATTGGAATCAAATGGATTTATTAATAGAAAGGTTTTCCCAGTTGTTCCACCTCATACAGAATATTCTTTGACTGAAAAAGGCAAAAAAGCTATAGAGCTAATAAAAATAATTAGACAATACGGTATAGAATTAATGGAAGAAGATGGAATAGATGTATCTTATTACAAATGATGAAATATTCTTTTAGCAATAATTTGAGATTTAATTAGTGCATCTTCGTCCAGTTCCGGTAGTTCATTTTTTTCTTTCAAAAATTCAATTAACGTTTCAGTTGGGATATTTCCTACTAATTCATCTTTAGCCATTGGACAACCGCCAAATCCCATTATAGCCGAATCGAAATTTTTACAACCACATTCATACGCTGCTTGTATCTTCTCTAATGCTAGAGGTGCCGTAGAATGTAAGTGAGCGCCAAATTCAATAAATGGAAAATCTTTATTTAGATTATCAAAAATTAATTTTATAGAATCGGGTGTAGAACAACCTATAGTGTCAGATAATGATATATATTTTACCCCATTATGAATTAATTTTTCTACCCAGTAAGATACAATATCTAAATCCCAAGGTTCATTATAAGGGTTGCCAAAAGCCATAGAAAGATATAAGATAATTTCTTTATTGGAAGTAGCAGCAATATTAGATATTTCATCAACACGAGCCAAAGACTGTTCTCGAGTTGAGTTTGTATTTCTTTTTTGAAATTCTTCTGAAACAGAAAATGGAAAGCCCAAATAATCTATTTCATCGAATACACAAGCTTCCTCTGCACCTCTTAAATTTGCTACAATTGCTAAAAGCTGCGAATAGGAATTACTTAAATCTATTTTTTTGATTATTTCTACTGTATCTCTCATCTGAGGAATAACTTTAGGCGATACAAAAGAACCAAAATCAATCACATCGAAACCAACTTTGAGCAAAGAATTTATATATTGGATTTTCAGTTCTGTTGGGATAAATTCTTTAATACCTTGCATTGCGTCGCGTGGGCATTCAGTCAATTTAATCATAACTCTACCAATTAATCAAAACAACCTATCATTCTTGCAATAACTAATCTTTGAATTTCTGATGTACCCTCACCAATTTCCAAGATTTTTTGGTCTCTATAAAATCTTTCAGCATCATATTCTTTCATTAAGCCATATCCACCGTGTATTTGTACACAATGGTCAGCAGCTTTATGAGCTAATTCAGAGCAATATAGCTTTACTATTGCACTTTCTTTAGTAATTTTTTCACCTTTTTCTAACATTTTTACTACATCATATAAATATGTTCTACCTAATTCTATTCCTGCTTCTAAATCGGCTAATTTAAAAGCAATTGATTGATATGTAGATATATTTCGACCAAATGTTTTTCTTTCTTTAGCATATTTTAAAGCTAATTCATATGCACCCTGTGCCAGACCCAAGCTCATCGCAGCAATCGATAACCTTCCTTTATCTAAAGTAGCTAACATTTGTTTAAATCCATCGCCTCTTTGCCCAAGAATATTATCAGAAGATACTATACAATCATTAAAATATAATTCACTAGTATTAGAAGCTCTCCATAACATTTTTCCTTTCATAGCTTTGGCTTCGAAACCTTCAGTTCCATTGTAAACAATGAAGGTAGTATATTCTTTTCTACCATCAGGTTGCTGTCCTGTCACTGTAAGAACTGACGATCCTAAAGTAATCTTTGTTGAAGCATTTGTAATAAATATTTTTGAACCATTAATCTTCCAATCTTCTCCTACTTGGTAAGCCCTTGTTTTAGTGTTTCCTGCATCAGAACCTGCATCTGGTTCTGTTAGTCCAAAACCCCAAAGATGATTAGTTAATTTTGGTAATAAATATTCCTTTTGTTGCTCATTACCATAATTTAATATTGGTCCTATTCCAAGAGAGTTATGAGCTGCTACAGTAATTGCTTGCGAGCTATCAACTCTTGCTAATTCTTCAACTAAAACTAAATAAGATAAGTAATCTAAGTCAGAACCGCCATATTCTTCGGGTATAGTAGCACCCAAAAATCCTATTTCTGCGAGTTTTTCAGTCATCTCGTAAGAAAATTCTTCTTCTTCATCTAATTTACGGGCTACAGGTTTAATTACTTCTTCAGCAAATTTTCTTACTGTATGCCTTAACTGGATTTGCTCATCAGATAAATTACGATATAAAGAGGTCATAAATTTAAAAAAAATTTAAAATTGTATCTACGAGAATTTAATATAATAATTTTATAAAAAATATCTAAATACTTAATTGTTAATTCTTGATTAATAAATGTTAATATATCGTTAAGTTATTGTTAATATTAGACTTGCGTAATTTTCTTCTTTGAAAATTAATATAAAAATAATAATTTTGAATTATAATGAAGACATTATAATGAAAAACAAAATTAAAAATAGCGTTTTAAGTTTCGATATTAAATTATTTAAGTTAATTTATTCATCATCAGATTTTAAATTAGTAGATAAAATAATGTATTATACTTCTAAAAGTGCAGATGGAGTCTGGTATTTTTTAATCGGTATATTTTTAATATTAGTTAATTACAAAATAGGAACAAAATTTTCGATAGTAGTTCTATTATCATTTTTATTAGAATTAATTTTATTAAAATTTTTTAAGATATTATTCAAAAGGGAAAGACCCGGTTGGGTGATTGATGGGATAAACTTTTTAATTAATCCTCCAGATAAATTTTCATTCCCATCTGGTCATTCATCGGGTGCTTTTCTATTTCTTATGGGAATTGCTTTTTATTTCCCAAGTTTATTGATAATATTTTTACCTTGGGCTTTTTTAGTAGGTATATCTAGAATTTATAATGGAGTTCATTATCCAAGTGATGTAATTGTTGGAGCGTTGCTTGGAATATCTTCTTTTCTTATTATTAACAATATAATTTTAAAGAACTTGTCGCTCGGTCCATTTATTTAATAGTCTGTTAAACTCTTCCTCACTAATATTTCGATTATCAAACATTCCCTTATTTAATCTCTGTCTAAACATTTCATAAACAATAATAGCACAAGCCACAGATATATTTAGACTTTGAATCATTCCTATTTGTGGTATAATTATATTTTCATCTGCCAAATTTATAGCATCAGAGGAACAACCTGAATGCTCATTACCTAATACTACCGCTACTTTTTCTGTAAAATCAACTTCATAAATCGATTTAGAATTTTTGTTTAATGCTGTTGAATAAATTTTAAAATTTTCATCTTTTAATTTCTTATAACATTCGCCAATACTCGTATATTTGGTTGTTTCTATCCATTTAGTAGCACTGGAGGAACTACTTGTGCTTAATTTTGGAAATGGCTGGCTTCCATCATATACTAAATTAATTTTGTAAATTCCAGTTGATTCGCAACTTCGTAAGCAAGCAGATAAATTATGTGGATCTATAATATTTTCAAAAACTACAGTAAAAGTTTCTTGTCTATTGTTTAATACTGAAATAAATTTATTTAATCGCTCCTCTGTTAAAAATTGTTTGTAATCCATAATAAATAATATAATTTATATAACTACGTAAATTTAAAAGTACAAAAGAGGTTGCATTATGAAAAAAATTATATTTTATATTCTATTTTTAATAACAAATATTAATGTATTATTTTCTCAAAATGAATTTTCAACAAGACCAATAGCAACTAATTTGGACACTCCTTGGGAAATTCTTTGGGGACCTGATAATAATATTTGGTTTACTGAACGATATGGAAGAATTAGCAAAGTAGATCCAATCACAGGTAAAATTACTTCATTAATTAAAATTGACGAAGTTTTCGAAGATGGAGAACGTGGACTAATGGGATTAGTTTTACATCCAAACTTTGCTAAAGAACCGTATGTATATACAGTATATAATACAGGATTTGATAATCCATCGACAAAAATAAAAATAGTAAGATACACATATGATGGCGAAAAATTAATATCGCCATACGTTTTAATGGATAATATCAAAGGTTGGTGGAACCACGATGGAGCAAGACTCTGGATAACAGATGATTTAAAATTATTAGTTACAATAGGAGACGCTGCAGATCTAAGCACACCACAAAATTTAAGTAGTCTAAATGGCAAAATTTTAAGAATGAATTTGGATGGTTCTATTCCCAATGATAATCCGTTTCCTAATAGCTATGTTTATAGTTTCGGTCATCGTAATCCCCAAGGATTAGTGGTTGCTAATGGTAAAATTTATTCATCAGAACACGGACCCAGCACCGATGATGAGATTAACATAATTTTTGCAGGTAGAAATTATGGTTGGCCCGATGTAAATGGTTATTGTAATACAGAAAAAGAAAAAGATTTTTGTAAAAAAAATAATGTAGTAGAACCTATAATTTCTTTAACTCCTCAAGCTACATTAGCAATTTGCGGTATAGATTATTATCAACATAATCTAATTCCTGAATGGAACAATTCATTACTTGTAACTGCATTAAAAGACCAAAGATTAGTCCAATTGAAACTAAATGAACAAGGTGATTCGGTATTATTAAGAAAAGATTTCTTTACTTGGGAATTTGGAAGATTAAGAGACGTTTGTATTTCTCCTGATGGCAAAGTGTATCTTGCTACATCTAATAAAGATGGGCGTGGAACTCCTAAAATCAATGATGATAAAATTTTGGAAATAACTCCTATAGCTACTAATGTAAAAAAAAACGATAATCTCTCTACTTTAATATTTCCAAATCCTACAAATGATAATATTAATATAGTTTTAAATAATTCAGTTGAAGAATTCGAATTAGAAATTTATAATTATTTAGGTAAATTGAAGATAAATAATAAATACAATCAAAATTATATTCAAATAAATTTAAAGGAAATTGATAATATAGGATTAGAAAAAGGAATTTATTTTTTAGTTTTGAAGTTTACAGATAATATAATCTTCAAAAAAATAGTTTTAAATTGATATGGAATTAAAGAAATCTAATCCCGAATGGATAACAGATAATTTTAAAAATGAAGTAGCAGGTAAAGTAGTAGAAGGAATTGATTTAAATTATAAAAAACAAAAAAAATCAAAAAAGATAACAAAAAACCTAAATATTGACGAATTATATAAAGGTTTAATCGAAGGTAATAGGACTATTCTATCAAAAGTAATTACTATCATAGAGAGCAATTCGCCAAAATATAAAGTTATTACAGATGAATTAATTAAAAAAATTCACCCATTAACAGGAAATTCTATAAGAATTGGAATTACAGGTCCTCCTGGTGTAGGTAAAAGCACTTTTATTGAATCATTGGGAACTTTTTTAGTAGAGAATAATCAAAAAGTAGCTGTGTTAGCTGTAGATCCTAGCAGTACTGTTACAAAAGGTTCTATTCTTGGAGATAAAACAAGGATGGAAAACCTATCTAGAAATGATAATGCTTATATTAGACCATCTCCATCAGGCGGAACATTAGGCGGAGTAGCAAAAAGAACTAAAGAAGCTATATTAGCTTGCGAAGCTGCAGGATACAATATAATATTAATCGAAACAATTGGAGTAGGTCAAAGCGAAATAACTGTTAGAAGTTTAGTTGATATATTTATATTATTATTACTACCAGGCTCGGGCGATGAATTACAAGGAATAAAAAAAGGAGTTGTAGAATTAGCAGATATTTTAGTAATAAATAAATGTGATGGAGAATATAAATTAAAAGCAAATCAAACCAAATCAGCATATCAATCTGCAATAAAGTTATTACAAAGTCCTACAGAAGGTTGGAAACCTAAAGTACTAACAATGTCAGCATTAGAGCAATTGGGAATAAAAGAGGTATGGTCTACTGTTAACGAATTTATTATTAATACAAAAAATTCAGGATATTTCGAGTACAGAAGGAAAAGACAATTAGTAGAATGGTTAAACACTTTGATTTTTGATTATATTCAAAATAAATATTTAGAAAATAAAAATTTTAAGTTAGCAAAAGAGCAAATAGAACAAGATTTATTATTATCTAAAATTTCTCCAAACGAAGCCATAGATAAACTAATTAATATATTAGGTATATGAAAATTTTAATAGCATCGAATAATCAACATAAAATAATTGAATTTCAAGCAATTTTTAGAACTTTTGATAATATTAAATTGCTAACTCCTAAAGATTTAAATATTGAAATTGAAATCGAAGAAAATGGAAATACTTTTGAAGATAATTCAATAATAAAAGCTAAAAAATATTTTGATATATCTCAAATACCCATATTAGCTGATGATAGCGGGCTGATTGTTCCGGATTTGAATAATGAACCTGGTATATATTCTGCAAGGTATGCTGGAATTGGCGCAAATGATAATTTAAATCGTCAAAAATTATTAGAAAATATTAAACTAAAAGGATTGATAGAGCCTAAAGCAAAATTTATATGCATAATATGTTTTTATGATGGTAATAATGAATATATATTTAATGGTGAATGTAATGGAAAGATAATAAATGAAGAAAGAGGATATAATGGTTTCGGATATGATCCAATATTTGTACCAAACAGTTTTTCATTAACATTTGCGGAATTAGATTCTGAAATTAAAAATAAAATTAGTCATCGTGCAAAAGCTTTAGAAAAATTTAAATTTTTTATGAATGAATATTTAAAAAAATAATATGAGCGAAGAAAAAGAAATTAATAATACAGAAACACAAGAAAATGAGCAACTTAACTTTTTTGATCATTTAGAAGAATTACGAAAGAGAATTTTATGGGGTATAGTCGGTTTAATTATTGGATGTATAATTTCTGGTATATTTATCGAGCAAATAATGAATTATGTATTACTTTTACCTGCAAAAACAGCAAACTTAAAACTACAAAATTTAAGACCTTTTGGAATACCTTTTTTATATTTTAAATTAATTTTTATTATAGGATTTATTATTTCTTTTCCGTTTATTTTATATCAATTATGGTTGTTTATAGAGCCTGCTCTTTATAGAAATGAAAAGGCTTGGGCAAAAAAAATAACTTTTTTTACAAGTTTATGTTTTTTAACGGGAGTAGCATTTGCTTTTTTTTTAATGATACCATCAATGTTAGGTTTTGCTGCAAGTTTTGGGAATGTAGAAATACAAAACAATATTGATATTAATGAATATTTTGGATTTATTACGATGACTATGTTAGCAGCAGGAATAATTTTCGAAATGCCAATGCTTTCATATGTTTTAACTAAATTTGGAGTTATTACTCCTAATATTATACTAAAATATTGGAGACATTCAATAGTCATAATTTTTATATTAGCTGCAATTTTGACACCTACACCTGATCCTATTAATCAAACATTTTTTGCAGTTCCACTAATATTATTATACTTTATTAGTTATTGGATTTCTAAATTATCTTTTAAACCAAAAATAGATTAAAAGACTTATTAATAAATTTCGTTAATTATAAATTATTTATTATTTATTTATAATTTAATGACATTATCAGATATTACTTTACCAATAAAGAACGAACTTCGTGAATTTGATAAGTTCTTTGATGAGCAGCTTAAAACTAATATTTCTCTATTAAATTTAGTATTAAGATATCTTACTTCCAAAAAAGGCAAACAAATAAGACCAATAATGGTATTCTTAAGTGCTAAAATTAGCGGTGGAATCAATAAAAGAACATTTATTGGTGCATCTTTAGTAGAATTATTACATACTGCAACATTAATTCACGATGATGTAGTAGACGAAGCAAGCGAACGTAGAGGTATAGCATCTATTAATGCTAAATGGAATAATAAAATTGCTGTTTTAATAGGTGATTTTTTATTATCAAAAGGACTATTAATTTCTGTAGAAAACAAAGAATTTGATTTTTTAGAAGTTACTACAAAAGCAGTTAAAAGAATGAGCGAAGGTGAATTATTGTCAATAGATAAATCTAAACGGTATGATTTAGACGAGGAAAAATATTTTCAAGTAATTAGTGATAAAACAGCTTCTTTAATAGCAACTTGTTGTAAAATTGGTGCTATTAGTGCTACTAATGATACTAATGTACAAAATGCCTTAGAAAAATATGGTGAGAATATAGGTATTGCTTTTCAGATTAGAGATGATATATTTGATTATATTTCAAAATCTTCACTAATTGGCAAACCTGTAGGTAATGATATTAAAGAAAAAAAAATAACTTTACCACTATTATATGCATTGAAGAATAATCCCGATGATGCTAATACGATAATTAAAATGATAAAAAAAGGTAAATTACAAAAAAATGAAATTAAATATATAATTGATTTTGTAATTCAAAAAAAAGGAATAGAATATGCGGAAAATAAAGCTATAGAATATGTTAATAAAGCTAAAAATGTTTTAGATATTTTCCCCGATACAGAAGAAAAAAAATCATTAATAAATTTTGCTGATTTTGTAATTATAAGAAATTCTTAGTAATTTTGTTTTATTTTTAAATAAAATTAATATGTCAGAAATCTCTCCTTTATTTGTATTAGAAGCTGAGCAATTACTTCTTACAGGGCATATTGACGAAGCCATAGAACTCTGTAAAGAAGGGCTTTCGATTTATCCTGATTATACAACAGCTAAAGTTTTTTTAGAGAAGGCATATTCTTTGAAAGATCAACTAGATAAAACTACCACTAAAAAAAATATAGTTGACGAATATGAGTTTTCCCAAGACAATAAAAATATAGAAAAACAAAATGAAGAAAAAAATTATATTTCAGAATTAAATAATTCTTCGAAATCCGAAACTATAAATATTTTAGAAAGCGATATTATACAAGAAACAAAAGATAATTTAGAAATATCACTAGTTTATGAAGATAGCGGTATCGAAGAAATTAACAGTTCTAAAATAGAAGATATACAAGGTATTTCATACCAATCTAAAATAATTAATAAGAAAAATGATTATGAATTATTAAGCCCAATTGAATGTATAGCAAAGCTAATTGCTTCTCGTAGTAATAAAAGCATAATTAAAGAAACAAATAAATGGAACCAAATAGTATATACAGAAACAATGGCGGAAATACTGCTTAAACAAGGCAAATCAGAAGAAGCTAAAGAAATTTATTATAAATTAATCGAAAAAGACCCCGAAAAACAAGATTACTACAGATCTAAAATTGCAGATATTTTCGATATATAATTATTTACTTCTCTTTTAATACCGTTTTCTAAATCAATTTTTGGTTTCCAACCTAAATTAAAAATTCGAGATGAGTCCATTAGTTTTCTTGGAGTACCATCAGGTTTAGAACTATCAAATTCTATATTACCCTTAAAACCAACAATTTCTTTAATTATATTTGCTAACTCTTTAATGCTAATATCACCACCATATCCAATATTTATAAATTCGCCGATATCAGAATAATTGAAATTTTGCATAATAAAAATACATGCTTCAGCTAAATCATCGGAATGTAAAAACTCTCTTAGTACATTCCCCGTTCCCCACAATATTACTTTTTCTTTAAATATGCCTACTTTAGAAAATATTTCTATTAATGAATGAATAGAACCATCATAAGATTTATCAAGACCAAATCCTATCGGATAAGTTATAATATCTTTGTGAAGAAATTCGTAATTTTCTTCTTCGAGCGATTTTGCAATAATGAATTTTCTAATTAAAGCAGCAATAACGTGAGAGCTTTCTAGATTATAATTATCATTTCCACCATATAAATTAGTCGGCATAACAGATAAAAAATTAGTTCCATATTGCTCGTTAAAATAACGACATAATTTAATAGCAGCTATCTTAGCAATTGCATATGGTTCATTTGTTGGTTCTAATTCACCTGTTAGTAAATAGCTTTCTTTTATTGGTTGTGGTGCATATTTAGGATAGATACAAGAAGAACCTAAATTTAATAATTTATTGACATTATTTTTGTATGCAGAATTAATTATATTTGATGAAATCATTAAGTTATCATAAATAAATTCAGCTTTATAAGTATTGTTTGCTAAAATACCGCCTACTTTAGCAGCTGCTAAAAAAATATATTCGGGCTTATTTGATTCAATATATTTTTCAGTTTCTAATTGATTTCTTAAATCAATTCTTTGTTTGGGATAGATTAAATTGTTATAATTTTGTTGTATCAATTTTTTATAAATTGAATTACCTACTAAACCAGCATGTCCGGCAATATATATTTTTGCTTGTTTATCCATTACCAAATTTTAGTTTCATAAAATTCGTTATTTGACCAATTTAACTGACTATTTTCTAAAATTTTTTTACTTTCCCATTTAGGTTCTATGCCATTTTTTTTCAAATCATAATCCATCATAATTTTTACTAAATCTTTAAATTTAATTTTTGGATCCCAATTAAATATCTTTTTAGCTTTTGTTATATCAGCAAGTAAAGTATGAACTTCTGTAGGTCTAAAGTATTTAGGATCAATTTTAATTATTATATCCCCAACTTTTAGATTACTATCATCTCTTATAGATTTAATTATTCCAATTTCTTCGATACCTTTATTTTTCCATTCAATTTCTATATCACAATAATTTAATGCATTTACTATAAATTCTCTTACAGAATGAGTTTCACCAGTTCCTATCACTAAATCTTCGGGATTATCTAATTGAAGTAATTTATGAGTCATTACTATATATTCGGGAGCATAGCCCCAATCACGCATTGCATCTAAATTACCAAGAAAAAGTGTTTTTTGTTTACCAGCCAATATTTTAGATAAACCAATAGTAATTTTTCTTGTTACGAAAGTCTCACCCCTACGAGGACTTTCGTGATTAAAAAGTATACCATTACAAGCAAAAATATTATATGCTTCTCTATAATTAACAGTTACCCAATAAGCATATAATTTTGCTATTGCGTAAGGGCTTTGCGGTTGAAAATTTGTATTTTCGTTTTGAGGAGCTGGAGCACTACCAAATAATTCTGAAGAAGATGCCTGATAAAACTTAGTTTTAACGCCACTCTTGCGAATTGCTTCTAAAATTCTAATTGCACCAAGACCAGTAATATCGCCTGTATAGACAGGCAAATCGAATGAAACTCTAACGTGGCTCTGAGCACCAAAGTTATAAATTTCATCAGGTTGGATATTATAAATTAATTCAATTAAGCTTGATATATCTGATAAATCTCCGTAGTGTAAGTAAAAATTTTTATTTTCTATATGCGGATCTTCGTAAATATGGTCTATTCTATTGGTGTTAAAAATGCTGCTTCTTCTTTTTATACCATGAACAACATAATTATTTTTAAGGAGATATTCAGCAAGGTAAGAACCATCTTGACCCGTAATTCCTGTAATTAGTGCTTTTTTCATAATTTTTTTAAACAAATATAATAATATTAATAAAAAAAGGGGCTTTTTTATAAGTCCGAATCGATGACATTCCCGAGTAATCGGGAATCCATAATTCTTTTCCAAGACTGGATTCCTGCTTTCGCGGAATGACAAATTATTTAAATTTTTAAGTTATGAGACAGCCCCTTTTTGTTTAAATAAATTTAATTACATACTTGCTAAAATAGGTGCTAATACTAAAGATACAATTGACATTAATTTAATTAAAATATTAATAGATGGTCCGGATGTATCTTTAAATGGATCGCCGACGGTATCGCCTGTAACAGCTGCTTTATGAGCATCAGAACCTTTATAATACTTTGTACCATCAATTTCGACACCTTCTTCAAACATTTTTTTAGCATTGTCCCAAGCTCCACCAGCATTAGATTGGAAAATTGCGAGCAACACACCTACAACAGTTACCCCAGCCAACATACCAGCTAAAGTTTCTGCGCCAAAAACAAATCCAACCACAATAGGAGTAATCACTGCTAACAACCCAGGAGCAATCATTTCTTTTAACGCTGATAAAGTAGAAATTTCTACACATTTAGCGTAT
>Ga0272446_1006444_pt1 | contig 12238 bp, 10 predicted proteins | sample YNPCB0061_FD_194587 | JGI IMG/M metagenome (GOLD analysis project Ga0272446, IMG submission 194587) | Hot spring microbial mat communities from Yellowstone National Park, WY, United States - YNP-CB-006-1 | ecosystem: Environmental > Aquatic > Thermal springs > Hot (42-90C) > Sediment | place... | reverse complement strand
GTTCCCATTTTCTCCAAGCTTGAAGACGGCAACGCTTCAGACAAGAAGCTCAATAATGGTTTGCTCACCGAAATCTCCAAGAAGCTGGCAGATGTAGGGATCGACCCGGCGGGTTCCATCTACATCGCCGATAGCGCTCTCGTTACCGAAGAAAACCTGCGCCTGATGGGAGATGAAACCCGTTTTATCTCTCGTTTGCCGGCCACCTTCGGAGAACATCAACGCTTGATCGAGCGCGCGGTGCAAAGCCAGTCTTGGCAGGACTACGGCATCCTTGCCGCAACCGAGCCGACCCGAAACCGTCCCGGCGTCCACTACCGCAGCTTCGAGACCAGCGTGACCCTGTACGACCAAACTTACCGAGCCATTGTCGTACATTCCAGCGCTCACGACCGACGCAGACAAAAACGGCTGAATCGTGAGGTCGAGGCAGAGCACGCCTCATGGTCCCAAAAACTCGCACAGATCGAAAAGACCTTCTATTTCTGCAGGGCGGACACCCAGGCAGCAATGGTCAGCCTGCAAAAGGAAACCCTTCGTTTCCACGACATGCAGCTCTGCATCGAAGAGAAGCCCCTCTATGCCAGAGGAAGGCCCAAAGCCGATGGCACAAGGACCGTCAAACAGATGCGCTATGCCATCACCGGCGCCCTTAGGCAAAAGCCCGAGGCCATCGAGACGATACGCGAGCAGGCTGGATGTTTTGTCCTGATTACCAATGTCCCCGTCGAGGGACCGCCCAACAGCGACATCCCTTACGACGGTAAAAAGGTCCTCCAGGCCTACAAGGATCAGAACGGCATCGAGCACAACTTCAGCTTCCTCAAGGATCCCGTAGTGATCAACTCCGTCTTCCTGAAAAAACCTGAGCGCATCGAAGCCCTGGGACTGATCCTGGTGATCGCCCTCCTGCTCTGGCGCCTCATAGAGTTCAACATGCGCACTCATCTGCAAGAACAACAGATGACCCTCCCCGGCTGGGACAATAAACCCACGGAACGGCCCACCACCTTCATGATGACAACAAAGTTCGACGACATCCGTATCATAAAGATTCGACGCCAAAGAACTCTCAACAAAAGCCTTTCAAGGGTCCAGGAGAACTACCTTCTGGTACTGGGGTTGACCACCACCATTTTCACTCAACCTGTTCGCTCTTATACCTCGAAAGGATATCCATGACACTTTTTGCTAAGCGCCAGAATATTTGAACCTGGGATTCTCACTTTATTTGGTTTTGTACCCCGCAGAATTGCGCCGGCAAAATACCCTGCTTACCCCGCCCTAAGTTGTGGATGTAAAAAAAACTGGGCATGGGCAACAGGCTTTAGGATGCCAAATTATGTGAGAAAAAAGAGCAAATATCATGGGACTGGGAGGGCTCACGGAGTCAAAAACCGTGAGACGTAGCAACCCTTCAAAGGTATGATCGCTGGCTCAGCTCATAATTACCCCATTCATCAGCAACAGAACTGCGGAATGTAAGTCCAAAGAGAAGGGGGAGTCGAGGAAGCGAGCCGCTGATAAGCAGCAGATCAAGGTGACGGTTGAAACCCTGGTCCAGCTTTCATGGTGCAGTTTGTGCCGGGCGAGGGAAAGCCGAAAATGGCCATCCGGGCGAGTGGTGTTTCCCCTCTTCAAGCCCCAATTGGCGCCCCAGAGTCAACGGCAACATGACTCCAGGGGTGGGTGAGATTGCAATGATCATGGACAGAGATTTTGCGGTTGTCATTCCGCGGTGTGCCCAGCACCTCGCCGGCTTATGCCGCTTCAAACCTTATAGTAGTCTCGATACCAGCTGACGAATCGACGAAGTCCATCCTCGATGCTGGTGCCGGGGTGGAAGCCGAAATCGCGCGCGAGATCGTCGATGTCGGCGTAAGTGGCGGGCACGTCTCCCGGCTGCATGGGGAGGTACTCCTTTTTGGCTTCCATGCCGAGGTTTTCCTCGATGATCCGAACAAAGCGGAGCAGCTCCACCGGTTGATTGTTGCCGATGTTGTAAATGCGGTAGGGGGCATAGCTGGTCCCCGGATCGGGCTGGTCGCCGCTCCATGTCGGGTCCGGTTGCGGGGGGTGCGGCAGGATTCGGAGGACGCCTTCGACAATGTCGTCGATATAGGTGAAATCCCGCTGCATTTTGCCATGATTGAAGATTTTGATGGGCTGCCCGGCGAGGATGGCCCTGGTAAACAAGAAATAGGCCATGTCCGGCCGGCCCCACGGCCCGTAAACGGTGAAGAAACGCAGGCCGGTGCAGGGCAGACCATAGAGATGTGAATAGCTGTGTGCCATCAGTTCGTTGGCCTTTTTAGTCGCCCCATAAAGAGACACCGGATGGTCCACGTTCTGATGCACCGAGAAGGGCATGGCCGTGTTGGCGCCGTAGACGGAACTGGAGGAGGCAAACAGCAGGTGGCCGACCTGCCGGTGCCGACATCCTTCCAGGATGTTGATGAACCCCTTGAGGTTGCTCTCCACATAAGAATGCGGGTTGGTGAGCGAGTATCGCACCCCGGCCTGAGCGGCTAGGTGGACCACCACGGCAAAGTCGCAGCGTCGGAACAGGGCTTCCATTTCTGCCTGGTTCGCCAGATCGATCCGTTGAAAAACGAAGTGGGGCAGCCCTTCCAGCAGTTGCAGACGAGCGTGCTTCAAGCCGACGTCGTAGTAATCATTCAGGTTGTCCAGACCCACCACCGGCTGCCCCTCGTCGAGCAGGCGGCGCGTCAGGTGGAACCCGATGAAGCCTGCGCAGCCGGTCACCAGCACCGGTTTTTTTTCATTCACGGCGGGCCAACCTTCTCCGTTTTCGGATTACTGACAAGCACCCCCCGGTCTCATTCCTTGTCCTTGGTTTGCGGTCTCACGGTGAGCACCGAGCAGGGAGACTTGCGCACCACCCGGTCCGCCGTGCTGCCGAACAGGACATGGGCAAGGCCGGTCAAGCCATGCGAACCCATGACGATCAAGTCGATGTCTTTTTCTTTCGCCAGCCGGATGATTTCTGTCGAGGCATAGCCGGAAAGCAGCTGGATGTCATAGGCTTGCTTCTCCTTGAGCTGAGCGATGTAACGGGTTTGAATGAACTCCTTGGAGGCCTGGGTGATTTGCTCGACGAACTCCGGCTGGTATTCGATGGGCATGTAGGTCGAGTGCATTGGCGGCGATAGGGCAAAATCCACCATGACATGCACGATGATCAATTTGGCCCCGTAATGCCAGGCCAGGTCCTTGGCGACGATGAAGGCTTCCTGGGCGTTTTCGGAAAAGTCGGTGCAAAAAGCGATGTTCTTGAAGTTGTGGCTTGGCATGAGACCCTCCTTGTGTATCGTTGAATGAGCAACAAAACAATGCCTCTTTTGCGAACGGCCGCCGGCAGAGCGATCAATCATCCACGACCCATACGGTCATTTCCCGAGCAAACTTGGTGACCGTGTTGGAGACGCTCCCCAGGAAAAACTCCTTCACCCGGCCCAGCCCCCGGCGCCCCATGACAATGGTCGAGCAGTTGAGGGCCTTCGCTTCGTTTAAAATGACCTGAGCAACTTCCGCCGACTGAACGCTGAAATGGGTCTTGACCTGGTCTTCCAGAAACCCTCCCTCGAGCAGCAAAAGCTTCGCTTGCTGGAATGTCTGCCGCATCTTTTCTTCGCTTTCCGTGGCCCAGAAATAGCCACTCAGATGCGGCAGCTCCTCATGGACCCGCTCGATGCGGGTCACCTCGTCGCGTTTGAGCAGATTGGGCGAAACGGTGTCCAGTACATGAAACAGAGTCAAATGCACGTGCCGGACCCCGGACAAGATACGGTTGATGTAGTGGATGCTTTTCAGTGAACCGGCAGTGTCATCCAACGCAATGAGAAAGTGTTCCATAGGCCTCTTTTCGTTTTGGTTGGGAGGGGTCTTGGCGTGGGGCCCCGGATGAGTTCGCAGGCAGACCGCAAGGTCCTTGCGTGCAGAAGCTGCCGAGTTGCGGCGGAATGGACCTGGCGTGAGCCATTGCAGAAGCGCTTTCGCAGCCGCACAACGCCTGCACAGGAAAGCCTTTCAGTGGCTCGGGGGCAAACGTTGTACCACGGTTGCATCGCAAAGCAATCAAGAGAGACTCGTCCATAGACCGTTCCCATGTGAGTGAAAATGGCAACTCCTTTCAACTCTGCCAACTTATACTCTCAGGCAGCGCCTTAGCGCAAGTTCAAGTTGCTATCGGGCCAGCAGATGGCGTTCAGCAATGATGGCATCACGGTCGACGCTACGCATCGAAAACGCGCCGGCAAGTTTTCAACAGTGTTGTGAACTGGTCGTCGCAACCTTGACATTGTGCTGATGCGCAGATACCATAGACAGGTTATTTTGCGAGCTTTTTGCTCGCACGCTGTCAAGATTATAAAGACCACTGTCAACCTTATCGTGTCGGCCCAAGATGGACGCGGGAACAAATGAACTTTACCAAACTGCTCATTCGAACGGCCCTTGGCCTAGTTTTTTCCCTGCTGCTCAACCGGCTGTTTTTCCCGTCGGCGGGCACGGCAATGGTCATCATCATGGCGCTCTGTCTGGTCACTTTTGCCTATATTTTCGAGGCGGTTCGCAGCCGCGAAAAGTGAGCCTGACGATCCTCCAATAGCAGCGTCCTGCTCTAAGAGCAAAAGCAACAGCCATGGAGGTATTTCCAAGGAGGTCAAATGGATTGGGACAGGCCGCCCAACAGAGGGCCCGGGCCGGCGAATATACAGGACATTGAGGAAATCATCCGGCGCATCAAAAGCCGCTACGACTTATCCCGGTTTCCCAAGGGTAGCATTTGGTGGGTGGCTGTCATCGCCTTGGTCGTGTTGATCGGTTTCAATTCCTACTATACAGTTGATCCTGAGGAGACGGCCGTGGTGCAAAGATTTGGCCGCTTTGTCAGGACTGCCGATGCGGGTCTTCATTTCAAAATACCGTTCGGTGTGGAAACGGTGCGCAAGGTGGTAACGGGTCGCGTGCTGCAGCGCGAATACGGATACCGCACCGTCGAACCGGGTGTGCGCACGCGCTTCACGGAAAAAGGTTACGAGGAAGAGGCGCGTATGCTCAGCGGAGATCTCAACGTCATAGATCTCCAGTGGACCGTCCAATACAAAGTGCGCAATCCCATCGATTATCTGTTTCAAGTGGAAGATGTGGACGGCACTCTCGATGATATCTCGGAATCGGTCATGCGCCGCATTGTCGGCAATCGCTACGTGGACGAAGTGCTCACGGTGGGAAGGGCTTCCGTTGCAGATATGGCCGCTTTGGAAATCCAGGAAATTATGGAGCACTACCGAACCGGTCTGCAAATCATCATGGTCAAGCTGCAGAACGCCAATCCGCCGGACCCCGTGAAACAGGCCTTCAACGAAGTGAATGAGGCGCAGCAGGAAAAGGAACGGATGATCAACGAGGCGCAGCAGGTCTACAATCAGAAGATTCCGCGAGCAAAAGGAGAGGCCCGGCAGAAAATAACCCAGGCCGAAGGCTACGCCCTGGAAAGAGTCAACCGGGCCGAGGGGGAAGTAGCCAGATTTTCGGATATTTTGGCGGAATACCAAAAGTCCCCGGAGGTCACCCGCAGCCGCATGTATCTGGAAGCGCTGAGCGAGTTCAGCAGCAAAATCGATCGACTCATCGTCATCGATGAGAGCCAGAGAAACCTTTTGCCCCTGTTCGATCTGGGCAAAATGGCCGACGTCAAACCCGCGGATGAGAAATAGAGCAAGCCTCCCGTCACCTACCGGCTTGCAGAGGGTATGACTCAACTGCAGACATCTCCAGGCTTTCATGCCACCCGCAGAGGACCCCGATGATCTCACAAGGAGCCCGTGCCGCAGCGGCAATCGTCATTATCGCTGTGGGGATTTTCATTATCAGCGCCCTGTATATTGTTGACGAGACCAAGCAAGTGGTGGTCACGCAGTTGGGCAGACCTGTCGGTAAACCCATCACGGATGCCGGTCTCCATTTCAAGGTGCCGTTCATCCAGAAGGCCAACTACTTTGAGAAAAGAGTGATGAAATGGGATGGAAGGCCCACGCAGATTCCCACCCGGGACAAGAAATATATTTGGGTCGACACCACGGCGCGCTGGCGCATCAAAGATCCGCTGCTCTTTTTGCAAAGGGTGGGTTCGACCGCGACCGCCCTGAGCCGCCTTGACGGCATCATCGACTCCATTGTGCGCGACCAGGTTTCCAACAACGATCTTGAAGAGCTGGTTCGCAGTGAGGGCTGGGAAGAGGCCAGGCAGAAGCTCATGGAAGCGGGCCTGCCCGACCTGCAGTTTCTCGGCGCCTTTCGGGACGCTCAAGGCGACAAGCTGATCAAGGGCCGCGAAAAAATAACCCGCGAGATGGTGGCCAACGCCTCCAGTTTGGTGCCCGAATTCGGCATCGAACTCCTGGATATCCGCATCAAACGCATCAATTACGTCGAATCGGTGCAGGAGAAGGTGTTCGATCGGATGATTTCGGAGCGCAAGCGGATCGCCGCCCAATATCGGTCCGAGGGCGAGGGGGAGCGAGCGGCGGTCCTCGGGCAGATGGAACGGGAACTGGCCAAAATCAACTCCGAGGCCTTTCGCACCTCGCAGGAGCTTCGCGGCAAGGCGGATGCCGAGGCGACCCGGATTTATGCGGAGGCTTTCGGACAGGACGTCGGTTTCTTCGAGTTCTACCGAACGCTTGATTTCTATAAAAACTTCAACAACCCTAAAAGTTCCTTTGTTTTGACTACCGAAGCCGACATTTTCAAGTATCTCAAGGACAGCACGGGAGCGGTGCGCAAGTAATAGAGTTGCAGGAGGCATTATGGCATTCTATGAGGAAAATCCCGCGCAAATCAGCAAGGCTGAAATCGTGGTGGCGATTCCGTCCTTCAATGAAGCGGCAACCATAGGATTTGCTGCCGAGCAGGCGGGGAAGGGGCTGATCGAGTTCTTCGGCGACCTCAAGAGTGTTCTCATAAATTGCGACAACCATTCCACTGACGGCACTAAAGAAGCCTTCATGGCGGCGGCGCCGGAAGTGCCGAAAATCTATCTATCCACCCCCGAGGGAGTTCGCGGGAAAGGCAACAACTTGCGCAATTTGTTCGAGAAGGTTCGCGAGTTGGAAGCGAGAGTGGTGATTGTTGTCGAAGCGGACATCAAGAATGCGACCCCTTACTGGATCAGGAATCTTGGCCAGCCCATCCTCAAGGGCGCCGGCTATGTTTGCCCACTTTACGTGCGTCACAAGTATGAAGCATCGCTCACCAGTTCGATTGTTTATCCGCTGACCCGCTGCCTGTACGGGCGCAGAGTCAGGCAGCCGAATGCGGGTGAGTTTGGGTTCAAAGGCGAACTGGTGAATCATTTCCTGGATTCTCCCCTGTGGACCGAATCGGTGCAGCAATTTGGGGTGGATATCTGGATGACCACAATCGCCCTCAACGCTCGCATGCCGATCTGCCAGTCGTTCATGGGAAGCCCTAAAATGCACCGCGCCAAGGATGCGGACGCGGAGCTGGGGGTGGCATTCCGACAGACTTTGAGCACCCTATTCGACTTGATGCTGATGTACTCGGAATTCTGGCAGCTGGTCAAATGGAGTAAACCGACGGCGCTGTTCGGCACCGACGCCCAGGAAGTGGCCACTCCGCTGCCCTTTGAGGTCAACATGAACGGCCTTCATGATAAATTTCTCAAGGGTTTCGACGACTACCTGGGCTTGTGGGAGAGCATGTTCGATCAGACCCAGTTTCACAAGTTGTTGGAAATCAAGAGTCTGGGGCTGCAGCATTTTTCCTTTCCGGGACAAACCTGGGCGAGGATCCTGTTTGAAGCTTTCAAAGCTTACTCAGAAGCGGAGGCGCAGAGGCGAATGGCCATCGTCGACTCCCTGCTCCCCCTCTACCTGGGTAAGTTCTTATCGTTTGTGAAGAAAACCGAAAGAATGTCGCTGCAGCAAGCAGAAGAATACGTCGAGAATGAATGCATGGTCTTTGAAGAAAATAAGCCTTATTTAGTCAAGATATTGGAATGAAAACCTGGAGGAGTGGAGATGCCCAAAATTCTCGTTGTCGATGATGAAGAACATATTCGCCTGCTCTATTCGGAGGAGCTCAAGGAAGCGGGATACGAAGTGATCACCGCGGATAGCGGTTACGAACTGCTGGATCGGATAGAACGAGAAAAACCCGACTTGGTGATCTTGGATATCAAGATGGTTGATTACAACGGCCTCGATATACTCCAGGACATTCGCAATCATTACTACGACCTGCCGGTCATCCTGTCGACCGCCTACGATACCTTTAAAGAAGACATGAAATCCATCGCCGCGGATTTTTACGTGGTCAAAAGCTTTGATTTGACTGAGCTGAAGAAAAAAATTGCCATGGCGCTGGAAACAAGATTGCCCTGAACTCTGTCCTTCTCTGCCATTGCAGGTTGAACGGGCGTGGCCATCTGCACGGGATTTTCACTTCAAGGGCGGCGGGTTGAATATTTCTGATGACGACTACCAGACGACCGAATGGGCCCCTGCGGCATCCCCATCCGATCAGGTTGTCACCAGGTGGTTTTTCCTGGGGCTGCTGGTTTATTTTACAGCCCACCTTATTTTTCGAGTGCTGGTCTCGTCCGCGCTGGAACAGGACGAGGCCGAACAGGTGCTTTTTTCACAATGGCTGCGGGGCGCCTATGTTTCCTCACCGCCACTTTACACGTGGCTGCAAATGCTGTTTTTCAGGGTTTTCGGGACTACCGTCTTCAGTCTCAGCCTGCTGAAAAACGGCCTGCTCTTGTCAACCTATGTTTTTGTCTTCCTGAGCGCCCGGACGCTTTTGCGCAGCACGCGACTGGCTGTTCTCGCCTCCTGTTCACTCCTGCTCATCCCCCAGATTTCCTGGGAATCCCAGCGGGACCTGACCCACTCGGTGCTGGCCACCACCCTCAGCGCCGCCACTTTGTTCACCGTGCTGGCTTTGCTGGAGTCCGCGCAGCTCAAGTCATACCTGGGGCTGGGTCTGGTGATGGGGCTCGGCATGTTGGCCAAATACAACTATGCACTGTTTCTAGCGGCGGTCCTGCTTGCTCTGTTGAGTTGCCCCCGAGGCCGCTCCCTTCTGTTCAGTTGGAAATTCCTGCTCACCCTGGGCGTTGCGCTGATTTTCTGGGCGCCCTACGGCTATTGGCTGGCATCCGGTTGGAATGCCGCCACATCCTCCGTGCACAAGCTGAGCATTGTCGAGCATGATTTCATCCTGGTCGGGACCTACAACCTGGTGGTTGCGATCGTCTCCTTCCTTGCCCCGGTCATGCTGATTTACCTTTTGACCTTCCCTCGGGGCTGCTCCCGGCTCATTCGCAATCACCCGGTGCGAGCGTTTTCTTTCCCGCTGGCGCGCTATTTCTTGTTCCTGTTCGGTCTGTTTCTGATCATGGTCCTGTTTTGGCGGGTGACTTTTTTCAAGGACAGATGGATGCAACCGCTGCTGTTCCTCTTCCCGCTCTATTTTTTCACCCATGTTGATGAACAGTCCCTGCCGGAAAAGGCGGCGAGAAATTTCATCGCCGTTGTCCTGGCGGTGGCTCTCCTTATCTTGACCCTCATACCGGGGCGCATTGTGCTTGGCCCCACGCTGGGTTATCTGACCGATTTCAATTCTCCCTACCAGGCGCTGGCTGAAACAATCCGCGAGCATGGCCCGGAGCCGGACCTGATCATCGTCGACTGGCCCAAGAACGCGGGCAACATCCGCTTTCAGTTTCCCGCCAGCCTAGTCCTGACACCCAGTCTGGGGTTGATGCAACCTCTGGAAAACGGTCCTGGCACAACGCTGGCAGTGGTGTGGGATGCCCGGGAGTCCGCGGAGATTCCGCCGAAACTGCAAGCCTTTTTGCGGGATGCTGTGCGGGTCCGCCCGGAAGAGCTGCAGATCAGTCATGTGCGACTCCCCTATAAATACTCCAGGGACAAGTTTGCAATGTTTGGCGTTGGGCTGCTGAGCAGAAAAAATGAATGAAAGGAAGACACCCTGGTGGCTAGTGGAGTTCCGTCAGCCAGAGGTATCCGGCCAGGGCGAAAAAGATGACGTCGGCCGCCCAGACCCCGACAAAGGCCGGCAAGAGGCCAGCGGTGGCGAGTGAGCTGCCGACCTGAAGCACGGCCAGGTAAACCGAGCCCAGCACCAACCCGGTGCCCACGGCAAGCGCGATGCCGCCATGGATGCCCTGGCGAAGGGCGATGGTGATGCCGAGCAGCGTCAGGATCAGGGTAGTGAGCGGCATGGCCAGGCGTTGATGCAGCTCCACTTCATAGGCGGCGGAATTGTAGCCCTCTGCCCGGACCTTATGCACATAGTGAAACAAATTGAGCCAGCTCAACTCCTGCGGGACCGTCTCGAGGGTGGCGAAGTCCTCGGGGGTTTCCGGCAGATCGAGCGCTTTTGAGGAAAAAACCTGCTGAGCATAATCCTGCCCATCGAACCTCAGGATCACACCGTCTTCCGCCACCCAATGGTCTTTCAGCCAACGGATTCGCCGGCAGTCAATGCGTTCCGTGAGCCGAAACTGGGGGTCGAGATAGTACAGCGACACTTTTTCGAGGGTTTGCCGTTTGATGTCGTAGAGGTGGATCTGGAAGATGGCCTTCTTGCCCCGATACCAGACATTTTCCTGCGCCAGGTAGACCGTCGCTTGATGCTGGCGGATCCCCTGGTCCCAAATGACTTGCGCCTTCTGATTCAAAGGCCGGGCCACCATCTCCGCCAGGCCGAAGTCGGCAATTGACAGGAAAAAAGCGGCAAGCACGATCGGTACCGCATACAGCCGGGGGCTGACGCCGGCTGCGCGAAGGGCGATGAGCTCCCGGTTCCGCTTGAGTATCCCCAAGGTAATGAGGGTCCCCAGCAGCGCCGCCATGGGAATGCCCTGAGTGATGATGAGCGGGCTTTTATAAAGAAAATAGGTGAGCGCCTGCGCCAGCGAGGGTTCCTTTTCGAGAATGTCGCCGACTTTCTCAAACAGGTCGATGATCAGGTACAGTCCCAGAAACGCTGCCAAAGCCAGCGCAAAAACCGGGAAAAAGTGCCTTAAAATATAGCGCGGAATGATTTTCATCGTGGGCTCGGCCTTGTTTCGTTGGCCGACGGCACAACCGCCTTTCGGCTTCTCGACGCCGGTCTTATTCGATGCCAGAGGTCAATGAAACCGAAGGGGGTTTCTTGCTGGCTCTTCTTCCACAAATAGACGGTGATGACCAAGGTGACGATGTTGGGCAGCCAGGCAGCCAGCCACGCCGGAATAACAAAAGCATCCGCCAGGCCCTTGCCGGCCGAGAGGACCACGTAGTAGGCCAGAAAAGCACCCAGCCCGAGCGTGATGCCGGTCATACGGCTGCGCTGGTGGAACAAGGTCCCCAGTGGAACGCTCAGCAGCCCCAGGAGCAGGCAGCTCATCGGCAACGCAAGCCGATGGTGAAGCTCCAGCTCAAAGCGCGTGACATAGTTGGCAGGTGCTATTCGGATCATTCGGTAGAGCTCGCTCAAGCTCATCTCACGCCATCCCTTGGAACCTTCGGCAGAGCTGTCCAGAAGCTCATCGAGCGCCAGGTTCAATTCATAGGACCTGAATGAAACCGCCTGGGAGGCAGCGAGGTCGTCGCCAACCCGGGTGACGATGCCATTTGAGATCAAAAAACTCAGATGGTTGTGGTCCTGCTGATAGGAAATGTCCGCCCGCTCACCGACAATGGTGATGACCTGTTTCTCTCTTCGGTCCTGGATGAACACCCCCTTGATAGCCAGCTCGGTCGGGTTGACTTTTTGGAAAAAGAACACCATGCCCGGCACGGAATCGATGAAGACGCCCTCCTTGAGCAGCGCGGGCAGGCTTGCGCGCCCCAAGGACAGCAGCTTGTGTTTGAAGGCCTTGTTGGCTATCGGCATCAGGTAGAGGGTGTTGAACGCGGACATCACGGTGATGAAAATGAGCATAATGAACACCGGCGGCGCCAATTGCAGGAAGCTGATGCCGGCGGTGCGAAACGCGATCAGTTCATTGTCGTTGTTGAGGCGGATGAAGGCGAGCAGCACGCCGATGAGAGTTGCCATGGGCAGGGTGTAGAGCACCAGCTTGGGCATCGCGAAGGCGATGATTTCCAGTAAATCCAGGGAGGTGAGCGAGGACGTGAAAAGATATTGGGTGAGTTGCATGAGGCGGCCGGTGATC
>Ga0272446_1006443_pt1 | contig 12238 bp, 12 predicted proteins | sample YNPCB0061_FD_194587 | JGI IMG/M metagenome (GOLD analysis project Ga0272446, IMG submission 194587) | Hot spring microbial mat communities from Yellowstone National Park, WY, United States - YNP-CB-006-1 | ecosystem: Environmental > Aquatic > Thermal springs > Hot (42-90C) > Sediment | place... | reverse complement strand
GGTCATGCTGAAATTGTGCCCAAATCGTGAATGCGGAGGTGGGGGATGGCAACCATGGTCTGGGCAGGCCAGTCAATCAGGGTGTGCAGCAGGTGGCGGATCTCAGATTCTAGGTTCCAGGGGATAATCATGATGACATCGGGGCGGTCAAGGGTGATCTTGCTAGGAGGGACAATGGGAATACGGCTGCCGGGTAAAAATTTACCCTGTTTGGCAGGATTGCTGTCGGCTACATAGGCGAGTAAATCCTGGCGGATCCCGGCAAAGTTGAGGAGGGTATTCCCTTTGGCAGCGGCTCCATAGCCGATGACTTTTTTCCCTTGGTTTTTTTGGCTGATTAAATAGCTGATTAAGTCGTTTTTAATGCTTTCTGCTTGGGATTGCAGGGATTGATAAAATCCTAAAGTCGGGATCCCAGCTTGTTGTTCTTGGGTGATCATGTGGGCAACGGCTGCTGAAATCGGCTGGATCCCCTGATCCTGTCGCTGGGCAAAGACTCGTAAACTTCCGCCGTGGGTGGGCAGGATTTCTACATCAAAGACCCTGAGACCATGGTGTTCTAAAAGATGGCTGGCGCTGTGGAATGATAAATAGGAGAAATGCTCATGATAGATGGTGTCAAATTGCCGCTTCTCGATTACATTCTGGACGTGCTGAAATTCAAAGGTGACAACCCCTGTGGGTTTGAGAAGTAAAGGGAAGCCGGCGACAAAATCGTTGATGTCAGGAACATGGGCTAGGACGTTATTCGCCACCACTAAATCTGCCTGGATCCCCTGATCCCGCAGGTTTTGGGCCAGTTTCACCCCAAAAAAGGCTTCCTGGATGGGGATCCCTTTGGTGCGGGCGGCGGCGGCAGTGGCGGCGGTGGGTTCTATGCCCAAACAGGGGATGCCGGCAGCTTGGACGTATTGGAGGAGATAGCCATCGTTGGCAGCGACTTCAATCACAAAACTCTGGGAATCGAGATGAAAGCGGTGTTGCATGGCTTGGACGTAGCGCTGGGCATGGGCTAACCAACTGCTGGCGTAGCTGCTGAAGTAGGCATAGTCTGCTGTGAACAATTGTTCGGCGCCGGTGAAGTCTTCGGTTTGCACGAGCCAGCAGTGGTCACAGACCCAGACCCGCAGGGGATACCACAGTTCCGGTTGCTGTAGGTGCGCTCTATCGAGGTAGGCGTTGGCAGGGGGGGAGGTGCCCAGGTCAATCACCGGGTGGCTGAGGGGATGGCCACAGTGGCGGCAGGTCAACATCGGATCCCCTCCCAAGAGTGTTCTAAGTAAGGTAAGCTCAGATCCCGCGCAGAAACCAAGGTCACCGGCAGGGGCCAGGAGATCTTGAGCTGGGGATCGTCATAACGCAAGCCGGCTTCGGCGCTGGGGGTGTAGGGATGGCTGTGCAGATAGAGTAATTCACTGTCTGGCGCCATCGCCTGAAAGCCGTGGGCATACCCTTCCCCAAGAACAAGCATCAGACCGTTGTCAGGAGAAAGTTCTTGCCCAAACCACTGCAAAAAAGTTGGGGATCCCGCTCGCAGATCCACGGCTACATCCCACACCTTGCCCCGCAGACAGCGAATCGCCTTCATTTCCCCGTGGGGAGGGTTTTGCCAGTGGAGTCCGCGGATGGCGCCGACCTGGCTCGTCTGGGATACATTGATTTGCCGGAGGGTTCGGGATCCCCAGATCCCTTCTAAATCCTGGTCGCAAAAGGCGCGGTAAAAGGCGCCCCGCACATCCCGATGCACGTCGGTACTCACCAGCCATACCCCTGCTAGGGGCCTACCCTCAATCTTCATGAGGCGTACTCCTGAATTTGCTCCAGGCTAAAGACGTGCATATCCTCACCCCGTAGCCAGGCTCGATGCCAGCTAACGGTCGCCTGCACGGCTTGCGCCACAGACCAACGCGGGATCCAGCCCAAAACCGCCTCCGTCTGGGCACTGTCCAGTTTGAGGATCCCGGCTTCATGAAACTGGGGATCGGGATCCACGTCCACTTCCGCCCCGATTCCCCACACTGTGGCTGCCAGCTGCACCATTGCCAGCACCGAGATCTCTTCTCCCGGGCGGGGGCCAAAATTCCAGGCTCGGGCCAAAGCCGGATCCCCAGCCATCTGCTCCGCCAGACAGAGATAGCCCCACAGGGGATCCAAGACATGCTGCCAGGGTCGCACCGCCCGGGGAAAACGCAACCGCACCGGCATCCCCGCGGTAAAAGCCCGCAGACAATCAGGCAGGAGCCGTTCTTCCGTCCAGTCCCCCCCGCCAATCACATTCCCCGCCCGGGCCGTGGCCACCGGGATCCCGAAACTGGCCCGATAGCTGGCCACCGCCAATTCACAGGCAGCCTTACTGGCACTATAGGGATCCCGTCCCCCCAAAGCATCGCACTCCCGGTAGGGATAAGCCCATTCCTGGTTGGCGTAAACCTTGTCTGTTGTGATCACCACCACCGCCAAGAGATGGGGAATCTGCCGGGCTGCTTCCAACAGGTGCACCGTACCCATGACATTGGTCTGAAAAGTGCCCACGGGATCCCGATAACCGGGACGCACCAAAGGCTGAGCCGCCAAATGAAAAATCACCTGGGGTTGGTCCTGTTGACACAGAGCTTTTAGGGATCCCAAATCGTTAATATTACAGCGGTGATCTGCCCGTAACACCTTTCCCACCTGAGCTGCCCCAAACAGATGGGGATCCCCAGCCGGTTCTAGCCCCACCCCGATGATCTCCGCCCCCAACAGATGCAGCATCAGACAGAGCCAGGATCCCTTAAACCCCGTGTGTCCCGTCACCCAAACCCGTTTCCCCTGCCAAAAGGACTTGCTATTCATCACCACACTTTCCAGGGGGGTTGCTGCTGCCAGAGTGATTCTAAGTGATTTTTATCCCGGAGGGTATCCATCGGTTGCCAAAACCCGCGGTGGGTAAAAGCTGCCAACTGCTGTTTGGCTGCCAAGGTCACCAGAACCTCTTGTTCCCAACTGCTTTCATCCCCAGCAATCAAGTCTAGGCAGCAGGGGGACACCACAAAAAACCCCCCATTCACCCACCCCCCGTCCCCAGGGGGCTTCTCTACAAAGCGCTTGACTTGGCTTTCCTGGAGTTCCAAAGCACCGTAGCGTCCCGTAGGTTGTACTGCCGTCACCGTCGCCCATTTCCCCTGCTGGCGATGAAATGCCACCAACTTGTCAATGGGCACATCCGCCACCCCATCCCCATAGGTAAAGCAAAACGCCTCTTCTTGAGCAACATAGGCTGCCACCCGCTTCAAGCGCCCCGCCGTCATGGTGTGTTCCCCCGTATCCACCAAAGTCACCCGCCAGGGTTCAGCATGGCGTTGATGGACTTCCATCTCATTGGTGGTCATATCAAAAGTGACATCCGACATGTGCAAAAAATAATTGGCAAAATACTCCTTAATCACATAGCCTTTATAACCGCAGCAAATAATAAAATCATTCACCCCATAGGCAGAATAAATTTTCATAATATGCCAGAGAATCGGTCGCCCGCCAATCTCAATCATGGGCTTAGGTTTTAAGTGAGTCTCTTCTGAAATGCGGGTTCCCAATCCCCCTGCCAGAATCACCGCTTTCATGGATTTCTCCTATAACCAAGATCGTTTCCGTCCCACCACCGTGATCCAAACGCCCACAGCCAATCGAAGACGTTTTCCCCAGCCCAAACCCTCATAAACAGGATTGGTGAGAATATCGTGGCTCGCGGTTTTGGCAATGATCAAGCGGCGAATCAAACCATAGAGCCAGCGTAAACCCAGGTTTTGCAGAATTCTGCGGGCTTGATTACGGGGAACGACGTGATTAAACTCCCGGTGGAGATGGGTGTCAGCAACCATGACAACAGCCCCTTGAAACGCCAGGGAAGCAACCATGGCACAATCAGAAGCCAAAGCCTGATAAATATGTAGATTTTCGGCATAATAGCGGGGCATTAAGCCATAGTAAATCCCATTTTCAAACACCTCTTGGTAATACTGCAAGACCCGCTGGCAAGGATCAGCAGCCTGGATCTGAAAGAACTCCCCAGCATGGTGAAACTGTCCCTGATGATAGTAAGTAACCTGTCCAGAAACCAACACCGTTCCTGGATGGTGCTGTAAATACTCCCAGCAGGTTTGCACATAATTGGGATTAATCCAATCATCATCCCCTAGCCACATAAAATACTCCCCGTGGGCCTCCTTGAGGACAGCCCTAAAATTCCCATAGGGACCAATATTTTCAAAATGACGATGGTAGCGAATCCGGGGATCCCGCTGGCACCAGTCCTGCACCAGACTCTCGGTGGGATCCGTGGAGTGATTATCGCTAATCACGATTTCCAGATGGGGATAGGTCTGGGCAACCGCCGAGGCAATGGCTTTATCCAGCAAGTCCGCCCGATTGTAGGTCGGGATCCCGATACTGACCAAGGGTTGAGCCGTCATATCACCCCATCCTTTCCCCCACCACCCCGAATTCTTGGGATCCATAACATCCATAAGAGAAGGCAGGGCTAACCTATGTTCTCATATTTAGATTTGTGCATGAGCGGTTATGAGCGGTCACGGCCAATCTGGACACAGGCTACCTGCCAGGCTTCCCATTCCGGTCGGCCGGACTTGAGATCCCACTCCAGCGTCAGAAGGTGTCTGAGAATAGCCAGCAAAACAGCACTGGAGATCCCGGCCACTTCTTTTTGTAAGAAATAAATCCGTTTGGGGTTGGTGATCTCGGCTTGCTGGGCGATGGTCTGGGGGTCTTTGATTTTTGCTTCCGTGAGGAGCTTCACCCACAGCCACGTGCGAAACTGTCCCACCAGCGTAGCCACTATCTTCAGAGACGGTTCATTCCCCGCTAGTAATCTCGCCACCATCCCCAAGGCGGTGTCCACCTCCCCATCCCGCAACGCTGCTGCTAGCTGCCCCACACCCACCTGGGATCCCGGAATCAAAGCTTGCACCTGGTCTGGGGTGATTGGTGTCTGGGGATCATCCCTCAGCAAGGTGAGTTTTTCCAGTTCCATCGCCAGTCGGCGCAAATCCGATCCCACTGCCCTCAGAAGAACCTGGAGCGCTTGTTCACTGATCTCGATCCCTTGTGCTGCCGCCATTTGCCGAGCTTGGGCCAAAAGGGCATCGGGATCCCAAGGAGGAATCGGGCTAAATTCCTGGATAGTGCCAAGGGTTTTGATCAACTTTGTGGATCCCAGTCGCCCATCGGGTTTACTGCTGCTGCTGAGGAGGAGATGGGTTGTGGCGGGGAGGTGCTTCAGGGCCCGTTCCAGTTCCGCCAGCCGCTCCGGTGGACAGTGCTGGGTGATCTTGGTATCCTGCCACCAGACAAACCGCTGCCCTTGTCCAAAAACTGGGCTGAGAGCTTGATTGAGCACCGTAGTCATGTCATCCCCGCGGATATGGTCGGTATTAAATGCAGCCCAGATGGGATCCACAACCTGCTGCCGTAGCGCTTGAGCAGCCCGGTGAAGGCGGTATTCATCCTCACCCCAAAAGTAATAGAGTGGCATAGGCTGTTTCTCCCCAAATCAGTTTGGGAACCCCATCCAATAACCCCATGACCAAGCATCTTAACTTATCAGCTTTTCCGCAGGACTTATTCTAGGGATTACCAAAACCGATTTCTAAATTTCTGCGAGCATGCTATAAGCAAGTTGAGTTGCTTCTGCAATAGTGTTTATGCCGAGCAGTTCACAGTCTATGTTGATTCCTACAGAGCTTCCATCTCTGAAATCAATACCTCTGTATCTGATAAATGAACCAGATTTTTTCTGTGGTAAAGGAATCTCAGAGCTAGGAATGTTGTACTTATCAGTTAATTCTTTAATCAAAGACGTTTCTTCCTCAAAGGTCTCAGCATTGTATCCAAAGCAGCCAGAGAGAAAAATCAAGAAATTTTTCATGTCTACTTGAATATCATCATCGTCTTTGAAGAATAAGTCTTTTGTTTTCAGAAATGTATCGGTTACCTGGAAAAAAATTGAACGGTTATTCGTCATCAACGCTGGATGGTTTTCAAGACTATATCCCCTTGATTTGATTTCATGAGAGTACTCAGAACTGGCTTTATCAGAGATATGAGGAAAGGAACTTGATATTCCTGTACTGTGTCCAGATACGCCAGTAATGGACAGAGGTCTGAAGGAATAGAGATAAGAATCTGAAAAATAAGCATTGACAATGCCGGAGTAAACATCGGGAATATCGTTGCAAAAATACTGACCATGCACAAGCATAATTTCAAAAATTAGGTCTCGATGAATGAAGCTGCTGTATATCATAGGAAGAATATGATAGCTAGATTCAAAACGATATACCCGTTGTAAAGCTTCCTTGGCATTAATTGAAACTAACCTTGGTTCAGTGAGTTTGATCAAAAGCATATTTTGGAGATGCTTCAAGATACAGCTTTTCCACCAATAGCAACAAGTATCACGATCCCAGGCTAAGATGGAGTGGTCTGAGTTTTTTAAGATACGTGCACCAACTGACAAAGCATCCGGAAGTATCCCATCATCATCTCCCAGAAAAAAAATAAACTCGCCCTCAGCGAAGCTCAAACCCTTCTCCCAATTCTCAGACATTGTTAAACGTTCTTCCGAACGATGATATTTGATCCGATCATCTTGAAATGATTCAACGACTAAACGAGTTTCATCCGTACTCATATTGTCCATGATGATCAGTTCAAAATCGTCGTAGGACTGCTTGAGTACCGTTTGAATAGCATACTGCAGAGTATCATGCCGCTGACGTGTCGGTATGACAATTGAGAAAAATGGCGAAGTCATCAATGCTTCCTAACTGGTCTCACATAATTGCCATATCCTAGCACAAACTAACTTTTACTTCTTATGACTTTTTAATCGGCTTTTGTTAAATGCTATCAAAAGTCATCCTTAGATTATACAAGAACTAGGGACTGGCAACTTCCTAATTAATCGAATCCCTGTATACTTTGCAGGATCGAAGCCAATTAAAACTCCGGCTCAACCCGCTCTAACTTGATCGTGTTACCGCTGATCTTGATGTCAAATTCATCCCCAGGACGGAGATCCATCTTTTTGGTGTACGCAGCCCCAATCAAGAGGTTGCCGTTGCTGTGAACCTTGACCTTATAGGTGGGTGTGCGACCCCGTGTAGGCGTGTGATCGCTGCCCTCTAGATCAAAACCAATCGCTTTAATTAAGGCATTCTGAAATTTGACAACGTTGACGCGCTCTTGCCCATTCTTGGTGCTGGTAAAGTAACCGCAGGCCCGCGCCTTTTCTTTTTTGTCAGCATCTTTCATCGAGTTGACTTTGGCGATTAATGCTTCTCCTGTCAACGGCTGACCGGTTGTTTTTGCCATAGGGGATAGCGATCATGGAATAACACAACTCAGTTTAGCGATAGCATTGCCCAATTGACAAGTCCTAAAGTCTGTGAATAATCCGGGCGTTAGTTGATGGGAATATCGGGATCCCTGAGTTCACAGTCATTCACCCTCAATCGCCTAATCCTCTTCTGGATCAGAATCAAAATTATTGTTTGGGATCCCTGATATTTGCGACTGTTATATGATTATGCCCTAGCTACATGTTTCTAAGTGGCGGGGGTGATCAGGATGTGGACTGATCGACGGATTCTGGTGGGGGTTTGTGGTGGGATTGCGGCCTACAAAGTCTGTGATTTGGTCTCCTCGCTGGCCCAAAAACAAGCCCAGGTGCGGGTCGTTATGACTGCGGCAGCCCAAGCGTTTATCCCGGCTTTGACGCTGGCGACGCTTTCCCGCCATGCTGCTTATGGAGATGCTGACTTTTGGCAGTCCAGTCACGGTCGCCCCTTACATATCGAGTTGGCGGAGTGGGCGGAAGCTGTGGTGATTGCCCCTCTAACAGCGAATACGCTTGCCAAGCTGAGCCTGGGTCTGGCGGATAATCTCCTTACTAATGTGGTTTTGGCTACGTCTGCCCCGCTCCTTTTAGCCCCGGCGATGAATACTACGATGTGGACTCAGCCGGTGATTCAATCCCATTGGCAGCGTTTGAGTCAGGCTCACTGGACGCTCTCGCCAGCAGAGGGCCGTCTTGCCTGTGATGCGGTGGGAACCGGGCGATTGGTGGAGATGGATATTCTGGAGGAGACTTTGGCGGCGCTGCTGTGGACGGGGGGGAAGCAGGATTGGCGGGGCCACCGGGTGTTGGTCACCGGCGGTGCGACGCGGGAGTTTTGGGATCCCGTGCGCTTTCTCAGTAATCCTGCTACGGGACGGATGGGTCTGGCGGTGGCCAATGGGGCGGCGGCCCGAGGGGCGGAGGTGGTGTACTGCTATGGGGGGGAACTGCCAGGGGGGATTCATCCCGCGGTCACGGGGATCCCGATTGGGTCGGGGGCGGATTTACTCCAGGCGATGGAGCGGGTGTTTGCCCAGGTGGATACGGTATTGATGGCGGCGGCGGTGAGTGATGTCCGCCCGGCAACGGTGAGCCAGGAGAAACGCCCTAAGCAGGATTTGGGGTTATCGTTACCCCTAGAGCCTGTCCCTGATCTGATCCAAGTTCTGTCTGAGCGCAACCAAAGCTGTGTCCCCCGCAAAATTCTGGTAGGTTGGGCGGCGCAAACGGGGGATCTCCTGCCGCCGGCCCGGCAAAAACGGATCCAAAAAGGTCTGGATGCGATTGTGGCCAATCCTGTTGATCAGCCCCAGGCTGGGTTTGCCGTCCCCACCAATCAGGGGGTGTGGATCACTGCCAATCAGGAGATCTTTCTACCCTGGGGCACTAAAACCGAGATGGCTCACCGCATCCTGGATCTGACCCTGGAGCTTCATCAATCTTCATAAATACCCATGCTCCTGCAAAAAAGCAAGGGAGAGATCGGACTCCATCGAGGAGCTGTGCTGGGCAGACTTGTGGAAGTACTTTTCTAGATATCTCTCCACGTATTTGCCCAAAATATCTCCCTCCACATTCACGGGATCCCCAAGCTGCAGGTCTTTGAGGTTGGTGGCAGCATAGGTGTGGGGAATCACGGCTACGCGGATCCCGTCTTTTTCGAGGGCGGCAATGGTCAAGCTAATGCCGTTGATGGCGATACTGCCCTTGGGCACTAGGTAGGGCCCCAGGGTTTCCGGGATCCCGAAGGTCAGTTCCCAGGCGGTGGCGGTGGCTTCTATCTGGCGGAGTTCTCCTACGCCGTCAATGTGTCCGGTGACAAAATGTCCGCCGAGTTTGTCCCCCACCCGCAATGATGGCTCTAAATTCACCCGCTGGGCAGGGGTCCGGGATCCCAGGGTGGAGCGCCGCCGGGTTTCTGGGGAGAGATCGGCGATAAAGCCTGACCCCACCGTGGCTGCCACTGTCAGACAGACTCCATCGACTGCTACGCTATCCCCCACGGCTAGGGATCCCAGCTCCTGATCCGGGATCACCAACACCTGATCCCCCTGCCATGGACGCAGGGATCCTGTGGTTTGCACCAAACCGGTAAACATCTAGCGAGCGCCGCGCAGCCACATCATCATTTCGTTGGGACGGGGAGAAGCTGCTACCGCCGTTTCCTCGGTGATCCGCCCCTCTTGATAAAGGTTATAGAGGGCTTCGTTCATGGTCTGCATGCCGTCAAAGTGGGATTGGGGAATCATATTTTCAATTTCATCGGTGTCGCCCCGGCGAATGTAGTCCCGAATCGCATCGGTATTGCGCAGGATTTCATGGGCAGCGGCCCGCTTGCCGTCGGTGGTGCGCACTAGGGTTTGGGCGATCACAGCCACCAGGGTTTCTGCCAGCTGCATGCGCATGGCGTTTTGCTCTTCTGGACGATAGATCCCCAGTAACCGTTCGATGGTCTTGACGGCACTGTTGGTGTGGAGGGTCCCAAAGACAAGGTGCCCGGTTTGGGCGGCCTTGAGGGCAATATCTACGGTCTCCCGGTCCCGCATTTCCCCAATCAAGAGGACGTCTGGGTCTTCCCGCAAGGAGGCTTTGAGGGCATTAGCAAACTCCAGGGTGTGGATCCCCACTTCCCGCTGGCGAATCAGGGAGCGTTTGCTGCTGTGGACAAATTCGATCGGGTCTTCGATGGAAATAATGTGCTTGGGAAAGTTGCTGTTGATGTAGTCCACCATCGCTGCCATGGTGGTGGATTTGCCGGATCCCGTGGGCCCGGTCACTAGCACCAAGCCTTTGTGCTCCTCGGCAATGCGCTTCAGGACTTCCGGGGCCCGCAGTTGCTCCAGGGTCAAGATCTTCAGGGGAATCAAGCGCATCACAATCGCCGGGCCGCGCAAGGACACAAACACATTCACCCGACAGCGCACCAAGCCTTCGTACTGCACGGCGGTGTCCAGTTCCATGCGCTCTTCAAACTGGCGGATCTGGCTTTCCGGTAGGGACTCCCGCAGCCATTCATAAAACATTTCCTGGGTGGTGACGGGATGGTTAGTGGTGATGATCTCTCCCCGTTCCCGGAATCGTGGTGCTTCTCCCACGCCCAAGTGAATGTCTGAGTAGCCATGATCAAAGGCTTCTTGCACCAGTTGCCGCAGGGTGACGTGTCCAGCTAAGCCCCCGCCTTTGGGTGCGGCGGATGGGATGGTTTTACCAGCCGGGATCCCAGGCATGGAGGGTGGGGGGGGCGGGGCGGGACGGGTGGGGGGGGCAGGAGGAACAGGGCGGGTGGGGGGCAGGGGCGGCGGGGGCACCGCACCGGCGAGACGGCCCATGGCCGTGTCAATTTGGGTGCTGGATTGGGGCGGGGGAATGGGCCGGCTTTTGGTGATCTGGGGCGGGGGGGGCGGGGTCCAGTTGGGGGGCGGGGTGGGTTGGCTCATAGGGATCCAAGGAACAGGGCAGACCGAGCAGTGAACTTGGGCTGATCTTAGCAGTTGTCTTGAGTGTTCATCTCCATCCTGGTCAGCATCCTTTTGCCGCTTGAAGCCAGTTCTCAGCTAACGTTAGAATGCAGTCCACTGACTCCGGGATCCCCATGGCCAGCCCTAGCAAAAAAGCAGCCTCTAGCAGCGATCGTGCCCCTAAAAGCGAGAAAGAAAAAGCCTTGGAGCAGGTGCTTGGCCAAATTGAGCGGAATTTTGGCAAAGGGGCGATCATGCGCCTAGGGGATGCAGCCCAAATGCGGGTGGAAACCTTCTCTTCCGGGGCGCTACCTCTGGATTTGGCCCTGGGGGGGGGATTCCCCAAAGGACGGGTGGTGGAAATTTTTGGGCCGGAATCTTCGGGAAAGACTTCGTTGGCCTTGCATGCCATTGCTGAGGTGCAAAAAGCCGGGGGGGTAGCGGCTTTTGTGGATGCGGAACACGCCCTGGATCCCACCTATGCGGCAGCTTTGGGGGTGGATGTCAATAATTTATTGGTGTCCCAGCCAGATACAGGGGAGGCGGCTCTGGAAATTGTTGACCAACTGGTGCGCTCTGCCGCTGTGGATATTGTCGTGGTGGATTCTGTGGCAGCCCTGGTGCCCCGGGCAGAAATTGAGGGGGAAATGGGGGATGCCCACGTGGGCCTACAAGCCCGCCTGATGAGCCAAGCTCTGCGCAAAATCGCCGGCAATATGAGCAAGACCGGCTGTCTGGTGATTTTCCTCAATCAGTTGCGGGCCAAAATTGGCGGCATTAGCTATGGCCCCCAAGAAACCACCACCGGCGGCAATGCCCTTAAGTTTTATGCCTCGGTGCGTCTCGATATTCGCCGCATCCAAACCCTCAAAAAAGGCCAGGATGAATACGGGATCCGCGCCCGGGTGAAGGTGGTCAAAAATAAAGTTGCTCCGCCCTTTCGGCGGGCGGAATTTGACATTATCTTTGGGGAGGGCATTTCCACCCTGGGCTGTTTGGTAGATCTGGCAGAAGAAACCCATCTCATCCGCCGTAAAGGTGCCTGGTACAGCTACAAAGATGACAATATTGCCCAAGGGCGGGACAATGCCATTCTCTATCTCAAAGAGCATCCCGATGTGAAAACAGAACTGGAAACCCTGCTGCGGGAAAAACTAGCCACCGGGATCCCGGTCTCTGCCACCTCGGTGGCTCCCCCGGAAGAAGGGGAAGAAGCTGAGGTTATGGAGGAGGGCTTGGAAGTTGAGGACGAATTTTGAGTGACATCCTCCCCGCCGCAAGCGGACGGGGCATCCCAACCTCACGATTGAGTATTCCTACCCCACGCCACTGATCTAGATCGAACCTTATGATTCTCTCCCCGACAGACCGACTTGATAGGCTG
>Ga0272446_1006442_pt1 | contig 12241 bp, 8 predicted proteins | sample YNPCB0061_FD_194587 | JGI IMG/M metagenome (GOLD analysis project Ga0272446, IMG submission 194587) | Hot spring microbial mat communities from Yellowstone National Park, WY, United States - YNP-CB-006-1 | ecosystem: Environmental > Aquatic > Thermal springs > Hot (42-90C) > Sediment | place... | reverse complement strand
ACCTTAATTTTTATTTGATTGACGATCGCAAAGTGGAAGACCTCCTCATCCATCCGCATCCGCAGATAGTCTAGGTTAAATTCCCGGGAGTGGATTAAATCAGGATTAGCCTCCATCTGCTTGATGGTTTTAAGGGCTAATTTAAGCTTCTTTTCAAGGTCAGCTTTTTTGTACTGTTCAACCTTGAGCTTTTTGTTCATGCCGTCCACGAGCACCAGTTTTCCGTACACTACCAGGCCGATCAAGGCGACCAACAAGCCTCCTGAAGCATACATCCAAACCTGCCCCCCGGTATTGGGCGCGGGAGCTTGAGCAATAATTGGCTGGAAAGCGATCGGGCTAGACATATTATTTTAAGGATTGGCTAGAAATTGGCAGTAGTTTAGGTAGATGCACTGACAATTTTTGGGTTAACTTAGCCAGCCATTTGCTTTAGTCTATGGATAGTGAATCTCCATTGGGTTTATGATGGCTTACTGGCTACATATTGGCTGTTTTTTTTACTTATTTGACCGCCCTAGGCAGTACTCAGGTTTGTCTGGCTTATTCTGACGTTGCCCGAAATTATACCATATTGACTACGGTGTGTATGGGGTGAGCCGACCCCCAAGGGTGTTTAGGAACATCCCTAAGGGTCGAGTGGTTGAGATTCTAAATGCCAGCTACTGAACCGTAGGAATACTCTGGTAGAGATTCTTCACCGGCAGATTGAGTCAGGAGCTGCCCATACAGATTGCTGAGTTGATTGGCTACACCAGACCAGCTAAAGTTTTGTTGTACCCGTAGGGGAGCTTGGCGGCGCAGTTTCCTAGCCCACAGTTGGTCGCTTAGAACCCGCTCGATCGCCCTAGCAAACCCAGGATGATCCTGTGGTGGCACCAATAGCCCGGTTTCTTCAGGCATGACTGTAAATCTGAGACCGCCCACATCTGAAGCTACTACAGGCGTACCACAGGCCATTGCTTCGATCGCAACCAGACCGAAGGGTTCATAGTGGCTAGGAACAACGCAGACATCAGCAGCGGTGTAGTAAAAAGGCAGCAAATCATGGCCAATCCGCCCGGCAAAGGTGGTTTGTTGACTAATTCCCAGTTCTTGGGTGAGCTGCTCAATTCTAAGCCGCTCGGCTCCATCCGCTTGGGTAGGATCACTGCCCCCAACAATCACTAGGCGTAGATTTTTTGCATTTTTGCTGCCCTGGAGCTGAGCAAAGGCACGGACTAGGGTTTCAATACCTTTGCGGGGATCAAAGCGGCCGACATAAAGGACAATCTGTTCATGGTGGTGGAAACCCAGTTTAGACCTAGCTTCGTGCCTGGGGACAGCCCGAAAGTTTTGAACATCTGTGCCACAGGGAATAACTTCGATTCGCCCTTGGCTAGATACTAGGTTGCGTAGTACTTCTTGCTCTTGGGGGCTAGTGGCAACTACACAATCAGCCTGTTCGAGGATTTGTTTTTCTACATTGAGGCGAGTTTGGGCGATCGCAGGAATCTTCCCGGTGGTCTGGTACTTGACAGCTCCAAGGGAATGGTAGGTATGTACCAGTTGGACTGGATTGACCTTCCGTAACTGCAAACCTACCCAAGCAGACATCCAGTAGTTGGTGTGGAGCAGAAGGTAGTTTTGATTATGGCAGGTTTGGAAATCTTGGAAGGCGGCAACAAATTGGGGCATGTATTCAAAAAGTTGATCCCTAGGGATAAATTCTTCAGGCCCGGCCACAAGGCGAATTGTCCGGCAATGGGGAGTGTGTTGCACGATCGCTGCATCCTGGGCATTAGCTTTACGGGTAAACATATCTACCTGCCAGCCCAATTTAGCTAGAGCTTCCCCCACCTGGCGGACATAAACATTTTGGCCACCTGCTTCTTCTTTGCCAATCTCAGCGGCGGGATCACCATGATCAGAAATCAAGGCGATCGCCGGTCGATAATTTGTAGACGTGTGCGACTGATGACGAAATAACATAGATCCACCTCTTAATTGACTGCCAAGCGCCAGTAGTTAGAAATACTGGTTAGCTTAGAAACTGATGACTGGGACTTGCCGAGCTTGGTAGAGTAGCTATATAAAATATTAACCTTGCCCACAAATATACACTTGCTAACATGGAAATGGATATTTGCTTGACCGGCAACACTAAAATAGACTTCAGTAAATCATTAATCACGACTGTGATCTTCACGCTGCCTTTATGATATTTTAATATCACCCGGACACACATCATTTTGCTACAAAACTCAATCCAAAGCTATTCTCAGGGATATCACTTAGAATCACAGACTCTCCAGTATATCTAAAGCGCAGCTAGTCACTAAAAACAAGAGTCGGCAAAGAAAACTGGTAAACTCCTAAGACAATTGATAATTTTATTCGGCTAGATATAAATCTTCTTTATAATAATTTTATCTAGAGGAGACTATTAGAATAAACCAATAATTACTAAACATATAAAAATCAAAGATATATCTTTATATTTCCTTTATTTAACTAATAAAAATCCAACCAAGCTATTTTTAGAAATTGTAAATACTGCAAATCATCCAATGGATCAAAACAAGTTAACTGTTTTAGGATAAACTCAATCTATGAGCTAAAGCTTTTATAACTAGATAGTTGAGGTTTACTAGCGGGCAATTATTTATACGGATGTTTTGACTGAGAATCTATGTAATAACCGAGTTAAGTCGGCGTTAGGTCGACTGGATTAACTAGAGCGGCAAGCTTATTTTCTAGAAATAAATGCCTTACTTGGGCACATTACAAAGTTAAAGAAATGTCCATTTTCTACAAATTGTCTTCACTGTAAGCTTTAGGTGTGTGCCTGTCCACTGGGAAACTGCTGCCTCTGCCTAGTTCTCTAGTGGAGGAATAGGTGTTTTATGGTTTCTACGTAACTTTACTTATGTAACTTTGGGGGGCGACGGGGTTGGTCAGGGTTTTCTTGAGCCTAGGGTTTATTTTTTAGTTGGACTAGCTCTTCTGGTGGAATGGCACCGTATTCGGTGACGATCGCCTCAATTAAGGCGGCCGGGGTCACATCAAAGGCGGGGTTATAAAACTCGACTCCCGGTGGACAAACCAGCGTTTCTCCAATTTGGTAGATTTCCGCAGGATGCCGTTCCTCGATGGGAATTTCTGTGCCATTTTGCAGCTTAAAGTCAATGGTAGACCGGGGGGCCGCCACAAAAAAAGGTACATTGTGGGCTTGGGCAACCAGAGCTAAGCTGTAGGTGCCAATTTTATTGGCTGTATCTCCATTGGTAGCAATCCGGTCAGCACCTACGACTACCGCATCAATCAAACCCCGTTGCATACAGTGGGCTGCCATGTTGTCGGTGATTACCGTTACTGGGATATTTTCTTGGATGCACTCCCATGCGGTGAGTTTGGCCCCCTGGAGCCGCGGCCGGGTTTCATCGGCATAGACTCGCCCTAGGCGGCCTGCGTGCCAAGCGGAGCGGACTACCCCTAGGGCTGTACCATAGCCTGCGGTGGCTAAGGCTCCGGCATTGCAATGGGTGAGAATAGTTAATTTTTCTGGGGTCTTAGGCAGGGCGGCTAAACCGTGGTTGCCGATCGCTTGGCAGGTGTGTAGGTCATCCTGTTGGATGCGCTGGGCTGTTTCTAGGAGGGTTGCTTTGATTTGATCTACTTCAGCGGAACAGTTACGGGCGGCTTCGAGCATTTGATCGATCGCCCAAAATAGGTTGACGGCCGTTGGGCGAGTCTGCCGCAACATTTGGGCTGTGGCCTCTAGTTCCTGGAGAAATGTTTGGCGATCGCTGCTACTAATTTCCCTAGCTCCTAAGTACATTCCATAGGCGGCGGCTACGCCGATCGCTGGAGCACCCCGGACAATCATGGTGGTGATTGCCTCAGCCAAGTCGCGGCTATTACTAATTTCCACAAGGTTGTATTGCTGGGGCAGCCGGGTCTGGTCAATGAGCACAACTCGGTTGTTTTGCCAAACTACAGGATACACAGGGCTAGTCATGGATTGGTTTTTGGGTAGATTGCTAGGGATTTTTTTGGCTGGGTTGTCGATTTTGGCAGATGTCAAATGACCTATTGGGGGCGGGTTGTTACCGATTCAGCACAAATAATAACTGGGCTAATTCGGCCCTAAGGCTACTGACTTGGGATTGATCTCCCAGGGCATTGGCCAGGAGAATTGCCCGCTCAAAGTAGTTCCTAGCTTCTAGGCGATCGCCAAAGGTTTGGTAGACCCGCGCATAGACTCCCAGGGTCAGCAGTTCCTGCCGTTCGTCGCGTAGTTGCCGGGCTAAGCTGATGCGGCGATCAAGGACTCTTAGGGCTAGTTCCGGTTGATTGAGGCTGACGTAGGCTCCGATGGCTCCGGTCAGGGCCCGGAATTGGTTGGCATGATCCCTAGAGCGCAGGCTGACATCAGCGGCTTCCAGGTAGTTGATCAAAGCTTCCCGGTGCTGGTTGGCAGCTTGGTAGGCATCGGCTAGGGCGATCGTTGTGTTGGCCTCTGCCACTGGGTCTGGAGCAGCCCGCCGAAAAGTTAAGGCAGCTTCGTAGCGTTTGATGGCTTCATCGTAGTCGCCGATGGCGTAGGCCGCATGACCCAAATTGGTGAGAGACAGCCCTTGCCCGGCTGGGTTATTGATTTGCCGGGCAATTATTAGGGCTTCATTGAATAGTCCCTCGGCGCTGCCAACGCTGCGTCGCTGGAGTAGTACTACTCCCAGATTGTTGAGACCGTAGACTTGCCCCTGGAGGTCGCGGTTATCCCTGGCAATGGCCAGGCGGCGGCGCAGGGCGGCTTCAGCTTCTCTTAACCTGCCTAGGTTGCCATAGCTGACCCCCAATAGGTCTAGGGTTCTACCGATCGCTGCATCGTCACGGATAATTTCGTATAACTCTAGGGCTTCTAGCCAGAAGGGGATTGCCTTTTCAGGATTGCCCCGGCGGTTTTCCTGTTCGCCCAATTGTAGTAGGGTATCGGCCTGGCTACGGGTTGCACCGGGCGATCGATCAATCAAGGGCGGGGTAGGGAACTCTGGCTGAGCTTGGGCGGGATAGCTGGTTAAGCCCAACACTAGGGCAATTGAGAGCAATCGTATCCACTTAGACATAATCGGCATCCAAAACCACTACAAAGTCACACCCATTATCACCCAAGCCAGTTATCTCAAGGTCGTTTCAATTGTATTTATTCCGGGAAGTGGCGAACGGTTTTTACTCTGCCGGCAAGGACTATCAAAAGTCCTCTACCCAGATTGAGAAAAGGGTTTAGGGCGGGGAGCGACGCTGGACAATCCCAATAAAGGCATCTTCTAGGGAAAATGGAATTGGCCGGAATCCTTGCACCCCAATCCCAGCCTTAGATAACTCAGCTAGGATCTGTTCGAGGTCTTCATCGGGGTGGTCTAACACTAGATGCAGGCGATCGCCAAAAATTGATACTCGCCATGGTTCCATTTGGGTTTTTAGGTAATTGGCGGCGCTCTGGGTTTGGCTAGTCACCAGTTCAAGCAACTGCCCCGGCTGGGCGGCTTTGATTTCACTGGGGGAACCCTGGGCTACCACCTGACCAGCCACCATGAATCCCATGCGGTGGCACTGTTCAGCTTCTTCTAGGTAATGGGTAGTTACTAAAATTGCGGTGCCTTGACGGGCAAATTCATTGATCAATCGCCAAAACTGCCGCCGGGCTAGGGGGTCTACCCCGGAGGTGGGTTCATCGAGAAATAAAATTTCTGGCTCGTGCATTACCGAGGCTCCAAAGGCGACCCGCTGCTTCCAGCCGCCCGGTAGTTGGCCGGTCATCAAATTGGCCCGCTTCGTTAGGCCGCAGATCTCTAGTACCCAGTCGATTTTGCTGGGGCGCGATCGCACTGGCACCCCATACACCCCACAGTAGAATTCTAGGTTTTGCCGAATTGTCAGATCATCGTAGAGGGTAAATTTTTGGCTCATGTAGCCGATCCGCTGCCGGATGGCGGCACGGCGGAGGTTGCCTGTGGCCCCGGCTAAGGAAATCTGGCCCCGGGTCGGGGGCAGCAGACCACAGAGCATTTTAATAGTGGTGGTTTTGCCAGCTCCATTCGCCCCAAGCAGGCCGTAGATGTCGCCGTAGTTGACTTCTAGGTGTACATTCTCTACGGCTACGAAACTACCAAATTCCCGGCGGAGGTTTTGGGCTGCGATCGCCGGGTAATTGGGTTTGTGGGCAGGCCGAGTTTTGGGAAAAGGGATAAAGGGCGGGTCTTCTCCAGCCGATCGCAAGCGAGTGACAAACACATTCTCTAAGGTAGGCGGGGTAATGGCAATGCTGTGGCTAGTGATCCGCTGCTCGGCTAGGGTCGCTAAAACCACAGTCTTACCCTTATCTGGCTCTGGCACTAATACATCTAAGCGATCGCCGAAGGTTTGGACATCAACAATGATTGGCCCCATTGCCGCCTCTAGGGCCGCCTCTGCTGCTTCCAATTGGTCAGGAATCACCTCTAATCGCTGCAATCCCAGATTTTGCCGCAATTGCCCCAGGCTCCCTACCTCCTGGATCTGCCCGTCATACATCAAAGCTAATCGATGACAGCGCTCGGCTTCGTCTAAATAGGGGGTAGCCACTACGATCGTCATTCCTTGGCTAGCCACCGCCGCCAAAATATCCCAGAAATCCCGGCGCGACACTGGATCAACCCCCGTAGTTGGCTCATCTAGCAACAGAATTTCTGGCTGGGCAACCAAGGCACAACACAGGGCCAGTTTTTGCTTCATCCCCCCAGACAGCCGCCCCGCCAAGCGATCGCGAAACCGAGCCAAATCCATCAAATCCAGATAATACTCACTGCGCTGGGCAAATAACCCCTCAGGCACTTGCCTCAGCCCAGCACTGTAGCGGAGATTCTCAGCTACACTCAAATCTAAATATAAAGACATCTGTTGGGTGAGATAGCCAATTGCTAGGCGTGCCTCCTGGGGAGATTTACCCAGCACCGTCACCTTACCCCCACTAAGCTCCATTACCCCACTCAAAATATGAAAGGTTGTGGTTTTACCCGCCCCATCCGGACCAATCAACCCAAAGATCTCACCCCGCTCCACAGCCAAATCAATCCCCTTGACAGCAACCAAGTTTCCGTAGCGTTTGGTTAATCCTTGGGTCAAAATTACAGCCATCAAAACCCCGTAAGACTTCTTAAGATCATCGTCAACTATACCAAATCTAATTTTGGGGTCGATAGATAATCACAGAAAAATTCTAATTCAACTTTACACTTCCCTTTTTGTGGTAAGAGACCGAGCGATCGCCCATTGGATCTGTAATTTTGGCTTGAACTGTTATAAGACCCAGATTCAGTAACTGTGGCAGACTTGGTGCCTATAAATTATCTGGGATTGCTGTGGTAGTCTCGATTAGCTGCTTAATCAGTTCCGAGTGGACAGGCTCTGTGTATTGGTAACGGGAGGTTGTATGCCCTATTTATCGCGAATTACCCTTTTTCCGGTTAAATCCTTTGATGGGGTTGATGTCGATCGCGCCCAAATTTCTACCGGCGGTGCTTTGGTGGGCGATCGCACCTACGCTTTTTTCAGCAACGATGGCAAATTCATCAACGGTAAACGGACTCCCTTAATTCACAGGATCCGCGCTAGCTACGATTTGGCAAATCGCTCAATTACTGTTCAAGTTCCAGAACAGCCGCAGTCGTCTACTTTTTCCCTAGAGGACGATCGCCTAGGTTTTGAGGATTGGTTGAGCCGATACCTCTCTTTACCGGCTCAATTGGCTAAAAACGAAAAAATTGGCTTTCCCGACGATACTAAAGCCAGTGGCCCGACCGTAGTCAGTGTGGGGACGATCGCCGCCGTCAGTAACTGGTTTCAAGACCTAGACCCCCAAGAAATTAGTCGCCGTTTCCGCACCAACCTAGAGATTAGCGATGTGCCACCCTTTTGGGAAGAGCAACTCTACGGCAAACCCGACCAAGCTATCCACTTCCAGATCGGCAATGTCACAATCCAGGGCATCAACCCCTGCCAGCGCTGCATTGTCCCCACCCGCGATAGCCAAACTGGGGCAGCCTATCCCCAATTCCAAAAACTCTTTAACCAAAAACGCCAGGCTACTCTGCCCCCATGGACTGAAAGTTCCCGCTTCAATCACTTCTATAAACTAACGGTTAATACCTACATCTCTCCCCAGGAGGCTGGCAAACACCTACAGGTTGGAGATACTGTGCAAATGCAGGCTAGTTAATCTAGCATTGTTTTCTATACTTTTCGGCATTGCTGAATCTGGGAATGGATTTCTAAGTGCCCCCACCCAAAGGGAGAGGGAATTTAGCTCCCTGCTCCCCTTGGGAGAAAGGCTGGGGATGAGGGCAATTCATCCCTCAAATCAGCAACGCCTAATTTTTTACACTAGAGAAATCCGACGACTGACAAAATAGAGCAATAGTAAGGCTGGACTCAGTGAAAGGATGGCCACTGCTGAGGTCAGCCCCACATCGCCGCCCTGGAGCAGGCTATAGAGCACCATTGGTAGGGTTTTGACCCAACCACCGCCCAGGAGGAAAGTCAGTAAAAATTCATGCCAAGACACTAAAAAAGCCCACAGGGCGCTGACTAGAATGCCCGGTAAAACCATGGGGAAAGTTACGTACCACCATGTCTGCCAGGGGTCGGCTCCCAGGCAGCGGGCCTGGGCTTCATACTGGGGGGCAAAATTGGCAAATACGCTGCGGCACACCAAAATTGTGTAGGGCAGGGCCAATAGCAGATGGGCTAGGACAATACCAGCGGGCTGGCTGCTCAAGCCTAAGCGAATCAGCACAAATTGCAGGCCCATGACTGTACCGAGGGGAGAGGAAATGACGGGTAAAAGGATAATTGCGGTGGCGATCGCCCGGCCCCGAAACCAACTCATGCCCAAGGCTCGCCCGGCCGGAACTCCCACTGCCAGGCTTAAGATCGTGACCAATAGAGCGATCGTAGTACTCTGGGCAAAGCTAGGCCCCCCTTGGGCGAGGGCCTCCTGCCAGTGGGTCAGGGTCAAGCCCGGCGGCCAGAGCCTAGGAAAATACCACCCCTCAGCAAAAGACCAGACCACCAGGGGCAGTAGGGGCATAAACAACCCCATAACTAGGAGAAACTTAAAAAAGATCATCGGCTGAGTAATTGAAAAGCTGGCCCTCAGTTGATAATAAATAGTCTAGAACTGAAAATAAAGCGTAATGGCAGAATCAAATCAAATGGGCGAGCAGGTAGCACTACTAGCGGCTCTGGCCGACCCGGATGGATTAAGTTTCCAGCTCCCAGACCCGGAAGATCCTGGGATTTCTGAGCAGGATTTTTTGGCGGCGATCGAACAAGCCTGGCTGGTGTGCGATCGCTTCGATCTCCAAACAGACATTTGGCGCGGGCGGATTCTCCGGACAATCCGCGATCGAGAAAAAGCCCAAGGAGAAGGGCGGGGCACGGGTTTCCTCAACTGGCTAAAAAATCGAGAAATGAGCCGCAGCCAGGCCTATGCCCTAATTCAACTGGCCAATAGCGCCGACACCATGATTGCCGAAGGCAAAATTGACCCGACCACCATCAATAATTTCAGCAAACGAGCCTTTATGGAAACTGTCAAGGCCGCCCCGGAGGTGCAGCAGTTAGTCAGTGAAGCTGCCCAAAATGGCGATCGCATCACTAGACGCGAAGTCAAACAACTAGCCGAGGAATGGACAGCCGTAAACTCCGAATTATTGCCCCAGGTGGTCAGAGAAAAAGCCGCTGGCGGACAAATGTCAGCCCGATACCTGACCCCCCTTGTCAAAGAACTGGAAAAACTGCCCCCCCTACACCAGACCAGCATCCAAAAAGAAGCCGCCGATAACCCGGATGTGGACAACATCAAGCAGCTCACCAGTGATGCCCGTAACTTATCAAAATATCTGGATGCCGCTGCTCAGGTTCAAGCCATCCAACAATCGGCCCTAGATTTAGAGTTGGCCCTCAACGAAGCCCTGCGGGTAGATTGCTTGAATACAGCAGCAGACCTAGTCCGTCAGGCCTCCCAACTGGAGCAGAGTGTAGCTAAGGTTTACACCACTTGGAAACGCCTTGGCAACTTGGCCGATCGCCTGTATGTAGATACCGGAGCTAGTACACCCCACCTGCGATCGCTCCTCAACTGCCTAGGGCGACTCTCCAATGAAGTAATTGAGGTACAACTGGGGGAAACCGACCAAATCATCCGCCTAAAGATCCTAGAACAGTAATGACAACCAACCCTGAGCTACGGGCCCAGGAGTTACGCCAACTCCTCCAGCAGGCCAACTATGCCTACTACGTTTTAGACCAGCCCGTCATGGATGACCCGGTGTACGATCGCCTCTACCGGGAACTCCAGGAGCTAGAAGCCCAATACCCAAATTTAATCAGCCCCGATAGCCCCACCCAGCGAATCGGGGAAAAACCCGCCCCTGGATTTACTGTGGCTACCCACAATATTCCCCTATACAGCCTAGAAAACGCCTTTGATATCCCAGAATTGCGGCAGTGGCAGGAGCGCCTCAAACGTCAAGAGGTCGGAGATCTTGATTATGTATGTGAACTAAAAATTGACGGCTCAGCCTTGGCCTTGACCTACGTAGATGGCATCCTCCAGCGCGGGGCCACCAGGGGCGATGGCGAGCAGGGGGAAGACATTAGCCAAAATGTCCGTACTATTCGATCGATCCCACTGCGGCTGCAAGGGGAAGTGCCCCCAGTGGTGGAAGTGCGTGGTGAAGCCTTTTTACCCCTGGCTGTATTTGAGCAAATCAACCAGGACCGAGCCAGCAGAGGGGAGAGCCTGTTTGCCAACCCCCGTAATGCAGCCGCTGGCACCCTGCGTCAATTGGATGCGCGGACTGTAGCCGAACGTCGGCTAGATTTCTTTGCCTATACCCTGCATCTGGCATCGGGCCCACAAACCCAGTGGGAGAGCTTGGAATGGCTGAAGCGAGCTGGGTTTAAAGTCAACCCCCACTGCCAGCACTGCCCAGACCTGGAGGCTGTGATTGCCTACTACCAAACTTGGGAGCAGAAACGCCACCACTTGCCCTACATGACCGATGGGGTGGTAGTTAAAGTGAATAACTTTGCCCAGCAAGACCAGTTGGGCTTTACTCAAAAATTCCCCCGTTGGGCGATCGCCCTCAAGTATCCCGCGGAGGAAGTGCCTACCCTGGTGCAGTCCATCACTGTCCAGGTGGGTAGAACTGGTGTCCTTACCCCCGTGGCTGAGCTACAACCAGTCCCCCTGGGGGGAACCACCGTCAGCCGGGCCACCCTCCACAATGGCGATCGAATTGCCGAGCTGGATCTGCACATTGGAGATACGGTGGTAATCCGCAAAGCCGGGGAGATTATTCCCGAAGTTGTCCGGGTACTGCCGCAACTGCGGCCGACCACTGCGGTGGCCTTTACCATGCCCGATCACTGCCCCGCCTGCGGTACCCCAGTGGTCAAAACCAAAGCCGAAGCCCGCTGTGTCAATCGCCATTGTCCGGCGATCGTCCAAGGGGGCATCCTCCACTGGGTGAGTGCCATGGATATCAAAGGCATTGGCGAGAAGCTGGTACAACAGCTAGTCAGCCAGGGCCTAGTCACTTCCCCAGTTGATCTCTACCGCCTTAGCCCTGATACCTTAGCCGCCATTGACCGGATGGGAGAGAAGTCGGCCCAAAAAATCATCCAGGCGATCGCCCAATCAAAACAGCAACCCTGGGCAAAGATCCTCTATGGTCTGGGCATCCGCCACGTGGGTAGTGCCAATGCCCAAAACCTCAGCCAGCAATTCCCCACGGCCTCCCTCCTCAGCCAAGCTAAATTCAGTGATCTCCAGGGGGTTTACGGTGTAGGAGCAGAAATCGCCCAAGCTGTTTATGACTGGTGTCGCGACCCAGCTAATCAGCACATCTTAAAAGACCTGCAAGCTCTGGGGCTAAATTTAGATTCCCCCAGCAAATTAAATGACAAGTTAAATGACAAATTAACGGGCCAACTGACCGGCAAAACCTTCGTGATTACTGGTACTCTGCCTACTCTCAAGCGCGGGGAGGCTAAAGCCATGATCCAGGCCCGGGGCGGCAAAATCACAGATTCAGTGAGTAAAAAAACAAGTTACGTGGTGGTGGGGAGTGATCCGGGTAGCAAACTGGCCAAGGCCCAGGAGTTGGGTATCCCCTGTCTATCTGAACAGGAGTTGCTTGACCAGTTGGCAGCT
>Ga0272446_1006441_pt1 | contig 12242 bp, 11 predicted proteins | sample YNPCB0061_FD_194587 | JGI IMG/M metagenome (GOLD analysis project Ga0272446, IMG submission 194587) | Hot spring microbial mat communities from Yellowstone National Park, WY, United States - YNP-CB-006-1 | ecosystem: Environmental > Aquatic > Thermal springs > Hot (42-90C) > Sediment | place... | reverse complement strand
CGGTGGTGCAGGCGCAAGGCGACACGCGCATCACGGCTGAACTGCCCGGCGTCAACAACCCCGACCAGGCGATCGAGACGATCCGCTCAACCGGTCAGCTTGAATTTGTTGACCCACAAGGGGCGATGCTCCGGCAGGGCATGATCATCAACACCACCAACAAACCTACCGCCGTGCAAAGTTATCTCGCCAGCCCAGGCGCAGACCCGAACTTGACGCCCTATGGTGAGCAGGTCTTTACGACCGCCATGACCGGCGACGTGCTGCGCACCGCTATTTCGCGGCAGGATCAGTTTGGCCAATGGGAGATTGGCTTCGAATTAACCGGCGAAGGCAGCGATAAGTTTTTCAACTACACCAGCACGCATATCGGTCAGCCGATGGCGATTGTGCTGGACGGCGTCGTGCTGTCGGCGCCAGTGATCAACGCCGCCATCCGTGACCAGGGCGTCATCACCGGCCAATTCACAGAGGAAGAGGCGAGCTCGCTGGCGATCCAGATGCGCTACGGCGCCCTGCCGGTGCCGCTCAAGGTGGTGGATGTGCGTTCCATCAGTGCGACGTTGGGCGCCGACTCGGTGCGCAGCAGCGTCATCGCCGGCCTGATTGGCATGGCCGCCGTCTTTATCTTCATGGTGTTGATGTATCGCATTCCGGGCTTACTGGCTAACCTGGCGTTGCTCATTTATGTTTTCTTCAACCTGGCAATCTACAAATTGATCCCTGTCACGCTGACCCTGGCCGGGATCACCGGCTTCTTGCTCTCGGTGGGTATGGCTGTCGATGCAAATATCCTCATTTTCGAGCGCTTGAAGGAGGAACTACGCAGCGGGCGTTCGCCGCGTCTGGCCATCGAAGCCGGTTTCAGCCGCGCCTGGCCCGCCATCTTTGACAGCAACCTCACGACGCTCATCAGTTGCGCTGTGCTGTATGTCTTTGGCAACCAGTTTGGGGCCAGCATCGTCAAGGGCTATGCGCTGACGCTGGGGCTTGGCGTGATCCTGTCAATGTTCACTGCCTTCTTCTTGACACGCACGTTTATGCGCGCTCTGCTCAGCAGCCGCGTGCAGCATGACAAGCGCGCACAGACGCTTGTCGGTTACTGAGTTCGACGCCGCGCAAGGGCGACGCTGGTTCGAGCAACATTTTATCGTTGTGACGGGGAGAAAATGCGATGTATCACATCGTTGAAAAGCGCAATATCTGGTTTACCATCTCGGTTATTTTGGTGCTGCCATCTCTGCTCTTCATGCTCTGGTCGGGAATCACGCGCGGGCAGATTCTGCCCTTGAGCATCGATTACACAGGCGGCACCGTGTGGGAAGTCACCTTCGAGCAGCCTGTGCAGCCAGCCGCTGTGCGCCAGGTCTTTGTCGATGCTGGCTACAACGACACGACAGTCTTCACAGTCAACAACGATTCGACTGTGCAGATCAAGTTCAAGCCCGTGGATGGCGACCAGAAAGAGGCGCTGCGTCAGTCATTGGAAGCGCAGTTCGGGCCGCTGGTCGAAAACACCTATCGCAGCCTCGGCCCGACGATTGGGCGTGAAGTGAGCCAGGCGGCCGTCATTGCCGTCGCCGCTGCGTCAGTGCTGATTCTGCTCTACATTGCGTGGGCGTTCCGCAGCGTGCCGCATCCCTTCCGCTATGGTGTGGCAGCGATTGTGGCGTTGGTGCACGACGTGCTGGTCTCGCTTTCGTTCCTGGCCATCATGAATCTGGTGGCAGGCTGGGAGCTGGACGCCCTGACCCTCACTGCGATCCTCACCGTGATCGGTTACAGCGTCAACGACACAGTCGTCATCTTCGACCGGCTGCGCGAAAACCTGCACCGCTATCGCAACGAGAGCTTCTCTGTGGTGGCAAACCGCAGCATCATCGAGACGGCCACGCGTTCCATCGGCACCCAGATCACGGTGCTGCTGATCACGGTGGCGATCCTGGTGCTGGGCGGCGCTACACTGCAACAATTTGTCGCCACGATGCTCGTCGGGTTTGTCTCCGGCATGTACAGCTCGATCTTCAACGCCACGCAAATTTTGGCCGCGTGGGATGAGGGTTCGATCTTTTATCGCGGCGCCAGGAAGTCGCCCAACCAGGGCGCAACCGTTCCTGCCTGAGTCCAGTGTAGAGCGCCAAGACGAGAGGACGCCTGACGCAGAGCAAGGGAGGAAAATCGCCTGCCTTGCTCTGCGCTTTTGCTTTTGCAGGTGCGGATCGCCCAGGTAAGCGCTTCACTCGCTGCGCACAGTGGAGGCAACCGGCGACCTTGTCGTAACGCTGCGCTCGCCGCCCTTATCAATGGATTTTCCATGAGCATGCCCGCCTTTGACTCTGACGCCACCGATGCTGCACTCGTGCGCGCCTGTCAGCGCGGCGATGCAACTGCCTGGGAGATTCCAGGACACATGGGGTTAAACAGATCAATGGATCGCGCTGCGCGTTCCGTCTCGCAGCATAGTACGCAGCAAGGGACGCTCAACCAGCGGCTTATTCGCGCCCAGGTGTACTGGCCATAAGCCAATCGTTTCTGTGAGGATGGCAACCTCAAATCGACTGCCACGAAGGATGAATTTCTCACCATGACCGCACAATCGCTCCCATTCCGGCGCACACCTATGCAGATGCTCTGGTACTGGCTCTACCGGCTGCTGGGCTGGAATGGCGAGTATCGCCACCCAAACACGGAAAAGTTTATCATTATTGTGGCGCCCCACACTTCCAACCTCGACTTTTTCATTGGCTTTATTTACAGTCGCGCCTTTGCCATGCCGTTCCCCAATTTCCTGGCGAAGGACTCGCTCTTTCGCGGCCTCTTCGGCCCGGTGTGGCGCTGGTTGGGAGGGATACCGGTCAATCGCAGCGAACGCACCAATTTTGTCGATCAGGTGGCAGCAGAATTTCAGAAGCGCAAACGGATGGTTCTGGCGATCACGCCGGAAGGCACGCGCAGCCATTCAGCGTACTGGAAGACGGGGTTTTACTACATGGCGCAAAAGGCCAACGTCCCGGTGATCATGGCAACGATCGACTACGCGCGTAAGTTCATCTCCTGCGGAGACGTCGCCGAGATCACCGGCAACATGGAGGCAGACCTTGCCAGGATTCGCGCCCACTTCATCAACATCACGCCGCGCCACCCGGAACGCTACGGTGACATCCGCTTCCGCCCCCCAAACGACGACGGAGCGGCTCGCACGTAACGGCAGCCCGGCCCCATCTTGCTGGCGAAGCCCTGACGCGCCGCGCCGTTCTTGTTGATACGAGTGTAGGTCGTCCTCAGCACACCAGGAAAAGCACAATGACCACGATGCGCGCTGCGTTTGTACAAAATGGCGCACTCACCTTGCGCACCGATTATCCCGCCCCAACCCCACACGGAGACGAAGCCTTGCTGCGCGTGCGGCTGGCCGGCGTCTGCGCCACCGACATCGAACTGCTGCGCGGCTACAAGGGCGGTTTCTGCGGTGTGCTCGGCCATGAGTTCGTGGGCGAGGTGGTTGCGGCGCCGGCTGATCCGACTTGGGAAGGACGCCGCGTCGTCGGTGAGATCAACGTCGGGTGTGGGCAGTGCAGTCTTTGCCAGCGCGGGCTTGGCAAGCACTGCCGCCAGCGCACCTCGCTCGGCATTATCGGGCGCGACGGCGCCTTTGCCGACTACACCCTGCTTCCCGTCGAGAATCTGCACGCCGTGCCCGACCACGTGCCGGATGAGGCCGCCGTCTTCGCCGAACCATTGGCGGCGGCTTACGAGCTGCTCGAACAGGCCACCATCGGGCCAGGGCAGCGAGTGACTGTGCTCGGCGACGGGCGGCTGGGGCTGCTCTGCGCGTTCGTGCTGGCGCAGACCGGCTGCGATCTGACCGTCATCGGGCGCAACCCGGAGAAGCTGGCGCTGCTGGCGGGGACCGGTGCACGCACCGTGCTCTCCTCGCCGGATACGCTCGACCAGCTCGCCAGCGATCCTGCCGACATCGTCGTTGACGCCACCGGCGCGCGCGAAGGCTTTTTCACGGCGCTGCGGCTGGTGCGTCCGCTCGGTGCGCTCATGCTCAAAAGCACCTTCGCCGACCGTCTGGAAGCATTCGACCTCAGCCACCTGGTCGTTGACGAGATCACGATCATCGGCAGCCGCTGTGGTCCCTTTGCGCCGGCGTTGGCCGCGCTGGCCAGTGGCGCCATCGACCCGCGCCCGCTGATTCACGCCGAATACAGCCTGGACGAAGCGGCTCAAGCCATTGCACATGCGGGGGCAAAGGGCGTGCTCAAAGTGCTGATACGACCCTGATGCGTTTCCCTGATGCGTTTTTTTATTGAGAAAAATGCACATTGACTGGCTGATCCGCCGAATCTGTTCTATACTGGCGTTGTGCGTCTGCGCTGCTTGCAAGCTGCATAGCACCAGGTGTTTCTCCGGAGATCGGTCATGACTGCTCTCTCTTCCGATACCCATCCTGCGATGGAGGCGCTGCAAATTCGGCTTTGGCGGCAGGCAACCCCTACGCAGAAGATGAATATGTTGGCGCAGTTGAATGCATCTGCACGTCTGCTGGCGCTGACCGGTCTGCGCTCACAATATCCGCAAGCAACAGAAACGGAACTGCGTCGCAAATTGGCGCATCTGCTGTTGGGGGAAGAAATGGCGCGCAAGGTGTATGGTGAGATGCCCGATGCAAAATGAACCTGTCGAAGTCACGCTTCGGGTCACGGCAGTTTTTGAGGCGCTTGGTGTTCCGTATCTCATCGGAGGTTCGCTGGCCTCGGCGCTATATGGCATGGTGCGCACGACGCAGGATTCGGATATTGTCGCCGAGATGCGGCTTGTTCATCTTCAGCCGTTCATCTCAGCTTTGCAGGATGAATTCTATGTGGACAGCGAGATGATTGCCGATGCCATCCGGCGTTATGGCAGCTTCAATATCATCCACCGCAGCACGATGTTCAAGGTGGATGTCTTCATCCCGCATCCGCGCCCCTTTGTGCAATCGCAGCTTAGCCGCGTGCAGAGACAATTTTTCACCTTCGACGCCGAGGTCAGCGCCAACTTTGCCAGCCCCGAAGACACCATCCTCGCCAAGTTAGAATGGTACCGGCTGGGCGGCGAAGTCTCCGAACGCCAGTGGCGCGACGTGCTCGGCGTGATGAAGGTGCGCAGTGGCGACCTCGACGTTGGCTACTTGCAAAAGTGGGCGCAGGCGCTTGAGGTCAGCGACCTGCTCGAACGCGCCTTGAATGAGGCTGCGTAACACAAAGACCTGGGATTGCCCCCTGCACGCCGCATTGCACTTCACCAGAAAAGTGCGATGCGGCGTGCAGGGGCGGACTTCATTGCACTGGCGGCCAGGTCAACGTAACCGCTTCCCCACCCTGCGGGTTGTCGATGGTCAGTGTGGCGCTCTCCACGGGGCCTGTCATGTGCGCTGGGAACTTGAGCACGCCGTTGACATGATGACCGTGATCGTAGGCGACCTCCCAGGCGGTGGCAGGCATGGCATGGCCGGAGATACTCAGTGTCGCCAGTTCGGCGAGATCGAAGCCTAGATCGACGCCGGCGGCATTGAGATCGACGGTGAAGTCAATCGTATCACCCTGGATATTGCTGAGGTCGGGCGGCGTCACCTTGACTTCGATGGCGCCCAACTTGCCAGTTTGTGCGGCGTATCCCTGCGTTGGGGCAGGCGGTGTGGCCGATGCGACGGACTGGGACGATCCCTGCCCCATCATGCCGCTCATTCCCATACCCTGCATCATTGGCATCTGGCCCATCATGCCGCCCATGCTCATACCTTGCATCATGCCGCCCACTGGCATGGGGACGACGAAGATCATTGTCCCCATCATTGGCATCTGGCCCATCATGGCGCCCTGCATTTGCTGTCCCTGCATCTGACCACCCATTGGCATGCCGCCGGCCGCAATTTTACCAGCCATCATGCTCTGCATTTCGGCCATCATTTCCTGCATTTCCGCCATCATCGCCATCATTTCACCCATGTCGCCATGCATCATACCGGTCATGGGCATTGTGCCGGTCATGGGTGCACTGCTCCCCATCATGCCACCGGCCATCATGCGCTGCATTCGCGCCATGATCGCCTGCATGCGCGCCATGTGGGCCATCATCTGCCCCATGTCGCTTTGCCCCATCTCTGGTTGCATCGACATGCCGGTGCCTGCTGCGCCTGGCCCGGGCATTGTGCCGGTCATGGGCATTGTTTGTTGGAGTGCGCCCTCTTCTATCGCTGCAGCCGTGGACGCCTGTGCATTCCCCCAACTCAGCACCCCCAATGTGAGCGCCAACGCAAAGGCGGCGAGAAATCCAGATAAACTCATTCGTTTGAGAAACATACCTTGCTCCTGACTTTGTGAACAAACTCAAAATAACTTGCTGCCTCCAGCATACACGTCAGATTTGAAGTAAATATGAAGCCGCCCTCTTCACATTTCCTTCATCAGCGTGTGCTACGCTGGAGTCAATCAGATTTGGTGGCAGAGCAAGGGGCGTACAGCATGATGATGGGACACGATTGGGGATTGGGGTGGGGCGGCATGTGGTTTGGCTGGCTGCTGGTGACTGACTTCACAGTCGCCGTCGTCATCTTGATTGTGTGGTTGATCAGGCTTTCTGCGCCAGCCAGCCGCTTCAATACCGGCGCGGCAGAGCGCGATCCACACGTTGAGTCAGCTTTGGACATTTTGCAGGCGCGTTATGCACGCGGCGAGATTTCCAAGGAAGAATATCTGGACGTACGTGCTACGCTGCTGCGCCCATGAGGTGTGAATCAGCGCGCGGCAGCATGAAGCCAAACTCGGCGCCTTGCGCTGCGCCGGGTGGCGGGCTATCAACCCACATACACCCACCGTGCGCCTCGACAATCTGTCGGGCAATGGCAAGACCCAGGCCAGAGCCGCCGGTCGTGCGCGTGCGCGAACGGTCGCCACGGTAAAAGCGGTCGAAAACGTGGGGCAGGTCCGCAGCCGGAATGCCCAGGCCGCTGTCGGTGACGGTGATGTAGACATGGTCGGCGTCGGCGTGGAGGTTGACCACCACCGAGCCGCCGGCTGGCGTATGGCGCAGCGCATTATCGAGCAGGTTGAGCAACACCTGGTTTAGTCGTTGTCCATCGGCCTCGATCTGCGGCGCCGGGGCAGGATAGTTGACGGTGAGAGCGACGCCGCGCGCGCTGGCGCGGCGCTGCAGGGCGTTGACCTGGCGGCGACAGAGATCGCCCAGATCGATCGGCGCTTTCTCCAGGATGAGCTGCCCTGCCTCGGCGTTAGCCAGGGTGCGCAGGTCGTCGACCAGCCGATTGAGCAGCAACACCTCGGCGTGCAACGCCGCCAGATTCTCGGCGTCGGCAGGAAAGACGCCGTCCTGCATCGCTTCGATGGCGCCCTGGATGCCGGTGAGCGGCGTGCGCAGTTCATGGGCGATGTCAGCCATCAGGTTGCGACGCAGCGTCTCCTGCTTCTCCAGGCTGGCGGCCATTTGGTTGAACGCTGCGGTCAACTCACCGATCTCGTCGGCGCCCTTGACCGGCAAACGCACGCGCAGGTCGCCATGCGTAATGCGGCGCGAGGCGTGCGTCAGATCGACCAACGGCCGCGTGATCTGGCGGACGAAGAGCGCAGCCAGCGTCAACCCGGCCACGGCTGCGAGCGCCGCGGCCCAAAAGACCGCCCGCGTGACGCTGCCCACCAGCGGCGCGGGATCGACCGCAGCCGCGCCCATCAACGATCCCTCAACCACCAGCTCGCCGACTAGCGCGCCGTCGACGATGATCGGCCAGTGTTCGAGCGGCGCGCTGGTCAGCGCCGCGCCGCCGGCTGCTCCTTCCGAATCGGCGACCACCTCGCCGCGCGGGTTCACCACCTGAATCCGGTTCGTGGGCATGCCCATCATCGTGCCGAAGACGCCCGTCATAGCCCCATCCGAGGCGGTGAAGATCAGAGCCTCGAACGCAGCGTCGAGATCGCTCCACTCTCGATGTCGCTGATAATAATCGGCGAGCGCCGCCTGCATGACCGCCGGTCGCACCATTTGATTGGCGACCATAAAATGCTCGAACTGGGTGGCCGTGCCCTGGCTGGTCAACCAGACAGTCATCACCACGCCGATGAAAATGATCAGCGCAAAGGCGGCGGTTAGTTTGAACCAAAGTTGATTGCGCATGACGTTAGCCGACAAACCGATAGCCGACGCCATGCACGGTCTCGATGAAGCGGCTGTGGCGTCCGCTGCCGCCCAATTTCTGACGCAGATTCTTGATGTGCACGTCGATGGTGCGCTCGTAGGCGCCAGCGTCGCTGTGCGCCTGTACGACATTCAACAACTCATCGCGCGTAAACGGGCGTCCGGGTTGGCGCATCAACGCGTGGAGCAGGTCGAACTCCACTGCAGTCAGCGCCAGCTCCACGCCATCCAACGTTGCAGTACGGTAGGCAGGGTCAAGCCGGAGCCCATCGCAAGCCAACACTTTGGCAGCAGACGCTGCGGGCGCGCGTTCAAGGCGGCGCAGCGCCGCCTGCACACGCGCCGTCAGTTCGCGTGGGCTGAAGGGCTTGACCATGTAATCGTCGGCGCCGACGGTGAGCCCTGCCACGCGGTCAGCTTCTTCCACGCGCGCCGTAAGCATCAGGATGTACACATTGGCGGTGGCTGGGTCGCTGCTTTGGCGGAGCCGACGCGTGATCTCCCACCCATCCAGACCGGGCAACATCAGGTCGAGCACGATCAACGTCGGTTTTTCCGTCCGCGCCAGCGCCAATCCGCTTTCGCCGTCGGCGACCGCCAACACACGGTGGCCCGCCTGCTCGAGATAACCCTGCACCACGCGGCGAATCTGGTGGTCATCTTCGATGACGAGAATGGTGACCATTTGTCCCGGCATGGGCATACTCTAGCTACAAAGTCCCGAAGATGCAAAGGCGTTCTACACAACCTCAAAGTAGCGCATCATGCCGCTGTCTTCGTGCTCCAGGTTGTGGCAGTGAAAGAGATAGCGGCCGCGGTAGCCGTCGAAGCGCACGGCAATGCGCACGCGTTCGCCCGGCATCACCAACACCGTGTCTTTCCAGCCTGCGTCGACCAGGCCATCCTTGACGGTCTCCCAGCCGGCGCGTTGCGCGTCGTCGACCTGGCGGTCAAGCACCTGGAAGTGCACGCCGTGCAGATGCACCGGATGCGCCATGAAGTCGCGCATCGCCGGTTGGCTCGCTGCGTCGCTGCCGTGGGCGCCGTGCGCGCCGTGATCCATGCCTGCCATGCCGCCTGCAACAACCGGAGCAGGCGCCTCCATCAGGTTCACCAACTCCCAAATTTCGGTGTCGCCAAAGCGCACCTTTTCGTCGTCCGCCACGACATCCATCTCGAAGCTGCGCCCGTTGATCGTCCAGTTCATGGCGTCGTCCATGGCAAAGACGAAGGTGCGCGGCTGAGAGGCATTGACTGCGTTCTGCGCGTCCAGCCTCTCGGCGGGCAGCAGAGCAGCCGGCAGCGACAGGTTGTGCTCCACTGCTTCGGTCACGACAAAGGTCATGATGTCGAAGGCGGCGCCGTTGGGCAGCGCCGGTTCGTGGTGCATCATGCCCATCATGTTCATTGTGGCCGCCTCGACGCCCTCGAAGGGCAGGCTCACCAGCTTGGTGGCGGCGCCCACTGTGTCCTGGCTGAAATCTGCCCACAGTTCGACGCGTTCGCCGGGCGAGAGCATCACGTAGGACGCCGTCACCGGCTGTTCGAGCAGGCCGCCGTCGGTGGCGATCACAGTCATCGGCGCGCCGCTGCTCCATGCCAGCTTGTAGATGCGCGCGTTGGAGCCGTTGAGCAGGCGCAGGCGATAGGGTTGCGTGGAAACGGGCAGCGTCAGGTCAGGTGCGCCGTTGACCAGGATACGGTCGCCCAGAATGCCCATCGTCTCATCCATCATGCCAGCCATGCCCGGCGCTACGTAGACAAGCTGATTGTCGGCGTCGAAGCGACGATCCTGGATCACGAGTGGGATGTCCTGCGCGCCTGTGGGCAATCCTAACGCCGCTTCTTCACTGTCGTCGACGATGAACAGCCCTGCCAGCCCCATATAGGCCTGCTCCGCCGTTCGTCCATGCGGATGGGGATGAAACCAGTAGGTGCCGGGCCGGTTGCGCACCTCGAAAGTATATTCGACTTCGGCGCCGGGCGCGATCAGGTTGGAGGGCTGACCATCCACCTCGGCAGGTACAACCAGCCCGTGCCAGTGGACGTTGGTCGGCTCATCCAGTTCATTGCGCACATGGACGCGCACGGTCTGTCCACGCCTCACGCGCACGATGGGACCAAGATACGAATTCGGCAGCGTCACCACTGCGTTGGCGTCACCCTGCACCACACTTCCCGTATACCCAAGCGATTGCGTCACGGCGCCGGGCAGGATCGGCGTCTCCTGCTTGCCGGCGATCAATCGAAATTCGAGCGCGGCTGCGGCATCGGTCGCAGCCGCGCCAGATGGCGCTGTCGCCAGCGTCGAAGGCTGCTGCGCCAGCGGCAGCGCGGCGCTGGTGCATCCGCTAAGCCAAAGCGCGGCAACGCCTGCGCTGCTGTAGATCAAGAAGCGGCGGCGTGAAAAGGGCTGGTTATGCAAAAGCGAATTCATTCAGAAAACTCTCCTGTAACTTGTTTCGTGTCATGCAATCTCAAAACGGTTACTCCTCAACTCGTCGTGAGTTTCAGCGCACTCAGTTTGCCATAGAATTGTGAAGCAAATATGAAGGTGCGGACTGCCCCGAACGTAAAGTACACCCACACGATGCAGATACTAATTCGGGCATTGCTCTGTGCTATACTATCAGCGATTCAATCGATGATTGAGATGACAGACAGGTCAATCAGTGCATAGACAAGATTGATCGAGGCGAAGATTGAGTCCGACGGTGCATCGCGAGCGGGGACTACGTTTCTTCTTTTTCTCCCGTGAAGAGACGCGGATTCATGTCCATGTATATTCTGAGCGAGGAGAGGCAAAATTCTGGCTGGAGCCGGAGATCGAGGTCGCGGCCAATTATGGTTTGCCTGCCCAGCAGCTTCAATTGGCAGAGTCCATTATCAAGGAGCATCACAATGATTTCATACGCGCCTGGCGCCGATACTTCCGCAGTGGAAGTGACTAATATCTCCAAACATGGTTTCTGGCTGTTCTTTGATAACGAAGAGCACTTTCTTTCCTTTGTTGATTTCCCCTGGTTTCGCAATGCACCTGTGTCGGCGATCCTGAGCGTCGAACGGCTGAACGAAGTGCATTTCTACTGGTCTGCTCTAGATGTTGACCTCGAACTAGATTCTATCCTTCATCCCGAACGCTATCCGCTGGTGGCTCAAGAGCATTCCGAATAAGGCGTGACGTCACACCAGAACTGAGTGTAATTCCCTGCCGTGCGCAATCGACGTTCATATAGTGCTGATGCCGAGTTGGGCGTTACCTATCTGGCGATGGTGCATTCATTGTCTCCAACCACGTCACGCCGGAGGCGATGAGCTACGACAACAGTGACTTCGCCCCAAACAAGAAATAGACCCCGATGACTCCTTACGTTGACGCCAATCCACAATGCAGCTACAATCAGAGTCTCATGACTCCAGAACGATTACAAAAAGTGATGGCTGCTGCCGGCGTCGGCAGCCGGCGTAAATGTGAAGAATTGATTGCGGCGGGACGCGTCCAGGTCAACGGTAGGGTCGTGGACACGTTGGGCGCCAAAGCCGACCCGGCGCGTGACCGCATCCTCGTCGATGGCAAGCCGCTCAAGCCGATGCAGGCGCACCACTATTACAAGCTGCACAAGCCGCGTGGAGTGCTCGGCGACACGGTCAGCGAGGATGCCGAACGGCGCACCGTGCTCGACCTGGCGCCGGAGGATGCTGGACGGTTGTTTCCAGTCGGGCGACTCGATCTGCACAGCGAAGGGCTGGTGCTCCTCACTGATGACGGCGAACTGGCGCATCGGCTCACCCACCCGCGTTACGAGCACACCAAGACCTACTACGTGTTGGTCGAAGCGCTGCCAACCACGCCGGCGCTGATGGCGTTGCGCCAGGGCGTCGATCTGCCCGAAGGTCGCACAGCACCGGCGGAGGTTGAAGTGGTGCAGGAATTGCCCGCGGAGTTGAATCTCAGCAAGGGCCCGAATGAGGGCGTCTGGCTGCGCATTGTGCTGCGCGAGGGTAAGAAGCGCCAGATTCGCCACATGACTGCAGCGGTTGGCTAT
>Ga0272446_1006440_pt1 | contig 12243 bp, 8 predicted proteins | sample YNPCB0061_FD_194587 | JGI IMG/M metagenome (GOLD analysis project Ga0272446, IMG submission 194587) | Hot spring microbial mat communities from Yellowstone National Park, WY, United States - YNP-CB-006-1 | ecosystem: Environmental > Aquatic > Thermal springs > Hot (42-90C) > Sediment | place... | reverse complement strand
ATTATTGCCACCGTGTTTGGAGTGGTGTTGTTCACCTTGTTGGGACAAGGATTGACGATCAAACCTTTGCTGGAATGGCTAAACTTACTTGGAAATCAGCCTTTGCAGCAACAGTTTTCAGAAGCGATCGCCCGTTTAGCTGCATTAAACCGCGTGTTACAACATCTTCGTCAAGCTGAAGCGCGCCCAACTCTTGAGCCTGAGTTCTACCGCTACCAAGAATCCCTAGTTAAAGGAGAAATTGCTCGACTGGAGGAAGAAATCGATACTTTACAGGATGAGTATCCCGATTTACGAAAATTTTCCTCTGAGCAATTCAAATTAGAACTGCTAGCAGTTGAGGCAGACACTTATGCTGAGTTCGTGCGAGCAGGGCAACTCAACCGCGAACTGGTTCCCTTTCTTCAGCAAAATCTCCCAGAAGAGGCATGACAGTGACGAATCTCAGGCTCAACAGAACAATAAAACAATGTCTTCGATCCTGTATTAATGTCGGACGGTTGTGGGTTAGAGGTGTCTAATGGCAGCCACACTGACGTTCTCCATTCTATAGGGCTTGGTAATGGGCGGAACCAGCCTTTACGACTGCTCAAAAACAGTTTGAAGGCTTTAGGGACGTTAAATCTACTGTCCAGTAGTGGGTTCTTCCACAGGACGAATAATTGTTGCATCTGGTGTAGCCTGAGGTCTGAAGATGGCTTGCAACGCTTCTTCCAAAGTCGGTGACATGACAATCCTGTTCTCATAAACAACAATCACCCGTACCAACGTTGGCAGGCTGTTTTGAGCCGCTTCTAAGTAAAGCGGTTCGACATATAACAGCGATTGTTCGATCGGCACGATCAGCAAATTGCCCTGCACGGCCCGTGAACCCTGACGATTCCAGAGAGAAATTTGCTGAGAAATCACCGGATCTTGATTGATGCGTGCCTCAATTTGTTCAGGACCATAAATCAACCGTTCTTTCGGAAAGGTATACAGCAGCAATTTGCCGTAGTTCTCACCATCCGATCGCGCTGCTAACCAGGCAATTAGGTTGGTGCGTTGGCGCGGTGTGTAAGGCAACAGCAGAATAAACTCTTCAAACGGCACGGCGGGCAAACTGGTGATCAGGTAATACGGTTCGACTGAGCGAGACTCATTCCCATACACCTCGTTTGGAATCTGCCACTGGTCTTCTCGGTTATAAAACACCTGGGGGTCGGTCATGTGATAGGTCATTAACCGCTCCGATTGCAGCTTGAAAAAGTCTACGGGATAGCGAAGATGGCTACGTAAACTGGCAGGCATCGCTGTAAGCGGCTTAAAGAGGTTGGGAAAGATTTTTGACCAGGTGGTAATGATCGGATCGCTGGGATCAGCCACATAAAAATTAACAGAACCGTGATAAGCGTCAATCACGACTTTGACTGAATTGCGAATGTAATTAATGCCTTCGCTGCCTAAGTCAGAATAGGGATAGCGATCGCTCGTTGTGTAGGCATCCACAATCCAGTAGAGGTAATTCTGATCCTTCTGCTCCGGTGTTTGCACATTGGCAGTTACCAGATAGGGATCGCTGTCGTAGCGTAAGAAGGGAGCGATCGCTTGAACCCGATGTTTGATATTGCGGCGGAACAACACCTTTGTTTCTGGCAAGAAATCGCGGGTCACAAATAAGCGCCAATCGCGCAGGTAGACTGCAAAGAGGCTGCGTCGCCACCAGGAACCAATGTTAATGCCACCCCGCCCATCGTAAACGTTGTAAGTATTGTCACTACCGCTGGGATAATCCAACTCCTGCGTCAGGGTTTGAGTCATGACATAGGTATTGGGAATCTCGCCATAGTAGATGCGGGGTTGCCCAATCGGGATACTGGCGCGGATGGCAGGACTGGATGTCGTCAGCGCCCCGGCTTCACCGCCTGTAATGTCTTTGACAAAGTAATCTGGCAGCCCACCCGTACCCACTGTATTTACTGGGCTAAGCGTAAAACCGTACCCATGCGTGTAAATCAAATGACGGTTTACCCAGGTCTTGGCTTCCTGAGGCACCGCGCTGTAATCCAGTTCCCGTGCAGCGATCAGCACCTGCCGTTGTTCCGTTGCGGCATTAGGGGCGTTTGGTGCTGGACGGTTCTGGGGAGTCGCGGGTGGACGGGCAGGCACATCAGCTTGGAGGGTATAGCGATCAATATCCGCGTCGGGGAAGCGGTAGTAAGGGCGAATCTGCTGCAATTGCCGATTTGTTTCCAGCAAGGGACGCTGATCCCATAAGCGAATGTTGCGAATCGTCAAGTTGTTGGCAGCTAAAGCCGCTTCTGTGAGTTGTCCTTGAGGGTCAAAGTTGCTAGATTCGATCACTTCTAACCCAAATGCCTGACGGGTCAGCGCAATCGTTCGTTCGATAAAAGGTCGCTCTTGTGCTAATTCATTCGGCTGCACAATTAAATACTGCACTGCCTCCGGCACAATCACTCCTGCAACCACCGCAATGCCCAACAATCCCAGCCCAAGGTTGACCCAAGGTTGACGCGGAGCTTTGGGTCGCCAGAAGATAGTGCGCCAAAGCAGAGAGAACGCGATCGCCAGTGCCAGAAAACTCACCCCTGTATAAAGTGGGAGTTGAGCCGTCACATCGGTATAGCTTGCCCCAAAGGCAACTCCCCGCAGTGAATACAACAATTCGTAGCGGCTCAACCAATAGCTCAAAGCAATGACACCCAAAACCCCGCTACCCAATCCATGCAAGTGTCGCAGTTGCGCTGACGAAAACCCCGGAAAGCTGCCTTGACTCAGGCTATCTGCTGATAACAGATAGGTCAGTGCTACTGCAATGAACCCGTATAGAAATAGTCCAAAGAGCCACAGTTCCACCAGTTCCCAAAGCGGCAAGGAGAAAATGTAAAAACCAACATCACGCCCAAACAGCGGTTCAGAGATATTAAATGACGTGGGATGTTGATATTGCACAACAACGGCCCATTGTTGTGACAGCAACCAGGCAAATAAGGTGCTGAATATAATGCCGATCGCTCTCAGAAAAAAGCGAGGATAAATTAGTAGAGCGATGGCGATCCCCAGCACTCCACCCAGCAGCCAAAGTTGACCGCTCAATTGCGTCGTCATTCGCCAGAGGTTCCTGGGATTGAGGCGAGACACAAATGAGCTAGAAAGCGTTGCACCATCCTGCCAGTAATGGACGGCAAGTTGACCGTAGTACAGTAGTAGCAGCCCCACCAGTACACTTAATCCGATCGTGAGGGGCAAGAGAACGCGCAGTCTGAGAGCAACAGTTGACGGAAACGCAAATGGAGAAGAGCGCGATGCTTGGACTGAGTATGAGGGTTTTTTGAGTGCCTCACGAGGGTGAACCTCTACAGGAAGAGGATGCTTCCATCGCTGAGCGATTGCCAGATTACCCAGTAAGTAAACCGCCGTAAAACCTGCTACAGCGATGAGGATAGCCAGTCGAACCTGAAATTTGAGCAGGAAGACTGAGAAATAACTAACTTCTTGAAACCACAGCATTTCTGCCCCTAGTCGGGAGACCAAATCAAGCAGTAATCCTACTCCCAGGAGAATCGTAAGCAATTGAAAGAAACGTTTCCAGCCCACAGGCGTTACCAGCCAAAGTAGCGGCAGTGATAGATTTGTTAGAGATCTTCAGGCAGGTTTCACTCTCTGCTCATAAACAGCACTATCCGACTAAAGACAGAGGTTGAAATTCAAACAACACTGCTAACAAACCACCCAAAGCCCAAACCTGCCAATGAAGTAGTCATCAGTAGCCAAAATAATTTAACCACGCTGAAGCCATAATGACGTAGTTCTAGCCTGACTAAAGCTTCGGTTGAGAGGATGGCAATAAGCTTCAGAACAATATGTAACCACACCAGCATAACGGAAACCAGCGCAGCACAACCAGCAAGGAGTGTAAAGGCGAAGACCTCTGACCTCAAGCCCTTAGAAAACCATCGTCCAGTCTTGAACTGAGGATAAGTAAATAGCAGTGTCACCAGCAAGACTCCGGCGATCGCCAATGCCCAGGCCAGCCAACCCTTGAGTAAATCTGCCAAAAACATACCCATGACAGCATAGGCAAAGAACAGACATGTTAACGCAGCCCACGGAAACATTTTTGACGATGCTTTTGAGGGGTAAAACAACATAGTGAAAACAGTCATAAAACTCCTAGTCTGTTGGATCAAGGCGATTCACAAACGTTGTCAGGATAATCATCGGAATCACTGGCATCAAGCAAAGCAGCCATTGATTGAGGTTTAAGGGGGCGGTGCCAAATAAGGTATTCATCACTCCCCACTGGCTGAATAGCACTTGCAAGACGATCGCTCCAGAGATTCCCATCCCGATCGCCAAAGCACTGTTGAACGACGCTGCCTTACCTCGAAGTTTGGCAGCGATCGCCGTACCAAGATGGCTCACACTTAACAAGTAAATAATGCGTCCAGCCACAAGCGCCTGAATTGCCATTGTCCGCGACACTGCAAGATCTCCAGTCGTTTGCCGTGCCCACTCAAACATGCCAAAAATTAAAATCCAGTTGAACACAGAAACGGCTGCAATCCGTTGAAATAATTTACCGGACAATAAGGGTTCTTTGGGGTCACGCGGTGCCTGTGACATCGTGCGATCGGACTTTGGCTCAAATGCCAGCGGCACAGTCATTGCTACCGAGTTGACCATGTTCAGCCACAGCACTTGCAGGGATAGAATCGGCAAATCTCTAGCCAGCAAAGCACTGATCAATATCGTCATTGACTCACCGCCGTTGACAGGTAGGATAAACGCTATCGCCTTTCGCAAGTTTTGATAAACCGTGCGCCCTTCTTCGACCGCCGCTTCGATCGACGCAAAATTATCATCGGTCAGCAGCATATCTGCCGCTTCTCTTGCCACATCAGTGCCAGCTTTTCCCATCGCAATGCCAATATCAGCTTGTTTCAGAGCAGGCGCATCATTCACGCCATCTCCCGTCATCGCGACAATTTCACCCCTCGACTGTAAGGCTTCTACCAGTCGCAGCTTTTGTGCTGGCGCAACCCTGGCAAACACGGTTCCTTGTTCAACCGCTTGCGATAAGTCAGCGTCGCTCATCTCTGCTAGTTGCTGCCCGTTAAAGCCAACGATTTGACCTTCCTGCCTCAGCCCAATGCGCTTGGCGATCGCTGTCGCAGTCGTTAGATGGTCGCCTGTGATCATCTTCACCTGTATGCCAGCCGACTGACAGGCATCAACAGCGGCGATCGCTTCTTCACGGGGTGGGTCAATCATGCCCTGCAAGCCTAGAAACGTCAGCCCCGCTTCCAGGTCAGCGTGATCCAGTGTTGTCTGGTGGTTAGGAACTAATTTTTCAGCTAACGCCAGCACGCGCAAGCCCTGTTCTGCCAGTCGTTCCGTCTCCATGCGTAGTCGCTCTCGATCAACCGGAGTTGCGTGCCCAGAGCCATCGCGCATCGTCTGGCAGCGGTTGAGAACCGCCTCTAGAGACCCTTTAAGGTAAATCATGTTGCCCTCTTTTCCCTGGTGCAGCGTCGCCATGTACTGAAACTGCGACTCAAAGGGAATGACTTCTAAACGGGGCAACCATTCGCTTAGCGAACGCTTTTCTAAGCCTGCTTTTTGGGCAGCGACAATCAAGGCACCTTCAGTGGGATCACCCACAATTGCCCACTGTTTTTCTTTCCAGTCCAGGTGCGTATCGTTACACAAACTACCGGCCATTAAGCAGTCCTGCAAAGCCGGTAACTCTCGTAAATCAATCGCCGCTGGCATACTTTCAAGAGCGATCGCCTCACCCGTTAGCGTCTGTATTTCACCTTCGGGCGCATAGCCTACTCCACTGACCTGATAGCGTTGCCCCCCAGCGTAGATCGCCTGCACCGTCATCTGATTTTCCGTCAGCGTTCCGGTTTTATCAGAACAAATCACTGTTGCCCCGCCCAACGTCTCAACAGCGGGCAGTTTGCGAATAATGGCATGACGGCGTGCCATCCGATTCACCCCGATCGCCAGGGTTACTGTTACCACCGCAGGCAACCCTTCGGGAATGGCACTCACTGCCAGGGCAACGGCTGCCTCAAACATTTCTGCCCATGATCGCCCCTGCCCCAAGCCGACAAAAAACGTCAGCGATGCCAGCGATAGGATGACATACAGCAAGGTCTGACTAAACTTGGCAAACTTACGTGTCAGAGGCGTACTCAGGCTATGGCTCTGATCGAGCGATTGAGAGATTTGCCCCACTTCAGTTGCCCCGCCCGTGGCAACCACAACCCCGCACCCCTGCCCAAAGGTGACAAAGCTTCCGGCATAGGCCATGTTGGTACGTTCTGCGAGTGTCGTAGCCACAGATAAGGGCTGAGTCGCTTTCTCCACCGGAACGGATTCTCCGGTCAGTGCCGACTCATCGACCTGTAAGCCGCGCACCGTCAGCAAGCGCAGATCTGCCGGAATCTTATCTCCAGAAGTCAGTAAAACCAGATCTCCCGGCACTAAGGCTTGAGATGGAATCGGTTGCTTTTTTCCATCCCGGATCACCATAGCGTCTGTTGTGACAACCTTTGCCAGTGCTGCGATCGCCCCTTCTGCTTTCGATTCCTGCACAAAACCAATAATGGCATTGAGCAGAGTGACACCCCAAATCACGGCTGCATTCGTCCATGACCCGAGGAAGGCTTTGATCACGCCAGCAATTAACAGGATGTATAACAATGCCTGATTAAATTGCGACAGAAACCTAAACCAGGCAGGCTTTCCAGGTTTGATTGCCAACTCATTCAAGCCATACTGGTTCTGCCGCTGGGTGACTTCTGTCTGCGTCAAGCCTCGCTCAACATCGCTTGCCAGTCGTTGGGTCACATCTGCACTCGAAAGCTGGTGATAGGCGATATCAGATGGGTTAGATTGAGCGATCGTTTGCATAGCCTGAACATCAGTTGCACATCCTGTCGTTTACAAGATACCAACTCAAAGTCAGGATGCTAGAAGGAAGTCGGGGGGAAGTCGGGGGGATTACAGCACTCAGATCAATTGCTTCAACCGATAACCCATGCCATATACCGTTTCAATTAAGTCGTCCGGCGCATTTGCCGCTTTTAGCTTTTGCCGTAAGGTGCGGATGTGCGTTTTCACCGCTTCTTCCGTCGGGGTTTCTTCTGGCGACCAGAGTTTTTCAATAATAATCGGGCGGCTCATCACCCGGCGACCACTAGAGATCAAAAGTTCGAGTAGGGCAAATTCCTTCGGGGTCAAATTGAGCGAAAATTCTTGATACGTTGCTTCGCAAGTGCTGGGGTTCAGCCGTAAATTTCCCCATGTCAGCGTGGGATTGGCTGTAGGATTGTCCCGTCGTAACAGGGCACGTATCCGTGCCATCAGTTCTTCAATATCAAAGGGCTTGACCATGTAATCATCAGCTCCGGCATCTAACCCAATGATTTTGTCAGCAGTAGTATCTCGTGCCGTCAGCATCATAATCGGAATTGCCGCATTTCGTGCTGCGCCTCTTTCCCGGATCTTCTGACAGAGCCTGATGCCATCGATCTTAGGCAGTGTTAAATCCAGCACGATCAGGTCATAATCCAGTGTATTGACAAGATCCCAGGCTGATTCCCCATCTTCCGCCCGATCGACTTCGTGTTGACGGTTGGTGAAGGCTTCCGTCAACAGATTGGCAATCCGCACATCATCTTCGACCACTAAAACGCGCATTGAGCTTTTAGACTTCAGATCCTAGAGTGGACTTATGGCAAGGTAATTCAATGTAGTCGCTCCCACTAAACTTACTTTAATTCAGATTCTCACCTTTGGAAGGCAATGGCTATCAGCACTCTAAAATGGTCGCTTGAACGAAAATGGGTCACGGCAGCGTTCTGTCTGGCGCTGCTGTTAATGGTGCTGGTCAATTTCTTTTCTTATCAAAACGCTACCCAGCTTATTGCCAGTCAAGAACAGGTTAAGCAAACCAATGAAATTCTGACTGCTCTTACGAATGCCTCTGAAATTTTGACAGACACTGAAACTTGGCGCTGGCGTTATTTTCTATCGGGTGAACGGACAGAACTCGACAGCTACGACCGGGCAATGCAGAATCTAGCACTTAAGTTAGGGAAGTTGCGACAACCGTTGGCAGACACTTCCATTCAAGAAGAGCGGTTGAACAGCCTGGAGGAATTAATGCAACAAAGGCGAAACTTGGTTGAGCAATCTACTGAACTATACCTGGAACCCAAATCACTTCTTTCAGCCGATCATTTTTTAGTGCTCAAAACGAACCAAAACCAGACACAAATTCGGCAGATAATTACTGAGCTGCAAGTCGAAGAAGAACAAATTCTGCAAGATCAGGTTGAGCAGTTTCAGGCTAATTCTCAGGTCAGGATGGTGATCGAAGATCTGGGTACTATCTTGGCATTTGCTGGACTTCTGGGCGTTTACACATTGCTGTATCGGCAGATGTTTCAGCGTCAGCAGCTTGAACAGGCACAACAAAAGCTAGCGCAAGAGAAAGAACTGGGTGAATTAAAACTTCAGTTCTTTTCAATGATCTCTCATGAGTTTAGAACGCCTCTAAGCGTTATCGATGGATCATCCCAGCTGTTAAGAGAAAGGCTTAGTCGATTAGTTGAGCCAGATAAATTGAAAAATCTGTTTCAAATTCAGGCATCTGTTAAGCTAATGACTCAATTACTGAATGATATCTTGACACTGGCTCGAGCCGATGCTGGAAAGCTAGAGTGCAAAGCAGAGTTGCTAGAAATGCAGTTTTTTTGCTTAAATCTGATTGAAGATATTCAGCTTTTTAGTGAGCAACCCCGCACGATAAAATTTGATAAATACGGAACTCGCACTTATGCCTATCTGGATGAAAAATTACTTTATTCTATCTTGAGTAATCTGTTGTCTAATGCTATCAAGTACTCATCGCCAGAAAGCTCCATCTATTTCATCTTGACCTGCGAACCAGATATGGTAATCTTTCAAGTCAAAGACGAAGGGATTGGAATTCCTGAAGAAGAGCAAAGCAAAATTTTTGAACCATTTTGTCGTGGCAGAAATGCTGGAAACGTGACAGGTAGCGGTCTAGGTATGGCAGTAGTTAAAAAATGTCTGGATTTGCATCAGGGAAGCCTGACTGTAGAAAGTCAAGTCAGTATTGGAACAACGTTCACAATTAAACTACCCCAGCCTCAGACATCAGGATTGTTCAATCATGGTTCAAAATAAGCCCCACCACCATACTCAATGATTTATTTAGTCAACCTATCGGGTTGTGGGATGTGTGTCGTTTGCACTGAAAAGACTGTCAGCTTTTTACAAAGTCAGCACTGAAATGCCATTAGTCACCACCAGCTTTCCCTAAATACACACTTTTCAACCCCATTGTCCCCTTTTTCGTTATTCCCCAATACCTTAGATAGCGATAAGGTCCATAAGTCTTACCCGTTTTGGAATCGGGAATCATCTTAAGCTCAATATGTCCCCTCCCCCCGTGCTTACCTAGCGATGAGCCATCCTCACGAGTTTCCTTAAGCTTCTCTTCTGGTTGCTCCCGCCGCGACTCCAGTAACCCCTGGATCATCTCAGCCACCTCCCCCAACTCCTGATCACTCCAATCCTGGAGTTGCTGAATCAACCGTGCCGCTTTGCTCTGCTTCGCCATGCTCCCCCCGCTCTCGGAAAAATTGCTTAGGGAATACTTAGGGATTTTTAGCCTATTTTTATTCCCTAAGTGCAATCACAATAACAAAAGTTGCTATTTTCTGTTGCTTCAGTAAAACTAAAAGAGTGGATCGCGCTCAGGAGCACGCCCGATGAACATTTCACTCACGCGTGAACTAGAGCAAATGGTTCAAGAAAAAGTCGCTAGCGGCATGTACTCCTCTGCTAGCGAAGTCATCCGTGAAGGCTTGCGACTCCTCAAAGAGCGTGACATGCTCCAGGCAATGAAACTGCAAGAACTCCGTACAGAAATTCGCAAAGGCATCGATAGCGGTGAGCCAACTCCTCTGGATATTGAAGCAGTGATTCGTCGCGGACAAACGCGAAGGGCGACTCAACAGAAATTATCTGAATAACCAGAAGTCTGATGAAGCAAGTGTTTGAGCGTCCGCTTGCCGAAGCTTACCTGGAGGAAATCTGGGACTACATTGCTGAAGATAGCCCAGAACACGCTTCCAATTTTCTGCGGAAGCTCTATGCCAAAATGTAGACCCTGGTAGCCTAAATCTCATCGCCGCCCCAACTGGCAGAAACCTTGATATCCACGACCACCGGGATAGGATGTAGAAACTTCTGTGCTGCCACAATCATGCAGCGGTGTAAGAGATCACTGATATGCTTTGCCTCAACCGCAGGGCACTCCAGCAGAATTTCATCATGCACTGTGCAAATCAGCTTTGCTCTTGTATCCGTCAGTACCTTGACAAGTTTCACCAACGCCAGCTTCGTGATGTCAGCATTTAACCCCTGGACTGGATGATTCAGCAGTTCTGCCAGCCTGGGTTTATCTGCCCACCTGCGCCGCCTGCCTGCCAGTGTACGGCTCTCCTTTGTTCCCCGAATGTAACTGCGCTTAATCGTCTCATGCCACTCTGCTACTCCGGTGTAGGCTTCAAAGAACCGTTTTCGGAATGCCTTTGCCTCCTCCAACGATAGAGTGACTCCATACTTGGTCTCAGCATAGCTCTGAAGCTTGGCAGCACCCATGCCGTAAATCAGCCCAAAGTTGATGGCTTTGGCAAGCCGACGATCTTCCTCACTCACCGCGTCGATCGCTTTCCCAGTCACCAAAGCTGCTGTTAGTCGGTGCAGATCCTCACTCCTACAATACGCTCGTTGCATTCGGGCATCGCCACTCAAGCGGGCAACAATCCTCAGTTCAATCTGGGAATAATCTGCCCGTATGATCTGACAACCTGGTGCAGCGACAAAACAGGTTCGGGCTGCTGCATCGCGAGGAATCGTTTGCAGGGGAGGATTACGGCAAGAGAACCGACCAGACCTAGCTCCAAGCTGATAGTAGGTCGGGTGAATCCTGGCTGTTACGGGATGGATATGCTTGGGCAGGCTATCGGCAAAAGTAGCAGTGATTTTGGAGAGGTGACGGTAGTCCAACAATGCTCGGATCACAGGATAGTGTTTCGCTAAGGGAACCAGTTCCTTTTGATTGGTCGAGTTTACTGGAATTCCAAATGCCTGAAGCGCTGCAAGCACTTGTTGGGGAGAGTTTGGGTTAATGGTATCCGTCATTTCCGGCAGCAAGGACATCTGAGCGTTACCAGCGATCCGGAGTTGGCTGAGCTGATGAAGTGCCGCATCCCGATCGCTCTCTAGCTTTGCCCCCAACCTTTTCCAGCGGGAGAGATCCAATAACATCCCATTCAGCTCCATCTGAGCTACCGCAGGCATACAGTAAAACTCCAGTTGGGCAATCTTGAGAAGCTGCGATCGCTCCAGCTTCTTGACCAGGATCGGATACAGCTCCAATAAAATTGCGGCATCCAACGCTGCATACTGTAACTGCTTTGAAGTCAGGGGCTTGCTCCAATCACTGACCTGTTGAGTTTTATCCAATTCCACATTCAATAGCTTTTGAGCAAGCGTCTGTAACGAGAGACTGGTTTTCAATCCTGCCGTCAACACGCGATAGGCAAGTTGTGTATCGAAGAAGGGGAGAGCAGGTTGGAGTCCTGCCTGGGCAAGAAATTGCCAGTCAAATTTGCCGTTGTGAGTAATCTTAAGCACAGGGCTGGAGAGGAGCTGTTGGAGTGGGTGGCGATCGCAGGGAGCAATCTGGGGTAAATCAATGAGCATCACTGGCTGATGGGGGACTGCAATCTGAATGAGCCGAATCGTATGAATGTGAGGATCTAACCCTGTTGTCTCGCAGTCCAATCCAAACATGGGAGGCTGTTCTAGCGATTCTCCTCCGGAGAGGCTACGCCAACGCAGTGCCGATTCAAGTTCTTTACCCGACGTAATCAGTTGATAGGTTTCATCTTTCAAATGAGGGTGAGTTTGGGACGCAGACATAATCGGAAATGGCTGGAGGACTAGCTTGAAGGGGCGGTAGCACCAACCATCTCCGGTATCGCTCATGATTCAAAACAAACTGACCTGTTCTGGCTGATCGGATGCTTGAGCTGGGTCAACTGAGATTGCTTCTGCTTTTGTCCGATTGCGCCGTTTTCCCCACCCCTGTTGAGCCGCATGTTTCACCACACTTCGACGAATCGATCG
>Ga0272446_1006438_pt1 | contig 12244 bp, 13 predicted proteins | sample YNPCB0061_FD_194587 | JGI IMG/M metagenome (GOLD analysis project Ga0272446, IMG submission 194587) | Hot spring microbial mat communities from Yellowstone National Park, WY, United States - YNP-CB-006-1 | ecosystem: Environmental > Aquatic > Thermal springs > Hot (42-90C) > Sediment | place... | reverse complement strand
AGCTGGGCACAATGCCGTAAAAAAAGTCCAAAATCGGCAACATGACGTTGTTCGACAGGAAGCCAACACCAAAATCCATGGGGGTACGGTTGAGAGTCCGAGATTGATTTTAACGAAGAATGGTAAAGCAAGGCTACTCCAGAGCGCAGTCTCGTTGACTCGCGTTCTTGATTCAGACCGAGAATCCATCCCTCGTCAAGCTTCACGTTATTCTGGAGAGTGTTATTGGCTTCCTTCCCCCAGTGCAGTGATTTGCCGGGTCGGCTTTCCTCTATGGATCCCCTTTTTATCAGTCCCTACGTGATTGTCAAGGCGATAGATGGGTCTGAGCAGCGCTACGACCTTAGGGGTGATGGTGTATGGACTGTAGGCCGCGATCATGATAATAAAATCATCCTGCGGGATACCAGTGTTTCCCGCCACCATGCTCTTTTTCAGGGTTTGGACAGCAGCAGCATTTATCTGATTGATTTGGGCAGTAGCAACGGCTCTTTTGTCAATCAGCGCCGGATCACGATTCCCACCCTGCTGCGGGATCGAGATCAAATCACCATTGGCCAGACGGAACTGACTTTCTTTAGTGGGGGGGCAGCCAATCTCCCTATGGATCGGAATGTCCCAACAACCACTGGGGATGAAACAGCCATTTTGCATGTTCGTCGGTTAATTTCAGTCCTGGTGGTGGATATTCGCGGGTTTACCCAACTCACCCAAAGCTTGGAAGAGCGGCTGTTATCCAAAGTGATTGCCGAGTGGTTTCAGGAAGCTGGGGACATCACCCGCCGCAATGAAAGCCGCGTCGATAAGTACATTGGGGACGCGGTTATGGCTGTATGGTTTGATGGGCAGCCGGGCAAGAGTCCCCCGATCAAATCCTCCCCCCCAGAGACCAACAGCCATAGTCTGGAAACCATTCATGTTTTTCGCGCTCTGAAGGATCTCTTTGCCATGACTGCCGCCTTGAGTCACAAGTATTCTCTGCCTATGCCGATCCGCATTGGTGCTGGGGTGAGTACAGGTTATGCCATTGTTGGCCAGATGGGCGGTGCCGAACGGCAGGAGTACACCGTGCTTGGGGATACAGTCAATGTGGCGTTTCGGTTGGAAAGTGCCACCCGCTTTCTGAATACCGACATCGCCATCAGTGAAGATACCTTTGCGACCCTCAAGCCAGAACATCAAGGGGTCTTTACCCACCAAGAAGTCTTGCTCAAAGGCTATGACACTCCCCATCGGGTCTACCACAGCAGTTTGGCCCAATTTGATCGCCTCCCTCTCTAGCCCTATCCTGGGATCCTCTCTTCAAGTACCCTTAAAGTATGTGAAACGATTTGGTTAGCATTTACTAGGGATCCCGATGCAGCGCAGTGACTCAGGCTGGCTCTATTCTCAGCAGGCGGCAGTGCTGCTCCCCACTGCTGTGGTGGTGCTGGTGCTGCTGGGCTGGGAGATCCTGGTTCGTCTTGCTCCCCAACTGAAGTTGTATTTACCCCTGCCGACGGATATTGCCCGTGCTTTTGGGCAGTGGGGGGATGTGATTCTCAATCATTCTCTACGTACGCTCATGACCACCAGTATTGGTTTTTTGCTGTCGGTGGTGACGGGGGTGATTTTGGGGTTTTTAATTGGCTATTCCCGTTTGGCTTATGTGATTTTGTATCCTTTGTTGGTAGGGTTTAATACCATTCCCAAGGTTGCTCTTGTACCACTTTTGGCGTTGTGGTTTGGGATTGGCACGATTCCGGCAATTTTAACGGCTTTTTTACTGGCGTTTTTTCCGATTGCGGTGAATGTGGCGGTGGGTTTGGAGACGGTTGAACCGGAGATGAAGGATGTCCTCAAGTCTTTGGGGGCGACTCAGTGGGAGATTTTTCTGAAGGTGGGCTTTCCCCATACGCTGCCCTATTTGTTTGCTTCTCTGAAAATTGCTATTTCGACAGCGTTTATTGGTTCGGTGATTTCAGAGACCGTGGCGTCCAACGGTGGCTTGGGATTTTTGATTGTCAGTGCCAGTTCGACGTTTGATGTCCCCCTCGCCTATGCAGGTCTGGTGGTTTTGGCGGTGATGGGGATTGCCCTCTATGTCCTGGCGGTGGTCGCCGAAAAAGCCATGATTCCCTGGGCCCGTTCCTAATTCTCGATCCAGCGGTTGAGGGTGTGGATGACCTCTTGGAGGCTGGCAGGACTGATCTCATGGCCCATGGGGTAGGTGCGGTAGGTGAGCTGGGCGTCCCCCACACAATTGCGCAGATAGTCCCGACTCAACTCTCCATAGCTCAAAGGCACCACAGTATCTTCTTGGCCGTGAATCAGGAGAATGGGTTTAGAACTCAAGGTCTGGGGATCCCGAGGCGGGGGACACAGTTCTGGCATGACGGCTCCGCTCATGGCCACAATCCCCCCCCAGCTTTCGGGATGATGAAAGAGGAGACTGAGACTGAGTATGGCCCCCTGACTAAAGCCCAGGAGATAGCAGCGTTGGGGATCGAGGGGGTAGCGCTGCAGGAAATCGTGGCGTAGGGTCTGGATTTCTTGCCGACTGTGAGCCGCCATAGTGGGATCCGCGCTTACCCTTTGGGGGGTGATTGTCAAATCAAACCAGGAGAATCCGCCCCAAGTATAGGGAAAGGGTGCCCGCAGACTGAAGACATAAAAGGATGGCGGGATATAGGGAGCTAGACTGAACAAATCTTGCTCATGGCTGCCGATGCCGTGCAGGAGAAAAAGGGCGGGGGCAGCTCTGCCCCGACGGGGTTGCATGGGTGACTGCATGCGGTAGGTCAGCATAGCGGGGCAAAGGCGCCGATGAGCTTCACCTCTGGCTGTAGGACAATCCCCCACTGCCGCTCCACCTTCTCTTGCACCTGAACCATGAGAGTGTAAATCTCCTGAGCGGTGGCATGATTTTTGTTGAGAATAAAGTTAGCGTGCTGGGTGGAGACCTCTGCGCCGCCCACCTGCCGTCCTTTGAGTCCTGCCTGCTCAATCAACCAACCGGCCGTGTGGGGCAGGGGATTGCGAAACACACTCCCGCAACTGGGCCATTCATAAGGCTGGGTGCGGCAGCGGCGTTCCCAATGCTGCTGGGTTTGCCTGATCACGACTTCGGGAGCCCGATCCGGTTCGAGCTGGAAGTCAGCCGCCACGACGATCCATTCTCGCTGTTGAATCAGGGAAGTACGGTACTGAAACCCCAACTGGCTCGGCAGAACATGGTGTAACCGGCCCTGATGGTCAAGCAGATCTACGCCAACCAAAACTTGACTGATACTGCTGTTGTGGGCACCCGCATTCATAGCCACCCCACCCCCCACGGAACCGGGAATGCCAATAGCCCACTCCAGTCCACTCCAGCCCCGCTGGGCAACTGCCCGTGCGAGTTTTGCCAAGGACTCCCCCGCCCCCACCCGCACCTGACCTTGGCATCCCCATTCCACCCCTCCGAGGCGGCGGGTCTGCACCACCAAGCCGGGGATCCCCTGATCACTGATCAAGACATTACTACCGGCCCCCAGAACTGTGACAGGTAAGTGACGACCGTGGGCCCAACCTAAACACTGTTGTAATTCTGCCAGGGTACGCGGAGCCGCGTACCACTCTGCTAGACCCCCCACCCGCCAGGTGGTCAAGCCCGCCAAAGGGACATCGGCCTGAATGAGAGGAAGAGCCTCAGCAACCATGCCCTAAATCTCCACCGTAGCCCGGCGACGGGTGAATGCTTCGATACTAGCAGCAATATAGTGATTCAGATCCCCTGCCCCCAAAAACAAGACCATATCCCCTGGTTGCAGCAGGGTAGCAAGATGATGGGGCAGATCTGACAAACAAGGTTCATACATAACCTGGGGATGATGCTCCGCCATCGCGGCTGCCAAGGTGGCACTGGTGATTTCACTGTGAGGGGTTTCACCGGCCCCATAGGTGGGCACGACCATGACCAAATCAGCAGCCGCAAAAGCCGGCACAAATTCTGCAAACAAAGAACTCAAGCGGGTGTAGCGATGGGGCTGAAACACGGTCACCACACGGCGATGATGATGGAGTTGCGCTGCCGCTAAGGTCGCCCGGATTTCACTGGGATGATGAGCATAGTCATCCACAAAGATCACATCCTCCACCTCACCCTTGATTTCAAAGCGCCGCTGCGCCCCCTGAAACGTCTTGAGGGCAGCTGCAATCCTGGCAAACGGTAAGCCCAAATGTCGTCCCACGGCCACCGCCGCCAGGGCATTACTGAGATTATGGGATCCCGGCACACACAACTCCAGCCCCCCCAACAGGGATCCCTGTTCCCACACCGTGGCTTGGGTCGTCCGCCCCTGATACTGCACATCCTGTACCGTGTAGGTAGCCATGGGATGCCCATAGAGGCTGTAGCCCAGTCGGAGTTTGAGCAGATCCACGTGAGCAGCAATATTGACGCAATCCAAGCAGCCCACCACCACTTGGCTTTGTTGAGCATATTGGGTCAAGGCAGCAATGACCTGCCCCAATTCTTTGTAGTGATCTGCGTGATCCAACTCAATGTTGGTAATCACCGCAATTTCTGGAAATAAACGGGTCAGGGATCCGTCCGACTCATCCACTTCCGCCACCAAATACTCCCCCGATCCCAGTCGAGCATTGCCCTCCCAGGCATCCACTTCCCCACCAATGACCAAGGTGGGATCCAGACCGCACTGCAACAGCACATACCCAATCATACTGCTGGTGGTGGTCTTACCATGGGTTCCAGCCACCCCAATACTAGGGCGGCCATTCATCAACCAAGCCAGGACATCAGAGCGGTGCAAGAGGGGCAACCCCCGGTCGAGTGCCGCTACAATTTCTGGGTTATGGGGCTGAATCGCGCTGGAGTAAACCACCTGGGGGGATCCCGTCAGGTTTTCTCCCCGATGCCCAGCAGAAAAGGTCACCCCCAACTGCTGCAGTCGCTCAGTACGGTGGTTAGCAATGGCATCCGAGCCGGAAATGGTGTACCCTTGGCTGCGCAAAATATAAGCCAGGGCAGACATGCCAACCCCGCCTATGCCAATAAAATGATAGGAACTCGAATGAGAGTCCCCAGGATAGTTTTTTGTCACCCCACTCACTCCTCTGCACCGTCTCAGGCATGATAATACCAGCATTTCTGAAGATGGAGGAAAACCTCACCGAGATTACGCTTTGTGCCGTTGTCATTGATTCTGGATGCTCTCTCAACCCAATCAAGCGCATAGATCCCCCTCAGCAATCTCCCAGAATCGCCTCCATTATTCCCGAAGCAGACCCTGTTTCCTGAATCAGGGGGAATATCTCAAGAACTTGTCTCCGATTCCGGCTCTGGAGCAAATCTCAGGGCCGGCGGGCACTGATCCAGATCGGGAAATGCCATCACCCCTTCCGCCAATTCCTGCAACCGCCGGAACTGAGCCACCACCCCTGCCTCATAAGGGGTGAGAGGCATATTCAGCAGTACCGCCGCCGCCCGCACATAGGCCTGTACCTGATCCATCCTCTTCTCCTAGGACAACCCCTGTAACACCTGGTCTGCAATCTCAAAATTTGTGTAGCACGACTGGACATCATCCAGACTATCCAGGCGATCCATCAACAGCATCACTTTTTTGGCGACCTCCGCACTATCAATCTGAACCCGATGATTGGGGATCCAGACCAACTGCATATCTGTTACTGGCCAGCCTTGGGAGCGCAGCGTCCCCCCCACCTGATCCAACTCCCGAGCCTGGCAAATCACCGTTGCGCCATTGTCCTGAAAACGCACATCTTCACCGCCCGCCTCCGCCGCTGCCAAAATCAACGCCTCTTCATCGAGGGATCCCTGTAACGTAATCACTCCCTTATGGTCAAACATCCAGCTCACACAACCCGTTTCCCCCAAGCTACAGCCCACCTTGGTAAAGGCTTCCCGGACCTCCGCCGCCGTGCGATTGCGGTTATCCGTCAAGATCTCCATGATCACAGCCACACCACCCGGGCCATAGCCTTCGTATTGCAGGGCCTCGAGTTCCGCCCCCTCCAGCAGACCTGCCCCCTTTTTGATGGCACGTTCGATATTCTCATTGGGCAATCCAGCCATGCGGGCTTTTTCAATCGCGGCGCGCAGAGCAAAATTCGCCTCAGGATCTGGCTCCCCCTGCCGTGCCGCCACCATAATCGCCCGCGCGCAGCGCGTGTAGATAGCATTTTTTTGGGAATCCACCTTGGCTTTTTTGAGCTTGATCACTTCCCACTGACTGTGCGACATCCCCTACCTACCCTTCCTAGACAAATCCAAGTGTGAGGTGCCATCCTTAACCTGATCCTACCCCAGCCCTGTTCATGCTCACCCCCGCCGCTGCTTCCCCTTATCGCCCCATCCAGCGCACCGTTGGCGGCACCTATCGCACCCTGATCCTGTTTTCCATCGCCAGTCTTTTGCTCCTTGGGGGAATTGGATCCCGCTTAGCTTACTTGCAACTGGTGACTAGCGAAGAGCAGCGTCGTCTCGCCGATAACAACCGCATTCGTCTCCTTCCCCACCCCCCAGAACGGGGTCGCATTCTCGATCGCCATGGCACCTTACTTGCCGGCAGCCGCCTCTCCCATAGTGTCTTTCTTTGGCCCTTAGCCCAAACCCGCTCCCAATGGGAACAAACCCTGCCTGTATTGGCTGCCCATTTGGAGCTACCCTTGAACGAAATCCAAACGAAACTCGAACAAGCTGGGTATCGTTCCCCCTTTCCAGTCCGGATTCTGCGCAATGCCAGCCCAGCCATGATCATTCGCCTCGAAGAACACGCCAGCGAGCTACCGGGAGTCTTCACCCAAGCAGAAACCATACGTTTTTACCCCCACGGTGACTTAGCAGCCCATGTTTTGGGCTATACCGGCGAAATCACCACCGAACAACTGCGTCGGGATCCCGAAGCTGGCTACCGCTTGGGGGATGTGGTCGGTCAATCGGGAGTCGAGCATCTCTTGGAGCCACTCCTGCGGGGTCAATGGGGCGGTCAGCAAGTGGAGGTGGATGCCCGCGGGGGAGTTTTGCGAGTCTTGGGGGAACAGCCACCCCAGCCCGGGCAAACCGTACAGCTCACCCTCGATCTAAACCTGCAACGGGTGGCAGAACAAAGCCTTGCCAATCGCAAAGGAGCCGTGGTGGCTATGGATCCCCGTAACGGCGCCATTTTAGCCATGGCCAGTTATCCGACCTTTGATCCCAATCTTTTTTCCAGCCGCATCACCCAAGCCCAATGGGATCAACTGCAACGGCAGCAATTTCCTTTTTTGAATCGCAGTCTCCGTCCCTATCCCCCCGCCAGTACCTATAAGATCATCACAACCGCGGCTGGCATGGAATCCGGGGGGTTCAGCCCCGACACAGTTTTGCGTTCTTCTGCCTACATCAACGCGGCGGGCTGGCGATTTTGGGATTGGAACCGAGCCGGGTTTGGCAGCATCAATTTCCGCCAAGCCATGGCCTACAGCAGTGACACCTTTTATTATCAAGTTGCTCTGCGGACCGGGCCCAAAGCTTTGCAGGAGTGGTCTCGCCGATTTGGGTTGGGGCGCACCACAGGGAGCGGGTTGTTGGGGGAAAGTGCTGGCCTTGTCCCTGATGCAGAGTGGAAGCGGCAACGCCTCCGTCAACCGTGGTTTGCCGGTGACACCCTCAATATGTCCATTGGGCAAGGCTTCATGACCGCTACCCCGCTGCAAATGGCTGTGGTGACAGCCGCAGTCGCCAATGGTGGGTATCGGGTTCGTCCTTATTTTGTTGTTGGCACTCCCCCCCACAAAGAAGCCATTGGTCTCTCCCCTGTCACCCTGAAGCTCCTCCAGGAAAGTCTGCGGGATGTGATTGTCTATGGCACAGGGCGGGGCGTAGCTCTTCCCCCTGATTTGCCCCCAGTGGCTGGTAAAAGCGGAACAGCGGAGGATCCCCCCCGGCGTTCCCATGCCTGGTTTGTCAGCTATGCCCCCTATAACCAGCCAGAAATTGTTGTGGTGGCATTTTTGGAAAACAGTGGCGGCGGTGGTAGCAGTCAAGCTGGGCCCATTTGTCGGGCAGTGATGGAAGCTTACTTTCGAGCTCAGCAACCTCCTTCCCGAAGCAGCCTACCGCAATGACGCTTATCCCTGCTCAGCAATACCAAAAACAGCAGATTCACCCAGCTCCATTACCGATGTTTTTCCCGCCAACCATCTCAACAGGGGATCCCTGGTGATTTACATGATTTCAATCAACCCACCTACATCCCTCACCTCTTCTCCCAGAAGGAGAAAAAAGGGAAAACACCCCAAAGCCACAAGAACCCAGTTCAGATACTACACCAGATACTACAGATTCACCCCTTTTGCTAAGCTGGAGTCAAAGATTTCTGAAGACTGCTCATTGGCTACAAAGAAGAGGGAAACAGTGCCCATACCCACAGTGAGTCGGATCTCGACAACGGATATGGAAGTGACCAGTATTCGTCTGGAGCGGGCCCTAAAAGAGCGACTCAAGGCCCTGGCAGGGGAGCAGGGATACCAAGCTCTGATCCGCGAGATTTTGTGGCAGTATGTCCGCCAGGGATCCCGTCCGGCGGAGGCAATCTGTGCCCGGATCGAAGCCACAGCAACCCAGGATCAAACCTGTGCCCTCACGGGGAAACCCATCCCAGCCCAATCCCGGATGTATTTAGGGGTCACAGCCTCTGGGGTATTGCTCCCCTTGAGTATTGCCAGCGTGGAGTAAGGATGGATCCCCGTGCTATTCGGGAGCGGGCCGACCGGGTACGTCAGCACGTCAATCCCTTGAGCTTGCGCTATCAAGTCCCCATTGCACCGATTCCCTGGGAAGAAATCTTTCCCCACCCAGACCATCCTTTCCATGTGGACATTGGCTGCGGGGCAGGTCGGTTTGTCTTGCACCTGGCCCAGCGGCATCCCGATTGGAATGTGGTCGGTCTCGAGATCCGCAAACCCCTTGTGGATCGAGCCAATGTCTGGCGGCAAGAGCAAGGCCTGAACAATGCCTATTTTGTCTTTACCAACGCCACCATTCACCTGAGTACCTTATTTGCCCCTCAGTCCATCCAGCGGCTGACGATTCAGTTTCCGGATCCCTGGTTCAAAAAACGACATCACAAACGGCGGGTGATCCAACCCCAAGTGGTAGAGGTACTGGCAACCTGCTTATGCCCAGGAGCCTTCATTTTCGTGCAGTCGGATGTTGCTGAAGTTGCCCTACAAATTGCCGATCTTTTTGCCAATCATCCTGGTTTTACGCCGCCCCAATCCCTCCAGGAAAACCCCTTCGGGATCCCCACAGAACGAGAGCAGCACTGTCTGATTCACGGGATCCCGGTCACCCGTTTTGGCTGTTGGCGGAGGACTGCACCCCAAGCTAGAGCCCAGGTTTCCTGAGCAGATTGCAAATAGGGGTTTTTGATTGTCCCTCGTGATCTTGCCTTATCTTCTCTGAAAGGAACTGAGGGTGAGGGCAAACATATTCAGGAGTGAATCGAAATGACTAGACCTAGTCCAGACCAATGGTATACTTCGACCACTCCTGGTGGGTGCCACTTTTCACCATTTTGGAAATCTCAAAATACAGACTGCTATGGGGGCGACGGGGGGGACGCAACAAGGGCATATTCGCCTCACGGGGGGTGGCATTCCCCTTTTTCACATTGCAGCGCACACAGGCACTGACTACATTTTCCCAGGTATCCCCACCCCCACGGGAACGAGGCACAACATGATCAATGGTCAGGTCATCCCCATAACAACCGCAATACTGACAGCGATGCCCGTCCCGATACATCACATTGCGCCGGGTTAAGGGAATCTCTTTGTAAGGCACAGCCACATAGTGACGCAGACGAATCACCGTGGGCAGAGGAAAATTACCACGAATCACCTTGCCATTATGCTCCACCTGCTCAGCCTTACCCTTAAGCAGCAGCACCACAGCCCGCCGCCAACTGGTAATGTTGAGAGGCTCGTAGGAAGCATTCAGGACAAGCACCTTACTCATAACAAGGTAAGTAACCCAGGGTTAATGGCGTGTTAATGTTGATGAACCTTGCTTTAAGGGAAATCCTAACACCCGCTTCCTAAGAATGGGTAGTTGACATACACCCTCATCTTTAGAGCAGGGATTCTTGACAGTGCACAACAACCTGCTTCAAAGAGGTCTGACAGTCCCCACCCCTTGTTAGAATCGAGCAACCAGCTCTTTGCCCCATCCAGGACTGGGAACTTACTGGGATCCCGGTTATGGCCCAGCAGCAAGCTTTCCCAAAGAAGCTCCCCTCCCCAAATACCTGCCGATTTCCTACTGAGGCTCCGCCGCAATGGGAACCGATCCCGTACGCACCGTTACAGATTGGATCTGGTTACTACGGCTGACTTCAAAACGTAACGAATTTCCCACCCCCGCTTTTTCCACCAAGGACTGCACTTCATCGGCTGTCTTGATCGGCTGACCATTGATGCGGACAATCACATCCCCAGCCCGCAGTCCCGCCCGCTCCGCCGGGGATCCCTGCATCACACTGCTAATCAACACTCCTTGATCCGTCGTGATCATCATGCCGCTGTTGGGATCCTGGTTAATTTGATCCCGCAATTCCTTAGAGAGGGTCACCATCCGGATTCCCACATAGGGGTGATCCACCTTACCCTTAGCAATCAGTTGCTCCGCCACCCGCTGGGCCGTTTCAATCGGAATGGCAAAGCCCAATCCCTGGGCCCCCTGAATAATGGCTGTATTCACACCGATCACTTCCCCCCGCTCATTCAGCAACGGGCCGCCCGAATTCCCTGGGTTAATGGCAGCATCCGTCTGAATGAAAGCAACCCGCTTATCCGGCACACCCACCTGCCCGCTACTGCGACCCAAGGCACTAATGATCCCGGCTGTCACCGTATTGTCGAGTCCTAAGGGATTTCCAATGGCAATAGCCCACTGTCCTGGTTGCAGTTCCGAAGATTTACCCAGAGTCACCGTGGGGAGATTGGTAGCATCAATGCGGACAACAGCAATATCAGTCACCGGATCACTGCCGACCACCCGTCCATCAAAGCGGCGACCATCCTTAAGAACAACCGTCACCCGGTCACTCCCATCCACCACGTGGGCATTGGTAATGATTTGCCCGTCACGGCTAATGATAAACCCCGAACCTGTGCCTTGTTGGCGGCGTTCCCGGGGCATGCGGGGCACTTCCGGGAAAAACTCCCGAAAAAACGGATCGTTAAAAAAGAAATCCTCAGGCGTACGACTGGGGCGCACCGTGCGTTCAGAGTCAATTCTCACCACTGCCGGCCCCACCTGTTCAGCCACTGCCGCAATAAAATTATTTCCGCCCACCAGCGTGGAGGTTTGGGCAAAAACAGGTGAGAACCCCATCCAGGTATAGGTCAGGATGAAACTGAGCAGCCAAGGCACAAGACGCGACATACAACCATTCCTTGTGAAGAGCCTTCAGGCTGAATGTAACACAAGCCTAGCCGAGACTGGGGTAGGGCTTGCCGCACTTTTGGGGATTAGGACATGGATTGGATCTGGCAAATCTGACAAAAATATGCGCGAGGGGGGTGTTGAGTCTGGGGAAAGATCGGTTAGAGTTGACCCAAGATTGCCGAGGTCTCCATTATGCAACGCTCCTTCCTCAAACTAGCGCTCGTTGTTCCGGCGGCGCTGATGGTTTCCACAGCCGCTGTGGCTTCCCCCTGCGGTTATTCTCGCACCACCACCACAGCCAGTTCACCTTTGCAGGATCTGCGTGGCTTTATTGGTATTAGCATCAGCCAACTCACCCCTGCCCGGGCCCAGCTCCTGAATAACCCTGCTTTCAATAGCGCCAATGCCAATGGGATTTTGATTGGGCGGGTGCTGAGCAATAGTCCCGCTTCAGAAGCAGGTCTAGCCCCTGGGGATGTGATTATTGGTGTTTCTGGTCAGACGGTAGCCAGCATCCAAGAACTGCAAGAGATCATCTCTTCTACCCCCATTGGCACACCCATTCCCATCACCTTCCAACGGGGATCCCAAGTGAAAACCACCCTGGTTTCCGTGGGCAATGGGGATGTGCTGCGCAGCCGGATGTAGGTGTTAGCACTGCCCAAAAGTGACCCAGAATCTTAAAAGATCTTAACTAATGAGGGGTACGGGGAGCTATAAGTCCCGCGCTGTATGCGAAGCAACCCTGCGGGAAGCTAGCTACAGCGTCGGGATACATGGACTCCCCGTGCTTGTTGCTTCCCCTCA
>Ga0272446_1006437_pt1 | contig 12245 bp, 14 predicted proteins | sample YNPCB0061_FD_194587 | JGI IMG/M metagenome (GOLD analysis project Ga0272446, IMG submission 194587) | Hot spring microbial mat communities from Yellowstone National Park, WY, United States - YNP-CB-006-1 | ecosystem: Environmental > Aquatic > Thermal springs > Hot (42-90C) > Sediment | place... | reverse complement strand
CGGCTCGGGGTGGTCGAGCGCCCCTTCAAAGATTTCGCGTTCGGTCATGACGACTGCTCCCAACGGGCACAAAGGAACGAGAATTCACTGCCTCCACATCATCATGCGCCGTCGGGACGAAACTCTCGCCAAAAAAATCTCACGGTTATCGCTGCGGCTGGCTAGTCCTGAAGTGCTTGGTGCAGCCACGCCCGAGCGTAGGCCCAAAGCCGATCGGCCGAGCGGGATGAAATCCCCATCTGCTGCGCCGCCTCGATCAGGGGCATGCCGGCGAAATATCGCAGATGCACCAGATCGGCCGCCTGCCGATCGACGCTGGCCAGTTGGTCCAGTGCTTCATCCAATGCCAGCAGGTCCTCGCGCAGTTCTGGAATGACGATCTGATCCAGTTCCCAGTCCTGCCGAATGTGATCGCCGCCGTGTTTGAGTCGCTTCTTGCGGTGGGCAGCTTCAACGAGAATCCGCCGCATGGCCAGGGCGGCGGCGGCGAAGAAATGCCCGCGGCTGTTCCACCGCTCGGGGTTTGCCCCACCGACCAGCCGCAGGTAGGCTTCATGCACCAGGGCCGTGGGTTGCAGCGTCTGGCCCGGCTTTTCTCTGGCCAACTGGGCGGCGGCGAGCTTCCGCAGTTCGTCGTACACGAGCGGCAGCAACCGCTCGGCAGCCAGCGGCTCGCCCGCTTCGAGGGCACGCAGGATCTCGGTGAACTCGCTCATCGCGCACCTCCGCTCTGACGCTCCGGTACACCCTTCCAGTGGCTGCAACCTGGTCGCCTGGGTTTCTCGAAACGGGCCTGGCCCTGACCAGTCAGCGGCTTGACAGCGAGGCGTACCACGGGAGTCGGATTCCGTAGTTGCCGTGACGGTAGATCGTCGCCGCCGTCTTCACGTCCGGGTTGAAGCGCACATCTTCCAGCACCTCCGCGCCACGCACCCGCTTGCGGATCAATGGCAGATGGTTGCGGTTGGTGAAATCGACGTGCAGCCAGAACTCCTCGACCTCGTCGCCCCGGCGGTGGCGCACCTGCGGCCGATACGAGCCGCCCAGATAGTTCACCCAGCCGCCCACCAAGTCGCTGTCGATCAAGTCGAGTGCTGCTGCCCCTGGCTCGGTGCCGCGACTGGGATAGAAGAACCCGCCCCATAACTCGGTTCGGCCGCCCCTGGCGGTCAGCACCGTCTTGGGTCCTTCGGTCTTGACCCCCAGCAGCCATAACTGCGAGTCGGTAGCGCGGATGTTGAAGTGGTCTTGGCCTTTGGCCTCGGGGTTGAGTTGCCGCGCCCAGACGGTCTGCCCGGTGAAGTCCCAGTTGATGCCGCAGACATCGTCCAGAAAGACCGTGCCGCCCCGAACGGTGTTGCGGTAGCCGGAGTTCATGATCTGCCTGAGTACCAGCGGCCGTTTGCTGGCATGCTCGAAGTAGCAAAACGAAGTCGCTGTGTAGTCTCCCTCAAACCGCTCGAAGACGACCGCCGGTGCGTCGCCATCTTCAATCCGCCAAACTGGCTCGCTGCCGGTCAGTCCGCGAATGCTGCTCTCCATGCCGATGAACCGCCCGACCTTGCCCCGCACTCGGATGGTGGTGCGGATGGCATAGTTGCCCTTGGGGAAGTAGACGACCGGCTTGCCGGAGTCGATGGCTTTCTGGATGGCTGGCCCAGCATCTTCGACCTGTTTGCCGAGTACGGGCTTAGCTCCGTAGGCGGTGATGTCGGCCCAGTCGTCCAGGGGCGGGAGTTCTCCAACCGGGGCATCTTCTACCTTCGCCAGCGGCGCGGGCGGCTCGGGCTTGCTGGTCGGCTGAAGCGCGTGCGTCGAGAAGGCACTGACCGTTGGCCCCTGGACTACTTGCTCGCGCAGGCCATGCGTGCCCTTGTGCCGAATCGCCGCGCCGTAGCCGTCGGTCTTGACCCGGAAGGCGACCACCGCCGCCCCATCCTGGGCGACGATCGCATCCGCTTTCGCCTCCCCACCGCTGAGGTCGGCATCGAGCAGATGCACTACCGCCATCGAACCGCTCGTGCGCAGAGCGGGCACAGTGTTGAGCGACACCAGCCGGCGAACCGCTAGGGTCTGGTACAGGTTCTCGATCCCCACCTCGCGTTGGCCCACCAACTCGATCCGGTCCAAGACCAGGCTGTACTGACTGATGGTACTCCAGATGCCGATGTCGAACCCCTCGACTCGGACCCGATCGAACAGGGCCGGGCCGGGCCAGTTGGTGACCAGCGCGATGCCGGCCTTGCCGCGGCGCTCGGGGTCGCTCGACCGCACGGTCACGTCGCGGACGGTGCCCTGGTTGTTGTTCAGAAAATGCAACCCCACCGCACCGGGGTTGCCGCTGCCGATGTCGATGGTCAGGTCGAACAGCGAATTACGGAACGCCTGCCCCATGTTCGACTTCGGGTCCATGAACCGGCTGTAGGTGGAAATGACCGGCTTGGGCCTGCTGGGGTCAGCGAAGCCCGCCGCCCGATCCTTCAGGCGGATGATCGTCTCGGTTCGCGACTCGCCCTGAACGATCCAGCGTTTGCCGCCGAAGACAATCGAGTCGGTGACCAGGTAGGTTCCCTTGGGCAGGTACACCGAGCGGACGTTGTCCTGCACCGCCGCCAGGAATGCCTGGGTGTCATCGGTCATACCGTCCCCCTTGGCCCCGTAGCGGGTGCGCAGGTTGACATACCCCGAGTTATCGGGGAACACGACCGGAGCAGCCAACGCCGGTGCCGTGGCCATGACGCTCACCAGCAAGGTAACCCCCATTCGCTGCAACTCCCAGTAGCTCATCATCTCCCAGTAGCTCATCATCGCACCCGCCATCTTACGAGAAACGTTGCGTACCCGAAGGAAACGTTGCGTACCCAAACAAACGGTATGTACCCCAACCTAACCAGTCAACCATCAATCAACCTGCGAAGGCTGGACAGCTAGGCGCTGGCCAGGCTAGCAGGCAGGCGTCCGATTTGCCTCACCCCGATGATCAACCCACAGGCCAGCACGCCGGCACTGATCGCCGCCCACATCGCCGTACTCGTTCCGCTCAGCGTCGCCAATCGCGCCTCGTCACTCGGGACGACCCACGGTTCGCCCGCCCAACTTGTGGCCAAGTAGATCACGCTGGCGAAGCATCGCTGGGGGGCGACGACCGCCACCGCCACCGCCTCTGGCCAGCGAAGGGCGATCGGGGCCAAGCCGACGAGTGCGGCGGTGACGGCCGGCCCGGCCGCCGCTACCACGGCCAGCGCAGTGGGCGTCACTTCGTGTGCCCAATACGACACGCGCTGGGCGTGCAACTGCACCTGCTCAAACCCATATAACCAAGCTGCGACGAGGTGGCCCAGTTCGTGGGCCAGTACCGTGCCCGGCACGGCCACAGAGGCCGCGATCGCATATCGCTTGAACATTATTTTACCCCCACCGCCCGCCAAAAGACCCTGCTCAGCCACGGCGATGCACGCTCAGCGATGAATCACACAAGCGACTCATGCCCCGCCGTCGGCTACAGCCTCTAGTCGTACCCTGATTTCAAGGCATTTTAGCTAGGAAACAGGGTAGACGACATGGAATTGCCCGCTTTTGCATCCCTGCCCCTGGAGGATGTTTCACTCAGACTGTCGCCAGTATGTCCACAAGCCCCGATTGCGTTCACGATGACGGGTAAGACTCTTTTGCTGGATTGGTCGTTGTGCAGGGTGCGGAGTTGCTCGGTCAGCTGGGGGATGGCGGACATGGCCTGATACCCGCAGGCGATCGACACCACACCGAGCAGGAACCAGGACAAGTCGAGCCGATCGATGACCTCCAACCGCCGAGGACAAAGGCGATGGCGATCCCAACGCCATTCGGGGATGTTAGCTCACCGAGCGGCACGTTGACCGAGGGCAATCGGAATGTCTGTCCTTCCCGCGATGCTCATGAAACCACGAAGCGTTCCTGCCGCCGATTGCCGCCGATTAGCTGGGGGTGCCGAAGGCGTCCGTGAGCTTCATCGGCTTGTTAGCTGGCTGGGCGTAACAACGTAGCAGCCCGCTCGAGAGGAATGATCCTGTACCCACGACCGAGGCGGAACACCCCGCAGCAGCCAGAGGATCGCCAGATCACCACCCGCCACAAAGGTGAACACCATTCCGAAGGCCGTGAGTCGCGCTTCCGCGATCGCCAGGCCAACAAGAAACGGCATGGCCCCAAGGGCGATCAGTGGCATCAACGTTCCGATCCGGTACGCCCGCGCCGGTAGTGGAGCAGCCGGATGGGCGTACGGGCTGAAGCTCCTGAGCTGAAAGCCAAACCGAATCTCCCGCCAGGACAGAGGACCGACGAGTTTCCATGTGAGGCCGTGAATGAACTCATGCAGCAGGATGCCAAGGATAAAGACCGGTCCACCCAACCGAAGCGAGAGCAGTGCATGCAGGCCCCCGCGCAGATCACGCCATCCCCACAGCGCCGAGTAGAACCCTGCCTGCAGAAGCACCAGGGGTCCAGCGAGCACGAAGAGGTAGAACAGCGCGCCCTCCATCGAGACGGAGCGATCCTCTAGGATCTTCCCGCTAGCCGAGAGGTCGGCTTGGTTATCGTCAGCCTGCGACATCGCGCCCCCTGGTTTCCACTCGTGTAGGTTCGGCAACCTGATCCTGATAACGGGCGAAATCTAGCCGCTGAAGACGCTCCAACAGGAGAAGCGCAATGACTGGAAGTGCAAGGTAGAACACCATCCAGAGCGGGTATACCCGTTTGAATTCCACATACTGCGGGACTGGCCAAGCAGTCAGTACGTTGTTCACGACTAGCCCCAAGCTCCAGAGTACCAACGTTCGCGGTGTGATGTAGCCGAAGACGTAGGCGAGCAGCCTCCACGGTCGCGGCTGCAGGTTGCGGTTGGTGTGCGGATCGAAATAATGTTTCTTGAAGGTCTTCAGATCAGCACCGGGAGTAGCGGGAAAGTTGTCCACCGGCCTGTACAGATACTGGTAGTGGAGAAACGTGGATAAGCCTACGACAACGGCTGCCGCTGCAATAAGTGCCGGCCAGCCACCGCTCGCGAGTGGGTTCAGCTCCCGCGCCAGATCCGGTGTCGCAAGGTGGGTAGTGATGCCGTCGGCCACCCGGGTGAGCACGACCAGCGCCGTCAACCCGGCGAACTCTACGTGCGGGCGCATCTGAATCTCTCCATTAGGCAATGCGATCGAACCGTGTCTGCGCTAAGGGGCAAGCCGCCGAACGACCCAGCTCAGCAGCAGCGGGGCACGCTGAGTGGGCTACACGTCCTGAAAAGCGAACATGCGGCCCCGGTCTGCTGCAGCGACTCATGTGTTAGGATCAGGTCGATGTCGACCGGCGGCCGGGCAGAGGGCTGTGCAGCGCCAGAGGGCCTCGCGGCACCTCGGGAACCAGATCGCGTGCCAGCCGTCGGCGTCATCGACCTCGGACACCATCTTGGGGGTTGGGCTGCCACCCGAACACCCCGCACCGTGAGGTTGAGGAGACGACGCCATGGTCCGCACCGATTGCCCCGCACCGACCGCCTGGGTCGGCATCGATGTCAGCCAGCATACCCTCGACGCCTGCCTCCTGCCAGCCCCCGGCGGCAAGGCCCGCACCGCGTCCTTCGACAACACCTCGGACGGCCACGCCACCCTGGCCGCCTGGGCCGACGAACACGCCCGCGGGGCGGTCCTCGGCTTCTGCCTGGAGAGTACCGGGGTTTACGGCGAAGCTCTCGCGACGTGCTGGCCGACCCGGACGACGTGCCCGCACCGCCGGACGCCGCGATCACCCAACCGGGTGATCTGTGGATCCTCGGCAACCACCGCCTGCTCTGTGGCGATTCGAGTTCGCCGGCGGACGTGGACCGGTTGCTCGCGGGCCAGGTCATCCACCTGGTGAACACGGACCCGCCGTACAACGTGAAGGTCGAGCCGCGCAGCAACAACGCCATCGCCGCCAGGCTGTCGTCGTTCCCCGCTACCAAGCAGGGGGCGATCGACGCGGCCCCAAACTTCGTTGACAAGAGGGGCGGCATGCACCACCAGGGCTTCGACCTCGCCCGCGACAAGACCAAGTCCAAACCGACCACGAAGAAGCTCCGGCCCAAGGACCGGCCGCTCGCCAACGACTTCGTCTCCGACGAGGCGTTCGACGGGCTGCTCGACGCCTGGTTCGGCGTGCCTCTACTCGACCACTTCGGGCGGTGCCTCAGCCTTGCCCTGTTGCCGGAGCGCCTTACCCTCTTCCAGGATCGTTTGAGCCTCCCGCAGCGTCAACTTCCCATCCGACAGTGCCCGGTCGTAGGACGGCTGTAGCTCCGGGTGCTTCGCCACATAAGCCTTGATCTTCTGGTGCAGCGACTCGCTTGCCGGTTTGCCGGTGGCTTTTAAGTAGGCCAAACCGACGATCACGACGACGAACAAGACGGCCCCGACCCACTTCAACCAAGTAGACTTCACCGGTCACACCCTCCGCCGCCGAACGACCCAGCTCAGCAGCGGCGGGGCAAGCTGAGCTATGAATACCCAGAAACCAATCTCGCCCCCGCCGTCTGCTGCAGCGCCTGGTTCGGCGCTCACCCGCCTAGGCCTCGCTCAGGCCGGTTCGCCGCGGCCCCGCACGACCAGCCCGTAGACGAACAGGACGAGCAAGGCACCGCCGATCGCGATCGCCAGGCTCCGCAGGTCGAACCCGCTAATGTCCCCGAAGCCCAGCAACGTGCCGACGAAGCCCCCGACGACCGCGCCGACTATGCGAGCACAATGGTGAGGATGATCCCTCCACCTTATTGGCCCGGCATGATGAACTTCGCCAGCGCACCGGCGATCAGACCGAACACGACCCACGCGACGATACCCATAACGACACAACTCCAGTAGACACGTTAGTAGACCCCATACCGCCGAACGCTCGGGTTCAGCCGCGTTGCGGAGCGAAGCGGAGCAACGTCGGCTGCAACCCGTTGTTAGCCTATTTCTTATCTCGATACACCACACGCCCGTGCTCCCGTGCCCAGTCTTCAGAGAATCCTATGTGAGAGATTGCATTTCGGCTTCGGTCGAGTTGCCGTTCTGTCTCTTTGAGGACAACTGCGGGTGTAAGTTCGTAGATCACCTTACACTTCATTCCGGTACTCATTCTCGATTTCGGCCAGCCCCAACAACAAGGCGGCGATCATGCGGCCCACAGAGCCGTTGAAGTCAAGCTGCTGGGTCACGACCACCACCCGCAACCCCCGCTCCGACCAGTCGGCCAACGTCGCCACGCCGTCCTTGAGGCGGCGGGAGAGCCGATCCAACTTCCACATCACGACCGTCTTGACCTTGCCGTGAAAAATGTCGGCTTGCAGGCGGTCGAACTCTGGCCGCTTCAACGTCGTGCCGCTTTCCTTGTCGCAGTACCACTCCACCTTCTTCGGGTCGATGCCGTTGGCGTCCAGCCACTTCTTCACTTCGGCCCGTTGGCCGTCGTCGTTCTGCCGCCGAGTGCTGACCCGGATGTACGCCGCCACGGTCATGTTCGTGTCCTCGCAGGTGCTTGACGTGATCTTACGGCACGCCCCGAACCGTGTCAGTAGGGTAGAGTCGGAAAGGCACGGAGTACCCGTCGCCGTAGACACTTGTTTTCGGGCGGTTTTCGACAGTGGATCACGCTGAACTCTATTTGGCACTGCTCAAGTGGGCTTGACATCTGCGTGGGCTATAGGCGACTATCGTGATCGGGATAGAAAGCTTTTCTTGCGGGTGACGTATGACCTTCTTGAACAAACTGCTGGCTACGGACGCCCCTCCCGCTGTGCTGCTCGTCCGGCTCATGGTCGGCGGGGTGTTCCTGTCCGAAGGCATCCAGAAGTTCCTCTACCCCGACATCCGTGGGGCTGGACGGTTCGTCACGCTGGGCATCCCGGCCCCGGAGTTTTTCGGGCCGTTCGTCGGGGTGTTTGAGATCGTCTGCGGCGTGCTGATCCTGCTCGGCCTCATGACCCGTCTGGCGGTCGTCCCCACCATCGTCATCATGCTGGTGGCGGTCTACACGACGCAGTTGCCCGTCCTCCAGAAAGAGGGCTTCTGGTTCATGGCAAACCGCATCCGCACCGACTACTCGATGCTCCTCGGCTCCCTGTTTCTCCTCATCGTCGGGGCCGGGCGGTGGTCGCTGGATGACCGCATCAGCCGAAGGTGGCCGGTCAAGACAACCTCGCCGTGACAAACACGACTTGACGAAGTGAGCGACGTACTGTTCCGGGTCGGCAGGTTGGGCTATTCCTGATGGTGGAGATGGGCTAACTTTCGCCTGTCGAACAGGCTCCATCCGCACGGAGGTTTCTATGAACGTGAAGCACGGACTCTACTTCATGGCCCTGTTCGCCACGGTCGGCGTGGTGCAGGCCGGGGACGACCCGTACCCCCGCCCGGAACTCCTGATCGAGCCGACGCAACTCGCCAAAGCGGACGTGGCGAAGGGGTTCGTCGTCCTCGACGCCCGTGAGAAGGCCAAGTACGACGAGGGCCACGTCCCGAACGCCCGGTGGGTGGATCATGCGGCGTGGGCCAAGTCCTTCGGCCACGGCGGGGAGGCGGACGGCTGGGGTAAGCGGATCGGGGCGTTGGGCGTCGGCAAGGACACGAAGGTGGTCGTGTACGACGACAACACCAACAAGGACGCCGCCCGCATCTGGTGGCTGCTGCGGTATTGGGGTGTGGAAGACGTGCGGCTGCTGAACGGCGGGTGGACGGGATGGAAGGCGGGCGGCTACACGACCGACAAGGGGGAGGCCGTCCCGGTCGCCGTGAAGTATGAGGCGAAGGCTCGGCCCGACCGACTGGCGACTAAGGAGCAGTTGTTGAAGTCGCTCAAGGACGGCGGGATACAGATCGTGGACGCCCGGTCGGAGAAGGAGTTCTGCGGGGTCGAGAAGATGACGAACAAGAAGGCCGGTGCGATCCCCGGTGCGAAGCAGTTGGAGTGGATCGACCTGATCGACAAGGACACCAAGCGGTTCAAGTCGTCCGCCGAGTTGAAGAAGTTGTTCGACGGGGCGGGTATCGACCTGACCAAGACGACGGCCACGCATTGCCAGTCCGGGGGCCGGGCGGCGGTGATGGCGTTCGGGCTGGAGTTGATGGGGTCGAAGGACGTGAGCAACTACTACCCGTCGTGGTCGGAGTGGGGCAACGCCGACGACACCCCGGTCGTCCCCGGCAAGGCGAAGGACAAGAAGTAACTCAGGCCGTCACATGAGATTGAAGGAGCGGGCGGGATGTCGGATGTTCTCGTTACCTACGCCGTCATCTGCGGGGTCGCACTGCTGGCGTCGGGATTGACCTTCTTTTCGGGGTTCGGGCTTGGCACACTGCTGCTCCCGGCGTTCGCCCTGTTCGTGCCGGTAGACCGGGCTATCGCACTGACGGCCATCGTCCACTTCCTGAACGGCCTGTTCAAGCTCGCTCTGGTGGGGCGGCAGGCCGACCGCCGTGTGGTCATCCGGTTCGGCCTACCCGCCATCGTCACGGCGTTCGTCGGGGCGTGGGTTCTGGTCTGGCTGACCGGCTTGGGCGTGCTGTTCGACTACACCTTGTTCGGTCGCCGGTTTGATGTCACGCCGGTCAAGCTGGTGGTCGGCGTCCTGCTGCTGGTGTTCGCCCTGGTGGAAGTCCTGCCCCGGTTCCGCAACATGGAGTTCGACCCCCGTTACCTGCCGCTGGGCCGGGCGATCAGCGGGTTCTTCGGCGGCTTGTCGGGGATGCAGGGGGCGTTGCGGTCGGCCTTCCTCGTCCGGGCCGGGCTGTCGAAAGAGGCGTTCATCGGCACGGGCGTCGTGGTCGCCTGCTTGGTGGACGTGTCCCGGCTCGCCCTGTATTCCGGCTCGATCTTCGGCGGGGCTGCGAACCTCGATTACGGCCTCCTGTCCGCCGCAGTGCTGGCGGCGTTTTTGGGGGCGTTCTTGGGCAACCGCTACTTGAAGAAGATGACCATGCGGGGCATTCAGTGGGTCGTCGCCGTCATGCTCTTTGCCGTCGCCATCGGGTTAGCAACAGGCGTGCTGTAGTTCGGGCCGCACGAAGCACCAGTTGCTCATGTCGGCCGCTTCGCGGCCGACATGAGCGGCTTCAACCATGTCACTTCTTCTTGGCCTGCACCGAGGTTGTCAGTTACGGAATACGAAGTAGACGGCCCCGCACAGGCAGAGTGCCGCCCACAAGTAGTCGAGTTTGATCGGTTCCTTGAGGTAGAGCAGGGCGAACGGCACAAACACCGCCAGCGTGATGACTTCCTGCAAGATTTTCAGTTGGCCGACCGTGTACTGTTCGTGGCCGATCCGGTTGGCCGGGACTTGGAACAGGTACTCAAACAGGGCGATCCCCCAACTGATGAAGGCGGCGACCAGCCACGGCTTCGTCTTCAGGTCTTTCAGGTGGGCATACCAAGCGAACGTCATGAAGACGTTTGAGATGGTCAGCAGGAGGATCGTCTTCAGCAACACAGGCATACCGACTTCTCCTCAAGCCGTCACGCTTCTGTGACCAAATCCTCGATCCCCTCCGGGGGAGGGGGTGGCCGGTCAGAAGGGATCGGCGGGAACAACAACTTGAGCAACGGCGGGGCCATGAACGTCGTCACCATGACCATCAGCGTCACGGCACTGAACATGCCAGAGTCGAACACCCCCGCCGCCAACCCCATCTGGCCGAAGATCAACCCGACTTCGCCACGGGGGATCATCCCCACTCCGATGACCTTCTTGTTCCCCTTGAACCAGTACGGGGCATACCCGGCCAAGAACTTCCCGACCACCGCTGCCACGATGAGCAACCCGCCGACGAGAAGGACTTGGTGGTTGGCCGGGTTGAAGGGGTTCAGCACTCGCACATCGACCGCCGCCCCGACGACCACGAAGAAGATCGGGACGAAAAAGTGGCCCAAGTGGGCCACACCCTTTTCCATCTCATGAGCGTGCGGCGTCCCTCGCAACAGCAGCCCTGCGGCGAACGCCCCGATAATCATGGCCGACCCCGCCGTGTACGCCAGCCACGCCAGCCCGAAGGCCAGCATGACGGCCAACATGGTCGGCGTCCCCGGAAGGTCGATGCGGCTCGCCATGCGGATCAACGGCGGCACGATCAGACGCCCGACCAGAAGCGTAACGACGAGGAACCCGAAGGCGATCCCGGTCGTCTTGGCGACCCCGAAGGCCGTGACTTCCTGCCCCTGTGCCACGCCGCCGACGACTGCGAGGATAATCAAGCCGACCACATCATCAATGACGGCGGCTCCCAAAATGATCTGGCTCTCAGGCTCTTGCAGGCGGTTCAGGTCGGCAAGCACTCTGGCCGTGATGCCGACGCTGGTGGCCGTCAGGGTGGCCCCGGCGAAGATGGCGACGAGGTTGGCAAGTCCCAGCATCCGGCAGACGCCGTAGCCGAGAGCGAACGGCAGGATGACGCCGACGACGGCGACGACCGTGGACACCCCTCCGACCTTCAACAGCTTGTTGAGATCGGTTTCCAGCCCGATCTCAAACAGGAGGATCACGACGCCGAGTTCGGCCAGCAGGTGCAGCACGTCGTCCTTCGGGTTCACCAGCCCGGCGACCGACGTACCGAGGATGACCCCGGCGAGGAGTTCGCCCAGCACGGCGGGCTGTCCGATCCGTTGGGCCAACGCCCCGAACGCCTTTGCCGCTGCCAGTATGACCACCAGCAAGCCCAAGAACTGCGGCACATCCAGATGACCCATGCTCGGCTCCTCTCCCTGCCTCGTTGCTGCCCAGCGACCCGAACCACCAATTGTAGCCGCCGAACGGCGGCACGGGCAGAGGGCGGCATCAGTCGTGGCAAGTGACAACGCATTGTCACTTCTAACGTGGAATGCGTCCACGCCCCGAAGTACGATGCTCCCGGTCATCAAATCTGGCCGGGGGTTCTGATGAAGACGGTGATCTTCTTGAACAGGTGGAACAACCTTTTCCACCTGATGCTGACGAAGGTGGATGGCGAGAACAGCCGCCGCCTCGACAGCCGCTATGCCCGCTCACTGGAACAGGCTCGCAAGGCGGTGGCCTACTGGAAGACGGAGTACGAGGTTGCGGACGCCGACGTTCACGACAACAGCATGGTGGACTTGGACGACATCTTTTCGTGGATGGACGTGGACTTGAGTGACGAGCTTGAGGGCAAGCCGTGGTAGTGGTAGATGTTGCTCACGTCGGCCGCTTCGCGGCCGTCGTGAGCGGCTTCAACTTCGGGATCATCTTGTTCGGC
>Ga0272446_1006436_pt1 | contig 12246 bp, 7 predicted proteins | sample YNPCB0061_FD_194587 | JGI IMG/M metagenome (GOLD analysis project Ga0272446, IMG submission 194587) | Hot spring microbial mat communities from Yellowstone National Park, WY, United States - YNP-CB-006-1 | ecosystem: Environmental > Aquatic > Thermal springs > Hot (42-90C) > Sediment | place... | reverse complement strand
CCGCCTGTCCCATCATCGCCGCCACTTTCGTGATCGCCGCCGTCAACGTCGTCTTCCCGTGGTCAATGTGCCCCATCGTCCCTACGTTCAGATGCGGCTTGCTTCGATCAAATTTTTCCTTCGCCATTGATGATCTCCTTTATCTATCCAAAAAGAAAAGTTTATTTCAAAATTTCCTGCGCAACTGTCGGTGAGACAGGCGCGTAATGGTCAAACTCCATGCTGAACACGCCGCGTCCCTGTGTGGCAGAGCGAAGTTGTGTAGCATATCCAAACATTTCACCCAATGGAACCATGGCACGGATGGCTTGAGCATTACCGGGGCGCACCTCCATTCCCTGGATCAAGCCACGGCGGCTATTGAGTTGCCCCATCACATCGCCAAGATATTCTTCCGGCACAACAACTTCCACTTTCATCATCGGTTCGAGCAGAATGGGATTCCCTTTTTGGACACCTTCTTTCAAACCGATGGAAGCCGCCAGTTTGAATGCCATTTCGCTCGAGTCAACTTCGTGGTAGGAACCATCGAACAGGGTGATTTTCATATCCACTACTGGATAGCCAGCCAGAACGCCGGTTTCGCATGCTTCGCGGAAGCCTTTTTCGATAGCAGGGATATATTCTTTGGGAATGGCGCCACCAACAATCTTGTTTTCGAAGATAATACCGCTTCCACGTTCGCCAGGTTCAAGCGAAAAGATCACATGTCCATATTGTCCCTTGCCACCCGATTGCTTGGCATACTTGTAATTTACTTCGGGGACAGGTTTTGTAATAGACTCACGGTAAGATACGCGAGGCGCACCTACATTTGCCTGAACCTTGAACTCGCGGAGCAGGCGATCTACAATAATATCCAGGTGCAGTTCGCCCATACCAGAGATAATGGTCTGGCCGGTGTTCTCGTCCGAACGGACGCGGAAGGTTGGATCTTCCTCTGCAAGTTTGCGAAGTGCCTCGCCCATTTTTTCCTGATCGCCGGAGCTCTTGGGCTCAATGGCAATCGAAATGACTGGTTCGGGGAAAGTAATGCTTTCAAGAACGAGCGCCTTGCTGTCACACAGCGTATCGCCCGTAAAGCTTTCCTTAAGTCCCAGGATGGCGCCAATGTCGCCAGCGCGGATTTCCGTAATATCTTCACGGCGATCCGCATGCATACGGATCAAACGTCCAATGCGTTCCTTCTTTCCCTTTGTGCTGTTCAGTACCGATGTACCCTGACTCAATACCCCAGAATAGACCCGCACATATGCCAAGCGCCCGACGTACGGGTCGGTCACAATCTTGAAAACGAGAGCGCTCAACGGCGCGTCATCGCGGGCAGGCAACTCAAAGACATTCTCAGGATTGCCCGGCTCAGATGCCTTGATAGAAGGAATATCTGCCGGTGAAGGCAAATAATCAATCACCGCATCCAGCATCAATTGAACGCCTTTGTTCTTGAGAGATGAGCCGCAGAAGACAGGGGTCGCCTTATTTGCAATGACACCTTTGCGCAGAGCAGTTTTCAGTTCGTCAACGCTGATTTCCTGCGCTTCCAGGAATTTCATGGTGAGGTCGTCATCGAGTTCGGCAATTTTCTCGACCATTTTGGCACGCGCTTCCTGCGCCTTTTCTTTCAAGTCGGCAGGAATTTCGATTGTCTTTGGCTCTTTGCCCAGGTCATCTTCCCAGACCCATGCCTGCATGGTCAAAAGATCAACCACGCCCTTAAAGGCTGCTTCAAATCCAATTGGCACCTGCATCGGTATGGGGTTGGCGCCCAAACGGTCAATTATCGTTTCAATCGTTCGTTCGTAGGAAGCGCCGACGCGGTCCATCTTGTTGACAAAACAAATGCGAGGAACACCATAACGATCCGCCTGACGCCAAACGGTTTCGGACTGCGGCTCGACACCTTGAACCGCATCAAAAACCACTACGCCGCCATCAAGGACACGCAGAGAACGCTGCACTTCAGCGGTAAAGTCAATGTGACCGGGTGTATCAATGATGTTAATTTGATATCCCTTCCACTCGGCTGACACCGCCGCAGACACAATGGTAATTCCACGCTCACGCTCTTGTACCATCCAATCGGTGACGGTAGTGCCATCATCCACGGAGCCGATGCGGTGGGTCTTGCCGGTGTAAAACATAATACGCTCGGTAGTGGTCGTTTTACCGGCGTCGATATGGGCAATGATGCCTATATTTCGATACTTCTCAAGCGGATATTCACGTGCCATTCGTTCGGGAATCCTGAATCCTTAGGTATAAATGAAATCAAACACGATAGTGGGAAAAGGCGCGGTTGGCTTCCGCCATTTTGTGGGTTTCATCACGCTTGCGAATGGCGGCGCCGGTCTCATTGGAGGCATCAATCAATTCGGATGCCAACTTATCCGAAAAGGATTTTCCGGAGCGTTCACGAGCCGCAGACAAAATCCACCGAATCGCCAGGGTCAGCCGCCGATCCGCAGAAACTTCCATTGGCACCTGATAAGTGGCGCCTCCCACGCGGCGCGGACGGACTTCCATTACAGGCGAGACGTTTTTAAGCGCAGCATCGAACACCTCAATCGCGTTCTTGCCCGTTCGCTCCTGAATCAAGTCCAAAGCATCATACACAAGTCGCTCAGCAAGACTGCGTTTGCCCTTCTTCAGAACATGCTGCATCAGGGTCTGAAGGTGAACGCTGTTATATCGAACATCGGGTTGAATTTCCCGCTTTTCGGGTTTTGTTCTACGCATTTAATCCTTCTCCGTCAAAATTACTTTGGACGCTTCGCGCCGTACTTGGAGCGTCCCTGTTTACGATTTGCCACACCGGTGGTATCCAGCGAACCTCGAACAATATGATAGCGGACGCCAGGCAGGTCTTTTACGCGACCACCACGTACAAGAACAACAGAGTGTTCTTGTAACTGATGTCCCTCACCGGGAATGTACGCCGTGACTTCGATGCCATTCGTTAGACGCACGCGGGCAATCTTCCGCAACGCAGAGTTTGGCTTCTTGGGCGTCATGGTACGCACAACGGTGCACACGCCGCGTTTTTGCGGAGCGCCTTTTGCCTGCTGTACACGGCGCTGTTTGAAGGAATTCAGCGTGTACTGCAATGCGGGCGCCTTGCTTTTGACTTTTTTATTTTTGCGGCCCTTACGGACCATTTGATTGATTGTCGGCACGTTCAGCCTCCAGTTTCCTATTTCACGATTATTTAATGTATATTCGCAAGAAATGAGGCCATCTATAAACACACTGATGGCCTCATTAGTAGTGCCATGCTTTTTGCGGGAGAAATAGCCGCTTGTTCTTTTGGCAACGGGCTGTGATTTTATCACGCTGCTGAACAAGCGTCAAGATTACTGCTTGCCTACAAGCTTCTCTCCAATTCCAAGTAAGCCCGTATCCATGCGCGGCGGATGCTGCTTTTCCTCATCCTTACCAAAACGGATGACCTCACCATTCTCATTTATCGCCTCGACCGCCAAACCAAGAGATTGCAATTCCTTTACCAAAACACGGAAAGATGCAGGTATGCTTGGCTCTTCAATTGGCTCACCCTTGACGATGGCTTCATAGGTGTTGACGCGCCCCTGTACATCATCAGATTTGACGGTCAACATCTCTTGTAGTGTATAGGCAGCACCATAGGCTTCCAACGCCCACACTTCCATCTCGCCAAAACGCTGCCCACCAAATTGCGCTTTACCACCCAAAGGCTGCTGCGTTACCAGGCTGTATGGACCTGTGGAGCGTGCATGCACTTTATCTTCCACCAGATGGTGCAGTTTCAAAATCGTCATTACACCTACGGTTACAGGCTGATCGTAGGGCAGACCAGTTTTTCCATCCCGCAGAATTTGCTTACCAAGGGTTGGTATAGGATGACCCGTTTCAAGCATGACCTTTTGAGCTTCTTCCTGTAAACGCGCCTCTGCAACTCTGCCGCTATGTCCTTCCCTTTCAAGCCATAAGCGCAGGCAGGCGCTGATAGCAGCTTTGTCATACTCTTCGCGATCACGCGGGCTAACCTCATCTGTATAAAACACGGAATCGGGGTCAAAACCGTGATCGCGCAGCCATTCCGAGGCAGCAGCCTTGCGGGCATAATCTACTTCCTTGAGATCATACGGATCATAACCGCGCTCGCCTAGCCGCTCTGCCAGATACAGGTTGCGTACTTCGTCATCATCCTGTATCGATTCCGGCTCATATCCCTGCTCTTTGATCCATTCCCAGGCAGTAGAAGCGGTTTCACGCCACGCCTGATCTACAATCCAGGCACGCGCAAGTTCTGCCTCGATCTCATACTCTGAGGCACCATCAAACACCGGCGTTACAGCCCGATAACCAAGCCGTTTTGCCGCCCAACCCAAATGAACCTCCAAAACCTGTCCAATGTTCATGCGCCCCGGCACGCCCAAAGGGTTAAGGATAATATCCACAGGCGTACCGTCTTCGAGAAATGGCATATCTTCCACCGGCACAACCTTTGAAACCACACCCTTGTTACCGTGGCGCCCAGCCATCTTATCTCCGGCTGTCAACTTGCGGCGTTGAGCAACGGAAACTCGCACCATCATGTCAACACCCGCAGACAGATCGGAATTTTCCTCGCGGGTAAAGACCTTGACATCCACCACCTTACCCCGCTCGCCATGCGGCATCCGCAGGGAAGTATCTTTCACATCGCGTGACTTCTCGCCAAAAATGGCTCGCAACAGGCGTTCCTCGGGAGTCAGCTCCTTCTCACCCTTGGGGGTAATCTTCCCTACCAGAATATCGTTCGGACCAACCTCTGCGCCAATTCGGATGATGCCGTTCTCATCAAGGTCCTTGATCGCATCGTCGCCGACGTTCGGAATATCGCGCGTAATCTCCTCAGGTCCCAGTTTGGTGTCGCGGGCTTCCACCTCATACTTCTCGATGTGGACAGAGGTAAAGCGGTCCTCCTGCACCAGCCGTTCCGAAATCAGAATGGCGTCTTCAAAATTGCCACCTTCCCATGAGACAAAAGCAACCACAACGTTCTGTCCCAACGCCAATTGACCGTTATCTGTGGAAGACGAGTCGGCAATAATATCACCCTTCTTGATGACCTGCCCCTTGACAACTGCCGGACGCTGGTCAATACAGGTGCTTTGATTGGAACGCTGATACTTGCGCAACTGATAGGTGCGAATCCCGCCTCGTTCCTTGACCGTAATCGAGTTGCCGGTCACCGAAATAACCTCCCCGTTGGCATCTGCCACCACTACCTGACCGGAATCCAATGCGGCATGATATTCCATGCCTGTGGAAACCAGCGGAATCTCCGGGCGCACAAGCGGGACAGCCTGCGCCATCATGTTCGAGCCCATCAAAGCACGGTTGGCGTCATCATGTTCCAGGAAGGGAATCAACGCCGCGCTGATGCCCACCACTTGATGCGGGGCAACATCCATGTAATCCACCTGATCCGGCGCAGAAAAAATGAAGCCGGAGTGATAGCGAGAGGATACACGCTCGCGCAAGAATTCCCGATCCTCGGTCAGCGGCGCATTTGCCTGAGCAATGACATATTTGTCTTCAGCGTCAGCCGACAAATAATCGAATTGATCCGAAACATACGGTTTTATAGCAACGGGTTTGCCAATTTTGGCAATGCGCTTTGCCATTTTAGAATCAATCTTCTCACCCGCCTTGAAAAGCACCTCCCCGGTCTTGGGATCCTCAATGTTTTCCCGCAGAGTACGTCCCTCCAGACGGGGATCATCTGCTTCCATAACACGGAAGACCTTACGGTATGGCGTTTCAATGAAACCATACTCGTTGACACGGGCAAAAGATGCCAGGCGCCCAATCAAGCCAATATTCGGACCTTCAGGCGTTTCAATGGGACAAATGCGCCCATAATGCGAGTGATGAACATCACGAACATCGAAGCCGGCGCGTTCACGACGCAAACCGCCCGGTCCCAACGCCGACAGCGTACGCTTGTGCCGCAGTTCAGCCAGCGGGTTCGTCTGATCCATGAACTGGGAAAGTTGGGACGACCCAAAAAATTCACGCAGCGCCGCTACCACCGGACGAATATTGATCAGCGTCATCGGCGACAATTGTTCCTGGTCACGAATAGACATGCGCTCTTTAATCACACGTTCCATGCGGCGCAAGCCAATTCGCAATTTGTTCTGAATCAACTCCCCCACCGTTTTGACGCGGCGGTTGCCCAAATGGTCAATATCATCCGGTTTCTCGACACCGTTGTTAATCTGAATCATGCGGCGAATGAGACGAATAATGTCGCTCTTCGTCACCGTACGATGAGGAATAGGAATGTTCAGGTCCAATTTCTGATTAAGTTTGTAACGACCCACACGCTCAAGGTCATAATGGCGCTGATCGAACAATTGCTCTTCCAGGAATTGACGGGCATTTTCGATGGTAGCAGGGTCACCAGGACGCATCTTCTTGAAAAATTCAATCAGCGCGGCTTCGGCAATGGTTTGACCGCCGCTCAAATCCCATTCCGGCTCCTGCTTGAAAGTAGAAGCAATGAACATGCGCTCAGGATTATTGTCTACATCTTTGAAAAGGGACAACAACTCTTCATCTGAGCCTGTTACAAGCGGAGAGTCCTTCATTCCATCATCTACCGCAGCCAGCGCGCGCAGAAAAACAGTAATCGGTACGGTTCGCTTGCGGTTGAATTTAAGGATGATGTAATCGGACTTGCGCGTCTCAAACTCCATCCAGGCCCCTCGGTCAGGAATCAGTTTGGACATGGCGAGCAAACGTCCCGTAGCGCGATCCGTCGGCGCTTCAAAATACACGCCCGGTGAGCGAATCAACTGCGAGACAACGACGCGCTCCGTCCCATTAATAATGAACGTCCCCTTATCGGTCATTTCCGGGAAGTCGCCAAGAAAAATTTCATGCTTCATCGGTTCAGGGACATCGGGACCCGCCAGCAATACCGACACAAATAATGGGCTGGCATATGTAAGGTCGCGCTCTACACACTCTTCAATGGTGTGCTTGGGTTCACCAAACCAATACTTCAAGCCCCACTGCTTGGCTTCGGGGCTGCGGCTTGGAAAGTACAACTTCATCCCTTTGTTATAAGACTCGATGGGCGAGATTTCATGGAACAGATCTCCCAGCCCTTCTTTTTTGAGACGTTCAAAAGAATCCAGTTGGACTTCGATCAGATTGGGTAGTTCAATGTTGACAGGGATACGCGCATAACTCTTTTTGGGCAAAGTAGAAGACATTCGGTTCACTCCTGACCTTGGGTATGTGCGCCGTTACGAATTACCTTTTCCCATCCCAAGACTTAGTGCTTGCCATGTAACAGATGCAATTCAAGTCCAGGTGATCGTACAGGAACGGTAAACACACTAAGCCATCCCGCGTGTTTCAGGGGGATAGCAAAGGTTGATTATATATGAAGGGCTTGATATACGCAAGGGATTTTCGCCACAAATTTCGTCCTTTCCCTAATGCCTTGCACGCCGGCATTTTACCATAAACCAGTGTTAACGCAACAAAAAACCACAAACGGGGTTTTGACTGATACAATCGCCAAAAACCTTTCCGTGGAGGACGCAATGACAACATCACAAGCCATCATCAACGACAAAAAAGAGATCTTCGGCTGGGCAATGTACGACTGGGCTAACTCTGCCTTTAGCACCACAGTAGGAACGGTTTTCCTGGGACCTTACATTGCTTCACTGGCAGCAAACGCAGCAAAGGCTTATCCCGATGGAATGGCTCGCTTCTTCGGTATTCCTGTCGCGCCAGACTCCTTCCTCCCCTATTGTGTATCTTTCTCAGTAGGGCTGCAGGTTCTTTTCCTCCCCATCCTCGGCGCCATTGCAGACTACTCCCACCTGCGCAAGCGGATGATGCAAATTTTCGCTTCCATTGGCGCGCTCGCAACTATTCTAATGTTCTTTGTGACGGGAAGCATATGGTGGCTGGGCGGTGTCCTGTTCATTATTGCCAACCTTGCCTTTGGCGCCGCAATCGTTTTCTACAATGCCTACCTGCCCGATATCGCCAGCGAAGAGGAACGCGACCGCGTTTCATCCTATGGCTGGGCAATGGGGTATTTGGGAGGCGGTATTCTCCTGGCGCTCAACCTGGCTTTCTTTATATTTAGTGAAGACCTGGGGGTACCAAGCAGTCTGGCTGTCCGCATTAATCTTGCATCGGCAGGCGTTTGGTGGCTGGGATTTTCTTTCTTCACCTGGTCCAGGCTAAGACCGCGTCACGCAGCGCGCGCTCTCCCGCCAGGAGAAACTTACGTCAGCATCGGTTTCAAACAATTAGGTAAGACATTTAGGGAAATCAAACATTTCCCCGAAACAATTAAGTATCTTGTTGCCTATTTCCTCTACAACGATGGTATTCAAACTGTAATTGCGGTTTCTTCAACGTTTGCCGCGGCGCCCATCGTGCGCGGCGGTCTCGAAGTTGACCAGGACACATTAATCGCCGTTATCCTGATGATTCAGTTCGTTGCCTTTGGCGGCGCACTATTTTGGGGAAAACTGGCAAAATGGATCGGCACCAAGCAATCCATCATTGTCAGCCTGATCATCTGGGCAGGTGTGGTCATTTTCGCCTATGGCGGCATGCGCGGCGAGAATCGTGTAACGGAATTCATCTTCCTGGGTGCGCTCATCGCCATCGTGCTGGGCGGATCACAAGCCATCAGTCGCAGCCTTTTCGCACAAATGATCCCCGATGGAAAGGAAGCGGAATTCTACTCTTTCTATGAAGTCAGTGAACGCGGCACATCCTGGACAGGTCCGCTCATCTTTGGGCTTGCCAACCAGATGTTCGGCAGTTTGCGGTATGGCATTCTTGCCCTCATCTTCTACTTCATCGCGGGCTTGATCGTCCTGCCGTTCGTCAACGTTCAAAAAGCCATGGCTGACGCCAAAGCCTACAGCCAAAACAATAACGGCTAAAAACGCCAGGACCGGGGCATATGCCCCGGTCCTTTTCTAATGCAGTCTGCCACGGCATTTCCCTAAGCCTGGGAAGACGCGGTTTGAAAATGTCATGTTTTACAATTTGGGAAGGACAATGGACTGCTGTTTCTGGTACTTGCCCTTCTTGTCGGCATACGAGATTTCGCATTCCTCATCTGCCTCGAAGAACAACACCTGCGCCAAGCCTTCATTGGCATAGATCTTGGCAGGGAGCGGGGTGGTGTTCGAAATTTCCAGCGTGACATACCCCTCCCACTCCGGCTCGAACGGCGTAACGTTGACAATGATCCCACAGCGCGCATACGTGGATTTTCCCAAACAAACCGTCAGCACCTTGCGCGGAATGCGGAAATATTCGACCGTCCGCGCAAGCGCAAACGAGTTCGGCGGGATAATGCACACATCTCCAATGTAATCCACCATGGATTTGGTGTCAAAATTTTTGGGGTCAACCGTAGCCGAAAAGACATTGGTGAAGATTTTGAATTCATCTGCCACGCGAATATCGTAGCCATACGACGAAACGCCATAAGAAATCACGCCGTTGCGCACCTGCTTCTCCTCGAACGGCTCAATCATGCGATGTTCCAATGCCATTTTGCGAATCCAATGGTCGGGTTTCAATCCCATAGTTCTCTCCTGAATGAAAGATCACTTCACAACAAGCACAACTTGAGTCAGTCTGCCAGATTGTACTTCAATCCACCTCTCAAAAAAATGACCGTTGTATTTCAGCGCAATACGGTAAAACCCGGGCGGCAAACCACCCAGCGCAGCGTTTTCATCACCGAGCATCATACCCTTCTCATACGTGGCAGCATAATAGGTTTTGACTTTCGGAGCATTCCGCTCGCGGTGGTAGTCAATGGTAAATACAGCAGAAACCAGGTCAAATTTTTCATTCACAATCGCAAGCGAAATCGCCCCCAACCACCTGCCGCTTTCATCTTTATTTGGACGCAGCCATAGTTCGGGATTTTGAGTCGAAAAGTAATCCGTCCCATCGCCTCCCTTGCGGACCTCAAAATGCAGGTGGCTTCCCGTTGCCACGCCGCTCTGCCCAACCTCCCCGATCACATCGCCAGCCTTCACCTCGTCCCCAACCCGAACTGCAATGCTGGACAAATGCGCATACAACGTAAACAACCCCTCCGCATGACGGATGACAACCATGTTCCCGTAAAAATTCCTCCACGGACTGTACTGCGCTTCTTTATCTGGACCTGCAAACTGCACCACCCCATCCCCCGCGGCATGGACTGGCGTCCCGAACTTGTTCAGGAATTCCACCCCGTGATGAGGTTCACGCACCCCATCCTGGGTTGAGCCGTAGCGGTAAGAAATATCCACAAAGGTATTACCCGGCGGATGGATGGGAATTTGGAAGATGAAATGACCGTCTGTGATGCAAAAATCAGCGGAGAAAGGATCACACCCCTCAATGGAGGCAGTGGGCGATGGAAAAACCGCCGACGGTGTGACAGATGGCGGCGGCACAACCGTCACCGACGGCGTAACAGTAACAGCGGGCAAAGCCTCCGCCACTGGGGACACTGCCACAGGCACACAGGCGCTCAAAAGCAGAAGGAAAAGAAGAACGAGATTTTGCGCCACACGAAGTTAAACCCCGCCCCGCTCCTTCATCACCGCCTGAATTTCCAGTTCGAGTTTATCGGCTTCAAACTCCAGTTCCGAAAGTTCTGCCAGCATCTTCTCCCCCGCCGACCTGTCCTCCAGGGAGTTGAGGTTGATGCGCACGTTATAGCCGGCGGCGGTTAGCGCAGCGCGCGCCATAGCAAAACCCGACATGGCGTCGCTGATAGCGTTGACATTGCCCCGCCGCGCGCATTTGATCGCCAGTTCCATCACTTTGACGGCGTCGCTTGCCACATGAAGCGGAACACGCGCGGCGTTCAGGGTGGCATTGATGATGGCGGCATTCCGCGCTGTCTTTTGCTCGTCAGTCTCTTTGGGCAGTTTGAAAGTGCCCATCAACGCTTCGAAGGCGGAGGCGTCGTCTTCCACGGCGTTTGTCAGTTCCTTGCGGAGTTTCTCCGCCATCACGCGGATCGCCTGCATTTCGGCTTCGACTTCAGCATATTTCTTCTTGCCTATTGTCAGCCCAGCCACCATAGAAACCAGCGCCGCGCCCATTGCACCGGCATAGGCAGCGGCAGAACCACCGCCGGGCGTTGGCGTGGGAGTGGATAAAACTTCAATGAAAGAGGGGCAATCTCCGGCGGAGGTCGAAGCGGCGGTTTCGGCAGAATACAGCCTGGATTCGAGAATCTGTTCTTTGTCGAATCCATCCAGTTGGGTGTACCAGACCGCCGCATCCACCAGGGCTTCCTGCGGAATCAGCCCTACCAGTTCGCTGTGATGGATGCCAACTCCGTAGCGCTCGGCTTCGCGGCGCACAAATTCGACTACGCGGGCAAGGGGCGTTTCGTGAAAATTGGTGAGGTTCATCGAAACTTGGGCGCGCCCTTCCACAAGAAGCCCCAATGCTTTGACGTACCTCAACCCGCCCGAAGAGTGACGCACTGCTTTGGCGATTTTTTTGGCAATCTCAACATCGCCGGTGGTGAGGTAGATATTGTAAGCAATGAGCGGGTTGCGCGCGCCGATGACAGTTGCTCCGGCTTTGGGCAGTTTGCTTGGACCGAAGTCGGGTTTGCGCTCGGGGTTGGTTTCGATTTCAGTCTTCAGCCCTTCGTATTGACCGCGGCGGATGTTTTCGAGGTTGACGCGCTCGGGACGGGTCGCCGCCGCTTCATACAAATAGACGGGGATGCCGAGTTCTTCTCCCACGCGTTTTCCCACTCTGCGGGCGATTTCCACACACTCCTGCATGGACGAGTCCTTCAAGGGGACAAACGGCACTACATCTGTCGCGCCGATGCGCGGGTGTTCGCCGCTATGCTGGTCGAGGTCAATGAGTTCGGCGGCGGTCTGGATGGCGCGAAAGGCGGCTTCCTCCACCGCAAACGGCGGACCGGCAAAGGTCAGCACCGTGCGGTTGTGGTCGAGGTCGGAGGAGCGGTCGAGGAATTTGATTTCGGGTACAGATTGGATGGCGGCAACGATCTGGTCTATCACTTCGGGGCGCCGCGCTTCGGAAAAGTTGGGGATGCATTCGATGAGTGATGTCATGGGAGTATGAGTGGAGATTCGGAGATTGGAGATTGGAGACTGGAGATTGGAGATTGGAGATTGGAGATTGGTAAGGCAATTATAAGGGAGAAAGAGATAAACAAGAAAAGTCTGT
>Ga0272446_1006435_pt1 | contig 12246 bp, 6 predicted proteins | sample YNPCB0061_FD_194587 | JGI IMG/M metagenome (GOLD analysis project Ga0272446, IMG submission 194587) | Hot spring microbial mat communities from Yellowstone National Park, WY, United States - YNP-CB-006-1 | ecosystem: Environmental > Aquatic > Thermal springs > Hot (42-90C) > Sediment | place... | reverse complement strand
CATGACAATAGTCATTTGCGTTCCCTCCAATATAAGTAGAGTACTCTAATGCTGTACCTGTTTCATTTAATTTGGTTGTAAAAGCATCATACGTTCCACCTCCAAAGGTTGGTTGAAAAGCGTCCAGGGTTGTATCAAAGTTATTGGAAGTTGTTTCTCCTGCTATACAGGCGTTATCTGTGGCATCTACAACTATGCCACGGGAATATTCATTACCGCTTCCACCAATAAAAGTAGAATATACCAAACTCGTACCTGTGGCGTTGAATTTTGTAACAAAAACGTCCATAGTACCTCCTCCATGAGTTTCCTGAAATGCTCCTGTGGTTACATGATAATCTGTAGAATGTGTTCTTCCTGTTATGAAGGCATTGCCTGTGTTATTGACCGTTATAGCCTGACCATAATCAAAATTAGTTCCTCCAATGTAAGTGGAGTATACAAGTGCTGTACCTGATGTGTTTAATTTGGTTACAAACACATCAGTTATTCCAGCATTATAAGTTTGGAATGCCCCGGAGGTTACATCATAGTTTGTGGAATGCGTATATCCAGTTACATAGGCATTATTGGTGGCATCTACGGCTATACCAAATGCGTAGTCATTATCATTTCCGCCAATGTAAGTAGAATATACCAATGCTGTGCCTGTAGCATTTAACTTTGTTACAAAAATATCATTGTTTGCTTCTTTGGTGGTCTGAAACGCTCCTGTGGTTATATCATAGTTGGTTGAGTTGGTATATCCCGTTATGTATGCATTTCCGCTGGCATCTGTGGCTATGCTGTAAGCGTAATCTGTGTTACTTCCCCCAATATAGGTAGAATATACCAATGCTGTACCTGTGGCATTTAACTGGGTAACAAAAACATCATAACTTCCTCCTCCAAAACCTATTTGAAACACTCCTGCGGTTACATCATAATTGGTTGAGTTGGTGTATCCTGTTATATAAGCGTTACCTGCGGCGTTTAAACTTATACCATAACTGAAATCCTCAGAACTTCCTCCAATGTACGTAGAATATATCAACGCAGTACCCGAAGGGTTTAATTTGGTTACAAAAGCATTGAAAGTGCCTGATAAAACGGTTTGAAAAACCCCAGCAGTCGTGTCATAATCAGTTGAACTTGTACTACCTGTGATGTATGCGTTTCCGCTACCGTCTATGGCTATAGATTCGCCATAATCAGCACTGTTACCCCCTATGTAGGTAGAATACACCAACGGGTCTATGATTATCTCTTGGGTGCGGTCATAGTTGCCCAAAGCAAATGTCCATGCTTCATTCTCTTTTTTGACAAAAGATGCACTAACAGGTTTTTTATCTTTTCCCTGATAGACGTACAAATCTGCCATGGCAACTTCTCCAAAACGGGTGGTAAATACAAGGTTGCCTTCGTTATTTAAGTACGTTTTTTCACTCCCAGCTAATTTGAATGCAATTTGTGAAGGGTCTGCCCCTGCATGCACTATGTAATCATACCGCAGATTGCCTTTATCAAAGTAATAACGAATGTCTATGCCATTATACACATTTTTTACAAGGGCTTCTTTGTACAAACCTACATAAGTGGCATGTTTGGTTTCATCATTGCCAATGAAATAGTTGTAATACCCTTCCTGTTGTCGTTTGCCTTCACGGGCAGGTTCAGGATTGTGGTTTTGCAGTTCCAACAGCACACGATGACCCATGAGGTTGTAATCTTTGTGTGCAAACTTATCGGGCATAGTCGTTTTTTGATACGGGCTGAATTCTTTTACTTCTTCTAACGTGTAGAAGGTGTAATTTACGCCGTATTTGGTTATCCATGCGTCCAAACCACCTATACGGGCAAGATACAACACATCAGGATGCCACTGACCTTTGTTTTCTATGTAAAAATTGCGGTCAGTGCGGTTTAACATGTTTTCAGCAGACTGGCTATATACCCAGTTTTGAATGAAAATAAAATTGAGAGCAGTGAGAAAGAACCATCTTTTTTTCACGATAAGAAATAAATCTTACCTCAAAGTTAGAAAAAATAATTAAATCTGCAAAAAAAGTTTGAGTGTAACTGCATTTTGAGAAGATGCACTCATTTGTTCCCTTCTACCACTTCAATAAAAATATCATTGAGGGGAGTTTCCTGAGGGGAAAAGTACGTTAATGCTGTTTTTTGGCTGAGGTATTGTAAAATTTCTTTATCACTTGTATTTATATGAGATTTTATGAGAATATAATTCGCATACCTTTGAACGATTTCTATTCCTTGCGTTTTTTCCAAATCTGCTTCATTTTCTATCCTGATTTGATACAAAGGTTTTTTAAACTGTTTTTTGATTTCTTTCAAAGCACCGTCCAAAACTACCCTCCCTTGATGGATTAAACAGATACTGTCGCAGATTTCTTCTACCTGTTCCATGCGGTGTGTGGAAAAAATGATGGTTGTTCCTTTTTTATGCAATTCAAATATTTCGTCTTTGATTAAGTTTGCGTTTACGGGGTCTAATCCTGAAAAAGGTTCATCAAGAATAAGTAATTTAGGTTGGTGTGCCACCGTAACCATAAACTGCAATTTTTGTTGCTGTCCTTTGGAAAGTTCATTGGATTTTTTATTCAACCAGTCTTTAACACCTAATTTATCTATCCATACAGAAAGCATTTTCTCTGCCTGCGTTTTGGAAAATCCTCTCAACTGCACAAAATAGAGCAATTGGTCATAGATCTTCATTTTTTTGTATAAACCCCGTTCTTCGGGCATATACCCGATATAATTGAGATGTTTGTGTGCCAAAGGTTCGCCTTCAAAAAAAATCTCACCTGAATCCGGTAAAGTAATTTGGGTAATCATACGCAGTGTAGAGGTTTTACCCGCTCCGTTGGGACCCAGCATTCCGTAAATACTACCTTGGGGTATATTCAAAGATACTGAATCTACGGCTAAAAAGTTGCCATATTGCTTGGTAACATTTTTTAAAGAAATAATATCCATTCGTGTAGCAAATATAACTGTTCATGCACGAATTTTAACAATCCATGCACAAATTTTGACAGTTCATGTATATTTTTGACAAAAAGCATATACACTGATGTATCTTTGCAGTATGAAACTACCAATCAAACATTTTGGAGTTTCAACCTCTCGCCCAATTTTTGTTCTTATCTTAAAACTCTATGATAAAATGGTTTCATAGAGTTTTTTTGTTTTTTTAATCTTTTCTGTGTTATATTTGTTGAATTTCAAAACCGTTTTTGTTTATTTTACACACGTTATGATGCTTATACAGCGATATTTTAATGCTATCTTACTGTTTTTTATGTTGTTGTGTACGGTTGCTTCTGCCCAAATCAATTTTCCTTATTCAAAAAATGCAGTTCAACATCAGGATTTTGTATGGAAATATCTCAAAACGGATAATTTCTATGTGTATTTTACTCAAAAAAATGATAGCCTAGCTCAATTTGCCGCTTTGGAAGCAGAAAAACAGTACGCACATCTGTATAAAATGATGGATTATTATCCTGAAACTAAAATTGCCCTTATTATTTATGCTTCTGTTACAGATTTTCAACAAAGTAACATTCAACCCCCAAACATAAAACACCCCGAAGGCGGGATAACAGAAATGATACCCACTAAATGTGTAGTATATTTTGAAGGGAGTTATGTAAAATTCGCCCACCAAATCCGTAAAAATTTATGTCTTACGTTTTTGAATGACATGATGTATGGGGGTTCTCTGCCTAATACTATTCAAAGTTCTTTATTTTTGAACATTCCAGCTTGGTTTAATGAAGGTCTTGCTGAATATCTTTCCGAAGGCTGGAATGATATGCTTGCGTATTACACGCGTGATGCCATAAACACTAAAAAAATTCGGTCTTTTATGGACATTCAAGGGCAATATGCAGGTAAAACAGGAGCAGGGGTCTGGAATTTTATTGCGCAAAAATATTCTTCTGACCGAATAGCGGATATTTTATACATGGTGCGTAGTTCAAGAAATGTATTACATGGTATAGAATACACGCTTAATGTAGAAATAGGCAGTTTATTTAATGAATACCTCACATTTTATCAAAAAAAGCATGAAGAAACTGCAAAGAACTTTGAAAGTAGAGAGAATTATACCATATTACAACGAACCAATAATTTTGCAGTCAGCCCTGACGGTACACATCTTGCCTATACAACCAATCATAAAGGGATTATTAAAGTATGGGTGAAAAATACCCAAACAAACAAAAAACATCTTGTAGTGCAATCAGGCATGCGTACAGATATTAACGAACTCAGTTTCTGGAGTATTCCTCTTGCATGGTCTAAAGATGGTAATCTACTAGCCATAGCGTATTCAGATAAAGGTAAAACACGTTTAACGTTATACAATAAAAATTCACACAGCCAAAAAACAATTAAAACAGGAGGATTAAAACAAATTTTAAGCATAGACTGGTCTGCGGATAATACTCAATTACTGTTGTCTGCGGTAAAAAATGCACAGTCTGATATTTTTGTTCTGCCCATAGGAGGTTCGCTCCGTCAAGTTACCAATAACAAGTATGATGATATTAGTGCTTGCTTTGGCACAAACAATAATGAAATTTGGATTTGCTCCAATATGCCTGATATACAAGACGATGAGCGATTTTATTTAGGTCTGACTTCTCTTGAAAGTAATCCTAATTTCAATATATGGCAATATAAAATCAATGAGGAAGGCAAAATTGAAAGTGTTAAACCCCTCAACAGAATTATCAACCGTAGATACGACAAAGAACTGAATCCTAAAATATATGGAGATAAATTAGTTTTTACAACCAATAAAAACGGCATACAAAACGTGATATATATCTCTCTCAAAGAGCTTGAAAATACCAATGATACCTTGCAGATAAAACCAAAATACCTTACCAATCTTCCTTGTGATGTATTGGAGTATGCTATCAATCACGATTTCACAAAACTTTATCTTATCACTACGGAGAGTAGCACTACGAAATTGTTAAGCAAAGAAATCAACGAAAATGTTCAACTCAACAGTCAGGTGCGAGCTACAGAAGAAAAAATACAATATGTAACGCAACTCCGTACAGAAGTCCAAAAAAACAAAGCACTGACCAAAAACAATGAACCCAATAAAACAACAGATAGCCTGCAAAAGTCCAAACCATCTGTCAATTACAATCATTACGTTTTTGATTATCAAAAGCAAGAGTTTGTGCTTTCCAACAAGCCCAAAAAACAAGATAAAAAAGCACAGCAAAGTGTAAAAATTATTTCCGAACAAAATCAGAAAACGGTGAGTATCTCTCAAAGTCAGTTGTATGTGGTCAGTATGAGTCCTGATGTGATTGGTACAGGTTTGTGCGTAGACCCCGTCAAAGGAATAGGTATACAACTTGTAGGAGGCATGAGCGATATTTTTAATAACTATAAAATAACCGCTGCCGCCCGTTTATACTTTGATTTCAGAAGTACAGATTATATAATCAAATACTTGTACCAACCTAAAAAATGGGATTATTTATTAGAATTTAACCGCAGAACACGAGATTTCAGGGACAGAAATGACCTCAACGACCCTTTTGTGCTTAAATATAAAACTTATGCGGTAAAAGGAACAGCTATTCGTCCTTTCAGCAGATTCCTTAAATGGGAAAACAGGGCAGAATACATTCATATCAACCGTCAGAATTTGGTAGAAATCCCCGAACCAGATGAAAGAAGTAATATTTTTGGCATAAATACTTCTGCTGTTTATGACAATACCAAAGTAAAAGGTTTGAATATATTACAAGGTACACGTGCAGGGGCTGGTATAAGCGCGTACAGCAGTGCTTTTGGAAAAGCATACAGTTTTGTAACACTATCCGCAGAATTTAAGCAATATACAGTTATTTCGGGAGAATTTATATGGGCAACCCGCGCCGCTACACAATGGAGTATGGGCAACAACCCACAACTGTTTTACCTCGGCGGAATAGATAACTATCTCAATAACCGTATTGAGAATCATCAAGGATTAAGGTATAGAAGCGCCAATGCTCCCGATTTTTACTTTACAGACTTTGCTACGCCCGTGCGCGGATTCATACGCGGTGCGCGTACAGGTAAACGCTATATCGTTTGGAACAATGAGTTAAGAACACCTTTGCTTAAATATATGAAACGCAACACTATTCCCTCTGCTTTATGGTACAATTTACAGTTGGCTACTTTTGTAGATATAGGTACGGCATGGAACAAAGGATTTCCAAACCGAAATAATGCAGAACTGAATACATCTTATTATCAACTCGGAAATGTATCTGCGGAGGTATTCAATCAACGTAGTCCTTGGGTAATGGGCTATGGTTTTGGTATAAGAACAGTTCTGTTAGGTTATTTCCTCAAAATAGATGTAGCGTGGGGATTGGAAGACGGGTACTCTACGCCAAAACCTCTGTGGACTTTCTCAACAGGGATAGATTTTTAAAACTATACGCACTCCATAACCGATATTACACAAAATTATATTTTAATATTTGACTTGGGCGTGTCCCCTTCGCTAATGCTTCGGGGTCGGGCTATACGCTGATAGAGACGTGGCATGCCACGTCTGTACTTCATTCGCTACGCTCATTGCGGGCTTTCCGCTGATATCCCTCACGCAAAAACAAGGTAAAAAACGTTGTTTTACTTTGTAATACGTTCTTTTTCAAAGGAATAAAGCATGAACTTACGGGGCGGGGGCTCCGCCCCCGCCCCGTAAAAACCACTAAAAAACCGACATTTTTCAATAAAAAGAAGTGTTTTTTACCTCATTTTACTCGGGGGCGGGTGGGTGGGCAAACTCGACACCCCTAAAAAAACACTTCTTTTGCGTTAGGCATGCGGAGGGCATGCGTAGCATGGTGCAACGCACCGAAGCGATAGCGTAGCCCGTAGCACGCCGACTGCGCCGCGCAGCAAGCAGGAACGCCCAAAAAATTATTTTTCTATACTTGCTCTTGCAAAGTAAATAGTTATTATTTTTCACAATTTTCGAAATAGTTCTTGTTTTTCGCTTTGCATTTTTGTTTTTACTGTATTTTTGTGGCATGTCTAGACAAATTATTTATTCTATGGAAGGCGTGGGTAAAATTTACCCACCCAATAAACAAGTCCTGAAAGACATCTATTTATCCTATTTTTATGGGGCTAAAATTGGTGTATTGGGCTTGAATGGAGCAGGAAAATCCTCGCTTTTACGCATTATGGCAGGCATGGACCAGGATTATTTGGGTAAAGCAGTACTTTCACAAGGATACACAGTAGGGTATTTACCCCAAGAACCTGAATTAGATAAAAATAAAACGGTTATAGAAGTGGTTCGTGAAGGGGTAAAACCTATCATGGATTTATTGGCAGAATACGAAGCCGTAAATGAAAAATTCGCAGACCCTGATGCCGATTATGATAAACTGTTAGCCCGTCAGGCAGAACTCCAAGACCAAATTGATGCTAAAAATGCTTGGGAGATTGATGTCGTACTTGAAAAAGCTATGGACGCGCTTCGATGCCCCGATTCTGATGCTGTTATCGGAAACTTGTCAGGGGGAGAAAAAAGACGGGTTGCGCTATGCCGTTTGCTTTTACAAAAACCCGATATTCTCTTGTTGGACGAACCTACCAACCACTTAGACGCAGAAAGCGTGCATTGGTTAGAACAGCATCTGCAACAATACAAAGGCACAGTGATTGCCGTTACGCATGACCGCTACTTTTTGGATAATGTAGCTGAATGGATTTTGGAATTAGACAGAGGGCAAGGTATTCCTTGGCACGGTAATTATTCTTCATGGTTACAACAAAAGAAAAAACGCTTAGAACAAGAAGAAAAACAAGCCTCCCAACGGCAGAAAACTTTGGAAAGAGAATTAGAATGGATAAACATGACCCCTTCAGGCAGACGTACTAAAAATAAAGCGCGTATCAGTGCGTATGAAAAACTCCTTTCCGAAGAAAACAAGTCTAAAATAGAGGAATTAGAAATTTTTATCCCTACTTCCCGACCTTTGGGCAACGTGGTTATAGAGTTTGAGGGGGTATCCAAAAGTTATGGAGATAAACTTCTAATGGAAAATGCTACGTTTAATCTTCCAAAAGGTGCAGTAGTAGGCATTATTGGTCCCAATGGTGCGGGTAAAACTACGCTTTTCCGCATGATTACGGGTAAGGAAAAACCCGATACAGGTACTATCCGTATAGGTGAAACCGTAGATTTAGGCTACGTAGACCAAGAACATGATAATTTAGTTGCCAATGCAGACAAATCCATTTATGATTTTATTTCCGAAGGTAACGAAAATATTATGATTGGTAACAGGAGCATGAATGCAAGGGCATATTTAAGCAAATTCAATTTTACGGGTAGCGACCAGTCCAAAAAGGTAAACCAACTTTCAGGAGGGGAGAGAAACCGCTTGCATCTTGCATCTATGCTCAAATCGGGCAGTAACGTATTGTTATTAGACGAACCTACCAATGACATTGATGTAAATACTTTACGAGCTTTGGAAGAAGCCATTAACAATTATGCAGGCTGTGCCTTGATAATTTCTCACGACAGATGGTTTTTAGACCGTGTAGCTACACACATTATAGCGTTTGAGGGAGATAGTCAAGTGCGTTTTTTTGAAGGCAATTTCCAAGAATACGAAGAAGACCGTAAAAAGAAACTTGGTAAAGATGCTACACCCAAACGTATCAAGTACAAAAAATTGATATAAGTATTTATTTTGGGCGTTCCTGCTTGCTGCGCGGCGCAGTCGGCGTGCTGCGGGCTACGCTATCGCTTCGGTGCGTTGCACCATGCTACGCATGCCCTCCGCATGCCTAACGCAAAAGAAGTGTTTTTTATGGGGTGTCGGGTTTACCCACCCACCCGCCCCCGAGTTCAAATGAGGTAAAAAACACTTCTTTTTATTGAAAAATGTCGGTTTTTTAGTGGTTTTTACGGGGGCGGGGGCGAACCCCCCGCCCCCGTAAGTTCATGCTTTATTCCTTTGAAAAAGAACGTATTACAAATAAGCAAACACTATAAAAATTACTTTGTTTTCTTTATTTTTTTTGTGAAATTTTTACTAATTCAACTTCAAATATCAAGGTTGAATTAGCAGGGATTGTACCCACAGCACGATTACCATAAGCTAAATCCGCAGGAATTTTGAGAATAGCTTTTGCGCCTTCATTGAGCATGGCAATTCCTTCGTCCCAGCCTTTAATTACCTGACCTACACCAAGTTTGAATCCAAAAGGCTGATTACGGCGATAAGAACTGTCAAATTCCGTTCCATTTTCCAAAGTACCTCTGTAATGCACGTATACACTGTCGCCTGTATTGGGTTTATTTCCCGCACCATCTTTGGTGATGATAGTTTTAAGTCCTGTTGCGGATTTTATGGCTTTATTTTCATCAAATTCTACGGGTTTAGATTGTGTGTTGTTATTTGTATTATTGTTATTTGCATTTACATTATCGGGTTTTTTCTGATTAGGGTCTATGAGTAAAAGTTCCATCATTAAAGTACTGTTGGCGGGTATTTCATTATCTACCGCATTTTTTCCAAAACCCATACTTGGCGGGATAATCACATTTACTCTTGTTCCCGCTTTCATTAACAGAAGAGTTTCGTCTAATGCTTTGATATATGTTCCACTACCTACTTTTACAAATACAGGCGGATTGCCTTTTTCCTGCGTAGAAGCTAAAATTTTACCATCTTTTATGGCTAATCTGTAATGAATTTGTACGACATCACCCGTTTTAGGCACGTTTCCTGTACCGTCTAATAAAGTGGCAATTTCTAATCCAGAGGTTGTTTTATGGGTTTGACCTACTTTTAAGGGAGAATTTTGGGCAAAACCGCAATATATAGCCAAGGCAGATAACAAAGTTATAACTATTTTTTTCATGCGGACAAAAGTACTAAAATTCTGCTTACATAAAAAAAAACTACGGTATCAGGAATATACTGCTTTCCTAAATTATAATTCTAATTTTATCAGCATGTTACATAAATTCATGAACAGAAATTTGTTTTTAGCATAAAATTTGCTGTATATTTGCCCCAAAACAAATAAAAAACAAAAGCTACTTTTTTTAGTATGATAATTATTACAGGCGCCGCTGGTTTTATAGGAAGTTGTATGGTTAAAGAGTTAAATCATGCGGGATATAACCAACTTATACTCGTTGATGATTTTTCCAAAACGCAAAAACAAGCTAACTATGAAAATAAAAAGTACACCAAACTTATTCCCCGTGATGAGTTTATAGCATGGGCTATCAATCATGCCAAAGAAATACAGTTTATCATTCATTTGGGCGCAAGAACGGACACTACGGAGTTTAATACGGCTATTTTTGACAAATTAAACCTTGAATATTCCAAGGATATATGGAACTTGTGTACCAACCATCAAATCCCCTTGATTTATGCTTCCAGTGCCGCTACGTATGGTATGGGTGAATATGGTTTTGAAGATAACGAAGAACAACTTTCTATTCTCAAACCGCTTAATCCTTATGGAGAATCCAAGCATGATTTTGACAAGTGGGCTATTCAGCGAAAAGACAAGCCTTTTTTCTGGGCGGGTTTGAAATTTTTTAATGTATACGGTCCGAATGAATACCACAAAGGACGCATGGCAAGTGTGGTTTTTCATGCTTTTAACCAAATCAAAGAAACAGGTAAAATAAAACTGTTCCGTTCTCACAATCCAAAATTCAAAGACGGTGAGCAGATGCGGGATTTTATCTACGTCAAAGACGTGTGTAAAGTAATTTTATTTTTGATGGAAAACCGTACCGCAAGCGGTATATATAATTTGGGTTCAGGTAAGGCACGCACTTTTTTGGATTTGGCTACACAAGTATTTTATGCCATGAACAAAACCCCAAACATAGAATTTATAGACACCCCCAAAGACATAAGGGAAACTTATCAATACTTTACCGAAGCAAAAATGGATAAATTGCGCGAAAAAGGAAAGTATACCACAGCATTTAATACTTTGGAGCAAGGTGTTAAAGACTATGTCAAAAACTACCTTATTCCTGAAAAATACTATTAAAAAGTAGTAGCATGCCTGTTATTCAGATAACCCATGACGGTTCTCCTACATTGATGCATAGCGAACTTGCGGTTACATACCACTCGCTTTTTGGTGCAAAAAGTGAAAGCGAATATGTTTTTATTCAGCAAAGTGAATTGGAAAACAAAGTCAATACTCAAAGTTCGGTACATATTGTAGAAATTGGCTTGGGAACAGGGTTAAACGCATGGCTGACATATACTCTTGCTAAAAAATACCCTCAAACAAAAGTGACGTATACGGCTTTTGAGATTTTTCCTGTATCCAAAGAAGTCCTTATACCCTACTATCAAGCCTTAGAAGATGTTTCTTTTGCAGCAGTGATAGCCAATTTTCCTGAAAATATTATTTTAGATAACTTTCAAACGGACTTTAAATATCAGTCATGGTTGGAGGCTTATTTACCTGATGGTAGCGCGGATATTATTTTTTATGATGCATTTGCGCCTAAAACCTGCCCCGAATTATGGACCGGAGAAGCTATTCAAAAAGCTATTCAAGTGTTAAAACCTGATGGAATTATGACGACATTTAGCGTTACAGGTGAAATAAAGAGAATACTCAAAAAGTTGCCTGTACAAGTATTTACACCCAAAGGATTTGGTAAAAAACGGGAAATGCTTAAAGTAGTAAAAACAATCGCAATGATTTAGGTTTTATGATACGGGCGTGTCCCTGCGCTGCGCTTCGGGTCGGTGCGTTACGCACTACGCTATCGCTTCGGTGCGGCGCACACCTGCTTACGCAGGTTGCTCCACGCCCCTCACGCAAAACACATACACAAGCATAAATGGTTGTATAACTGGAATAAAACCTGTCAGATTTTTATCCTGACGGGTTGGATTATACTAACAAAAAGAAACGTTTTTACCTTGTTACCACTAATTTTTTCGTTACCGTTTTATCACCTGCGCTCACCTGCACAAAGTACGTTCCTGCGCTCATATAGCCTACATTTAAGCTGTGCTGAACGGATACACTTCAAACAGCATTTGATTATACACTTCCTGACCAAGGATATTGAATATCTTTACCTTTGCCTGAAAGTTCGGCAGTTCTACATTCATAAATTGAAGTTGTTTAGGATTTATTTTTTTTATTGATTCTTCGTATAAAAATGACCGTAAAGGATAAGATAAG
>Ga0272446_1006434_pt1 | contig 12247 bp, 11 predicted proteins | sample YNPCB0061_FD_194587 | JGI IMG/M metagenome (GOLD analysis project Ga0272446, IMG submission 194587) | Hot spring microbial mat communities from Yellowstone National Park, WY, United States - YNP-CB-006-1 | ecosystem: Environmental > Aquatic > Thermal springs > Hot (42-90C) > Sediment | place... | reverse complement strand
AGTCGTCCAGGAGTTTTCCGGCTCCAGGGCTTTCCCCCGAATGGCAATGTCGGCCGGTATGGACCTCGCGATCTGGCGGTGGGGGGCCAGGATGCGGCGTGAGGCGGCCAGTCCGGCTTTCGGGGGATGCGCGTCGAGACCCCCGAGTTTCGTTCGGGTGCGCCCCTTGCGCCAATCGATCCCGCTTTCGTGACAAGGCCGGATAGGGTAGTTCCAGGCGCATGGAAGCCCTAGGTTATGATGTCATTGTCGTCGGTGGCGGGCACGCCGGAACCGAGGCGGCGGCAGCCTCGGCGCGCGTCGGCGCGCGGACAGCGCTCGTCACTCATGCCTTTGCCACCATTGGCGAAATGTCCTGCAATCCGGCGATTGGGGGGCTCGGCAAGGGCCATCTCGTGCGCGAGATCGATGCGCTAGATGGCCTGATGGGCCGGGTGGCGGATGCAGCCGGCATCCAGTTCCGGCTGCTCAACCGCTCCAAGGGGCCGGCGGTGCATGGCCCCCGCACGCAGGCGGATCGCAAGCTCTATCGCCAGGCCATGCAGGTTGAAATCAGATCGACGCCGAACCTCACCGTGATCGAAGGCGGGGTCGAGGATCTGATCGTTGCGCGAGGCCGAGTGGTGGGGATTGTTACCGGCGACGGCCGATCGCTACGCGCAGGGGCCGTGGTGCTCACGACCGGCACGTTTCTGAACGGTCTCATCCATATGGGCGAGAAGAAAATTCCGGCTGGCCGTGCAGGAGAGGCCCCAGCGCTGAAGCTTTCCGACCGGCTCTATGCTCTGGGCCTGAAGCTCGGGCGGCTCAAGACCGGCACGCCGGCCCGACTCGACGGCAGGTCGATTGACTGGTCCGGTCTCGAGCTTCAGCGGGCTGATGACGATCCGGTCCCGTTTTCGTTTCTCAGCACGCGAATCGCGACGCCTCAGATTGCTTGCGGGATAACATCAACGACCCCGGCAACCCACGAGATCATTCGCGCCAATCTGGCGCGTTCGCCGATGTATTCCGGCCAGATCGCAAGCGTGGGTCCGCGCTACTGCCCATCGATCGAGGATAAGGTCGTGCGGTTCGCCGATCGCTCGTCGCACCAAGTTTTCCTCGAACCCGAAGGTCTCGACGATGACACGATCTACCCCAATGGCGTTTCGACGTCGTTGCCGGCCGAGGTTCAAGAGGCCTTCCTGAAGACGATGCCGGGGCTTGAAAATGTCGTCATCAAGCGGCCCGGATATGCCATCGAGTATGACTATGTCGATCCGCGCGAGCTGACTGCGGGGCTTGAGGTCAGGCGCCTGCCCGGGCTCTTTCTCGCGGGTCAGATCAACGGCACAACCGGATATGAGGAAGCTGGCGCGCAAGGACTTCTCGCTGGGCTCAACGCCGCGCGGACCGCTGGAGGGGCGCGCGATGCGACAGCCATCTCGCGGACCGACGGTTATCTCGGAGTCATGGTCGACGATCTCATCACGCGTGGCGTTTCCGAACCCTATCGAATGTTCACGTCGCGGGCGGAGTTTCGCCTGAGGCTCAGGGCGGATAATGCCGATCAGCGCTTGACGCCGATGGGGATCGCGCTCGGCTGCGTTGGGGCAGAGCGGCGAGCGAGCTTCGAGGCCAAGGTGCAGGCGCTGGACCAGGGACTTGCGTTGCTGAAACAACTTTCGCTGACGCCGACAGAGGCGGCGCGCCGCGGTCTTTCCGTCAATCGCGACGGCCGTCGGCGGACGGCTTTCGAACTCTTGGCCTTTCCGGATATCACTCTCGACCGGCTCAAGGCCATTTGGCCTGAGATCGGCAAGATCGAGCCGAGAATCGCGGCTCAGCTTGAGGTCGATGCCCGCTATGCCGCCTATCTCAGGCGTCAGGATGAGGATGTCGCCCAGCTCAAGCGTGACGAAGCGGTCGCAATTCCCGATGATTTCGATTATGCGGGCTTGCCGAGCCTGTCGGCCGAAGTGCGCCAGAAGCTTCTTCGCCATCGGCCGGCAACCATCGCGCAGGCCGGCCGAATCGAGGGCATGACGCCGGCGGCGCTGCTGACGCTGCTGGCGCGGGTCAAGATGGCGGGCCGCGACCGCAAGTCCGCCTGATGGGCCAGAGGTTGCGAATCACGGGTCCGGAAGCGTTTCAGGCCATATTCGCGGTTTCACGTGAAACCCTCGATCGACTCGCAACTTACGAGGCTTTGCTGAGGCGCTGGCAGAAGGCGATCAACCTCGTCGCGCCAAGTACGCTCGACGAGGTCTGGCACCGGCATTTTGCCGACAGCGCTCAGCTCTGGCTCTATCGGCCGGCGGCGGCGCGGACCTGGCTCGATCTCGGATCGGGAGCCGGATTTCCCGGGCTTGTCCTGGCGATCCTGGCGGCCGAGGCCGGAGAAAGCCGGCATTTTCTGGTCGAAAGTGACAGCCGCAAGGCCGCCTTTCTGCGTGAAGTTGCCCGCCAAACCGGCATCGTTGTGGACATCCTGTGTATGAGGATCGAAAATCCCGAGACTCGCGTTAAGGTAGGAAAGGTTGATTGCGTTACGGCGCGTGCGCTCGCACCGCTTCCGCGTCTGGTTGAGATGGCAGCGCCGTACTTTGCGTCTTCCACGCTCGGTTTATTCTTGAAGGGCCGCGAGGTTGCGGCCGAGATTGAGGAAGCCGCTCGAACTTGGCGGTTTGCCTATGAACTCAAACCGAGCGTGACCGACGAGGACGCCCGGGTGGTGTTGCTCAAGGCGTTGAGGCCTAAGACGGAGGGATAATCCCGTGGCCGGCTATGTTACGGGCGCAGGTGGCGCCAGCGCGGGGCCGCGCGTCGTCGCCGTTGCCAATCAGAAAGGCGGGGTCGGTAAGACGACGACCGCCATAAATCTTGGCACGGCACTGGCCGCCGTCGGTGAGCGGGTGCTCGTGGTCGATCTTGATCCGCAGGGCAATGCTTCGACCGGTCTTGGCATCGACATCGAGGTGCGTCTCAGGACGTCCTTTGACGTGCTGACCGGCGGTGCGACAATGCTCGATGCCGTCGTTCCGACGGCGGTTCCGGGGCTCTTCGTGGTGCCTGCGAACAGCGATCTCGTGGGAATCGACAGCGTCCTCACCGGCGATCAGGGAAAAGCATTCAAGTTGCGCGATGCGGTGATGGGGCTCATCGGCCAGCAACGCACGCGCGATGGCGATACGCATTTCAGCTACGTGCTCATCGACTGTCCGCCGTCACTCAATGTTCTGACGCTCAATGCCATGACAGCGGCGCATGCGGTGCTCGTGCCGGTGCAGTGCGAATTCTTCGCTCTCGAAGGCATTTCGCAGCTCAAGGATACCATCGAGCAGATCCGGGCGACGCTCAACCCGCGACTTGAAATTCAGGGCGTTGTGCTGACGATGCATGATGCGCGGACGTCACTCTCACGCGAAGTTGCCGACAACGTCCGCGCGTTCTTCGGCCCGAAGGTCTATGAGACCGTCATCCCGCGCAATACGCGCGTCGCCGAGGCCCCGTCACACGGCAAGCCGATCCTCCTCTACGACTACGATTGCGTGGGAAGCCAAGCCTATATTCGCTTGGCGACCGAGATCATCGAGCGTGAGCGGAGGTACAAAGCGGCTTGAATTCGCACGTAGATAACCAGATCGCCTGAACAGGATCGAGCACGCAGGGAAAGTTTAGAGCATGAATTCCGTTTTGCCGAAGAGCCGGCTTGGCCGTGGGCTTGCCTCGTTGATCGGGGAGCCGGCACCGCTTGGGCATCGCCTGCCGCCAGAGGGCGAGCAGCGGATCGTTCCCATTGCCGAAATTCGGGCAAGCCCGCTCAATCCGCGCAAGGATTTCCGGGACGAAGAGCTTGCGGAGCTCGCCGAGTCGATCCGGACGAAGGGACTCGTGCAACCCATCATCGTTCGTCCCAACGGCATGGCGGGCGGTTACGAAATCGTGGCGGGCGAACGTCGCTGGCGCGCCGCGCAGAAGGCCGGCGTTCACACGGTTCCCGTCATCATCCGCGAACTCAACGATCGTGAGGTTCTTGAACTTGCGATCATTGAAAACGTGCAGCGGCAGGATCTGAATGCCATCGAGGAGGCGACCGGTTATCGCGAGCTCATCGAACGCTTCGATTACAGCCAGGAGCAGCTTTCCGAAATCATCGGCAAGAGCCGCAGCCACGTCGCCAATACCCTCCGCCTCCTGAAGCTTCCCGCCTTCGTCCAGTCGCTGGTGCAAGAGGGTCGGTTGACGGCGGGGCACGCGCGGGCCCTGATCGGCCGTGACGATGCGGAAACGCTCGCACGCCGGATCATCGACGAAGGGCTCAACGTCCGCGACGTCGAGGCCTTGGTTCAGGGCGTTGGCGGCGATGTGGGCACTTCCGTCACGCGCCGGCCGCGTGATAAGGATGCCGATACGAGAGCGTTCGAGAAAGAGCTGACGGATCTTCTCGGGCTGAGGGTCGAGATCCGGCGCGCTTCGGGCGAAAGCGGCACGCTGCTCATAAAATACGGCAACTACGATCAGCTCGACTATATCCGCCAGCGTCTTGGAGGAGGTTGAGTTATTAAGTTAAGCCTGTCGCCGCAATTCTTGCAGCCACCCTTGACGCCCTGGTGTTGGCTTGGTGGTGTGCGAGCCGCTGGAGAGAAAACGGCCGTGGGCGGCGAAAGTTAACTATTATGAGTGATACGAATACTCTGATGCGTCTGGCGGCGCTGATACGCTCGCGCCGGGGAGATTCGGTTGCCAAGTCCTATACAGCCCAACTGCTTGCTGCCGGGACCGAACGGTGTGCGAAGAAGTTCGGCGAGGAAGCGGTCGAGACCGTCATTGCGGCGATGGGGGACGATGCGGCGGCACTCAAGAACGAGGCGGCCGATACGCTCTATCATCTGCTCGTTCTGCTTGAATCCCGTGAAGTCGCCTTCGATGACGTGTTGAAAGTGCTCGACGCGCGCATGGGAATGTCTGGGTTGGCGGAAAAGGCCTCCCGATCCCGGTGACTATCGTGAAAACGCGCTCCTCCCCTCGCAAGAAGCCAAAGCAGAATTCGGTTCAGGCAAGAGAAGAGACCCTTCCGTTTTCGCCTTACCGCGTCTTTACACGCGAACAATGGGCACGCCTTCGTGCCGACACCCCGATGACGCTTCATCCCGACGAGCTTGAGCAGCTCTCGGGTATCATCGAGGAGCTGTCGGTCGATGAAGTCGAGCAGATCTATCTCCCGCTCTCGCGCCTCCTCAATCTCTATGTCGCAGCGGCGCAGAAGCTCCATTCCGTCAGCTCCGAATTCCTGGGCCGCAAGGATACGAAGGTTCCCTTCATTGTCGGCGTCGCCGGTTCGGTGGCGGTCGGCAAGAGTACGACGGCGCGCGTGCTGAAGGCGCTTCTCGCGCGTTGGCCAGATCATCCACGCGTCGATCTGATGACAACCGACGGCTTTCTCTATTCGAACGCCGAACTCGAGCGACGCGGTCTCACGGACCGCAAGGGGTTCCCGGAAAGCTTCGACACCGGGCGCCTGCTGCGGTTTCTCGGGGATGTCAAATCCGGCGTGTCGCAGGTGAGGGCACCGGTCTATTCACACTTTCATTACGACATTCTGCCGGGGCAAGAAGTGGTCATCGAGCAGCCCGATATCCTTATCATCGAGGGGCTAAATATCCTGCAACCAGCGGAAATGCCGAAGGACGGAGGGACGATCCCGTTCGTTTCCGATTTCATTGATTTCTCGATCTATATCGACGCAGATCCGGCAGTGATCGAGAAGTGGTATCTGACGCGTTTCATGCGGCTCCGAAGCACGGCTTTCCGCGACCCCGGCGCCTATTTTCACAAATACGCGACGATGGCACCCGACGAGGTTCAGCGCATCGCACTAAAGCTCTGGCGGACGATCAACCTGAAGAACCTCGAGCAGAACATCCTTCCGACGCGCCGGCGGGCGCAGCTCATCCTGCAGAAGGGGGAAAGCCATCGGGTCGAAGCGGCATCGCTGCGCAAGCTCTGATTGCCCCGCTACCCGGTCAATCGCCAACAAAAAAACAGGGCCGCTTGGGGCAGCGGCCCTCCGAGTGATCACAGGATGTGAAAAAGTCTGGGTTCGCTTTTGATGATCAACGCGGCTGTTGCAGCGGCGCTGCCGCCGATGGCTCGGCCGTGTTGGTTCCGGGGACTCCGGGCGGAGCGAACTCCCTCAGGAGCGCGATGCGCGATTTCAATGTAAAGACCTTGTACTTGTCGCGCAGGCGACGAATTGCCGACGGGTCGGAATACCCCATGAGCCTGATGGCGGTTGTCGGCCGTAATTCCGGATGAATACGGAGAAGCTCGGCGAGACGGGCAATGCGGTCGCTATCATCAATGCCCGTTCCTTTCGGACGGCCGCGACGGGCGGGAGTATGAAGCATTCAGCGAACCTCGAAACCATAGCGATTCGTCAGGTTCGAGATTGCGGGAAGAAATTTCACAATTCCAGGGAGAATAATTATCTCGCCAAATTGGACACGAAATACCCCCTAAATATTCTCATTCTGAACAGTGTTCACCTAGAATATGAGATTCCAGGACAATTTCACGGCGATGAATTAGCGGATTTCACAAATCAAAAATCACCCCTTTTTGCTGGGCGAATTCGACAAGTGGGATATCCGGTCTGGCGCCGATATGGCTGATGATTTCCGAGGCTGCGAGGCTTGCGAGCCGACCGCAAACTTCAAGGCTCATTCCCCGAGAATATCCGTATAAAAATCCTGCTGCATAAAGATCGCCAGCACCGGTCGTATCGACGACTTCCGGAACGGGCTCGGGCGAAATGGGAATTGCACGGTCGCTCGCAAAGATGAGCGAACCTTTTCCACTTCGCGTCAAGACCGCAAGCGCGGCGTCTTTGCGCGCCAAGTCAGCGGCCAGATCGAACGATTCCGTTTGATAGAGGGATTTGATTTCGGTCTCGTTGGCGAAAAGAATATCGATGCCAGAGCGAATGAGTGTGAGAAATTCCTCGCGATGACGATCGACGCAGAAGCCATCGGAAAGAGTGAGTGCGACTTTGCGGCCAAGGTCTTTTGCAGTCTTGAGAGCCAGGCGAAATGCGTGTTTTGCCTCGGGCTCGTCGAAGAGATAACCTTCAAGGTAAAGAACAGAGCTTTCGCGGATCAATTCGAGATCGATCTGCCTTTCACCGAGTTTGGTCGAGACGCCAAGAAACGTGTTCATGGTGCGCTCGCCGTCTGGCGTCACCAGAATGAGCGAGCGTGATGTCGGAGCGTCATTCGATATGGCGGGAGCCGTGAATGCGACACCAATCGAGCGAATATCGTGGGTGAATATTCTGCCGAATTCGTCATCGGCGACGGTACCGATGAAAGCTCCCTTTCCACCGAACGAGGCGATACCTGCAATCGTGTTGGCAGCAGAGCCGCCGGAGATTTCGACCGTAGGGCCCATCGCGGCGTAGATCTTCTTGATCTCGTCGGCGTCGATCAGACGCATACTGGCTTTCGGCGCGCCAATCTTGGCGAGAAATGATTCATCGCAGCGCCCGATGATGTCGACGATGGCATTGCCGATTCCAATAACGTCATAACGTGCGCAGGTCATGAAGGGCCCCCAGAATTTGCCGGCACTATAGGAGCAGGGCGGCGCTCCGCAAGGTGGCCCTTAGCGGCTCGGGGCCGCAGCCATGGCAAGAGGGGCCAAGGTGGCTAGCGCGAGGATCATCCGCTCAGCGAGGATATCCTCAAGGGCCGGCGACAATCTCGCAGCCTTGGCCATCTCGGCAATGCGCCGGAGGGCATGGTCGAGTTGCGGGCGGGGCCAGGTGCGGATCTGACGGGCAAAGGAATCCCGCTGCTTGAAGTAAAGAGGCGGACGCAAAGATTTTAGCGCCTCCTCAATGCGCTCTCCTGCATCGACATCGCTTCTTACTTTGTGGAGCTTCAGGAAATAACGCTCGATGACGAGGATGATCGTCTGGGCATTTTCGCCGGAAGCCAGCGCGCGGCCGAAATCGCGTAATGCGGCTTCAGTCCGCCCGTCTGCGGCCGCTTCGGCAATGCGTTCCAATGCCAAGTCGGCGGCGTCACCGACGATGTCTTCGACGTCGCGCAGTGTCACGGTCCGTCGGGCGAGGCAATAAAGAGCGAGCTTTTCGATCTCGGCTCGTGAAAGTGCCCGGTCGGCCCCCAATCTGGCGCGCAGGGCGAGCCGCGCTTGTGGATCAATGCTGAGCGAATATGGTGACAAGACCTCGGTAATCAGACTGTCGATATCGGCGTCGCTGTCGGGATAACAGGCCACCGCGAAGCATGTTGTCAGCTTCTCGAATAGCATCCGGAGGCTGTCGTCGGGTTTGAGGTTGCCGGCTTCAACGATCAGTAAGCCTTCCAAGGGGCCTGACGTCAGGAGGGGTTTTAGGGTCTGCGCCGTACGGCGGCCAGCAACGGTGCGGATAATGCGGCGAGAGGCAAACATTGGCCGCGTTTGCAACTCGGTTTCGAGACGGGCGGGGTCTGCTTCAAACTCCGATTCGTCGAGTCGCAGGACCTCTCCGCGAAGGGACTCGCGTGCCGCCAGGGTTTCGGCTAGCGTGGCGGAACGCTCGGCGACGAGACCGGGATCCGTGCCGAAGAAGAGCGCGGCAACCAGTTGAGGCGGCGGGGATTTCAGAAATGCTGCGGCCTGATGAGCTTTAATGGCGACCATACCGAGGCTCGCAAAAGGCAAAGATGTAGTCGAGAGCGAGGTTTCAGGCGGTCGTCGACAGCAGAGCGAGTAGTCGCGTCCTGAGCTCCTCGGCGACGGTACGCGCCGCGCGGTTCTCTGCGTCCTGGCGCGCTTCGACGTTGGCGAAAATTGAGCTCATGCGGTCATAGGCGGCGCGACCGTAGCTCTTGCCCTGGGCAACAACCTGTTTGTCGGACAACCTGATAAGACTGAATGACGCTTCAATATTATAAATCTGCCCGCCGGCGTTGCCGCTGACCGTGACCATCGTTGAAGTGACGGATTCGCGGATTGCGATATCGAGCCGATAGAGCGGCGGTTTCGGCGAACCGCCGCCCGTCGTCTGGAAAATCAGCTCGTTGCGAATGCGCTGGCCCACCCGGCCCGGGATCGGCGCGACGTCAACGGCGGCGAGTTTTTCCTCGGCTCCGGCCCCACCCATTGCGGACGTTGCATAAAGCGGACGAAAGCCTGTGCTGCCATCGCCGCAGGCGCTGAGGCCAAGGGCACAAAGCATCGCAAGACTGACGGCCGAAAATGATCTGCGCCAACCCTTCCGGTCAGCGCCGCGCCCCAGTCGCAATCGTTCCTCAGCCAACGACATTCACGATCCTCTGCGGAACGACGATAACCTTTTTCGGCTTGCGCCCATCAAGGGCACGCATGACCGACCCAAGCTTCAGCGCCGCCGCTTCCACCTCCTCGGATTTCGCGGTCCGCGAAATCACGAGTTCGTCCCGTCGCTTACCATTCACCTGTACGGCAATGGTCACTTCATCGTCAACGAGCAGGTCCGGTTCGGCTGCCGGCCACGGCTCGTTCGCCAGTAACGTGTTGTATCCGAGCCGCGCCCAGCATTCTTCAGCCAAATGCGGCATCATCGGGCCGATCATGGCGACAAGGATCGTGGCGGCCTCGCGCGCCGCCCAGTGGAGCTCACTGCCACCCTTGGTCAAAGCCCCTTGGAGAACATTGCAAAATTCGTGAATGTTGGCCACGGCAACGTTGAATCTCAGGGCTTCGATCGAGCGTCCGACATGGTCGAGCGCGCGATGCGCAGCTCGGCGAAGCTCAAGCGCTTCGGGACTGAACTTTTCAGGCTTTGGCCCGAGCTCGCCTGGGTAGGCCTCGGCAATCTCATCGATCACTCGCCAGACGCGCTGGATAAATCGGCCGGCGCCGGCAACGCCTGCCTCCGTCCAGATGACGTCACGTTCGGGAGGGCTGTCTGAGAGCATAAACCAACGGGCGCAGTCGGCACCATAATGAGTGATGATGTCGTCGGGATCGACCAGATTTTTCTTCGACTTCGACATCTTCTCGGTCGCGCCGATCATGGCGGGGCGGCCGGTTGCGATCTCGATGGCGCGGCGGGTTGGGCCTTCGCCTTCGAGGCGGACGTCGCTTGGCAGAAGCCAGTAGCCGTCCTGAGACTTATAGGTCTCGTGGGTCACCATGCCTTGCGTAAAAAGTGCTGCGAACGGCTCGCGGGTGTTGGTCTGGAACGACAGATGGCCCGTATCGCACATGGCGCGCGCGAAAAAGCGCGAGTAGAGGAGATGCAGGATCGCATGCTCGATGCCGCCGATATACTGATCGACGGGAAGCCAATAATGGGCGGCCTTCAGGTCAACCGGCGTCTCAGACTGGGGCGCGGTAAAGCGCACGTAATACCACGATGAGTCGACGAAGGTGTCCATCGTGTCGGTTTCGCGCGTCGCGGGACCGCCGCACTTGGGACAGGTCGTATGCTTCCATGTCGGATGGCGTTCGAGGGGGTTTCCAGGCTTGTCGAAGGTGGCGTCCCGGGGCAGCTCGATCGGCAAATCCTTCTCCGGAACCGGAACGACACCGTCATTCGGACAATGGATAATGGGGATGGGACAGCCCCAGTAGCGCTGTCGGGAAATGCCCCAATCGCGCAGCCGGTAGTTGATCTTACGTGTGCCCTGCGGACGGTCCGAAAGTTTCTGCTTTTCGAGACGATTTGCAACCTCTTCGAAGGCGGCTTTGGTCGACAGTCCGTCGAGAAAGCGCGAATTGATCATCGTGCCTTCCTCGACGTAGGCTTTGTCTTTGAGCTCGAAAGTCTCTGCGTTCTCACCAGGCGGCAAGATCACCGGCACGATGGGCAGCTTGTAACGGCGTGCAAAATCCAGGTCGCGCTGGTCGCCCGACGGGCAACCAAAGATGGCGCCGGTGCCGTATTCCATCAGAATGAAGTTTGCGACGTAGACGGGGAGCTGCCACGACTTGTCAAAGGGATGAATGGCGCGAATGCCGGTGTCGTATCCGCGCTTCTCGGCGGCTTCAATTTCGGCGACGGAGGTGCCCATGCGCCGGCATTCGTTGCAGAAAGCGGCAAGTTCCGGATTTTTCTCAGCCGCAGCCTTGGCGAGCGGGTGGTCGGCGGCGACGGCCAAAAATGATGCGCCAAAGAGCGTGTCGGGGCGCGTCGTGTAGACCTCGAGCTCGCTGAAACCTTTGGGCGCCGTCTGTTTGTCGAGAGCCCAACGGATCAGCATGCCCTCCGAGCGGCCGATCCAGTTCGCCTGCATCAGGCGGACTTTTTCCGGCCAGTTGACGAGGGTGTCGAGATCGTTCAGCAGCTCCTCGGCATATTCCGTGATCTTGAAGAACCATTGGGTCAACTCGCGTTGCTCTACGAGGGCGCCAGAGCGCCAGCCGCGGCCGTCGATCACCTGCTCGTTGGCGAGCACGGTCTGATCGACCGGGTCCCAGTTGACTTTCGAGGACTTGCGGTAGGCGAGCCCCTTTTTCAGGAGGTCGAGGAAAAGTTTCTGCTGGTGCTTGTAATAGCTTGGCGAGCAGGTGGCGATTTCGCGCGACCAGTCGAGTGACAGGCCCATGGATTTGAGCTGGCCGCGCATCGTGTCGATATTGGCATAGGTCCACTTTTCGGGGTGAACCTTGCGCTCCATCGCAGCGTTTTCGGCCGGCATGCCAAAGGCATCCCATCCCATCGGATGCAAGACATTGAAGCCCTTGGCCCGCTTGTAGCGCGCAAAAACATCGCCCATCGCGTAGTTGCGCACGTGCCCCATGTGAATGCGGCCCGAGGGGTAGGGAAACATCTCGAGGACGTAGCATTTGGGGCGTGTTGCATCATCGGAGGCACGGAAAATCTGGCCTTTTTCCCAAACGGACTGCCAATGTTTTTCGCGGTCGGGCGCGTTGTAGCGTTCTGTGGCCATGGGGCCGGCGATCTCTCTGGATTTCTGATTGGTTAGCGCCGCTAAAGAGCCTGAAAGGCAAATGGGGGTCAAGGAAAGTTAGGGGCCCCGCCGCCGGAGGAACGAGGGCCATCGGGCGACGCGGAGATATGGTAGTATTTTTTCACTTTGTGACCATATCTCTGGAAATCTGGCGTTGTCAGTGCCATTTTTTGAACGATTTGTAGACAAAATCAAATTTTAGTTCCATATCATCCCCGATGTGGCGCGTCGGAACCCATATCTCGGGCAACATGGCGCCAGAATAATATTTTGATGCCGTATGTCTGTTGATCCGACGAAGC
>Ga0272446_1006433_pt1 | contig 12247 bp, 10 predicted proteins | sample YNPCB0061_FD_194587 | JGI IMG/M metagenome (GOLD analysis project Ga0272446, IMG submission 194587) | Hot spring microbial mat communities from Yellowstone National Park, WY, United States - YNP-CB-006-1 | ecosystem: Environmental > Aquatic > Thermal springs > Hot (42-90C) > Sediment | place... | reverse complement strand
CCTGCGCCTCAGTCGAGCAGGTCTTGGCACCCAGCTTGCGCCCCGGCGACACGGCGGTGATCGACACTCTCGCCAGCCACACCGTGAAAGGGGTCCGCAGGGCGATCGAGGCCGCCGGCGCGCGCCTTCTCTTACTGCCGTCGTCTCTTCCTGCCGCCATACAGCCCGGACCTGAACCCGATCGAGCAGCTCTTCGCCACGCTCCAGGCCCTCCTCCAACCGCCGCACGCCGCAACCCGCGAGGCTCTCCAAAACGGCATCGGCACTGCGCTCGACACCTTCACCGCAGACGAGCGACGCAACGACATCGCCACCTGCAGGCCCTCACACCCGTGAGAATAGGGGTCAGGTCACGCTGGCGCGCGCAAGCGATGCCGGAGCGGGGGCAGCAGACGTTGAACGATGGCTTTGAAAAGGGAACGCATATCGAGCCCGCCACGCATCAGCACCTCCTCTGTCACTGATCGCGCAACGAAGTCCCGGGCATTGGCGAGATACGTCTCGCGCGCGAGCGACTCCGGACCCAGCTCGGTCGCAAGGGGCTCCGCCATCGCGCCAACCGCGATCGCGGCGACGTGGTCGGCCAGGAACACGGTGCAGAACGGCACGCCCTGCCAGACGAGCACACGTTCCGCGTTACGGATCGCATCGCACACCAGATTCGCATCGTGCCAGACAACCACGGCATCCGGGGCCAGCAGGGGTAAGATCCTGATGAAGTCTGAGAATGCGGCCATCACCGTGTGCTCGCCGTCGATCAGCGCAAGCCGGATCGAGCCGTCAATCATCTCCGGCGTGACCTCGACCGCGTCGAGATCGAACGTACGGAGCTTGCCCAGGGGCTGCTCGCCGAGCTTCTCGCGCAGCAGCCCGAGCATGCGTTCGGTCGAATTGGCTGGGTAGTCGAAGGAGCGGCCCCGCGCATCCGGCTGGCTTGCGGGCCTTGGGTCGATCGAGAACGCGGCGGCGCAACGAGGATCGGCGAGGTGCGGCAGCAGTGAACCGCCGAGATGTGAACCGATTTCGAGATACCGGTAGGCCGGATCGCGCGTGCGTATGAAGCGCTGGAGTCTGAGCAGTGATTGGCGGTCTCTCTTCGAAGTCTGCGAGGCGGCCAGGGTGAAGATACGGGTGTCGAGCGCCTCAATCATCGCCGCGAAACGCTCGGTCCCAGTGCCGACGTTGTCCACCGTTTCCATCGTCTGGCTCCCGATGCTCAGTAGAGACGCCCGCCCGGCCCGTAGAGGATAACGATGTCGTCGCGTCCGGCGAGGTTGAGCATCAGCCGCGCCCGCTCATCGAGCGCGTCCGGGTCCAGCCGTTCGGCGCGTAGGCCGGAGACGCGCACTTCGAGCCGCGCCCGTTCCGCCTCGAGCCGCGCGAGCTCTGCCTCAGCGAGCGCGATCTGCTCGCGGATTGCGCCGAGCGCGATCAGCCCGCGGCTCCCCTGCAGCGTGTGCCACACGAAGAACCCGACGAGCGCGATCGCGGCCACGGTGCCGATGACGGCCCCAGCGCGGCGCGCAAGCTCCGGCGCCATCCCCATCGGCGCCAAAGGATCACGCCACCTCGCGTCGGCGCAAGACTCTCGCCGCGTCAGGCGCGCTTGATCGCCCGACGCCCGCCGAAGCGTGCGGCGGGTCCGAGCGCCGCCTCGATGCGTATCAGCTGGTTGTACTTGGCCGTGCGGTCGGAGCGGCTGAGCGAGCCGGTCTTGATCTGCCCGCAATTCGTCGCCACCGCGAGGTCGGCGATGGTCGCATCCTCGGTCTCGCCCGAGCGGTGGCTCATCACCGCCGCATAGCCCGCCCGATGCGCCGCCTCGACCGCCTCGAGCGTCTCGGTCAGCGTGCCGATCTGGTTCACCTTGACGAGGATCGCGTTGGCGACGCCGCGGCCGATGCCGTCGGCGAGCCGTGCCGTGTTCGTCACGAACAGGTCGTCGCCGACGAGCTGCACGGTCGCACCGAGCCGGTCGGTCAGAGCCTTCCAGCCCTCCCAGTCATCCTCGGCGCAGCCGTCCTCGATCGAGACGATCGGCCACCGGGCGCAGAGCCCGGCGAGATACTCGACCATCCCGTGAGCGTCGAGCGTCGTGCCCTCGCCCTCCATCACGTAGCGCCCCTCGCGGAAGAACTCGGTCGCGGCGCAGTCGAGCGCGAGGAGAACGTCCTCGCCGAGGCGGTAGCCCGCGCGCTCGGTGGCCTTCGCGATCGCGCCGAGCGCCGCATCGGCCGAGGCGAGGTTCGGCGCGAAGCCGCCCTCGTCGCCGACATTCGTGGCGTGGCCCTGGTCGGAGAGCGTCTTCTTGAGCGCCTGGAACACCTCGGCGCCGATCCTGATCGCCTCCGCCACCGTGCCGGCGCCGACCGGCAGGATCATGAACTCCTGGATGTCGATCGGGTTGTCGGCATGCGCGCCGCCGTTGATCACGTTCATCATCGGCACCGGCAGGGTTCGCGCCAGCGCTCCGCCGACCCAGCGCCAGAGCGGCACCGCATGCGCCGCCGCCGCTGCCTTGGCCACAGCGAGGCTCACCCCGAGGATGGCGTTGGCGCCGAGCCGCGCCTTGTTCGGCGTGCCGTCGAGATCGACCATCAGCGTGTCGATCATCACCTGCTCGGACGCGTCGAGGCCGGAGAGCGCGTCGAAGATCTCGCCTTCCACGGCATCGACCGCCTTCTTGACGCCCTTGCCGCCGAAGCGTGCCGCGTCGCCGTCGCGCAGCTCGACCGCCTCGTGCGCTCCGGTCGAGGCGCCGGAGGGAACGGCGGCGCGCCCCATCGCCCCGCACTCGAGCACGACATCGACCTCGACGGTCGGGTTGCCGCGGCTGTCGAGGATCTCGCGGGCGACGATGTCGGCGATGGCGGTCTTGGGCATGGCGCTCTCCGTCAGGGACGGGTGGCGATTAGCCCGAAGGTGGCCCGGCGGCAACCTGCCCGGCCGGATAGCCGAGCCTGCCGGCGGCGCGCGGGTCGTCGAGGAAGCCGCCCGACTGCCGCGCCCACATCCGCGCATAGGCGCCGCCGCGCGCAAGCAGGGCGGCGTGGCTGCCCTCCTCGACGATCCGCCCCGCTTCGAGCACGACGAGCCGGTCCATCCGCGCGATGGTCGAGAGCCGGTGCGCGACCGCGATCACGGTGCGGCCGGCCATCAGCCCCTCAAGCTGTTCCTGGATCACCGCCTCGCTCTCGCTGTCGAGCGCGCTCGTCGCCTCGTCGAGCACGAGGATCGGCGCCGCCTTGAGGATCACCCGCGCGATCGCGATCCTCTGCCGCTGCCCGCCCGAGAGCTTAACGCCCCGCTCGCCAACGCGGGCGTCGTAACCCGTCCTCCCGTCCCAGTCGGAGAGGCCCTGGATGAACTCGTGCGCCGCTGCCTGGCGCGCTGCGGCGATCACCTCATCCTCGGTCGCCTCCGGCCGGCCGAAGCGGATGTTCTCGCGAATGGAACGATGCAGCAGCGACGTGTCCTGTGTCACCACCGCGATCTGCTGGCGCAGGCTCTCCTGCGTCACCCCGGCGATGTCCTGGCCGTCGATCAGGATCCGCCCCGTCTCGGGCCGGAAGAAGCCGAGCAGGAGGTTGATCAGTGTCGATTTCCCCGCCCCTGAGTGGCCGACGAGGGCGACGCGCTCGCCCGGCCCGATGTCGAGGGTAAGGCCCCTGATCACGCCACGCGCCGCGCCGTAGCCGAAGGCGACGTCCTCGAAGCGAATCCTGCCCTCGGTCACGGCGAGCGGCACGGCGTCGGCGCGGTCGGCGTCGCAGAGCGGCCGCGCGATCGTCTCCATCCCCTCCTGCACCGTGCCGACATTCTCGAAGATCGCGGTGACGCTCTCGGCCACCCAGCCCGCCGTGCGCAGGAGCTGCCAGGTGAGCGGCAGGACGGCGGCGACCATGCCGGTATCGACTTGGCTGCCGGTCCAGAGCCAGAGCGCGAGCGCCGCCGTGGCGGTGACCATTGCCGCGGAGAGGGCGGAGAGGCAGAGGCCGAACAGCGTGAGGAGGCGGAGCTGGCGGTGGAAGATTCCGGTGTGGCGGTCGATCGCACGGCGGACGAAGGCATCCTGGTCCTCGGCGCGGGCGAACAGCTTCACCGTCAGGATGTTGGCGTAGGTGTCGACGATCCGCCCCGTCAGCGCCGAACGCGCCTCGGAGGTCGCCTTCGCCCGGTCGCGCAGGCGGGGGACGAAGTGGCGGAGCAGGAGCACATAGGCGAGGAACCAGAGCGCGATCGGCGCGACGAGGGCGGGCGCGAGCGCGGCAAGGGCAACGATCGAGAGCCCGCCATAGACGACGAGGTACCAGACGGCCTGCAGCGAAGCGACGACGCTCTCCCTCAGGGAGGGGCCGGTCTGCATCACGCGCGTGGCGATCCGCCCGGCGAAGTCGTTCTGGAAGAAGCTCCAGCCCTGGCGCACGACATGCCAGTGGCTCTGCCAGCGGATCCTGTTCGTGACGTTGGCGGCGATCACCTGGTTGGCGAGGAGCTGCTGAACCACGAGCGCCGCCGGGCGGATCAAGAGCAGCACCGCCGCCATGGCGGCGAGCTCTGGCCAGGCGGCGGCGAACAGCGTCGCACCGTCATGCCGCTCGAGCAGGGCAACGACCCGCCCCATGAAAAGCGGGATCAGCGTATCGAGCAGCGCGACCAGGAAAGCGGCAGCGAACAGCGCGGCGAAGGCGCCCTTAGCCTGGCGCACGAAGTGCCAGTAGAAGGCGAGCAGGCCCGACTCTGGCGGCGGCGCCTCGGGCGGCACGGTGGGGGGGATCTGGCGCTCGGCCCAGGCGAACATGGCGAAGGTATCGCCCGGCGCCGCGCGCCCTGCCAATCGCGGTTCGGTGACCCGCTCAGCCCTTGGCGAGGCGATCGAGCGCGACGAGGCGGTCGAGCAGGGCCGGCATCGCGTCGAGGCGCTGCATCACCGGCCCGTCGGAGGGCGCGCGGTCAGGATCCTCGTGGCACTCGATGAACACCGCCGCGACCCCGACCGCGACGGCAGCGCGGGCGAGCACCGGCGCCATCTCGCGCTGGCCGCCCGAAGCGCTGCCGAGGCCGCCCGGGGCCTGCACCGCATGGGTTGCGTCCATCACCACCGGCCAGCCCGTCTCGGCCATGATCGGCAGCGCGCGCATGTCGGCCACCAGAGCGTTGTAGCCGAAGCAGGCGCCACGTTCCGTCAACAGAATGTTCCGGTTGCCCGTGGAGGCGACCTTCTCGGCCACCCTCGCCATGTCCCACGGCGCGAGGAACTGGCCCTTCTTGACGTTCACGGCCCGGCCCGTCGCGCCGGCGGCGAGCAGGAGGTCGGTCTGGCGGCAGAGAAAGGCGGGGACCTGAAGCACGTCCACCGCCTCGGCGGCGATCCGGCACTGATCGCGCTCGTGCACGTCGGTCAGGACGGGGATGCCGAGGCTTTCGCGGATCTCCGAAAGGATCGCGAGCCCCTTCTCCATCCCGATGCCGCGCGCCCCCGTGAGGCTCGTGCGGTTGGCCTTGTCGAAGGAGGACTTGTAGATCAGCCCGATCCCGGCCCGCGCCGCGATCTCCTTCAGCGCTTGCGCCATCATGAAGGCGTGGTCGCGGCTCTCGATCTGGCAGGGGCCCGCGATCAGCACCAGAGGCCGGTCGTTGCCGAGCTCGAGCCCGCCGATTCGCACGCGCACGCTCATACGAGCCGGCTCTGCTCGAGCGCTGCGCGGACGAAGCTCGCGAACAAGGGATGCGGCTCGAGCGGGCGCGACTTGAGCTCGGGGTGGAACTGAACACCGACGAACCATGGGTGGCCGGGCAGCTCGACGATCTCGGGCAGGGTCGCGTCGGGGCTCATGCCGGAGAAGAGAAGGCCGCGCTCCTCGAGCATCGGCTTGTAGCGGATGTTCACCTCGTAGCGGTGGCGGTGCCGCTCGCTGATCCGCGCCGCCTGATAGATCGAGCGGACGAGCGAGCCGGGCTGGAGCACGCACGGATAGGCGCCGAGGCGCATCGTGCCACCGAGATCGCCACCCGCGTCGCGACGCTCGACCTCGTTGCCTCTCGTCCACTCGGTCAGGAGGCCGACGACCGGGTTCTCGCACGGGCCGAACTCGGTCGAGGACGCGCCGGGCAGCCCAGCGAGGTTCCGCGCCGCCTCGATCACCGCCATCTGCATGCCAAAGCAGATGCCGAAGAAGGGCAGGCGGCGTTCCCGCGCGAACCGAACCGCCTCGATCTTGCCTTCCGTGCCGCGCTCGCCGAAGCCTCCCGGAACGAGGATCCCATGGACGTGTTCGAGCCGGTGGATCGCGCCCGGGGTCTCGAAGATCTGGCTATCGACCCAGTCGAGTCGCACCCGCACACGGTTGGCGATGCCACCATGGGCGAGGGCCTCGGCGAGCGACTTGTAGCTGTCGAGCAGGTTCGTGTACTTGCCCACCACCGCGATCGTGACCTCGCCTTCCGGCGCGCGGATCGTCTCGACGATCCTCTCCCACGGAGCGAGGTCGGGCTCGCTCTCGTGCGGCAGCCCGAAATGCCTGAGCACCTCGCGGTCGAGCCCCTCGCGGTGGTAGCTCGCGGGCACGGCGTAGATCGTGTCGACGTCGAGCGCCGGGATCACCGCCTCCTGGCGGACGTTGCAGAACAGCGCGATCTTGCGCCGCTCGGCCTCGGGAATCGGCCGGTCGCAGCGGCAGAGCAGGATCTGCGGCTGGATGCCCACATTGAGGAGCTCCTTCACCGAGTGCTGCGTCGGCTTCGTCTTGAGCTCGCCAGCCGAGGGGATCCAGGGCACCAGCGTGAGGTGGATGAAGAGCGCCCGGGCAGGCCCGAGCTCATTGCCGAGCTGGCGGATCGCCTCGAGGAAGGGCAGGCTCTCGATGTCACCCACCGTGCCGCCGATTTCGGCGAGCACGAAATCGGCCGCTTTCCCGCCCTCTGCCGCGGTCGGCGCGGTGATCGTGGCCTTGATCGCGTCCGTCACGTGCGGGATCACCTGCACGGTCGCGCCGAGATAGTCGCCGCGCCGCTCGCGGGCGATCACGTTGGCGTAGATCCGCCCCGTCGTTGCGTTGTCGGCCCGCGTGGCGCCGACGCCGGTGAAGCGCTCGTAGTGGCCAAGGTCGAGGTCGGTCTCCGCCCCGTCATCGGTGACGTACACCTCGCCGTGCTGATAGGGGCTCATCGTGCCCGGATCGACGTTGAGGTAGGGGTCGAGCTTGCGCAGCCGCACGCTGTAGCCGCGCGCCTGCAACAGAGCGCCCAGTGCCGCCGAGGCGATGCCCTTGCCGAGGGAGGAGACCACGCCGCCCGTGATGAACACGTATCGCGTCATGGGCGGTCACCATACGCACGCACCCGTGTGCGGCTCAACCGCCCGACCCTGCGCACCTCCCTTGCGCGTCGCTTCAGTTGGTCGGCACCGCGGGTAAGGGCGCCGGCGCTGCCGGAGCCGGTGCGGCCGGGGCGGAGGCTGGCGGCGGCTGGTCGAGCAGCGACCGCGGCGCGCGCTGCCCCTGGTTCAGGAGCGCGAGCGCGAGCGAGAGGGCGAAGAAGATCGTGCCGAGGATGGCCGTTGTGCGTGTCAGGAGGTTCGCCGTGCCGCGGCCTGACATGAAGTTGCCCATGCCGCCGCCCGAGCCGATGCCAAGGCCGCCGCCCTCGCTCCGCTGCAGCAGCACGACGCCGATCAGCGCGATCGTCACGAGCAGGTGGATCACCAGGAGAACGGTGGTCATGGCCCTCGGCCGCCGATGTCTCGGGATGGAGGCGCTATACAGGCTTCCGCGCCTCGGCGCCACCCCCGCGCCCCAGGGAGCGCCCCAGGCGCGCGCCCGCCTCACGGTGCGGCGGCGGCGATGGCGAGGAAATCGGCAGCGACCAGGCTCGCCCCGCCGACCAGGGCACCGCCGACCTCGGGCGCGGCGAGGATCGCGGCCGCGTTGGCGGGCTTGACGCTGCCGCCATAGAGGATCGGCACGGGCCCCATCCGCCGTGCGGTCAGCAGCGAGCGGATCTCTGCGTGCATCTCGGCGATCTCGGCGATCGTCGGCGTCCTGCCCGTGCCGATCGCCCAGACCGGCTCGTAGGCGATTGCTCCCCCCGCCGCGTCGAACCCCTCGGGGATGGCCTCGGCCACCTGCTCGCGCACCACCGGCGCCGCCGCGCCCCGCTCACGCTCGGCCAGCGTCTCGCCAACGCAGACGATTGGGCGGAGGCCAGCGGCGATCGCCGCCCCCACCTTGGCCAGCACGATCGCGTTCGTCTCGCCATGTTCGGCCCTCCGTTCGGAATGGCCGAGGATCACGTGGGTCGCGCCGGCGTCCTTCAGCATCGCCGCGGAGATGTCGCCCGTATGCGCGCCCTCGGTCCGCCTGTGGCAGTCCTGCCCCCCGGCCGAGACGGCAGAGCCGCGCAGCACCTCCGCCACCAGAGCCAGGACGGTGGCCGGGGGGCAGACCACGAGCGCGGCCCTACCCGCGAGCGGCCCGGCGCCGTCGCGCACCAAAGCGGCGAGCGCACGCGCCGTCGCCGCAAGCCCGTGCATCTTCCAGTTGCCGACGATCAGCGCCCTGGCCATCCGCGCCCTCCCTGTTGCGGAGGGCTTCCTACAGGCCGCTCAACCGCTTGGGAACCGCGCTACGTGTTGCCCCTCACGGAAGCCTCACCTATCGTCCACGCCTTCGGCTTCGGGGCAAGGACGGCACGGCGATGCTCACCGCGATGCGCGGCTGGCTCAACTCCTGGGTGGCGAAGGCGCTGTTCGCTCTGCTCATCGTCTCCTTCGCGGTCTGGGGCATCGGCGATTTGGTCACCGGCCGCGGGGCGGGCCAGGGCGCGATCGCGACGGTGGGCGGGCGCGAGATCACCGTCGCCGAAGCCGAGGAGGCCTATCGCCGCGAGCTCTCCCAGCTGCAGCGGAGCCTTGGCCCGGCCTTCGTCGCCTCGGCGCCGCTGCGCCAGCGCATCGCCGAGGACACGGTCAACCGCCTTGTCACGCTCGCCGCGGTCGCTCAGGAGGCGGATTTGCGCGGCATCGTCGTGACCGACGAGGCGCTGCGCGAGGTGATCTTCTCCGCCCAGCCGTTCCAGGGCCTCGACGGCCGCTTCAGCCGTGTGGCCTTCGACGCGTTCCTGCGCAACGCCGGCCTCACCGAGGCGCGCTTCATCGCGCTGCTCCGCGATGACGTCCGCCGCCAGCAGATCGTCGCCGCCGTCCGCGCCGGCGCGATCGCCCCGGAGACGCTCGCCGGCCCGGTTCTCGCCTTCCGCGAGGAGCTGCGCGAGGCAGCGGCCGTCGAGATGCCCTTCATCGCCGCCGCCGCCCCGCCCGACCCCGACGAGGCGGAACTTCGCCGCTTCTGGGAGAACGAGGCGGCGCGCTTCACCGCCCCGGAGTATCGCCGTTTCACGCTGCTTGCGCTGACGCTGGCCGATGTCGCGCGCGACATCACGCCGACCGAGGCGCAGCTCCGCGCCGCCTATGACATTCGCGCGGCGGAGTTCAGCCATGCCGAGACGCGCTCGATCGAGCAGGCGCTGTTCGCCGACGAGGCCGCCGCCCGCGCCATGGCGGAGGCGTGGCGGGATGGGCTCGACCTCGCCGTGGCGGAGGCGCGCGCGGCCGCGTTGGGCGGCAGCGTGGTCGCGCTCGGCGATCTGGCGGAAGCGGACCTCCCCGACCCTGCGGTCGCGCGCGCCGCCTTCGCCGCCCCTCCCGGCGCGGTGACCGACCCGGTGCGCTCTCCCTTCGGCTGGCACGTTCTCAGGATCACCGGTGTTACCCCGGCGGCGACGCGCGGCTTCGACGAGGTGAGGGATGAGCTTGCGCGCGAGGTCGCGCTCGAACTTGCCGCAACGCGGATCTACAGCATCATCAACCGGGTCGAGGACAGCCTCGCCGAGGGCATCGCGCTTGAGGAGGTGGCGCGTCGGCATGCGCTCTCGCTGCGCGAGGTCGCGGCGATGGACAATGCCGGCCTCGCGCCCGACGGCACGCGCGTGGATCTCACCCCAGGCGGCGCGCGCGTGATCGACGCCGTGTTCGGCACCCCACCGGGAGCGCCGGTGAGGCTCATCGAGGCGGAGGGCGCCAACTTCTTCGCCGTCCGCGTCGAGTCGGTCACCGCACCGGCGCTCAAGCCGTTCGAGACCGTCGCCGACGAGGTGAGGGCCGCCTGGGAGGCGGCTGAGCGCCGCCGCGCGATGGAGGCCTCGGCCGCGCAGATGCTGGCCGCCGTCCAGGCCGGCATGCCGTTCGACCAGGCAGCGGTGGCGCAGGGCTGGACGCCGCGGCGCATCGGCCCGTTCCACCGCGTCGCGCGCGGCGCCGGCGCCCCGCCGCCCGCTCTGCTCCAGGCGGTCTTCGCGCTGCGTCAGGGCGAGGTGACCATGGTTGAGACGGCCAACGCCTTCATCGTCGTCGCCGTCGCGTCCGTCACCGTGCCGCCGCCGGCTCCTGAGCGTGTCTCGCCGCTGCGCCAGGCGATCGCCGCCGGCATGGCCGACGACCTCGAGGCGCAGTTCGCCCAGGCGCTCCAGGCCCGCGCCGGGGCGACGCTGAACACACGCGCCATCCGGACCATGATCGGCACCGATCCGTGACCGAGGGGCACGACCGCGAGGCGATCCGACGCGCGCTTGGCGAGGGCCGGCCGCAGCTTCTGTGGACGACGACGGTGAGCGATCTCGAGACGCCGGTCTCGGCCTTCCTCAAGCTTGCCGCCGGCCGTCCGAACGCGGTGCTGTTCGAGAGCGTCGAGGGCGGTGCGACGCGGGGCCGCTACTCGATCATCGCGCTCGACCCCGACCTCGTCTGGCGCTGCCGCGGCGACCGCGCCGAGCTCAACCGCTTCGCCCTGACCGACCCCGAGGGCTGGCAGCCCGAGCCCGAGGGCGCCCTCGCCTCGCTGCGCGCGCTCGTCGCCTCGGCGCGGGTCGACGTGCCGCCTCACCTGCCGCCGATGGCGGCCGGCCTCGTCGGCTACCTCGCCTACGACTTCGTCCGCCGGATCGAGCGGATTCCCGAAACGAACCCGGACCCGCTCGGCCTGCCCGACGGCATCCTGATGCGGCCTACGATCGTCGCTGTGTTCGACACGGTGGCCGACACGCTCACCTTCGCGACCACGATCCGCCCCGACCCGGGCACCGACGCCGAGACGGCGATCGACGCTGCCGAAGCCCGCCTCGCCGCCGCCGCCGCCGCGCTCGCACGCCCACTGCCGCCGCCGCCAGCGGCAGCGCGCGCTCCCGGGGCGCTCGGCGCCGTCGAGAGCAACATGGGAGAGGCGGCCTACATCGCCGCCGTCGAACGCGCGAAGGACTACATTCGCGCTGGCGATGCGTTCCAGGTCGTGACCTCGCAGCGCTTCCGCGTCCCCTTCGCTCTTCCCCCCTTCGCGCTCTACCGCTCGCTGCGTCGGCTGAACCCCTCGCCCTTCCTGTTCTTCCTGGATTTCGGCGGCTTCGCGGTCGTCGGTTCCTCGCCCGAGATCATGGTGCGGCTGCGCGACGGCACCGTGACCATCCGCCCGCTCGCCGGCACCCGCCCGCGCGGGGCGAGCCGCGAGGAGGACGAGCGCCTCGAACGCGAGCTGCTCGCCGACCCGAAGGAGCGGGCGGAGCACCTCATGCTGCTCGATCTCGGACGGAACGATGTCGGGCGCGTCGCGGCCATCGGCACCGTTCGCGTGACGGAACAGTTCGTCGTCGAACGCTACAGCCACGTGATGCACATCTCCTCGACCGTGGAGGGGAGGCTGCGCGAGGGGCTCGATGCGATCGACGCGCTGTGCGCCGGCTTTCCCGCCGGCACGCTCTCCGGCGCGCCGAAGGTGCGCGCGATGGAGATCATCGAGGAGCTCGAGCCCGAGCGGCGCGGCATCTACGCCGGCTGCATCGGCTATTTCGACGCGCGCGGCAACATGGACACCTGCATCGGGCTTCGCACCGCCGTGGTGAAGGATGGGATGCTGTTCGTGCAGGCAGGCGCGGGCGTGGTGGCCGACAGCGACCCGAAGGCTGAGTATGAGGAGACGCGGCAGAAGGCGCGCGCCCTGATCCGCGCCGCGGAGGAGGCCGTGCGCTTCCAGCGCGGCGGCCGCTGAGCGTCGCTCAGGCGCGCGCGGCGCGACCCTCGCCCGCCTCGGGGGCGCGCGGCAGGATCATGACCTCCCCGCCCACAGCGGCGAGCGCCTCGCGGCCGAACCGGGTGCCGCCGTGGCGCCGCGCCAGCGCCGCGAGCAGCCGATGCGCACGCTCC
>Ga0272446_1006431_pt1 | contig 12250 bp, 7 predicted proteins | sample YNPCB0061_FD_194587 | JGI IMG/M metagenome (GOLD analysis project Ga0272446, IMG submission 194587) | Hot spring microbial mat communities from Yellowstone National Park, WY, United States - YNP-CB-006-1 | ecosystem: Environmental > Aquatic > Thermal springs > Hot (42-90C) > Sediment | place... | reverse complement strand
CATCGGTGAAACCGGCTGGGCCAGCGCCGGCGGCGATCATCCGGAACTGTCCTCGGAGCTCCTGGAAGGGACCTACATCAACGGCTACATCCGCTGGGTGAAGTCGCAAGCGCCGCAAATCCCTTCGCTGCTTTTCGAAATGTATGACGAACCCAACAAGCCGGGCGCCGAAGCGGAAAAACACTGGGGCCTGTTCAACCAGGATGGCTCCGCTAAATTCCAGCTGGTCACCGACAGCGTTCGCCTGGCCACCGGCAATTTTGACGGTGTGATCCATCAATCTGCCAGCAGCGCCGCACCCGGGGACAGCTCCGGCAAAGCCGGTGCGGCCAATGTCAACGATGATGTGGTGGGCGTCACCCCCGACGGGCAGATTTATTTCGCGGTGAGCAATTACGGCTGGCAATACCTGTGGGGACAACTGGCGCAAATCGCGAGCGGTGACGTTGGCGGCGACGGCAAGGACGATATCATCGGGCTGACCGCCACCGGGCAGATTTACTACACGGAAAATCTCTCGGACTGGCATTGGGCGCCCGGTGAGTTGAGCCAGATAGCGGTCTGTGACTTGAATGGGGATGGCAAAGAAGATCTGGTGGGCGTCACGCTGGAAGGCCAGATCTATTGCAGCGTCGACCTCATTAACTGGCAGATGCTGCCGGGGATCTTGCACCAGTTGACCTGCGCCGATTTCAACGGCGACGGCAGCAGCGATCTGGCCGGAATCACCCGCAGTGGCGACATTTACTACACTCTGGACCGGCTGAACTGGAAAAATGTGCCCGGCAAGCTGGCGCAATTGTCGTCAGGCCGCATCAACCTGGACAGCAAAGCGGACTTGGTGGGCGTCACCACCGCCGGACAGATCTTTTACACCCTGAACCTGCGCGATTGGATGGTTGTGCCCGGGACATTGAGGCAGGTGACGGTGGGCAATTTGAACTCGGACCTCAAGGGAGATTTGATCGGCATCACCGCGGATGGCTCGATCTACTTCACCACCGATCTCATGAACTGGCAATGGCTGTACGGAAAATTCTAAGGCAGAAATCGCGCCTGCTCTTGCGGGTGCACGCGCCTGCGCTTCTGGAGGCGGTAGCATGCGCAGCACACGGGTAACATCGATCCCTTTGGGAGTTCTTCCCACCCTCATCTCGCCTACGAGTGACTACCGCGAAGAGGCGCGAATCAGGCTGGAGGGCGCTTGCGCAGGCGGTAGTGGGAGACCAGCCATTCCTGGCCGCGGCGAAATCCCCAGAGCTCGGCGCAGGCCATGAAAAAGATGCGCCAACGCTGCAGCCAGAGCGAAGCCTGATCGCGGCCGTAGGTTTTTTCGAGCACGGGATAGACGGCCTTGCGGTTGGCATCGAGATTGGCGAGCCAGGCTTCGGCGGTCTTCTGATAATGCGTGCCGTCAATCCGCCAACGGTCATCGACCACAAGGTCCCGTTGAGAGTGCAGCAAAAGATCATCGGAAGGCATCATGCCACCGCTGAAAAAATAACGCCCCATCCAATTGTCATCGCCTTCCTCCGCAAAGACATAGGCAAACGTGCGATGGGTGAAGATGTGGATGAACAGCTTGCCGTCATCTTTCAACCAGCCGGCGATCCTGCCCAGAAGCCGCTCCCAGTTGCGCATGTGCTCGAACATCTCGACGGAAACCACCCGATCGAACCTTCGCTCCGTGTCGAACCGATTCATATCGGCAGTCACCACCTGAATGTTGCCGATGCCGCGGCGGCGGCACAGCCCCTCGATGAATTCCTTTTGCGGGCGGGAATTGGAGACCGCCAGAATTCGACAGCGCGGATATTGTTCAGCGATCCAGCTGGAAACCGCGCCCCAGCCGCAGCCCAGATCGAGAATGTCCATGCCGTCCGCGATCATCGCCCGCTTGCAGGTCAATTGCAGCATGGCTTGTTCGGCCTGATCCAGCGAGCGGACCCCGGCCGGCCAAAAGCAGCCGCTGTATTTCATCCGCTTGCCAAGGACCTGCTGAAAAAAAGCCGGCGGCAGCTCGTAGTGCTGCTCGTTGGCCCGCCCGGTCTGGACCGCGATGGGGCTGTCGCGCATAGCGGCGATGAACCGCTTCAGCGACTCGAGCCGGCCCTCGACGTCCCTTCCGCTTTCTGCAGCCAGCCGGCGCCGGTCGAGCAGGCGTATTCCCCAGCGAATCACCCAGTCTGGCAGGAAACCCCGCTCAACCAGCCCAATCAAGCCTTTCATGGCCCACCCCGTTTGGGAAACCAGGGCACAAAAGCGCTGGTCCTTGCGATGTAGTCACGATAGTGCGGCTTGGTTTCGACGATGTTTTGCTCCAGCAGCGTGACCCCGGAAACCTTGAGCAGCAAAAAGGTGATGGTGAGCGGGCTGATCACCAGCCACAGGCTTCCCGGGGTTGCCAGGGCGACCAGAAAGATGCCCCACCAGAGCAGCGCCTCGCCGAAGTAATTGGGATGGCGGGAATATCGCCACAGCCCCTGGTCCATGACCTTGCCGCGGTTGGCCGGGTCGGCTTTGAAGCGAGCGAGCTGCCAATCGGCAACCGCTTCGAAGCCGAAGCCCACCGCCCAGAGCAGCACCCCAAGCCAGTCGAGCCAGACAAGCCTGGCGGGTGCCGGCGACATCTGCCCCACCTGCAGGACCAGCGCAATCAGCCACAGCAAAAGCCCCTGTAACCCAAAGACCGTGAACAGGCTGATCCACCAGAAATCTTCGCCGTGATCGGCCCGCCACTTCCGGTAGCGGCGGTCTTCCTCCTTGCCCCAGTTGCGCCGGGTGATGTGGACCGCCAGGCGCAGGCCCCAGATGGTGGTGAGCACGGTCAGCAGCCATTTGCGCAGAACATATCCGTCGGCCCAGGCGAAAGTGGTCCAGGCGACCAAAACGAACCCCAAACCCCAAAAGGAATCGGCCACGCCGGCGTCCTTTTTGGCCAGACTGACGCCCCAGGCGACCAGCATCAGGAGCAGCACTATTAATAAGTTTGACAGCAATATCGAGATCATAGTCGCGATTTCCCGGTTTCAAAATTATCCCAAAATTTCTGCTGGTCCCCAAGCTGGAGCTTGAAAACCAGCAAAAATTGCCCTTTGCGCCGCTAACCGCAGAGTCGCTCGCCGTAGTCGATCACATCCGCCTGCATGGCCGTCGGGATGGCAAAGTAATGTGCAACGTCCCAACAACTATTACACGCACCTAAATTCGGCGAATTTGATTTCGGCTAAATGCACCCCGTCATGCCGGCGAAGGCCGGCATCCAGAAAAGTAGCTCAACCCACTGGATTCCGGCTTTCGCCGGAATGACAAAGACTTACCAGTAGAATCGCTGAAATTAGGACGCAATCAGTGCAGGTTGCCTCAGCCCCGCAGCGTCAACACGGTTAAAATAGACACTGCAGACAGTGCTGTCGCCCCTCTTCCCTTCCAAATCTTTGATGGTAAAATTGCAGCACTCCGCGGTCTTTTACGTTGGTAACTTCTCCATCAGTGTAGCTCTCCCTGAACTGCAGGACGGGTGGAGGCGCGGCTTTTTGCGCCGCAACCCACCGCAATCAGGAGTTACGGACGGTTCAAGCCAGCCGTTGATATCATTGAAGCAGCATGGGGATTGAGGGTGCACGACAGGACCCGCTCGGCGTTTGCGAGCTTACGCTACCGCGCTTCATTGCTGGCGGGTTGCCGATGACCAGTGCAAGGCTGCTATCGAGTGGGACTTTGGCGAAACTGACCCCGGCGTGCCGGCAAGAATGGTTTTCTGCCGGCACTCCTGTAAAGGTGGAATATAGCGAGGCATGATTCAGAACATTCGCAATTTCAGTATCATTGCTCACATCGATCACGGCAAATCCACTCTGGCGGACCGCCTAATTCAGGCGTCCGGTCTGGTTTCCGAACGGGACTTCCGCGACCAGATCCTGGACAACATGGACATCGAGCGGGAGCGCGGCATCACCATCAAAAGCAACGCCATCACCCTGCCCTATCGAGCGAAAAACGGCGAGACCTACGAATTGAACCTGATCGACACGCCGGGGCACGTCGATTTTTCCTACGAGGTCTCCCGCGCCCTGGCATCGTGTGAGGGCGTGCTGCTGCTGGTGGACGCCGCCCAGGGGGTGGAAGCCCAAACCCTCGCGAACCTCTATGCCGCCATGGAGCACGACCTGGTGATCATTCCGGTGATCAACAAGATCGACCTGCCGGCCGCTGACGTCGACCGGGTAAAAGAACAGATCGAAGCCGAACTGGGGCTTGATGCCGACCACGCCATCCTCTGTTCGGCCAAACAGGGGATCGGTATTGACGATGTGTTTGAAGCCATCGTCGAGCGCATCCCGCCGCCCCGCGGCGACAGTGAAAAACCGCTCTCGGCCCTGATCTTTGATGCCCACTACGACTCCTTTCGGGGCACCATCATCAGTTGTCGCGTTTTTGAGGGAGCGCTGCGCCCCGGCGAGATCATCCGCTTCATGCACAACGGCGCCACCTATCGAGTGGAAGAAGTGGGCATTTTCCGGCTCAATCGCGAGCCGAGCCGGCAGCTTGCGGCAGGCTCGGTCGGCTATGTCATCTCCGGGGTGAAGACGGTCAGCGACACCCGCATCGGCGACACCATCACCCTCGATGAACGCCCGGCCGCGGCCCCCCTGCCCGGCTTCAAGGAAGTCAAGCCGATGGTCTTTTCGTCGGTCTACCCGATCTCGTCCGATGAGTTCCAATCGCTGGCCGAAGCCATCGAAAAGTATAAGTTGAACGATGCCGCCCTGATCTACCAGAAAGACTCCTCAGCGGCCCTTGGCCAGGGATTTCGCTGCGGTTTCCTCGGCCTGCTGCACCTCGAGATCGTGCAGGAGCGGCTGGAACGGGAATTCGACCAGGCCATCATCATGACCGTGCCGAGCGTGCAGTACCGTTTCACCCTGGATGACGGGGAAGTGCTGACCGTCGAGAACCCTCAGTATTATCCCGACCCGATCAAGATCAAGAAGGGAGAGGAGCCGTTCATCAAGGCCAGCATCTTCATCCCCGAGCGCTACATGGGGGCGGTCATGAAGCTCTGCATGGAGCGGCGCGGCGTCAACCCGCGCTTCCAGAACTCCATTGCCGGACGCATCGAAGTCATCTTCGAGATGCCGCTAGCGGAGGTCGTGTTCGACTTCTACGATAAGCTCAAGACCATCACCCAGGGCTATGGTTCACTGGACTATGACCTCATCGGCTACCGCGAGAGCGAACTGGTGAAGCTCGACATCCTGGTCAACGGCGAAAAGGTGGACGCCCTCTCGCTCATCGTTCATCGCGACCGCGCCCGCGACTGGGGCGTGCAGGTGTGCGACCGGCTGAAGGACGAGATCCCGCGCCACCAGTTCAAAATCGCCATCCAGGGGGCCATCGGCGGCAAGATCATCTCCCGCTCGACCATCTCCGCCTTCCGCAAAGACGTCACTGCAAAATGCTACGGCGGTGACATCACCCGCAAGCGCAAGCTGCTGGAAAAACAGAAGAAGGGCAAAAAGCGCATGAAGATGGTCGGCTCGGTGATGATCCCGCAAAGCGCTTTTGTGGCGGTGCTGAAAACCGACAATGAATGATCCTGAAGCGGGTTCGGCCCCCGGCCTTTACGTCCACGTGCCGTTTTGCGTCAGCAAATGCCGCTACTGCGATTTCTTTTCGGTGACCGACCGGGCACGGGTGAGAGACTGGCTGACGGCCATCAATCAGGAAGCGCGCCTCTACGGGGACAACTTTGGAACATTCGACACCCTGTACATCGGCGGCGGCACTCCGAGCTGCCTGAGCGACCCGGAGCTGGCGGTTTTACTCGATGTGCTGCGGCGGCATTGCTCATTGGCACCACAAACCGAGGTCACGCTGGAAGCCAACCCGGACGACCTCAGCCCGGCCCGGTTGGAGCACTTCATCAGCCTTGGCATCAATCGCCTCAGCCTCGGCATCCAGTCCTTCAATGATCGCGAACTGCAGTTCCTTGGCCGCAGGAACAGCGCCCGCCAGAACCACCAGGCCCTGCGCTGGGTGAGGTCCCGCGACGGGCTGCAGCTGGCCGTGGACCTCATTTACGGTGTTCCCGGGCAAACCCTTGCGGGCTGGCTGGACGCGCTGCGGCAAGTGCTCACCTACCGCCCCGAGCATCTTTCCTGCTATCAGCTGACGGTGGAAGCCGGCACGCCATTGGCGGCAATGCAGCAACAGGGGTTGATCGAGCCGCTGGCAGAGGAGGCGGGAGCTGAGTTTTTCCTGCAGACGTCGGATTATCTTGCAGGAAATGGCTACGAGCACTACGAAATATCCAATTTTGCCATAAACCGCCGGCAAAGATCGCGACACAACTGCAAGTACTGGAGCCATGCGCCTTACCTCGGGCTCGGACCGGCGGCCCATTCTTTTCAAAACGGGGTGCGCTGGTGGAATGTGCCCTCGCTGGAGCAATACTGTCAGGCCCTCCTGAGTGGCCGCACCCCAACCCAAGATCGGGAAGTGCTGACAGCCGAGCAGATCAGACTGGAAGCTCTCTTTCTCGGGCTGCGCACCACGGACGGCATTCCCCTGCAGTTGCTCGGGGAATCCTCGCAAGCGCGAACCGCCCTGTCCACTTTGCAGGCTTCCGGCCTGGTGAGACTCGATCGAACTCGCATCGTACCCACCCAAAAGGGCTTTGCCGTGGCCGACAGTTTACCCCTGCTGCTTTTCGAATGAGTGAATAGCATTCAAACGGAGGTGGTGATGCGGGATAAGAAATAAGGCCTTGATCATCATTTCGGCCACGAGTAGGTTGGGTTGAGCGCAGCGAAACCCAACGATGCCTGATCTAATGTTGGGTTTCGCAATGCTCAACCCAACCTACTACTACTACAGGGCTTCACTTGGCCGAAACTATGATCGTCGCCAGAAATAATGACGAAAGCGAACCCGTGGAGTGAAGAAAAGAAGAAAACCTACCAAAGCAAAATTAGAGATAATTGTAGTGTTCGCGCTAACCGCCATGCCCTGGCGGGCACAACGAAGCATGAAAGTCGACATTCCGGCAAGCTTTTGCTGGTTCCCAAGCTGGAGCTTGGGAACCAGCAAAAGTCGTCATTCCGGCCAGCTTCTAGCCGGAATTCAGTAAAGCCTCATGGATACCGGCTTTCGCCGGTATGACGGGAGGACTTTCATTTAAACCTTCACCGAGTTTTTCTTTCGGCAATAATCCGTTCCATGCTGTTGACCTCATCACCGGCTTCCCGTGTATCTTCCGGCCCAAGTCGCAACTGAATTCCTCGTTTCACCAGGACCTCTTTCATCTGATCAAAGCTCACCCCGGCCAGGTGAGCCGCCTTGGCAAGCGAAATGTCCTGATTCCGGTAACGATGGATCGCAAGCTCGATTCGCAGTTGCGGCCTTTCTTGCAGCAGGGAACGCAAAGCATCCTGGATGACAGCCTCGTGGCTGGGATACAGCTTTGCTTCCACCAAGTCTTTCACACTCAAGCTCATGTGCTTATCCTTCCTCCAATAGCCGCTCAACGCTTCCAGTATAGCACAAAACGGCGGATCACCAACTGATCTCAGCCAACCAACATGGCAATTAAAAGCCACGGTCGATATCCGCGATCTGCTGCGCGGAGCTTGCTCTCACCCCTGATTAAACTTAGCTGCTGGTCATTTCCCGCACCCAGGTTGGCGCTTGAGAATGCTTTGGTTTCTTTCGCTGGCTAGTTGACCGACCGGCGGTTCGGCAAAAATTTGGCGAAAATTGGCTCAGCAATTCTCATTTTGAGTTGAGACCAGGTCCAGGCCGCGTTTGTGATGGGTTGCGCTGTTGCTTCACCTATTCTAGCGCATGCCCGATGGCCAAAATGCGAATTGCTGAATTGCGAGAATTGGGTTGCCAATTATGACGACATATTATAAACAATGACGTCGCATTCACATGAATGTCCATCTGAACCACGAGGCGTCCATGAAAAATCAGGAACTGAGCAGGCGGGAAAGAGAAAAACTGCGGCAGCGCGAGGAGATGCTGGCAGCCGCCTACGACCTTTTTTCGCAAAAGGGATACCACAACGTTTCCATGCACGAAATTGCGGCCAGAGCGGAATTCGCCATTGGCACTCTGTACAAGTTTTTTCAGAACAAGGAAGACCTTTACAAGGCCCTGCTTTTGGATCGCTGTGACAGGTTCGAGGCGGCGATGGAACAGGCCATCCAAGGGCCGGAGGATGAGCTTGAAAAACTGCGCAGCTACATCCGCAAAAAGGGCGAGCGCTTCCGCCAGAACCTTCCGTTCGTCCGTCTTTTCCTGGCCGAGCGCCGCGGGGCGAGCTTCAACATCAAGGCCGGGCTGGACGATGAAATGCGCCAGCGTCATCGCGCCTTTTTGGAAAAACTTGCGGCAATTTTCGACAGAGGAATCCGGAACAAGCGCTTCAAAAAAATCGCCGATCCTTTCCATCTGGCCGTTGCCCTCGACAGCACCCTGGATGCGTTCCTGCTGCTCTGGCTCGATGAACCCGAGCGCCATCCCTACCCGGAGGACCCGGACACGATTTTGGATATTTTCTTCAAGGGCCTGATTGCTTCTTGAATCCCTGCTCGGATTTCATTTTTAAGACACGCTCATCTTCAATGTTTCGGAGGATTTTTATGCAGCGAGGACTTACCGGGGGTCATCCGTTTGGCTGGATGGTGGCAATGGTCGCCTTAACCGGTCTGTTTTTCCTGGGGGGCTGCGACCAGGGTCATAGCCAGCAAAACGCACCGGCGCCCATGCCGGAAGTGGCCACGGTGACCATCGAGCCGCAGCGGGTCGAGTTGACCACCGAGCTGCCGGGGCGCACCTCCCCTTACCGGGTGGCGGAAATCCGGCCGCAGGTCAACGGCATCATCCAAAAGCGCCAGTTCCGCGAGGGCTCCGATGTGAAGGCCGGTCAGCTGCTCTACCAGATCGACCCGGCGCCTTTTCAAGTGGCCCTGGATTCCGCCCGCGCGTCGCTTGGCAAGGCGCAGGCCAACCTGCCGTCGATTCGGTTGCGGGCCGAGCGATACAAGGAATTGCTGGTCGATAAAGCCGTCAGCCGGCAGGATTATGATGATGCCGCAGCGGCCGTGGATCAAGCCAAAGCCGAAATCGAATACTGGAAGGCCCAGGTCGAGGCCGCCCGCATCAATTTGGGCTACACCGCGGTCACCGCTCCCATTCCCGGGCGCATCGGCCGCTCCAGTGTGACTGACGGGGCCTTGGTGACGGCGCACCAGCAGACGTCTCTTGCCACCATTCAGCAGTTGGACCCCATTTACGTGGACGTAACGCAGTCCACGATGGAACTGCTGCGATTGCGACGACACATGGAAGACGGCCGCCTCAACCCGAACGGAACGCAGCAGAAGCCGGCCCGGCTGATTCTGGAAGACGGTGCGCTGTATCCCTTGGAGGGGACCTTTCAGTTTCGCGACGTGACCGTGGATCCGACGACCGGATCGGTGATTCTGCGGCTGGTCTTCGCCAATCCGGAGGGTGTCCTGCTGCCCGGCATGTTCGTCCGCGCGGTGTTGAAGGAAGGCGTCCGGGAACAGGCCATTTTGATTCCGCAGCAGGCGGTGTCGCGGGACCCCAAGGGGAATCCCGTCGCCCTGATCGTGGATGCCGAGGGCAAGGCTCAGCAGAGGATGCTCACCCTCGATCAAGCCATCGGCGATCAGTGGCTGGTGGCGGCGGGGATTGCCCCCGGCGACCGGGTGATTGTCGAGGGTTTGCAAAGAGTGCGACCCGGTATGACCGTGAAGGCTTCTCCCCTGGATGCTGCTGGCAAAGACGGCACGGAGCCCCGAAATCCATCTCGGCCGGCCGCCGGATCGAATTGAAGGAGGCGTCTGATGCTGTCCAAATTCTTTTTGGAACGGCCGGTGTTTGCCTGGGTCATCGCCATCATCCTGATGGTGCTGGGCGGCCTGGCCATCTACAACCTGCCCATCTCGCAATATCCACCCATCGCTCCGCCGTCCATCGCCATCGATTCGTTTTATCCGGGCGCCTCGGCGGAGACGGTGGAAAATAGCGTCACTCAGATCATCGAACAGAAGATGACCGGCTTTGACGAGATGATCTACATGTCGGCCACCAGCGATTCGGCCGGCGCCTCCCGCGTCGAGCTCACCTTCAAGCCGGGCACCAACCCGGACCTGGCCTGGGCCAAGGTGCAAAACAAGCTGCAGCTCGCCATGGCCAGCCTGCCGGAAGTGGTCCAGCGCGCGGGGGTCATGGTCAGCAAATCGACGCGCAACTACCTGATCATCGTCGGCCTGATATCGGAAGACGGCAGCATGGACGGTAACGACTTGCGGGACTATGCCCAGTCAAACCTGGAGAAAGTGCTGGCGCGGGTGCCCGGGGTCGGTGAAGTGCAGAATTTCGGTTCGCAGTATTCCATGCGCGTCTGGCTGAATCCCGATAAGCTGACCGACTACCAGTTGACCGTGGAAGATGTGATTCTGGCCCTCAAGGCATACAACGTCGAGGTTTCCGCCGGCCAGTTCGGCGGTGCACCGGCGGTGGAGGGTCAGCGGCTGAACGCCTCCATCATCGTCCAGAACCTGCTCAAGACCCCGGAGGAGTTTGCCGCCATCCCCATTCGCACCAATCCGGACGGCTCCATCGTGCGCATCAGCGATGTCGCGCGGACGGAACTGGGGACCGAATTCTATGATGTGCAGGCCTTTCACAATGGCAAACCGGCCGCTGCCATGGCCATCCGGCAGGCGCCCGGCGCCAACGCGCTCGAAACCGCCGATCGCATCAAGCAACGACTGGTGGAGATGAGCCGCTATTTTCCGCCGGCCATGCGGGTGGTCTATCCCTACGACACGACCCCGTTCATCCGGGTGGCCATCCATGAAGTGGTCAAAACCCTGTTCGAGGCGGTCCTGCTGGTCTTCCTGGTCATGTGGCTGTTCATGGGCAACATTCGGGCCACCTTGATCCCGACCATCGCGGTGCCGGTGGTGCTGCTGGGGACCTTCGCGGTGCTCGGGGCCTTCGGGTTTTCCATCAACATGCTGACCATGTTCGCCATGGTGCTCGCCATCGGCCTTTTGGTGGACGACGCCATCGTGGTGGTGGAAAACGTCGAGCGCATCATGTCCGAAGAGGGGCTGTCGCCCCGGGAAGCCACCGCCAAGTCCATGGATCAGATCACCAGCGCCCTCATCGGCATCGGGCTGGTGCTTGCGGCGGTGTTCGGTCCCATGGCGTTTTTCCCCGGCTCGACCGGGGTCATTTACCGCCAGTTTTCCATCACCATCATCGCCGCCATGCTGCTGTCGGTGGTGGTGGCGTTGATTTTGACGCCGGTGCTGTGCGCATCGCTGCTCAAGCCGGTGGCCAGGGCGCACACGCCGTCAGAGAGCGCGATCTGGCTGTTGCGCCCGTTTTTTCGGTGGTTCGACCGGGGCTTTTTCTGGGTCAGGGACCGCTACGTCGGCGTGGTTGGCCACTCGCTGGCCAAGAAGTTTCGCTATCTGATCGCCTACGTTCTGATCCTGGGGGTGATCGGCTGGTTGTTCCTGCGGCTGCCCACAGCCTATCTGCCCGACGAGGACCAGGGCATCCTTTTTTCCCAGATCCTCATGCCGACGGGCTCCACCCTGGAGCAGACCCAGGCGGTCGCCGACGAAGTCCGGCATTATTTCCAGGAGAAGGAAAAAGAGACGGTGGAATCCTGTTTGACGATTGCGGGGTTCGGCTTTTCCGGACGAGCGCAGAACAACGGCCTGGTGTTTGTCAAGCTCAAGGACTGGGACCTGCGCAACCGGCCGGACCTGAGGGCCCAGGCCGTTGCCGGGCGGGCCATGAAAGCTTTCTCCCAAATCCGCAAGGCGATGGTTTTCGCCTTCCCGCCGCCCCCGGTCATCGAGCTGGGCAATGCTCGGGGCGTTGATTTCCAATTGATGGATCGCGGCGGCGTGGGTCATGCGGCCCTGATGAGCGCCCGCAACCAGCTGCTTTTTCTGGCGGCGCAAGATCCGCGAGTGGCTAAAGTCCGGCCCAACGGCATGGAAGACGTGGCCGAATACCGGGTGGATGTGGACTGGGAGAAGGCGGGCGCTCTCGGAGTTCCCATCAGCTCCATCCACAGCACCATCTCGGCGGCCTTCGGCAGCGCCTATGTCAACGATTTCATCCAGGCCGGGCGCGTCAAGCGAGTGTACGTCCAGGCCGACGCCCCCTACCGGATGCTGCCCAAGGACCT
>Ga0272446_1006430_pt1 | contig 12250 bp, 11 predicted proteins | sample YNPCB0061_FD_194587 | JGI IMG/M metagenome (GOLD analysis project Ga0272446, IMG submission 194587) | Hot spring microbial mat communities from Yellowstone National Park, WY, United States - YNP-CB-006-1 | ecosystem: Environmental > Aquatic > Thermal springs > Hot (42-90C) > Sediment | place... | reverse complement strand
TATCTCCAACCTGGCTGCCTGCTGTAGCAAGGGGGTGGCGCCCCACGCATGTCATCGCCTCCGGCGTGACGTGCGGCTGACTTCAGCTTTCAGCCTCGATTTCAGGCGAAAACTGTGCGCTGCTGCGTGGTATAATGCGAGCCATGATCGACGCCGTCTAACGCTTGTCGAGCCAACCTCTGCAGAAGACGCCTCGGCGCAGTAAGCCAGCGCAGCATCGAGCAGCGCCAGGATCAGCTGCACTCAGGCGCCCTTTGCCCCCAACGTGAAATAGACCCCGACGAAACCGATGCTTTGACAAAATTTCCGCCACCGTGTACTATATTTTTCGTAGTGCGACCGATGGTCAATCTGCTGCTGCGCCAGACTACCGCAAGACGGGCGGCGCTGGTCAATGACTGCGAACGATGGCGATGATGTTGCTGAAAGGATAAGGGAAAGTAAATATGGCAAAGCCAATTGTGGTGACCGATGGCACTTTCGATGAGCTGGTCGTGAATGCCGACAAGCCGATTCTGGTGGATTTCTGGGCAGAGTGGTGCGGGCCGTGCAAGATGATTGCCCCGGTCCTGGAGGAGATTGCCCAGGAGATGGACGGCCAACTGACGATCGGTAAGCTGGATGTCGATAGCAACCAGAATACTGCGTTTGCCTTCGGTGTAATGAGCATCCCCACGCTGCTGCTTTTCAAGAATGGCGAGCCGGTTGACCGCATCGTTGGCTACCAGCCCAAGCCGGCCCTCAAGAGCCGCCTGCAAAAGCATCTGGGCTAAGCGCCTCAATAGGTCAGGATATGGGCACGTTATGTCGTGCCCATACGCTTGTTTCTCCCAGTTTGTGATTGAGAAGATTCGCATCTGGGAGAAACAGGCACAGGAGACGCGGCGCACCTTCCACCGCACCATTCGGAGTCCAGCGCCGTCCCCCTGCTCTTCATCGCCCCCGCCTCAACAACCACTCGATCGGCCACAGGGCCAACCACACCAGACCATCCAATACAATCAGAAAAATTAACGCCCCCACTGAGATTTCGATGGCCGGGGCCAACCAGCCGAGCAATTGGCCGAACAATGTCAACGGCAGCCCGACAATTCCATAGATCAGGGCGGCGAAAGCAACGTAGAGCAGCACGGGTTTAAAAGGTTCACGATCGCTGGCGCTCGGCATCATGCTGTTGCCGACGGTGAAGATGGCATACGCCCAGGCGAGACCGTCAGATGTGCGCAGCCCTGCCCCAAAGCTGCTCAATACCGCTGCCAGCTCCCCCGCCGCCAATGCCGCCAGCAGTTTCGGCGTAGCGAAGACCTGCCAGCCGATCAGCGCCAGCACCAGGTTGCCCGCCACCAGCGGCGCAACCCCAACCAGGCTCTCCCGCCAGATGTCCGCACGCTCGACGCTGACGCTTCCAAGACCGATGTAGGCGCCTTGTTTGGTCGGCCAGACACGAAATTTGCCGGCGCGCAAGCCCAGCAGCCGCGCAGCCAGCCAGTGCGCGCCCTCGTGCAGGAAGACGCCAGGCAGCAAAAGCAGAAAAATCCCGATGCTCGCCAGGTCGCCGGAACCGGTCAGATAGTAGATGATCGCCTGGACGCGCAGGCTGACCGCCCGACTCAACGCCGCCATCACCAGCAGACTCAGCAGCAACGTGAGCAATATAGTGAGCGTGTAGGCATCGACGGTGGTCACAGTTCACTCGACGCAGGCAGATCAGGGCTGATGGGCTTCCAGGTTGTAGGTCAGGCTTGCGATCTGCCAGCAGCCGCCGCGCTTGATGAGCACCCAGCGGTCGCCGGCTGGCGCCACTTCACTGCCAATGCGCGTGGTGGCAGTTACGACGGCGCGCACGCCGTCACGGTCGATCGTGAGTTCGGGCGGCAGCGCCGCCGCGGGCGCCCCCGGAAAGACCATGCGCACGTACCGGTGCCGGATCGCATCCAGGCCGCGCCAAAACTGGTCGTCGGTGTCGTCGTCCGGTGTGTTCTTGGCGTTGGCGACATAGGCATCTTCAGCCCACAGCGCCATCAGCGCATCGATCTCCTGGCTGACAACCAGGCGCCCCTCCGCTTCGATGACGGCGCGGATCGCGTCGTCATCGCTATGTCCTGCCGCCAGCGCCAGGCCGCAAGAGCCAGCCGTCGAGGGCGCGGCGCAGCCAGCCAACAGCAGCACTGCGCCAGACAAGAGCCATGCCGTCATTGATCGGAGGAGAGTGTTGTGCATCACAGGCCTGCGTTGCGCATCAATTCGGCTGGATCGCCAGCTTTGCGGAAGAGAGCGCGGACAAATTCCTCGTGCATGGCGAGCGTCTCCTCCAACGCACCGTAGCGAGTCGAGGTCAGCTTGAACAGCACGATGCCGTCGGCCTGATTGCGCTGCGCATCTGGGAAGAGATAGAAATAGTAGACGACATGCTCGGTCGGCGTGGCGGCGTCGGGAAATTGCTTCCTCCCGTGCAGCCACAGCCCGTAGATTTCGCCGCCTTCGTCCAGACGCGTGGGGTGCGAGCCGAGGTCATACTGCCAGCCGTCGGCGTCATAACAGATGTCAGGCGCATGAAAGGGCTGCGAGCTGCGTCCACCGACCATGCTAAGCCACAGGTAACGCCCGGCGCTGTCAGTGTAGAGACGCTGGATGTACTGCTCCGGTTCAAGCAAGATCAGGACTTCCTGATTGGTCTCCGGTTCGTTGACGCCCGTCCAGTCGCCTACGATGAGCGGCACGTCATTGAGATCGTGTTGCAGATCGAAGTGAGCGGCGGCGACGACGGCGCGCTCGCGCGGGGTGCGTTGCCAGAAGTCGAGGTCAGTAATGTAGGTCAATTCATCGGCGGCAGCAAGTGGCGGGGCGCTGCCCATGGCTGGCAGCAGTTGCGGCCAATAGACCACAGCCAGCCCCATGACCAGCAGCAAGACAACGGCGCCCGCGGTGAGCGTAGAACGGTTCAGCATCAGATGACTTCGGCGCGCAGCCGACCCAATTGCAGCACCCGCGTGAGCGGCACGATCAGCGCCAACACTGCGACGAAAAATAGGATGCCAGAATAGTCGTGATAGAAGGTGAAGGCAGCGTCGGCGCCCCAGGCGCGCGCCACGAAGAGCAGCGTCGCCACGCGCAGGATATTGCCGAGCAGCGCCAGCGGAATCGCCAGCAGAACGAGCACAACTCGCGACCACGCTGACCCGTCTAGCAGATACGCCACCAGCACAAGCAGCGCCACCAGCGTGATCAGCGAATTCACGCCGCTGCACTGCGCCCCGATCACCAGATCGGTGTTGGGCAGGGCGATAGCGTTGCCGTTGATTGCCACCGGCAGCCCCAGGAATTGCACGAGTGAGCCGGAGCAAAAGCCGGTGAAGAGCGCCAGCGGCAGCGTAATGCGATCCAGCATCGGCAGCGGCGCCATCAGCGCCAGATAGCCGATCGGGAAAGCCAGCTTACGCAGCACGGTCACGCCTGCCACCGCCCACACCAGCCCCGCCAACATGCCGATTGTGGCAAAAGCGGCCAGATAGTATGCCCGCTGTTGCAGGGCAAAGAGATAGGCAGTCAGCCCGATCGCAAGGGCGACAACGCCTGCCAGACTGCCTCGCCCGGGCGCATAGACAAGCTCCGGGTCGTTGCGAAAACGCTGCACAACAAGAAAAAGCGCCACCGGCAAAATCAGCAACCCGTGGCTGTAATACTGGTTGGACATCCACTCGAACCAGAGCCACTGCCAGACCGGCCAGGTGATGGCGACAAAGCCCATCAGCGCCAGCAAAGGCAGCCACACCGTTCGGGAGATCAATCTCGCCATGTGTGCAATCCCACGGAGATGGGAGAATCGAGATTGGAGATTCGAGGTTGCCAGCCGGCCAATCTCTATTCTCCAGGACTTACGCGTTTAGCTTAGCAACCTTCCTGGAAGCTCTCAGCTTCCAGGAAGGTGACACACTAGAATCTGCGTAAGCCCAATTCTCCAATCTCCCATCCTCTAATACAACTCGCTCGTTGTCTTCACCATGGCGACATAACTCTCAACCTTGAGCGAAGCGCCGCCGATCAGCGCGCCATCGATGTCGGGTTGCGCCATCAGCTCGCCGATGTTCTTGTCGTTGGCGCTGCCGCCGTAGAGGATGCGGATCGTCGCCGCCGCTTCCTCGCCGAGAAATTCGCCCACGGCTGCGCGCACCACGCCGCCACAGATATCGTTGGCTTGTTGGGCCGTCGCCGCCCGCCCTGTCCCGATCGCCCAGATCGGTTCATAGGCGATGATAACATCCGCCATTTGCGCCGCCGTGAAGCCTGCCAGCGCCGCCTTAACCTGCCCGCTGACGAACTCCTGCGTCTCGCCTCGCTCATTTTGCTCCAGCGACTCGCCGACGCAGATGATCGGCGTCAATCCAGCGGCGACTGCAGCGTGCGCCTTCTTGTTCACGCTCTCGTCGGTTTCAGCAAAATACTGGCGGCGTTCGCTGTGCCCAATGATTACATAGGTCGCCAGATTCTTGAGCATGGCGGCGCTGATCTCGCCGGTGTAAGCGCCGCTCTCGGCCCAGTGCATGTTCTGGGCGCCGACGGCAACATTGCTGCCCATCAGTTCGGCGCTGACCATGGGGATGTCGATAAAGGGCGGGCAGACGACGCAGTCAACATTGGTGATGCCGCTGACCTGCTCACGAATTGCGCGCGCCAGCGCCACTGCTTCGTTGATCGTCTTGTTCATTTTCCAGTTGCCGGCCATCATTGGCTTGCGCATTGTTGATTGCTCCTTTTGTAGAGGGGCGAAGGGCGGGTTGCGACCACGCCGCGTGCGCCCGTCTTTATGGTTTGTCACGCTCACCTTCCCGCAAGCCGATAGCTTCCGGGAAGGTGATTTGGGTTGGGCATCCTGTATCAGGGCTATTCGCCGGCGACTCCAGAATCATCAGCGGCGTTCTGCGCCTCCTGCGCCTGACGCTCGACCTCAGCGGCGTATTCCGCCGCCGTGAGCCAGCGCCCGCCTTGAACCTCGTGACGGGCGATCTGCTTCTTGCCGTCGAACCAGAGTTGCACTTCAACCTGGCTGAAGCAACGGTGTTTGCCAGCAGTGTGCAGCACCTTGCGCACATAGTAGCCACCCTCTTCAGCCAGGCTCAGCTCATTGAGTAGATCGATCTGCCCGCAGATCGGTTCGTGGCAACGGTGATCGAGCACGTACAGCGCCAGGTAGCGGTCGTTGCCCGCCGGCGCCTTGCCCGTAAACGCCGCCATGAGTTTCGAGAAAAAGCCCATCTCGCAGAAGACCCTTGTAGGTGAGATCGACGTTACTTGTCGTTCAGCGCTGCGACACCCGGCAGCTCGATGCCTTCCAGGAATTCCAGGCTGGCGCCGCCGCCCGTGCTGACGTGCGACATCTTGTCTTCCAGGCCAGCGTCGCGGATCGCCGCCGCGCTGTCACCGCCGCCGATGATCGTCGTGGCGTCCTTCAACCCGCCCAAGATTTCGGCGATGGCGAAGGTGCCCTGGGCAAATTTCGGGAACTCGAAGACGCCCATCGGCCCATTCCAGACGACAGTCCTGGCGCCAGCCAGCCGGTTGGAGTAGTGCGCAATCGTCGCTGGCCCGATGTCGAGCGCCATCCACTCGGCGGGGACGTCGTTGACAGCCACCACTTTGTCGGCGGCGTCGGCGGCGAAGGCTTCAGCCACGCGCAGGTCGACCGGCAGTTGAATCATCTCGCCGCCTTTTGCCATCAACGCGCGCGCTGTTTCCAGCGACTCGGCTTCGACCAGGCTCTTGCCCAGATTGAAGCCCTGCGCGGCGAGGAAGGTGTTCGCCATGCCGCCGCCGATCAGGATTGCATCGACTTTGGTCAGCAGGTTGGAGATGACGCCGATCTTGTCGCTGATCTTGGCGCCGCCGAGAATCGCCACGAAGGGACGCTCCGGGCTTTCCAGCGCTTTGCCCAGGAATGCCAGCTCTTTTTCCATCAGGAAGCCAGCGACGGCGGGCAGCAACCTGGCGACGCCTTCGGTGCTGGCGTGCGCGCGATGTGCGCTGCCGAATGCGTCGTTCACGTAGACATCGCCCAGCTTTGCCAACTCGGCCGCCATCGAGGGGTCGTTTTTCGTCTCACGCTTGTCGAAGCGCGTGTTTTCGAGCACCAGCACTTCGCCCGGCTTGAGCGCAGCGGCCGCCGCCTCCGCCTCTGGCCCGGTCGTCTGCCCAACGAACTTGACCGGCGCCGAAATCAAAGTCGCCAGGTGATCGGCAGTGACTTTCATGCTGTATTTGGGGTCGGGGCCATCCTTGGGGCGCCCCAGATGGCTCATCAGGATCAGCGCAGCGCCGTGGTCGAGCAGGTATTGGATGGTCGGCAGCGCAGCGCGGATGCGGGCGTCATCGGTGATGGCGCCGGTGGCCTTGTCTTGCGGGACGTTGAAATCGACGCGCACGAGAGCCTTTTTCCCCTGCCATTCCACATCTTTGATCGTTTTCTTGTTCATGGGACTTGCCCTTTCAGAAAAAAGGTGGCGCACAGCATATCACTGCGCGCCACCTTTCAGGAAATGCATAAAATCGGGATTGAGCGATTAGGGGATTGAGAGATTGGAGATTGGAGATTGTCGTCGCTGCAAGTTCGCACAGTCGCATAATCGCCCAATCTCCAATCGCTTAATCTCCAATCTCCCAATCGCTTTTTGACTAGATGCCCTTCTTCGCCATGAAGTCGATCAGGTCGGCGACGCGCGAGCTGTACCCCCACTCGTTGTCGTACCAGGTCACGACCTTGACCATCTTGCCGTACACATTGGTGAACTCGACATCCACCGAGCTGCTGAAGGGGCTGCCCTTGAAGTCGATGCTGACTAGCGGCTCGCGCACGACCTGCAGGATGCCCTTCATCGGGCCAGCGGCGGCGGCGTCGAAGGCGGCAATCAGCTCGTCTTTCGTGATTTGCTTCTCGACCGTCGCCGTGAAGTCCACCACCGAGACCGTCGAAGTCGGCACGCGCATGGCGTAGCCATCGAACTTGCCCTTGAGTTCCGGGATCGCCAGCGCAACAGCCTTGGCGGCGCCGGTTGTCGTCGGGATGATGCTCATGGCGGCGGCACGCGCCCGGCGCAGATCCTTGTGCACCAGGTCGAGGATGCGCTGGTCGTTGGTGTAGGCGTGAATCGTGGTCATGAGCGCCTGCTGGATGCCAGCCAGGTCGTTGAGCACTTTGGCCGCTGGCGCCAGGCAGTTGGTGGTGCAACTGGCATTGCTGATGATGCTGTGCTTAGCCGGGTCATACTTGTCATCGTTGACGCCGAGCACGATGGTCAGGTCCTCGCCCTTAGCCGGGGCGCTGATGATGACCTTCTTGGCGCCGGCGTGCTGATGCAGTTCGGCCTTTTCGCGCGAGGTGAAGATGCCGGTGCTTTCCACGACGATATCGACGCCCATGTCGCCCCACGGCAGCTTGCTGGGATCCTTCTCCGCCAGCACTTTGATGCGGTCGCCGTCAATCACCAGATCGCCGTCTTTGACTTCGACCGTGCCCGGGAAGGCGCCATAGTTGCTGTCGTACTTGAAAAGATGTGCATTCGTCGCCGTGTCGCTCAAGTCGTTGACGGCAACCAGATCGAACTTGCCGCGGTAGTTCTCGAAGAGCGCCTTCGTAACCTGACGCCCGATGCGGCCGAACCCGTTAATCGCTACTTTGACTGCCATTAGAATCTCTCCTTAAATTGTGAAAAAACAGAATCCGTATCAACATCTTTTGAGGAGCTTGCTGTGTTGGTGATCGCGCGCCTGGTTTCTCTCACGTTTCCACGCATGGCAACAGGATCAAACTACCTATGTGTCTATCTTACCATTACTCCTGGAAATTGTGTAGTTTACACTTTGGGTGATTTTGACCTGTGTTCGTGATAGATTGCCATCAACCGCGCGGCAAGTTTTTGCGAATCATGGCGCCACGGGCGTTCTGCATCCACCACGTCGCCGGTGAAGATCGTGAACTCTGAGGCTTCGCCGGGCGCAGGCAGCGTCACCCAACTGGCGTTGTGCGCCGGTGGCTTGTCAAGCTGATAGTTGTCGTTGGCAAGCGTCATCATGAAGGCGTCCCCGACGTGTTGGCGCAGCTTGCGCAGGTGATCCAGCACGCTGAAGCCGTCGGTCTCGCCCGGTTGGGTGGCGACGTTGCAGATATAGATGCGCAGCGCCGACGACGCCGTGATCGCGTCGCGGATCGATTCGACCAGCAGATTGGGCAGCACACTGGTGAAGAAGCTGCCAGGCCCGGCGACGATCAAATCGGCCTGGAGCAGCGCCCGGATCGCTTCCGGGTAGGCGCGCACATGCGCCGGCTGCAGATAGACGCGCTCGACCTGGCCGCCGGCTTTGGGCACGTTGCTCTCGCCCTCCACCATCAGCCACTCGGTGTGACCATCTGGCGTCGTGCGTCTGACTTCGGCGCAGAGGGTGACATTCTCCAGTGTGCTGGGCAAGATGCGCCCACGCACGGCGAGCACACGGCTGCTTTCAGCGATGCCGGACTCGAAGCTGCCCGTGATTGCCGCCATCGTGGTGATGAACAGGTTGCCAAAGCTGTGTCCGGCCAGTTCGCTGCGTTGACCATCGCAGGCGCCGACATCCGTTTCCGCAAACCGATACTGAAAGAGGCGTGTCATCAACCCTTCAGCCTCGCTGAGTGCAGCGATGTTGTTGCGGAAGTCGCCAGGAGGGAGCGTGCCAGTCTGCCGCCGCAGCCGCCCGCTGCTGCCGCCATCGTCCGCCACCGTGACAATGGCGGTGATGTTGTCGGTGTACGCGCGCAGGCCGCGCAGCAACTGTGGCATCCCTGTGCCGCCGCCGATCACGACGACGCGCGGCCCGTTGCGCCGTTGCTGGCGCTTGAGAAAGGCGCGCACCGCCGCCTGGTTCTCCGGCGTGCGCAGCTCCGGCCACACTTCGCGCAGAATGATCTGGTGCAGCCGCCAGGCGCCGACTATGGCGATGCCCAGCCCCAGGCCGATGAAGAGCAAGGCGCGCAGCCAGTCCGGCAGGAAGCCAAGCACCAGCCAATGCAGCGGGCCTTTCTGAATCAGGAGCACCAACAGAAATGCCAGGCCGATGCTCGTTGCCAGGATGCCAGCCAGCGCCGCCAGCAGCCAGCGTTTGATGCCGATGCCAGGGCGGAGCAACAGCAGCCACGCGCGATCCGGGCCAGTGGTGGATGTCTTGTGCGCAGTCATATTCACTTGATTATAGCCCGGCTGCGGGGACTGATTCAATCTCTACAGATCGCAAATCTGTTTCACCTCTGGGGCGGAGTGTGTTTTGCAGGTCATCGCCTCCGGCGCGACAGGGCGCTGGCAGCTTCTGATCTCCAGCCGCGCCAACCGTGCAAGCGCGATATATTGCGCCCGCCCCCCCGAAATGTTGAGAAGCTACGCTCAGGGCGCCAGATACAGCCGCACCTGTCCACCCCAAAAATCACGCGCCTGGGTCAATTTCATTTGCGCCGCCAGCGTCTGCGGGATGAGTCCCGCCGGGTCTGTGTACGCTTCATGGCTATACACCAGCCAGACCCGATCATGCTGGCGCAGCAATGCGATGAGCGCAGGTATATCGCCTTCTGTCATCTGTGGCTCCAGGACGCCGTCGGCGATCAGATCGCGCGGCAGTCCCTGTTTTATCACCTGGAGCGCGTACAGCTTTTCGTATTTCTCGAAGTAGTAGTCGAACGGTATCTCCACAAAGTTCGAGTTGAACAGCACCAGGTCGCCCGGTTCGGCAAAATTGGCGACATAGCCGGCGGGGGTGCTCCAATCCTCTTTGCGATAGAAGCGGTAGTAGTCGCCTACAGCAAACAGATTGACGGCGCCGAGCACGCCCACCACGATGATGACGAGAAAACGCTGCTTGAATTGCACAGCGCCAGCCGCCAGCAACAGGAACAAGGGAAGCGTGATCCAGATCAGAGTGCGGTCGTAAAAGATCGGTCGGCGGAGGCTCACGAGCAACTCGCCGACGAAGGGGACGGCAAACAGCGCTGCCAGCAACCAGAAGCGCGCCAGCTTGCGCCGAAAATGCACGACGCCCAACCCCAGCACCAACCCGTACAGTCCCCAGAGCACCACAGCCAGACCCGTTGGCAGGGGAGCAGAGGCGTTCAAGAAGGATCGCAGCGTCTGGAGCACAATGTCCCAGGTTGGCGCCGGGACCCAGAAGCGCCGATCGACCATACGGGCTTGCTGAATGAAGAAATAGAGCCAGGGACTCCAGAGCAAGAAGATAGCGATCTGCGCCTTCACCCAATTCCCCAGGGACGGAGGCTGGAGGGAAAACTGCGCCCTTGCCCGGTTGCGTCTCTGGAAGAGCATCAAGCCAAACACAAACACGTTGACAGCAAGGGGAAAGAGGACGGCCGTATTGTGTGTGAGCATGGTCGCAGTTGTGAAGATCACAAAGACAACCCAGGCCAGGTCAGTTTCGACGGCCCGCATCGGCGCCCAGCGTTGGCGAGCAAACCAGCCGTGCGGTGGTGCATCGACAGCACGGAACGGGTCAGCAACGTCCATCGTGGCTGCGTCGGCTGTACGCCAGGTGTGCAGATAGTTCTGAAACTGGCGCCCCATAGGAGTGACACTGCGCGCATCCGTCAACAGCCTGACCAGGGCATAGATCGCCACAGCAGCGTTGAAGGTCAGCAGGGTGTACATACGCGTTTCCTGCGCAAAGTAGATGTGAAAAGGCGACAACGCCAGGAACACGGCCGCCGTCAGGCCCACCGCCACCCCGGAGATGCGCTTGCCGATCAGGTGCATGATCGGGATGGTGGCGGCGCCAAAGAAAGCAGAAAAGAACCGGACGTCATAAGCTGCATCGCTGGTCAAGGCGATCCAGTAGTGAAGCAGGAAATAATAGAGCGGTGGGTGCTGGTCGATTCTGATGATCCATTGCAGCAGGTCGAGGGGACGATGGCTGGCCATCCACACACTGAACGTTTCATCCAGCCACATGCCTTTTGCGCCGAGGAGCAGCACGCGTAACGCCCCACCGATCAGGGTGATGAGGATGACAAATCCAGGCGCCCACTCCTCAAAATCGATTTCTTCGTTCATGGCTTCTTCTCAGCGTCCACAAGGGCGCCTGCCCCCGTCACCAACTCTGCTTTGGCGGCAAGGAACGCCTTCACTGGCGCCGGGTTCATGCCGCCGAAAATACTGGGAAAATACTGGGGGCAGAATCTGGCGTCCTCGTCACTCGTCAACGTTCAGGCGCCAGGCGTGCGACCATGACGAGGACACATGCCGCCTGACTTTACCCTGCGGCGCCCAGGTCGCTGGCGCGACGAATCGCGGCGGCGCCGTAGCGGTGGCGCAACTCACGAACCGCAGTGTAGAGTCGCTCGGCGCGCTCGTCCGGCGCCTCCCATAAGCCGAGCTGACGCGCCTCGCTCAAGCCGTGCACGCCGACGCCGATCAGCCGCACGGCCTGCCCTTGCCAGGTGCGCGTCAACAGGGCGTGGGCAGCGGCGTAAAGCTGCGCGGCGTCGTCGCTCGGCTGCGGCAATGTCACCTGGCGCGTCAGCGTGGTGAAGTCAGCCCAGCGAATTTTGAGCTTGACGGTGGCAGCCAACAAGTGCTGACGCTGCAAGCCACTCGCCACCTCCGCCGCCTGCGCTTGCAGCGTCGCACGCAGCAGGGCAGCGTCAGTCACATCACGGACGAAGGTCGTTTCCTGGCTGATCGACTTGCGTGCATGTTCCGTGACGGTGGGGCGGTCGTCCACTCCGCGTGCGTGGCGCGCCATCTCCTGGCCGGACTTGCCAAAGCGCCGCACCAGGTCGCGCTCCGGCCAGCGGGCAATGTCGCCGATGGTGTGAATGCCGAGGGCGTGCAGCCGCGCTGCGGTCTTGGGGCCGACGCCCCACAGCGCATCGACAGGCAACGGCGCCAGAAAATCCGCTTCGGCGCCCGGCGGCACGACTTGCAGCGCGCAGGGCGGCGCATCCCCACGCGCCGCCGCCTTCCCTACATTGTTGGCAATCTTGGCAACGAGCTTGTTCGTGGCGACGCCGAGTGAAGCGGGCAGCCCCAGCTCCCGGCGGATCGCCTGCTGAAGCTCGACGGCCAACGCTGGCGCCGTCTCCGGGCGCCCGGTCACGTCGAGAAAGGCCTCGTCGATGGAAATCTGCTCCACCAGTTGCGTGAACCGGTGCAGGATCGCCATCACCTGCCGCGAGAGCGCCGCGTACTCACGATGGTGCGCCGGCACGATGAGCAGCGCCGGGCAC
>Ga0272446_1006429_pt1 | contig 12252 bp, 10 predicted proteins | sample YNPCB0061_FD_194587 | JGI IMG/M metagenome (GOLD analysis project Ga0272446, IMG submission 194587) | Hot spring microbial mat communities from Yellowstone National Park, WY, United States - YNP-CB-006-1 | ecosystem: Environmental > Aquatic > Thermal springs > Hot (42-90C) > Sediment | place... | reverse complement strand
AGGCTCAGGGCTACTGAAAGCCCCTGACTTCAGTCAGGGGAAGTTTACACCGTCCCTAGTAGGCCTCGATCGCCATCTAGGCAGACCATTTGTCCCACAGGGAGTGCCATGTTACAGCCCCCATGCCCAAAGGGTAAATCGCTGACAATGGGAATACCTAAATCCTGCAATCGATCGAGGAACATTTCTGCTAGGGTCAGGGATGGTAAATCGGTCTCGGTTTCACTAAAACGCCCCAAAGCTATACCTTTGATATGCCATAACTGTCCGCTACAGCGCCACTGGGTCAATAGTCGATCGAGGCGATAGGGCACTTCATAAATATCTTCTAGGGCTAAAATTGCGCCTTCTAGGTTGGGCAAACAGGGCGTACCCATGAGACTGGTGGCAACGGTGAGGTTACCCGCCCATAGCCTGCCCTGCACCTGTCCCCCGCCCCAACCCCGTCCCTGTAATTGCCATTTGTAGTGGGGATTTTCCAATAAGTTAAAGAGATGCTCGATCGAGGCTAAGGGTTCATCCGCCAAGGTGGTAAGCACGGGGGCGTGCAAGGTAATGATGTGCTGGGCGTGGGACACCGCCCACAACAGCGCCGTAATATCCGAAAAACCAATTAACCATTTGGCGCTTTGTTCCCAAGGGAAAAATTGGTCTCCTAGGGTTTCTAATAACCGCATGGCTCCATAACCGCCCCTAGCGCACACGATCGCTTTGGTATCTGGGTCTGTCCATGCTTTCTGCCACTGATGACAACGGTGGGAGTCTGTGCCCGCCAGATAGCCCCAACTGGCATCTATATCTGTAGGAATATCTAGTTCATAGCCACCCCTGCGCCAGATGTCCAAACCTTGATGAAATTTTTGCCAATCCCTAATGGGACCGCTGGGAGCCACGATCGAGAGCCTATCGCCCTGTTGCAGGGGGGGTGGCTGGCGCATAAATCTATTCCCTGCGTCCCAAGGGCGTGGGAAAATCCCTACCCGTAATTGCCGATACCGCGTCCAGGGCGGCGCGATAGCCAGCCATAATGTCCCGCTCCTCTCCCCCCAGATAGAGTCTGCCATAACTGCCCACCGCCTGCACTTCGAGGATATTGATACTGGCGGCTTTTTCGGCTTCGTTAGCGGCAAGGGCGGCATAGGCGGCAGGTTCCACCTCAAGGATATACAGGGTCTGCCCCGCCAATAACATTTGTCCCCTGCGGAAACGGTTAATCAGTTGGGTTTGGTGCGGGTCGATATTGCGAATAATTTGACTGGATAGGACTTTGGGCTTGAGTCGATCGTGCTCATGCACATTGAGAAATTTGAGAATTGCCCGTCCCGCCTCCTGCACTTCCCCTTGGCTACTGGCATGAATTTCCAACAGACCATAGAGCCGCTCCACCACCTGCACCCCCGGGCGTACCCGCGTAGATTTCAGGGCCACATCCGTAATCCGATTGATCTCAATACCGGGGGAAATTTCAATCCATAGGGAGGTGTCCCCTGGCAGTGGTAAAAAACCCTGCGCCAAAGTGCCCATGTAGGCGGCGTGTTGTTTTTGGAGACTGTCCAAATAGACAAAACTGCGTAGATTGATCAAAAAGGTAAACAAATTAGGTGGATAGATTTACCTTGGCGTACCAATAGGCTAAAAAATTTTACCATCAAAGCTGATCCAGACAGGAGCGCATGGGTGGGGTAGTTTACAGGTGCAATTCGCCAGAGAAAATCGCTTAGCCTCAGTAAAATATCATCTATAGTGCTGGGTAATTTTTAGCTCGCGGGGGTGTGGGGGTGGATAAGCCCCGCACCGTACTGGTAAAGTCGGTGTCGGGATACAGCCACCCCCACGGGGTAGAATAGGACTGGCTGTAAAAAACGGCGTTGCCGGAATCTGGTATGACTACGCGGTGGGGCAGACCGTGTCTGCTCGCAGAGGGTTCTTGCAATGGCTCCCCGATGAAGCGAGAAGCCCGCCCTCTATGCGTCAGCATGAGGGTCGGGAGTATGTCACTAAAATAGCTAACAAATCACAGGCAAGCCCTATGACTATCTGTAAAAATGCGATCGAGGAATTGGTAATTTTAGAAACCGAGTCGCAAATTCGCCGTTTGAACCCCGAAATCAGCGCCAAAATTGACCCTAGCGATGTGATCGCCTATGCCCTAAACCGCTTGCCCCCCATGTATGCCACCAGTCAAAGGGGGTGGACAGAACTGCGGGAACGGGCCAAAACCACTTTGGCTGGTCAAATCCAAAAAGCCGTCCGCCATGCCCTTGTCAATACCCAAAAAGACCCCCTGCGCCAAGCTGACCCCATACCCGAACAGGAGTTAGCCACCCAAGCTCGATCGTTATTGCGCATCCAAAAAATCCTCTGTCGGGACAACTTATCTTGGAAAGATGTACCAGACCTAGTCAGAGCCGCCCTCAACGATCGGCAATTCTATCGCTCCCTGCGCCAACTGGGAGATAGCTACCTTAGTATCGATCAGCGCAATGCCTTTACGGTGAAGTCCTATCTCAAACGCCGTTCTGCCAAAAGTGGTGTCCCAGAGGGCGAAAAAATGGTCAAGGATTTCCAATCCTATATGTCTGGGGCAACCTATACCTATGCCAATGTGTTGGAAAATGTGGTGACCACCCTAGCGGAACACAATATGCAGAGGCTACCCGAAGATATGAGACAACAAATCAAAATAGAAGATGTGGTTGCCTATACCCTAAATCGCCTGCCCCCCATGTATGCCACCAGTGGTAGAGGGGTACAACAACTCCGCCAGCGGGTCAAGTCGGAAATGCTTAACGAAATTTTAGGAGTCCTCAAGCAGGGGTTTACTCGTATTCTCAATTCTCCTACTAGGACGCGTCTGCCCCTGCCTATGGAACGCTTTAATGCGGAACAGGAAGAGGCGCTGGAGCAATTAAAGAAAATTTTGGCGCGGGACGACCTCACATGGCGCAATCTACCTGATGCGATCGAGGAGGCGCTGAGTTTGCCTGCCCCCAGACCATAGTTGCCAACCCCAGCACAGGTATCTGTACCTACTACCTAATTACTACCTAGTAAAGCATATGGGCAGAGAGAGACTCGAACTCTCATGATGTCGCCATCGTCAGATTTTGAGTCTGATGCGTCTACCAATTTCGCCATCCGCCCATTTAGCGCATTTTGAATTATACCTTTAACCAACTATTTTGGACTAAATTGCGGAAAATTTTGGGGAGTTTGCGCTTTGGGGCAGACAATCCTCAAAACAAATCGGGGAAAGCAAGGCTCTCTCCCGATCGTTACAAATATAGGCAAATATAATAGGGGAATGCTAATACCAGTATGTAAGAAAGGAATTAGTAGGCTAATCCCATGCTACGGGTGGTTTCAGCGCCAAGGTAAACACGGATGCTGAGAAAATCGGTGGGGCAAGCAGTTTCGCAACGCTTACAACCAATGCAATCTTCTGTACGGGGGGAAGATGCAATCTGCCCCGCTTTACACCCATCCCAAGGCACCATCTCCAGCACATCACAGGGGCAAGCCCGCACGCACTGGGTGCAACCAATACAGGTATCGTAGATTTTTACCATGTGAGACATATGACAATACTCGCTTGGAGTTCAATAATTATCGAAATCAGTCTATCTCAGGCGATCATCTCCCTTGCCCTTGCACTACATAACTTAAAGGATTGTTACAAATCTCTATAATCATGGGGCAAAAAATGGCGTAGTTGGCTACAGATTGTCCCGATCGGGTTAGAATTTTTTAATAATTTATTTTGTCTGCCGTTGTGGAGCGGGCTGATTAAAAATCAATTTTATTATTTACCGATAATTTGGGAGGAACCGTGAGTCAGGGTCTAGCTTTGTTATTGAAAGAGGGGACAAAAAAGTCCCATTCGGCGGCGGAAAATACTACCTTTATTAAATGTTTTCTCAAGGGGGTAGTGAATAAGAGCGCCTACAGGCAGTTGGTGGCAAATTTCTACTTTGTCTATGGGGCATTGGAAGAGGCTTTGACCGAACATCGTCAACATCCTGTAGTCGGTAAACTTTACTTTCCGCAACTTTGGCGCAAGCACAGCCTCGAACAAGACCTGCATTATTACTTTGGCAGTGAGTGGCGCACACAGGTGAAACCTTCTCCCGCCTGTGAGCACTATGTAGCCCGCATTAGGGAATTATCTGCCAGTGCCCCTGAGTTGTTGGTGGCACACGCCTACACCCGTTACATGGGGGATTTATCGGGGGGGCAAATCCTGAAAAAAATTGCCAAGCAAGCCATGGGTTTAGGGGATGGTCAGGGCACAGCTTTTTATGAATTTGAGACCATTCGCAATCACGGCGCATTCAAGAAGGAATATCGCCAAGCTTTGGATACCCTGCCAGTGGATGCCAGCACTGCCCAGCAGATTGTGGATGAAGCCAATCACGCCTTTGCCATCAATATGGATATGTTTAAGGAATTGCAGGGGAACTGGTTGGTGGCGCTCCTGCGGCTCACTTGGAATGCCCTGGTCAGTAAACTGAAATCCCTTCTGCCCAAGTCTGCCAAAGCCAAATCGATCGAGCAGGTGGATAAAGTCACCGCCTAGCTGTGGACTGGGGGAAATTCTGTGCTACCGTAAGGCGGGAAATTAGAGCATAACCGCAGGGTATGGATGGATTGATCTTTTTGGGTGGTGCGGGCGCTATTGTGGCGCTGGCATTGCTGGCTTTTGAGTGGCAATATCGCACTCGCTGGGGCAATGTCATGGAACTGGACTGGGGCTTATGCCAATTTGAGGTCTATGAACCCAGTCATTATCAATTACAGGTGGAATTCACCGCCCAAAATCAAACCTCCCACAATGAAGTATTTTTATTGGAAGTGCGTCCCCATATCACTTTGCTATCGCGGGGCAGTTTGGATGGCATCAAAACCAAAACCCTAGTGGTGGCGAAACATCCCGACAGCCCCAGTCGCCAGGATGGTTATTGGGAAAGTTATATTGTCAAACCACAAAAGTCCACCCAGCTAGAGGTGGCGATCGATATTAGGGGCGAGCAGTTAACGGAACTACAATCCCTGTGGTTGCGGGTGGAATATGTGATTTATGGCAGGGCGGGACGAGAGGTAAAAAATCGCCACTGTATTATTCCCCTGTATTTCCCTGACCCCAACCCGTCCGAGCCTTGGCGACCCTCTGCTAGGGCTGATGTTTTGCCTATTCGCACCCATTTGTTATCCACCAGTGATACCCCGATCGAGGTATTAAAGCGCTATGTGGTGGGTTTTGCCCAACCGGGGGACATTGTAACTATTGCCGAGAGTCCTATTGCCATCATGCAGGGACGGTTTATTCACCCTACGGATGTGCGCCCCTCTTGGTTAGCCAAACGCCTGTGCTACTACTTCTATTCCACTTCCAGTCTTTCTACCGCCTGTGGTATGCAAACCCTATTACAAGAATCGGGGGCATGGCGGGTAGTGATAGCCATGCTGATTGGGGGATTGGCTAAGGTAATCGGTAAACGGGGGGTATTTTATCAATTGGCGGGGGAACAGGCGCGCCTAATCGATGATGTGACGGGCACTTTGCCCCCCTATGACCAATTTATTGTGTTGGGTCCTAGTCAGCCCCAAGCCGTGGTGGAATTGATTAAACGGGAAACGGGACTGGAGGCGGCGATCGTGGATGTGAATGATCTCAAACAAGTCAAAGTTTTAGCCCATACCAGCGGTGTATCAGCAGATTTATTGAATGATGCCCTAGTACATAATCCTGCGGGCAATGCAGCAGAACAGACCCCGATCGTGCTGATTCGCCCCCATGACGCTCCCGAACATAGGAACACTCCACAGGAATAGATATACTCACATAATAGACAGGCAGATTGAGTCCCTCTCGATCGCTGACCCTCACCCCCAGTCCCTCTCCCAAAGGGGGAGGCGAGCCGAAACCTATCTCAACCAAGTAGGCGACTGCTATAACTCACCAGAAAGTTCCCTGCTCTTAATTTGCGGATGGAAAATGATACTATCTTGGTGAGGATAACCCCATTTTGGCATATGCTAAAGTAGGCCTATCTAGCCCTGACAGGCTAAAAATTTTAATGCTATTTTAAGATAAAGCCAACTACAGTCTATGCTCAAAGCAATTTTCGGTGACCCTAACCAACGCAAATTAAATAAGTTTCGCCCCGATGTGGCACTAATCAACTCCTTAGAGCCTGATCTGGAAAAACTCACCGATGCCGAATTGCGCGCTAAAACTGCTGAATTTCGCCAAAGATTACAAAAAGGCGAGACCCTCGATGACCTGCTGTGCGAAGCCTTTGCCGTAGTGCGGGAAACTTCTAAGCGGGTCTTGGGACTGAGACACTACGATGTGCAGTTGTTGGGCGGCATGGTACTGCACGAAGGGGGCATTGCCGAAATGAAAACAGGGGAAGGGAAAACTCTGGTCGCCAGCCTACCCAGCTATCTAAACGGTCTCACGGGCAAGGGTGTCCATGTAGTAACCGTGAATGACTATTTGGCACGGCGGGACGCGGAATGGATGGGACAAATTCATCGCTTTTTGGGCTTGTCCGTCGGCTTGATCCAAAACAGCATGGACTCGATCGAGCGGCGGAAAAACTACGCCTGCGACATCACCTATGCCACCAACAGCGAACTGGGATTTGATTATCTCAGGGACAACATGGCTACCGATCTGGCGGAAGTGGTACAGAGACCCTTTAACTATTGCATCATTGATGAAGTGGACTCGGTGTTGATTGATGAAGCCCGCACTCCTCTGATTATTTCAGGGCAGGTGGAACGCCCCAACGAGAAGTATCAGCGGGCAACCGAGGTGGCTAATTTCCTGCAAAAAGAAGTGCACTATGAAGTGGATGAGAAACAAAAAAATGTCATTCTCACGGATGAAGGTTTTGAAGCCGCCGAGAACTTTTTGGGTGTAAAAGACCTGTTTGACCAGCAAAATCCCTGGGCGCACTTTGTTTTCAATGCCCTCAAAGCCAAAGAACTCTTCATCAAAGATGTGAATTACATTGTGGAAAATGATGAAGTAGTGATTGTGGATGAATTTACAGGGCGGGCAATGCCGGGGCGGAGATGGAGTGATGGTCTGCATCAGGCGATCGAGGCCAAGGAAGGCACAGAGATTCAACCAGAAACCCAAACCTTGGCGACTATTACTTATCAAAACTTGTTCTTGATTTATCCCAAACTGGCGGGCATGACGGGAACTGCTAAAACGGAAGAGGCGGAATTTAGCAAAATCTACAATTTAGAAGTGACTACGATTCCCACCAATCGTCCCAGCGGGCGCAGAGATTTACCCGATGAAGTGTACAAAACTGAAATAGGCAAATGGCGGGCGGTAGCCAGGGAATGTGCCGAAATCCACGCCAAAGGCAGACCTATATTGGTGGGCACCACCAGCGTTGATAAATCCGAATATCTCTCCCAATTGCTCACGGAAATGGGCGTTCCCCACAATCTGTTGAATGCCAAACCCGAAAATGTGGAGCGGGAAGCGGAAATAGTGGCGCAGGCGGGGCGCAAAGGGGCGGTGACCATCGCTACCAATATGGCAGGACGGGGTACAGATATTATTCTGGGCGGGAATGCCGACTACATGGCGCGGCTGAAATTGCGGGAAAGTTTTTTGCCAGCGATCGTGGCTCCCGAAGATAGGCAGTTTATGGTTCAGCCCTTATTTTCCCAGCGTGCGCCCAAGGGGCAGGGCTTTGCCATTCCGCCAAAAACCAAAACATGGAAGGTGGCATCCAGCCTGTTTCCCTGTGAACTGTCCCCAGATGCCCAGCGCCTGTTGAAAGAGGCAGTGGATTTTGCTGTGGCGGAATTGGGAGCCCAAAGTAAGAGTGAATTGGAGGCAGAAGATATGGTGGCGACCGCCTCAGAAAAAGCGCCCACCGATGATCCAGTGATTCAGAGATTGCGGGAAGCATTCAATGGGATTAAAAAAGAATACGAACGCTACACGGATGGGGAACACGAAGAAGTGGTGCGGTTGGGCGGACTCCATGTCATTGGCACAGAACGCCACGAATCCCGACGCATTGATAATCAATTGCGGGGGCGGTGTGGCAGACAGGGCGACCCCGGTTCCACTAAGTTCTTTTTGAGTTTAGAAGATAATTTGATGCGTATTTTCGGCGGCGATCGGGTGTCTGCTTTGATGAGTATGTTTCGGGTGGATGAAGATACGCCCATCAGTTCGGGATTACTCACGGGCAGTCTGGAAAATGCTCAGCGCAAGGTGGAAACCTACTACTACGACATCCGCAAACAGGTATTTGAATATGATGAAGTGATGAATAATCAACGGCGGGCAATCTATGCGGAACGCAGGCGGGTACTGGAGGGACAAAACCTGCGCGACCGCGTGTTGGAATACGCCGAGATGACCATGGATGACATTGTCTATGCCTATGTGAACCCTGATTTACCCCCTGAAGAATGGGATTTGACCAGTCTGGTGAACAAGGTGAAGGAATTTGTGAAACTTCTCAAGGATTTACAGCCTGAACATCTGGATGATATGACCATGTCAGAAATTCAAGCCTATCTCAAGGAAGAGGTGCGCCGCGCCTACGACTTCAAGGAAGCCCAGATTGAAGCTTTGCAACCTGGATTGATGCGGCAGGCGGAACGGTTCTTCATCTTGCAACAGATTGATACCCTGTGGCGGGAACATTTACAAGCGATGGAAAGTTTACGGGAATCGGTAGGTTTACGGGGGTATGGGCAAAAAGACCCCCTGATTGAGTACAAGAGTGAAGGTTACGATATGTTCTTTGGCATGCTCACGGACATTCGCCGCAATGTGGTCTATGCCCTATTTGAGTTCAATCCCCAAGTCCAACCAGCCCCTACCCAAGTGACCGCCGAATTTGTCTAGGACTGGTGCAGTCCCCCAGACAAAACCTTGGCAAACACGATAATTTCAGGCTTGGCAAAACCATCCCCCAGAGCTAGATTATGTCTGTTTTCGCTCTTCCCCTTTGAGGTGGCAATGTATGGGTGGCAAAAGTTGGGGACTGTGGTTATCCATCGGTCTGGTACTGGCAGATACAGCCTGGGCAAGCCGTTTACAAAAATTTATCTACGACCCGCCCCAAAATCGGGTGCAATTTTCCTTGACCGCTGATGTAGAACCTAAAGGCACGGTAATTTTCAATCCCCTGCGCATTGTCATTGATCTGCCCAATGTGGACTATCGGGGCGGCACGATCAAACGCCAAGTGGGTAAATCGATCGAGTCCATTCGCATTGGCAAAAGTGATGCTACCACTACCCGTTTAGTATTAGAATTTGCGCCCTCGGTGCAGTTTGATCCCAGCAGTGTGCGGCTGACCACCGACAATCAAGGCAATTGGTTTTTGGATTTACCACCCCAAGTGGCAGGGGACAGGGGGTATGGGGGTTGGATACAGCCAGTGACGGGGCAAATGACGGATGGGTTTGGCTATCGGGTGCATCCCCTCTATGGCGATCGACGCTTGCATCGGGGCATTGACATTTCTGCACCTGTGGGTACACCGATTTGGGCGGTGGCTGATGGCACGGTGATCACCGCTGAATGGGATAACAGCTATGGCAATTTCGTGGAAATCCGCCATGGGGACGGCACGGTTACCCTCTATGCCCATGCCGACAAACTATTTGTGGCTAAAGGACAACAGGTGAAACAAGGAGAAGCGATCGCCGCCGTGGGCAGTACGGGCAGAAGTTCGGGTCCCCACCTGCATTTTGAAGTGCTCCCCGATGGTAAAATTCCCGTCGATCCCATGGCTTACCTGACAGGAGGCGGTTCTCCTAGACTTGTACTAAATTTGGACTAATTCCTTTAGTTCACGAAAATACCACACTGACCTTATCCAAAAATTCCACCACCCCCGCCAGACTGCCTGCATAGGTGATAGTGGGCTGTTCTGTATCGGGCAGATTGACTAGGTATTGCTTAAAGGGCAGAAGGATAGAGTAGGGGGTGCGTTGACGGGTCTGGGCGCTGATGGACACATCCTGCCCAGTTATTTGGTTAGCAGATTGCAGGGTAAGGGTTTCTTGGACTATGGTATCTAGGGTCTGCACTGTGGGATAACCATTGTATATTTCAGCACAACTGGTATTGATCCCTGCACTAATCCCCAAGGAAAGGGGCAGTTGAAATTGCTGATTTAATTCTTCACTGAGTAGGTGTACCTGTTTAATAATCGTAAACACGGGCAGAATTTCGTCGATCGCCACCTGCAGGAGGTCTGGGGGAATCTGATGTATTTTGATGGCAACAATAGCACCCCCAATAACTTGATCCACCTGACTACCGCCACTATTGATAGCATCGATCGAGCGGGAAAACCATTGATACACTATTTCAGCCTGTACCCGTTCGGATATTTGTTGCGCCAATTTAGGGTAAGCGGGCATCTGCACCACCAAAGTAGATATGAGCTGGGGGATAGGCGTTAGTTCCTGATGTTCTTCAGCAGGTTCCATAGGTGGAAACACAAATTCTAGAGTGGTTTCGCCGATATTGATAATGTCCCCGTGATTTAACAGGGTGGGTAACTGGATGCGTTTACCATTGACATAGGTACCATTGCGACTGCCTTGATCAAATAAATAGTACCTGTCCATCCCCAGCAAGCGTATTAAACCATGATGTCTAGAAGCGCAATGATCAAATATGGGAATAGCATTATCCCTGCCCCTGCCCATTTGCCACAAGTGTCCCTCTGCCAATGACAAGCGGCTACTGCCACGAGGGGTCTGCATGAGTAGTTGGGGAAAGGAGCGCATGGAGATTAGGGGATTGCCCAGATCAGTTAAGTTACTTATATGAATAGTTTAAGCCATGTTTGCCCTAGTTTAAGTTGCCTTACCTAATTGGGCAAAACAGCTAAACTACTGGCATAAAATAAAAAATCTACCAAAATCGTACCCAGTAACGCTCCTGATAGTACCCAATTTGCCACCTTAAACTGCATTATATGTACGGCACTGAGAATTAGTAAAACTAATGTGAGCATCCCCCCTGTAGCAATGCCCCAAGGGGTATGAATCTGGTCTATGGCATTCTCTAATAGTAAATTTACTCGATCGATGGTTACATGAGGTTGCATGATGTCCGTCCATGTTTCCATGAGCCGATTGAGATAAAAGTAGGCATCCGTCACGATCGTACCCGTGAGAGAACCCAAATAAAAGTGAGCGCCCACACGATAATTATCTTGGGACAAAGCCCAAAATGCCCAAGGTAGCGCCATACCCTCTATGGGGATATGCCAGATGGGTTCGCTCCTCAGCCAGCCCCAATAGACCGCCCCGCATAGCCAACACAGACTGAATCCCCACCACAGACTGCCCCACCACCTGTGGGAATGGGAGTTGCGCCAAATACGACTTAGCCCCAGCCATCCCACAGTCATAATCAAAGCTAGACTGGGACACGATCGGACTAGGGGCGCTTCCACAAAGACGGGCACAGACACTAAAAAAATTGCCCAACCCAGTCCCTGCCAACAGGATGCTCGATCGATCCGCCTTTCGGGTAAACCACCAGTAGATGCAACAGAAAATAATGTAATCAAAATTTATTAAAAGTTACAGAATTTATTATTGCTCCATCTTAACTTAATTTTGCGGTTAATGATCCAGCCACAGAGGTACGGGGTGCTTCCAGTCTGTTCCTACCTTGAGAAGGGAGTATGTCAACGCCAGTGCCTACCAATCTCCATCACCAGACTGAATTTAGACCAGCACTGATACAGCTTATTCCTAAATCACGGATTAGAACCTCATCCTTAAATTTTTTCTTGGGAAGATTAGTGAAAATTAACTACTTGGCTAATGATCATACGACTCATCAATAGTTCGTACTAAGTTTTCGGGGAAACGGCTGTATTTACAATTAGAGTTTAAGCGTCGCTGTTCCATTATCCATGCCAGCTATGATTTCCTGCCAGAGACTCTTGTGTCTTGATGTGTGAAGTTTCATATCAACTTTCAACATTTCTGTCATCGAGCAACTTGCGTGGCGGCGGTTCACCAGTATTAGCTGAGCTTATAGTAGTCTTATTTTTAAGGACAGGCTTAGGAATGTTACCTTGCATACATCTCACTATTCAGGTGAATTAGATATTGTACCCAGAGCACATCAATATATAAAGCAAAACAAGTAAATATCTAGAAAGTTTCTTAAAAAAATGTAAAGTAACCATGCTAAATTGGGATCATCTGTATAGTATATAGTTA
>Ga0272446_1006428_pt1 | contig 12253 bp, 9 predicted proteins | sample YNPCB0061_FD_194587 | JGI IMG/M metagenome (GOLD analysis project Ga0272446, IMG submission 194587) | Hot spring microbial mat communities from Yellowstone National Park, WY, United States - YNP-CB-006-1 | ecosystem: Environmental > Aquatic > Thermal springs > Hot (42-90C) > Sediment | place... | reverse complement strand
TAAGTCGCTGTGATAGAGCAACACGGCCGCGCCCAGCCCCAGCGGGCCGCACAACGCCAGCGTCAGCCCGACCAGTCGCCCGGTCTGCTCGGCCAAGCGGACTATCCGCGGCCAATCGTAAGGGAGGGTCCACGCCGCCCCCTCGCGGCCAAGCTCGACCCCGAGGGCCAAAAGCGGCAACCCCGCGCCGACGAACCCTCCCGCAGTCGCCAGCGTGACCCGCAGATAGCGTGGTCGGCAGCAGCCAGCGCAGCGAGTGGGCCAGAGCGTGTTCACGGGAAGCGGTCGGGGATGGGAGAGGCGATGCCGGCATCGGGTTGTTGATTGGGGTCAACCAGCGCTTGGCCGAACCAGTCTTCTTCCTCGACCACCAGCGGCGCGAACGCGCGTGCTTGTTGCGCGGTCAGTTCGATGGAGACGGGGTGCCCAAACCACGCGGTCTGCCGGGTGTTCTTGCCCTCGGGCCAGTGCAGTTGCACGGAGACGTTCAGGTCCAAGATGGCCCGTCCACACTCGGGGCAGCGTTGCAGTTCGGGCTTGCCGATCTCGCCGGGCGGGGCATCGGTCAACACCGCCGCGAGGGCCACGGGGTCGTTGGCCTGGGCCGCGGCGGTGGCGGCTAGCACGCCGCCCAACTCGATCTCGCGGAGCTTGGCCCGACGCATGAAGGTGTCGCAGTCCTCGCAAAAGTAGGTGTCACGCAGGAAAAAATTGGTCCATGAGACGGCCACCAACACCGACACCACCAACCATATCCCCGCCAACACCAGGCTCCAGACTCGCAGTCGGTCGTTCTCTAGGTTCAACTGGTTGACCACCAAGGGGCGGCCCAACCAGTCGAACAGCAGCCAGCCTGCCGCGATACTCAACAACAGCATTAACGAGGCAGCGCCCCCGGCGGCCCACAGGTTGCGATTGCGCGTCCGCTGGGATAGGCGGTTGACCAGTGAGCCGGCGACCGCGCCGAATAACCCCGGCGGGCTGACCAGCACCAGCAGAATCATCGGCCAACCCAACAGCGACAGCAAACACCCGCCAACGACACCGAGCAGTTGGAGTGTGAAGTTGAGCAGGATCAGCATCAGAAGCAGGGCAGCCGTGCTGAAGACGACGATGATGGTCAGTATCACTGCCCCACTAACCACGCCCAGGCCGAGTTGGGCGGTGGTATCGGGGGCCATCTGCCCGCTGGGCGAGTAAGCGCGTGGCACCTCGACCAGCGCTCGCTTGAGTTGCTCCAGCGCTTGCTCCACAGCCAACTCGTGGGGCAACTCCGACATTAGCTTGGCGTCCAGGTCTAGCCCCTGAGCCTGGGCGTAGGCATAGCCCGGCGAGAGGGGGGGCGTCGATGCGGACGCCCGTTGCGCCGGGTCGGGCACATCGGCTGGGTCGGGCACATCGGCCGGGTCGGGCACATCGGCTGGGTCGGGCACATCGGCTGGGTCGGGCACATCGGCCGGGTCGGGCACATCGGCCGGGTCGAGCGTGAATGGGTTGTGGCATTCGGTGCAGCGGTAGAGTTGGCCTGCCCGCGGGTGCGGGATGTGCTGGATCGCCTGGCAGATTGGGCAAGCAAACGCAGACACCACTAGACCATCCCCCACCAACGCCGCAAGCCCCACTCGGTACCGATCAGGGCAACGAAGCAGATCAACAGCAACGGCAGAAACGGCGAGAGCGTGGTACGCCGCCAGTCTGGGTAGTATTGCGGGCGGAACTTGTTGGCCAGTTGCGTGTTGGCCTCCAGCTTGGCCAGGAACTCGGGCAGATCCTGCGCCAGCAGGGCTTTGCCACCCGTGCGAGCGGCGAGTTGGGCCAGGAACTCCGGGTTGGCGGCCTGGCGCAGCAGTTCGGCCTCGTCCTCGTAGACCATGAAGCGGGCCGAGGCCGTCGCGTCGATGGTTGAACCGTCGGTGTCTTTACCCGTCCCGCGCACCTCGACACGGTATTCGCCCGCTAGGTCGGTCTTGAGGAATCGGCCAACGAACCGCTCGCGGTCGCGGGCCACCTCGACGGTGGACTGGTTGCCTTGCGGGTCGGTCACCACCAAGCTGAAGCGGGCATCGAGGATGGGCAGGCCGGTCTTACCCTTCATGCCCACCTCGAAGGTTTGCCTGGCCCCGGCGTTGAGGCGGCGAATCTCGGGCTTGACGTAGACGTTGCCCTCGGTCTGCTCCTGCCGGGCCAGCCAGAGTACCACGTTGCGCCAGAAGCGGGCGTGCAGCTTGGCCCCCTCGCCGGACTTTAGCTCGTAGCCCAGCCAGTTGTAGGTGCTGTCGGCGGCGAAGGCCAACACCCGCCCCGCGCCGACTTCGTGGCCAACCAGAATCGGCATCCCCTCGTCGCGCACCCGTGCCCCATCCCGCACCGCCAGGACGGTCGCGCCGGGCTTGACCCGGCCCAGTTGGTTCATGCCGTTGAGCAACGTCTTGGGACGCCCCGGCTCGATGCGGTTGAGCTTGGCCCAGAGCGCTTCGCTCTCCTTGGGGTTAGGGTCCAGCCGCATGATGAAATGATCCAGCCCGGCCTTGGTCGGCATCATGGCGATAGGCTCGTCGATTTGCTGGCGGACCAACTCGACGGGCAGTAGCCCGGCGATGGGCGTGCCGGCCCAGTCGCCCGAGTCGGGCACGTCGGGACTGCCGCCGAAGCTATCCACGCCCCCCATCATCATCAACCCCACGCCCTTGGACTTGACCAACTCGCTGATTTTCTGCTGCACGCTCGGTGCCCCGGCCTCTAGCCGCCGGGCTGAGACATCGCCCAGGATAATCACATCGTAGAACTGCTTGTCCAAGCCGTAGCGGTCGGAGACGCCCGGCGGCGCTTCGTCGGTCTGAACGATCGCCTCGTACAGGCGGATACGCGGTTCGCCGGCCAACGCCTGTCGCAGATATTTTAATTCTAGCCGCAGCCGATCTACCACCAACACGCTCAAGCCTTCTTTGGTGACGGTGATGTAGCTGCTGATCTGGTTGTTGCTCTTGGTCGTCTCGCCCAGCTTGGGATCGACCTTGAGCGTGACGCGGATTTCGCCGGGCGTGGGCGGGGCGTCGGCCGTGATCTGCACGTCGTTGCCGCTGGATTTAGGCAGGGTGATCGCCTGAACGGCTACCTCTTTGTCGTCGAAGAACAGCCGTAGCGGCACGTCCCGGCTGTTCTCGAACCCTTGCGCATCAATCGTAGCCCGGACGGTGATTTTGCCCTTGATCGGCACGGTGGTCGGTTCGGGGTTGATCGAGGTCAAGGCGATGTCACGCATTGATGCGCCGGTGGTGGTTTGGCCAAAGACGAAGGTATGGATTGGGGCGAGGCCACGCCAAGCCGAGGCTTTCTCCAGGGGCGGTTCACGGCCGTTGTCGGCCCCATCGCTCAACACGATCAATCCGCGCACCGCCTGCTCGGCTTTGTGCCGGTCGTACAGCACGCTGAGCATCTTGGCAAAGTCGGTCCGCTTGCCCTGCGCTTTGCCCGCCGGGTCGTAATCGGCCACGCCCTCCGAGAAGCGGTACAGCAGCACGGTGACGTTCTGCTCGGCCTTCAGCCGCTCCAAAGCCGGCTCGGCCCGCTGGAGCGTGCGTTGCAACACCTCCCAGCGGCTGCGGCTGCCGGCTTCGTCTTCGATATTCATGCTTTCCGAATCGTCGCAGGCGATCAGCAACACCGATGGGACCTTCTCCTCGATGCTAACGGCGACGCTGGGCCGCAGGATGGCCAGGAATGCCACCAAGAGAGCCGCCAACCGCAACCCCAGGACGATCAGCAGGCGGCGGCGGGCTACGCCGGTGCCGATGTAGGTCCAGACGGTCAGGGCCACGATCAGAGCCGCTGTCAACGCGAAAGTCGGCAACCCCCAGATCGAGTGGTTGAACGGCCAGGCCGGGTCTACGACCAATTGATAGCTTCGTTCGACAGACATGAACTCGGTTTCATCCTGTGTTGCAACAGCGGGAGCGTTTCCAGCAGCGTGCGGCTTTCTTCGACTGTAGCGGGCTTGGCCAGCAATTGCCAGAGCAGATTGCCCCCGAGGGCTAGATCCACAATTGCAGCAGATGCTCCAGCGTGGCGATCCAGCCGGCAAGCGGCTCAGGCGCTTCCAGGGCACTGGCCGAATGCGTGCCCACGCCCACCAGCGGGGCTGGACCGTCCACTTGCAGCCGGGTAACCAGGGTATCCTCCGGCTCGGGGCGGACCTGGTCGTTGGCGGCCACATACAGCAACTGGCACGAACTGCGCCGCGTCTGGGCCGCGCACAACCCGGTCAGGGCCGCCAAGTTGGCCTGGTGCAAAACCACCGTGCCGTTGGTCAATTGCTCGCGCAGGATCATCTCCAGCAATTCGCGCTCGTGCGTCAGCGGCGAGGGGCTGGTGTCTTCCGCCTGCAATAGCACGATGTGGAACTTCAGGGCATCGGCACTGAGCCAGTCAATGAGCTTGTTAATCATCGTCACGATCAACGCCAGCACCAGCACGATCCGCTGCACGGGTAGCTCGCGGTCCTTGAAGCGAGCTTGCACGAGGCTGGGGTCGAGGGCGAAGACAAACGCCCGCCGCCGCCGCAGGAATTGGTTTTCGTCCCGCGAATAGTAGTATAGCTCGTCGCGCAGATACTTGACGGTGAAGAGGTCCACCGGCTCGTTCGGCTCCAGATACGCCAACTGCGAGTGCAACAGGCTCTCGGGGCTGCCGCGAGTCGAGATCGAGACAAACCCGCCGACGGGGTAGGTGTCTTCGTCCAAGACGCGCGTCGGCACTTCCTGCCGCCCCGAGAGCGGCTTGACCTTATACAACGGCAACGCCCGCTGGAACTGCTCGACCGTCTGCAAGACTTGCCGCAGAGCCACCCGCTGTCCTAGGTCGGCCAGGGCGGTGCCGTGTTCCAACTCGAAGAGGTCCACCGAACTGAGCAACTCAGCGGTCCGCCGGGTAGCAGTGATGAGCGATTGCAGCGTCTGTTGCAGCAGCGGCATTAGCCCTTCGGACTCCAGCGATTCCCAGCCGCGTTTCAACGTCTCCTCCGGCGGCGCTTCCAGCGCCGAGCGGATGACGCCGGGCGTGAGCATCACACCATCGTAGTTGGCGCGCTCGCGGAACTGGCTGACGATAAAGGTCAACCCGCGCGTCCGATCCCGCTCGGTCTTGTACCGCCGCACCGCCGTGGCAGCCCGCTCGAAGGTCGCGTCGGTGTAGAATCGCCCCAGAACGTAGTCTTCGTAAGCCCGCGTCAACCCCGCTGGCCAGTGTGTCAGGGTCGGGTGGTCGCGTTGGGCTGGGCCAATCGTCTCGCTGGCGAAGATCAATTGCCCCAGGTCGGCGACGAACCCGCTTGGGGGCAAGGCGTGCCCGGCGCTGGCAATATCCATCAGCCACCCCAGGGCGGGCTTGACGATGTCCTTGGTCACTGGGCCAATCCGCTGAAGCCACAGCCCTTGAAACAGGAACCGGCGTGCTTCGTCGGGGTCGAGCAATTCGATGGTCTGCATAATCCCCCTCGCCTACGCTCGTGCTGGGCGGGATCGGATCAGACCGGCACCGAGTCGGTCGCGTTGCCGGTCGGCACCGGGTCGGTCGCGTTAACTGTTGCCCAGCAAGCTGCTGACCGCCTGTTCGAGCTTGCTGCCGGTGACATCGCGGTAGCGGATCACGCCGGCTTGGTCGATGACGAAGATACTGGGGAAATACTCGATCTCCCAGGCCCGCACCAAGATGTTGCCCTCGTCGAAGATGTTGGGCCAGGGCAGCTTCTGCTTGCTGAGAAACTCCTGCAGATCAGCAAGGTCGTGGTCGGCGCTGACGCCGATGAAGGCAAACGGGCGATCGGCGAACTTGGCCACCAGTTCGCGTTCGTGCGGAATGAGCTTGCGGCATGGCCCGCACCAGGTCGCCCAGAAGTTGACCACGACCACCTTGCCGCGATAGTCCTGCAAGCGCACGAGCCGGCCTTGGGTGTCCTTGCCCTCCAGGGGCGGGGCGCTTTGGCCGGGCTGCAAGCCGGTTGGCGGTGGCATTTGCGTCAGGGCCACCAGCAGTGCCACGGTCAGCCCGACGATGAACAGTATTACCCATTTGGCTGGCATCTCACACCTCTGCTGCATTCGCTTGAGTCGAGTCGTCTGCATTCGCTTGAGTCGAGTCGTTTGCATTCGTTTGAGTCGAGTCGTCTGCGTCTTCTTGGACCGCAAACAGACTCAACTGGGATGATTGTAGCAAGCGAGCCAACCGCCGTTGCGGCGAGCTGAGGGCAAACTGGCCGAGTTCGTCCGCCCGCAGCCAGCGCCCCGCCGCGTAAGCGGTCCCCGCGACAAACTCGCCAGCCACCCAGTCGGCCCGCAGCACTTGCATAGTGATCGCGTGGCGGGTGACTTGGTGGCGAATCGTGGTCCACGGTTGGGCCGCCGCGATGCGTAGGCCGGTCATAGCCTCGACCAGACGCACCGCAGCGGCCTCGCTCGACTCGCCGGGTTGGATCGGGTCGTGCGGGAACTCCCATAGCTGCGCCCAGCGTTTGGCCGTGGGCGGGCGCTGAACGAGCAGGACGCGGTCTTGACGTTGCACCACCACGGCCACCTCAGAAACCGCCACCAGCGGCGGGGGGGGCGACCGATGCGGGATTTGGTCCTGTGCCCCGTGACGGTGGGCCAAGCAGTCGCGGGCCAGCGGGCATTGCTGGCACGCCGGCCGTTCGATCGTGCAGACCAACGACCCCAACTCCATCAACGCCTGGTTGAAATCGCCTACCCGCTTGGTCGGCAGCAGCGTTTCCGCCGCGTGCCAGAGCCGCCGCTGGACGGCGTTGGTGGCCGGGTCGCCGCGCTCGCCTAGCAGCCGCGTCAACACCCGGATCGTGTTGGCCTCGACGATGGGCAAGCGGCGGTCGAACGCTTGCGAGAGGACCGCGCCGAGGATGTAGCGGCCCACCCCCGGCAAGCGCCGCCACACGTCCGGGTCATCGGGCAGGGTGCCGGCGTGCTGGCGGTACAGTTGCACCGCGGCGGCGTGCAGGTGCCTGGCCCGGCGATAATACCCCAATCCCGCCCAGTGTCGCAAGACGGCGTCCAGGTCGGCCGTGGCGAGGTCGGCCAAGGTCGGGAAGGCCGCCATGAATCGCTCGAAGTACGGCTTGACCGTGGCCACTTGCGTCTGTTGCAGCATCACTTCACTGACCCAGATTCGGTACGGGTCGCGGTCCCGTCGCCAAGGTAAGTCGCGGCGGTGGGCATCGTACCAGCCGAGCAAGCGCCGACGAAGCCCGGCTAGTCGTCGGGGCGAGTCGAGGACGGTGTCAGCCACGCGGACGTTGCCGAATCTTGCGGAGGATCTCTTCGGCGGCGTTGGAAGTCGATTGCTTGTCCGCAGGCTTGGCTTTGTCCTTTTTCTCGCCACCGAGTAGGGGCGGAATCTCCATCACGGTAGTACCGCTGGGGATGTTGTCGGGCTTGCCGTCGCTGGGAGCGGGGGTTGGCCCTTCTTCATCGTCCATCAGCATCGCCAGGATGCGGGCCGAGTTGGTTTCGCTGTCCGACTCGACATCCAACGACACCGCCTCGTCGTCGGTGCTAACATCGCTAGCGTTGGTCTTGGTCGCGGTGCCGGCGGATGGCTCGCCCCGCGCGGGTTTGTCTGCGGCGGCTGCGGCGGCGGCTGGGGCGGTTTTCTGTGGGGCAGCCGCCGACTTGACCACCGTTCGCTCCACCTTCAGCGTGAACAACAACGGCCCCACCCGCAGCGAATCGCCGTCGTTGGCCTCGACTTCGTCGGTCACCCGCTCGTCATTCAGGTAGGTGCCGTTAGTCGAGCCGAAGTCTTTGACCCAGAGTTTGCCCCCTTTGACGATCAAGGCACAGTGCCGTTTGCTCACGGCGGGGCTGGACGGCCTGAGGTGACAACTTGCATCGCGTCCAATCAAGAATTGGGCAATCGGGATCGGGATTACCTTCCCCGCATGAACGCCCTCTCCGACAACCAGACTTACTTTCATAACGACCTCGTTCAGTGGTTCGTGGTCAGCCGTACCGCTTGCCAGACTCAGACGGAGTCGGTCACGTTGCACACCGCGACCGACGAGGTAGCCAAGGGCCAGTGACAGGGACTATGGACGTCTGGGTGAACCAACCCCAGACGCTAGGTTCCATCGCCCCACGCACGGGGCGTTGGTATAATCTTACTCAATCGTCGCCCAATGGCGAGTATTGTTCATCATACACACTCGGACACTTTCGATGCAATACGAAACCGTCTGGCCCACCAGGACGTTACGACACGCCCGCTTCGGCTGGATTTTGCTGGGGCTGCTGCTGGCCCTGACCCTGCCAGCCTGCGCGGGCCATTCTAGCGGCACCAAGCCCACGCTGCCCGCCAACCCGATCCGCTTGCAGATCGCCTGCCCCAACCCGCTGCTGGAGCAGATGCTGGGCCATTTCGGCAAGCTCTGGCCCGGCCGCGACCGCGTGCAGTGGCAGCTTAGCACCTACGATCCCGCCGCCGCCTGGCCGGAGTCGGACGTGCTGGTGCTAGCCGCCTCGGACGTGCCGGCGGCTGTCTTAGCTGGGCGCGCCGCCCCAGTGCCTGAGCGGCTTACCTCGGAGCAGAGCAGCACCAACTGGCGTGGGGTATCGCATCTGCTACGCACGCGCTTGTGCGTCTGGGATGGCAAGGTGTATGCGTTGCCGCTAGTCGGTGGCGGGGTGGTCGTGGTCTACCGCAAGGATGTCTACGCCGAGGCCAAGCACCGCGCCGCCTACCAAGCCCGCTGCCAGCGAGAGTTGGCCGCGCCGCGTACTTGGGAGGAGTTCGTCGAGCAGGCCGAGTATTTCCGCGACGCACTGGGCCGACCCAGCCTACCCGGCCAACCCGCCGCGCCCCTGGTGCGGGCCGCCGAGTTCAACCGCATCGCCGCCAACTTCGTGGTTTCTCCCGTCAGCGAGTCCCGCTTCCGCCAACGCAACCCGACCGAGGCCGAGGTCCGAGCGATGTTCTCGTTCCACTTCGACATCGACACCGGCCAATCGCGTCTGGAGACGGCCGGTTTCGTGCGTGCCCTGCAACTGCAACGGCGGCTCGACCACTGCCGCCCCGACGCCAAGCAGTCCAAGCGGGACGAGTTCCGCACCGGCCAAGCCGTCTTGGCCGTGGTCAACCTGGCGGAGTTGAGCCAACTGGCCGAGCCAGGCAACGCCTGCACCGGCAAGTTCGCCCTGACGCCGCTGCTGGGCAGCGAGCAGGTAGCGACCGTGGAGGGGGATCGGCTCGTCGCCAACTCACAACCAACTGCCATGCCCACGGTCGGCGACGCCGTCTTCTGTGCCGTGGTGCGGCCGGGGTTAGACGACGCGGCCCAGACTGAGGCGTTTGACTTCCTGGCCTGGCTATCCAGTCCACCGCCCGAAGGCAAGGCCATCGAAATCGTCAGCCAGCCGATCTGGGGGGCTGGCCCCTGGCGCGACTTGCAGTTGGACGCCTCGCGCCGCGCGATTTGGAACGCCTACAACCTCGATGCCACCAACACGACCTTGCTCATCGACAGCCTGCGCCAGCAACTCGCACCAGCCATCGTCAACCCGGTGTTGTGCCTGCGCGTGCCCGATGCCCGCGAGCGATTAGTCATCCTGGGCGAGGAATTAACCAACGACCCCCAGCGCCCACCAGCACAGACGCTGGCCGCGGTCAACGCCCGCTGGCAAACGCTGGATCGCCGGGTCGATGGTCCGACGCGGATACGGCAGATTCGCCAGGCCGCTGGGTTGTAACGGAGGGCAAGCCGGTGGAGCTGGTCAACCGAGTCTGGCAACGGCTCCTGGGCATGGGCCGGCTGCTCTTGCCCGCGCCAGGACCGCGCAAGCCCCCGCGGCTTTGGCTGAAGCGACTGCTGCTAGTCGGCCTGATTCTCACTCTGCTGACGCTGTGCAATCAACTCTTCCGCATTTACCAGCTCGTCGAGGCACCGCTGGGTTGGCCCAGCGGGTTCTGGCTGCCGCTGGTGGGCTTGCTGATGTATCTATCGCTCTGGTGCGGCTGGGGCTTGTGGTATCTGGGCACACGCCCCCTCGCTTCGCCCTTCGCCGACCTCGACCGCGCTTGGCAACAAACCTTGACCCAACTCGAACAGGCCGGCATCAGCCTCCACGAGGTGCCGGTGGTGGTGGTGCTGGGCTTGCCGCTGTCCGGGGAAGCGGGCCTGATCAAAGGCTCGCGGCTGACCTTCAACGTGCAGCAAGCCCCCCGGCCCGGTGCGCCGATCCAAGTCTACGCTTGCTCCGAGTTGATCCTCGTCTTTTGTCACAACGCCTCGGTCCTGTGCAAACTCGCCCGCTACGCTACCGGGGCTGTCGAGCTATGGCCCGAGCCAACCCGGCGTGGTCAACCGCCCGCCCAACCAGTCGAGGTGAGCCTCTTTAGCGGTTCGGACGCGGAAGTGGGCTTGCAGTCAGCCCGCGCTGCCCAGCCGGTCGGTTTGCCCGGGATCGCTCCCGCTTCGCCCACCGACCGCGACCAACTCATCGGGCTATCCCGCTTGCAGGTTGGTTCGTCGGAGTCGGAATGGTGGACAGCCCGGCTGACACATCTGCTGACACTCCTGCGGCAAGCCCGTCGGCCCTACTGCCCACTCAACGGCCTGTTGGTCCTGCTGCCGCAATCGGTGCTGGCCAGCGCCCCGGGGCCACTCTCCGCACTGGTCAGGCACGAGGTGGCCAGTGCCCTGGCCACCGTCCAGGTCCGCACCACCGCTACCCTGCTGGTCTGCGATCTGGAACAATCCCAGCCGTTCGCCGAGTTCCTGGCGCGGATGCCCCTGGACCAATTGACCAACACCCTCGGGGTGTGCATGCCCGACACCGCCGAACTCGACCCCACCACCGCCAACCAATACTCCGCCAACGCCCTGAATTGGCTGAGTCTGCGCCTGCAACAACTGGTCAACCGGCTGCTACTGCCCCCGACCAACGCGGGCCACACGCTCCGCAACCGCCGCCTGGTGCAATGGCTACTGGATTGGCCACGCTACCAGGCGGGGCTGAAGCTGATCGTCGAGCGACTGCACGCCATCGAGCCGCGCCTGCTCGGCACTCCGAACATCTACTTGGCCGCGACGGGCAAGTTGCCCAGCGAGCAGGGCTTTTTGCCCGATGTGTTCGTCAACCTCCTAGAGGCCCAAAACCGCGTCGCTTGGACCGAGACCGCCCTGCAGAACGATCGTCGATGCTGGCAAATTGCCGTCGTGGTCTGGGTGGTCTTAACGGTGGCCGCGCTAGGCGTGGTCGGCTATGCGGTGTATTGAACTGAACAGGCCCGGACAAAACAAGGAAATGGGTTGTCGGTTGGCCCGCGCTGCCCGGCCAGACCGCTGCCCCGCCCGAGGGGGCCAAACCTAAGCCACATGCACTGCAAGCCCGGACACATGGCGGCGGGGGCACTGGCCAACCCCAGCTTTCGGCCTCGTCGCGTCGCGCCTGCCGAAGCGATTCCAGGCACCCAGCGTCGATTCCCAACCCACGCCGGCCGGCCACGCACTGCCACCCTGGCCGTGGAATCGGTGCGCCTCGGATCAACACAATCAGCAACCCATCCGTCGCATCATGCCGTAATGTGGAATCATTGTAGTGTGGAATCTGTGGAATCAACTCGGATGGTGTTCGTGGAATTGCGTCAGACATCGGTCATGGAATGGTGAGCGCAGCGGGTAGGTGGAATCGGCCCGACGGAATGAGGAGGTGACGACCGCACCTCTCGCCGTAACCATTTGTTCTCACCCAACGACAGTACCAACCTGCAAACAGCGGCTACGCTTCAATGCGGCCACGGAGGCGTGGTTGCCAGCCGCACTAACTCCTCCTCCCAGCGGGGGGAGGCTGGGTGGGGGGTGCTTCAATGCGGCCACGGAGGGGAACTCCGTGGAAAGGCTCCCCACTGGCTAATCACACAGAATACTACGCCGCCCGCGCTTCAATGCGGCCACGGAGGGGAACTCCGTGGAAAGTGAGTAGGCGGGTTTGTTTATAAAACCACTGGAGATTTGGCCCGGCTTCAATGCGGCCACGGAGGGGAACTCCGTGGAAGGCTCGCCCGCGGCAAATGGCCCGAGGGCGGCGAGTGCGAGCTTCAATGCGGCCACGGAGGGGAACTCCGTGGAAGGCAGGTGGGGCGGCCGATGACCGTTCGTTGCGGCCAGTGGCTTCAATGCGGCCACGGAGGGGAACTCCGTGGAAAGCCCGGCGCGGTGTTGCTGACCGGCCCGCCCGGCGCGGGGCTTCAATGC
>Ga0272446_1006427_pt1 | contig 12253 bp, 9 predicted proteins | sample YNPCB0061_FD_194587 | JGI IMG/M metagenome (GOLD analysis project Ga0272446, IMG submission 194587) | Hot spring microbial mat communities from Yellowstone National Park, WY, United States - YNP-CB-006-1 | ecosystem: Environmental > Aquatic > Thermal springs > Hot (42-90C) > Sediment | place... | reverse complement strand
GTAGAACTCAGTTACTCCGAGCCGTTGCGGGTTGGCAGTTAGAAATCGCCTAGAGCGAACTGACAAAGGTTCGTTGATGGAGGCACCTGTCTTTATCACCCATCGCTATGCAAAACAGCCTGCCCTCAGTGCTATCCTCAGAAAGCTGTTCTGGATTCTGTCGCTTTCATGAAAATCGCTACCTGGAATGTCAACTCTATTCGAACTCGGCTAGAGCATATTATCATCTGGCTGCAAGCCAGCCAGGTGGATGTGTTATGCCTCCAGGAAACAAAAGTGCCGGATGATAAGTTTCCCCTTCAAGCCTTTACCGACCTGGGCTACTATGCAGCGATTTCGGGCCAAAAAAGCTATAACGGCGTGGCAATTTTAAGTAAGTTGCCACCTCAGCAAATCGATATTGGCTTTTCAGCCGTTTTGGGTACCGAAGTGAGCCCCTGGGATCAGCAAAAACGGGTTTTAAGCCTGGTAGTCAATGATCTGCGGATCGTGAATCTCTACGTTCCAAATGGGTCAGCAGTAGGCAGTGAAAAATATGTCTATAAACTCGGCTGGCTGGAAGTTTTGGGGACTTACCTGGCTACTGTGCTTAAGCAGTTCCCCCGACTGGTTGTTTGTGGTGATTTTAATGTTGCGCCCCAGGACATCGATATTTATGATTCTACCGGGCGAGAAAAGGAGGTGATGGCTACCGATGCCGAACGTCTGGCTTTGCAGGCCGCCATTACCGATTTAGGGCTAGCCGATGCCTTTCGTAAATTTACCCCTGAGGGAGGCCACTTTAGCTGGTGGGATTATCGTGCCGCCGCCTTTCGCCGCAACCTGGGCTGGCGGATTGATCACATTTATCTATCTTCGGTGCTCTATTCTCAGGCGATCGCCTGCTCGATCGACAAAGAGCCGCGCACTTGGGAGCAGCCCAGCGACCACACTCCGGTGATTGTTGAGCTATAACCTGAGCTTTTGCTGCATACCTTTGACCTTACACTTTTGCCTAACCGCTGTGAGAAGCTCTGTGGCAGAATAAACCTGTTCTTCCTTTGGGCGGTTTTCTCCTCACAGCTATGACGAAATTTGTCTTTGTAACGGGTGGTGTTGTTTCAAGCATTGGCAAAGGTATTGTCGCTGCCAGTTTAGGGCGTTTACTCAAGTCAAGAGATTACTCGGTCTCGATTCTTAAGCTTGACCCTTACATCAATGTAGATCCGGGGACGATGAGTCCATTTCAACATGGGGAGGTGTTTGTCACGGAAGATGGCGCAGAGACAGACCTCGATTTGGGTCACTACGAGCGCTTTACCGATACCTCCATGTCACGGCTGAATAGCGTGACCACTGGCTCTATTTACCAGGCTGTAATTAATAAGGAGCGGCGAGGCGACTATCAGGGGGGCACGGTGCAGGTGATTCCCCATGTGACGAATGAGATTAAGGAACGCATTTTGCGTGTTGCCCGCAATACAAACCCTGATGTTGTGATTATTGAAATTGGCGGTACTGTTGGGGATATCGAGTCCTTACCGTTTTTAGAGGCAATTCGCCAGTTTCGCAAAGAAGTTGGACGGCGCAATGTCGTGTACATGCATGTGACGTTGGTGCCCTTTATCCCTGCTGCAGGGGAAATGAAAACCAAGCCAACCCAGCACTCGGTCAAGGAATTGCGATCGATTGGCATTCAACCCGATGTGTTGGTCTGTCGTTGCGATCGCCCCCTCCCCCCGGGCCTGAAGGAGAAAATGTCGGAGTTTTGTGATGTTCCTGCCGAGTGTGTGATCCCAGCTCCGGATGCTCGCAGCATCTACGAGGTGCCCCTGATTATGGAACGGGAGGGTTTGGCGACTCAGGTGATTGACCTGTTACAAATCGAGCCGCGCAACCCTGACCTGAGCCATTGGGAAACCCTGGTGCGGCGGCTTTATAGCCCTCAGCGATCAGTTGAGGTGGCACTGGTGGGTAAGTACGTGCAGTTGAGTGATGCCTATCTCTCAGTGATAGAAGCCTTGCGCCATGGCGCGATCGCTCTGAATGCCGAACTGAAAATTCGCTGGGTAAACTCTGAGAGAATTGAAGCAGACGGGGCAGAAGCGCATTTGAAAGGGGTGCAGGGAGTGGTTGTTCCAGGAGGCTTTGGCATCCGTGGAGTAGACGGCAAGATTACAGCCATCCACTATGCCCGCGAACACAATCTACCTTTCTTAGGACTATGCCTGGGGATGCAATGTGCTGTGATTGAGTGGGCACGCCACATTGCGCGACTAGAAGACGCTCACAGCTCAGAATTTAAGGCCGACGTGCTGAACCCAGTAATTAACCTGCTACCAGAGCAGCAAGATGTTGTTGATTTGGGCGGCACCATGCGTCTTGGGCTTTACCCCTGTCGATTAACTCCCGATAGCTTGGCTTTTCAGCTTTATCAGGAGGAAGTGATTTACGAACGGCATCGCCACCGCTATGAGTTTAACAATGCTTACCGTAATCTCTTTTTGGAAACTGGCTGTACCATCAGTGGAACGTCCCCTGACAGTCGGTTAGTCGAGATCATCGAGCGACCTGATCATCCCTTCTTTATTGCCACTCAATTTCATCCTGAGTTTCAGTCCCGCCCCAATCGCCCCCATCCCCTGTTTGTTGGGTTTATCCAGGCCGCTCTGGGAGAACTGAACAAAAACTCACTCCCATCCAGGGATCCCATCATTGATAGTTTTCCGGCTGAGGTTTCTTAGATGCGTTTAAAGTATAAAAGAAGACATTTAGCGAACTAGGCAAAGATCCTCTGTGGCCTATTGGATTAAAATCACTTACGATCGCAATATCTACGTGATTGACTTAGATCGCGTGGCCGCTTTTTGTCAGGCGGCCAATGGGCGATTGTCTTTCTCTTTACCTGATGACGACATCACAATCGTGATTAATCCCCAGAGTGATCCCAACACCTATCGGCTCTTGCTCAACTACATCGAAAAGCAGACGGGTTATTCCCTGAATTCGCCTGACTAATCGGTAAGTTTAGGGGAGCCTGGGTCAAAGACCGATTACCATTGCCTGTAATCATCAGAGATGGCCAGATACTGGCTATGAGACTGGAGATTCAGCCACTCAGCAATTGCCAAGAAGTGGACAAGTGTTTTATCAGGATTTGCTGATAAAACGATTATTTGACCTAAAGTCAGGTGAAATGGGTCTATCAATCTTGTCCAAGCTTAGACTGCTCGTTTGGCCCACGGCAGAGCAATTGGTTTTGAGCTAAGTCTGGTTTTCGCCATTCTATTGGATTGATGCCTGGTACCGCTACGCGGAATTCAAACTACAAAATGTATAAAGTGACCAATGCTGGGTGTATCTGTGCTTCAAGCTTCCTAAGCCGTCTGCTGATTGCTGTCGTAGTGCACTTGTGCCATGGGAGTGCCTTGCTTCTTAGGCCGGCAAGTCGCTGATGCCGGGCACACGCAGCGCAAACGTCTTAGGTTTCTCAATGACATCGGAGCGTGAGCGAGCGACTTTCTATCAATGATTCTGGTCTGCTATGGATTTCCCAATTGCACGAAGGTACTTCTATCAGGAAGTACAACAGGATGATAACCAAATTAACCTGGAACGGGCTGCCCTCTACCTTGCCTGGGAAGAGTATCCCGACCTCGAGGTAGAGGCCTATCTCAATGCTCTAGATAGCATGGCAGCTGAAATCCAAGAGCGTTTACCGATTGAACGCTACCCGTTGCGCGTGATTCAAACAATCAATCGCTACCTTTATGAGGATTTAGGGTTCCATGGCAACACTGAAAACTACTACGACCCCTGTAATAGTTTCTTAAGTGAGGTCATTGAGCGCCGCACAGGGATTCCTATCACGCTGTCATTGGTCTATCTGGCGATTGCCCAGCGACTTGATTTTCCCATGGTCGGCGTGGGCATGCCAGGGCATTTTCTCATTCGCCCAGCTTTACCGGAGATGGAAGTTTTTGTGGACGCCTTTCAGCAGGGTGAGATCCTCTTTCCGCAAGATTGTCAGGCACGGCTCGCTCAGCTCTATGCTCAGCCTATTGAGTGGCGTCCTGAATATTTACCCACTGTCAATAACCGCCAATTTCTTGCCCGCATGCTGACCAATCTAAAGGCGATTTATTTAAACCAAAGAGACTTACACCGCGCTGTCGCTATTGTTGAGCGGTTATTGTTGGTAATGCCAGAGGCTCTGCTAGAACTTCGCGATCGCGGCATTCTGTACTACCACCTCAATCGATTGAGTGAAGCCCGCCAGGACTTAGAAGCCTATCTGAGGCAAACACCAGAAGCAGAAGATGCGATCGCAGTTCAACAACTGCTTCAACAAATTCAGCAACATTGAACTATCGCCTTCGCCATGAGAAACATTGCCAAGGTAAGTCGGAAAGCCTACCCAGCACAGGTGGTTAAGCACTTGGTTTGGTTCTAAGCTTTTTTCCAAAAGCGATATATCTGAACGCTTTTCCTAGAGAAACAGATTTCGCCTGACCTTCTAGCTTCTTTGCTCAAGGGTTTTAGCCAAATCTGCCCCCGGCAACTAGGCTCTTTGACTTTCTGATCAGCAAGCATAATACCAGCGCGACACTCCAAACGATGAAAACCTGGGAAATCTCCCCAGTTTTTGGCTGCGTCGTTCGACACCAACCCCTCGATCTTAATCGGGGGTCTCGGCCTTATTTGCAGAGCAATCTCCCAGCCAGCGACGTTAACTAGCGCTCGATTTACGACGACGGCTTGAGGCTGTCTTACCTGCGGTGGTCGAGCGAGATGAACTCGCAGTTCGTCCCCGGGCAGCCGTTGTACTGGCTGTTTTTGTCTTCGCGGCTGCAGATTTGGTTGATTGTCGCTGCTTTGGCGCTGCCACTTCCTCTGGTGCGTCGGCTTCCAGGTCAAGGGGTTCATCCCTTTCCAACGCATTGGATAAAGTCTCTGATACCCCATCGCTGGAATCCGTAGAGGCTGACCTGCGCCCCTTGGGTTTACTGTTGCGCCGTTTACCAACAGGAACGTAACTCTTGAGCGTGAACTCACTAATTTTCATACCGTTTTGACTCAGCATCCCAGCAAGCTCGCGGTAAGAGTATCCCTTTGCCAGTGCCGCCTGGATAGCCTCTGTCATATGTCCAATTGCCTCTTTCAGGGACAGATCATCCTTGGGTTTATCTGGCAGCTCACTCAAAAATTGACGTGCTTGCTCTACTGCTTCAATTGTGACTAAGGTTGCCCGTGACCGTTGCTTTGTTAATGTCGCCATCAGACTTAAATCTAAAGGTAATCAACTTATAATAAACGGCAATTGGTGACTGAATCATCTTTTTTTAGATCTAGAAGTGGAACCTTGGTTAATGGCAACGCCTTTAGAATCGTGCAAGGGACTTATCCTTTTTGGTCTTGCCATCTCCCGTGGAGAAGATGTCTTTGCACCAGCAGAAGCCTCTGTGGGCATTCATTCGCTATCCATGCATAACTGGCTCATCAGCCTCAAGAGCCTATCTCTAAATTCTATCCAGGTTAACTCCAGCAGGTATCCAGTTAACTAAGCTGGCTCTCAGATGGTAGCCCAATGAACAGAATTCCTTTAATGGGGAATCAAAATCTCCAGATTCAGCTGATCAGCCTAAAAGTTAATCTTATTTCAGTCCAAAACAAGCGGTTTGCCTACAGAAAAAACGAGCGGCTTCGAGCTGACCTTGGTTTCAGAAAAAACAAGCTTTAACAAATCTCGCGATCGCCGATTCTGGGAGGCAATGGGAGGCAAACTGAGGGCATGATGCAGTACACTACCTTTCGTCGAGAGATATAAACCTGATTAATATTCAATTCCAGCGAGTACCGTTCGGCGTAAATTTGCCCACTATCGGCCCTCGCCCTAAATACTTCTCCCAAACTTGGGAGAGGAATTGCAAACCGCCCGCTTCTTTCTCCCAAAGTTGGGAGAAAGGGCTTAGGGATAAAGGCGGATCGGTGGTGAAACGAATACCGCAAACCACTAAGTCGCTCTGAACGCAGAAAATTCCTGGTTTCGAGCTGATTTGCTGGAATGCATCTAAATACCCTGCTGATTGGGCCTACTTTAATTGATATAAACAAGGAGCGCTTAATTGAACATTCATGATTTGTTTACCCTTAAGCTTAGTGTCACCCTTTGCTTTGGTAATATATTTGCACTAATCTGCTCAGGAATGATGGCACAGGCTACTACTTTGAGTGAATCAAGCAGCTTTGGGACACGTCTTCATCTGTCTCCGCCATTACTTCAAACAAGAACCGACCTGATCGCCCAAATCCCTCCGCCAAGCACGCTGCCAAGAGATATTCAGCCGCCTTCAACCCAGCCTCCTTCAGAGATTACGCCAATTCCACCCCCAGAGGAGTTGCTTCCGCCCTTGCAACCGGTGCCAACACCGACCGATCCGCTCCCAGATGAGCCACAATCTATTGTCGTTGAGCGTTTTAATGTCATTGGCAGTACCGTCTTTACTGAGGCAGAATTAGCTGCTGTCACTCAACCGTTTACTAATCGTCCAATTACTCTGGCTGAGCTATTTCAGGCCCGCTCCGCTGTGACTCAACTCTATATTGAGCGGGGTTACATTACCTCTGGAGCCTTCATCCCACCCCAGAAATTAGAGGGGGGAGTGGTGGAAATTCGCGTTGTTGAAGGGCAATTAGAAGCCATTCGTGTCACCGGAACGCGTCGCCTCAAACCTGGTTATATCTCTAGTCGCATTGGCTTGAAAACAGGAAAACCCCTCAATCGGGAACGATTGCTAGAGGCATTACGGCTTCTACAACTTGACCCGCTGCTACAATCAGTATCTGCTGAGTTGTCGGCGGGTGCCCGTCCGGGGGAAAGTTTGCTTGAGATCCAGGTGACAGAAGCACCAGCTCTGGCCACTCCCATCACCCTAGATAATGGTCGATCGCCCAGTGTAGGCACGTTTCGACGACAGGCTCAAATCATTCACAACAATTTTCTCGGCTATGGCGATCGCATTAGCTTGGGTTATACCAATACCCAGGGCAGTAATACCCTAGATGTGGGCTATACCATCCCCGTTAGCCCTCGTAATAGCACCGTTAGCTTCAGCTTCGGCACATCCAAGAGCAACGTAACAGAAGCCCCCTTTAACGTCTTAGACATTAACTCGCGATCGCGCTATTTTGAGGCCACCTTTCGCCAACCCATTGTCCAAACCCCCAGCCGCGAAATGGCTCTAGGGTTAACTTTTACCCGCCGTTTTAGCAACGCTACCCTTTTTGATGGAGATTTGCCTTTTCCAGCCGTAGGAGCCGATGCCGACGGTACAACCCGGCTCTCTGCCCTGCGCTTTTTTCAAGAAGCGGTATGGCGTAGCAGCACTGAGGTGATTGCCCTGCGATCGCAGTTTAGCCTGGGGCTAGGGGCATTTAATGCCACGATTAATGATGCCCCTCCGGATAGTCGCTTTCTGGCTTGGCGGGGACAGGCCCAGTGGGTACGCCTACTTGCCCCTGAAACCCTCTTACTCGTGCGGGGCGACTTGCAACTTGCTAATCGCACCCTGCTCCCCTTTGAACAATTTGGATTAGGTGGCATTGACACCATTAGAGGCTATCGTCAAGACACCCTATTAACCGATGACGGAGCCTTGCTTTCTGCCGAAGTGCGACTCCCTATCCTGCGCTTACCCAAAATCAACGGGTTATTACAATTTACCCCTTTCATCGACCTTGGCTATGGTTGGAACCTTTCCGGTCGAGTCAACCCAGAGCAGCAATTTTTAGCAGGCATTGGTGCAGGGCTAAGGTTTCAACTGGGAGATAGCATTACAGCGCGACTTGACTATGGCATTCCGCTAACATCCATTTCAGGCAGCAAAAATAGTCTGCAGGAACAAGGTATCTACTTCTCGATTGTGATCAATCCCTTTTCTTTCTGAAACCCCCAGGGCTATCAACAACCTGATTCAACTGACAACCATTTATCCAGCGTTGAGTGATAACGTGCAAGTTCATCCCTGGTGAATCATAGCGATGCCTGAACCTCTGCACGCAGATATTGGTCAGTTTGATGGCAGTACAGACTAAAATTAGGGCGGGGTACAGGAAAACCCCGTTTTTATCTGATTCTTTATGTCTCTATGCTCATCTGAATATTACAATACTATTTTCATAAATTTTATATCTATCTTTCTGTATATCTATCTATCTTTGCGAAGGTCGAGTAGACCCTTGAGGTAATCTATTCAGAATACTCTGGCATTAGTAATAAGAATCTTTTAATGATATTTTTTAGTGCGGCAATAGATTTTATCCATGAGGCGCTATCATCATCCTAATGTGAACTGACTCAGCGTTCTAACTTCCTCAGAATGGTCGCTTAGTCAAAACAATACGTGCAGGTTTGTTGACAGTCCATAGGGTGACCAGAGTCAAGAGCTGCTCAGCTTCTCAACTAAAACCGAATTGACAAGAACTCAAAAAAAGCCCTAAGTCTCATGACCTAAGGCTCTTAACTCTCACAGACCCCCTACAGGAAAACCAGAAGTTAAATATGGCAACATGAAGTAAATCCGGGACAGATCCTAGGGTTGAAGTTCCTGGCTGAGGGAGAAACTCTGTAACCCTTCTTTTACTAAAGAGTCCTGAAACTCTGGCTCAGCAGTGTGCCCGGTATTTCCGAACTTGTAGTGAAAAGGTAGCAGGTGCACGGGAACCCACAGCCCAAGCAGCTAACAAAATAGAGACTGCTTTCCCAGTTGCGACTTGAACTTCGAGGAATCCAAAAACTTTACCTATGCCAAATTGCTGAAGACAAGAGGCCACAGTGCACCTGCTACAACAAAAGCGACAAGGAGACGGGTAAAGAAGCGCCCAGCTTCCGCATTGAAACCGAGCAACTTGTCTTCCTTGCCACTGGTGAAAAACAAAGACCAAGCCTGGTTGGCTGTAATGACCAAGTTGGAATTGAAGTCAGGCCGGAATACGACTGACCCAACCAACTCAGCCCGAGGAAAATCAAAATCAGTTCTCATATCCATTTCTCCTACTAATCTGTCTAATTAGATCCGACGGACGGTTAAGTGGCGAAAAATCGACTGATTCTAGGCTTTTAAGATTCGCCAACCATTAAAACTTTACTGACACACAACACGTCTATGCTTCCTGTGACCCGTCAGTGAAAGCGCAACTTTCACTACTCTATATCCCAAATAGAATTTCAAAGAGTCTATGGCAGAAACAGAATAACTATCTTTCTATAGACACAGAAGGTCAGCTCGCCCGATATGACTAATATTTACCTTCTGCTATCTACCTGTCTGAGTTACCTTGATGAAGATCGTGCAGATATGCAACTGCGCCTAGCTAGTCAAGAGTAGTTACTTCCAGTCGATAGCGATTCGTCGAGCATAACAGTTTCCGCATCAACATCTTTGCTTGACTATGGCTAATAATCTAGCTAACCAGTAACTACTCCTTAACCTGAGGCAAAGCCTATCAAAAAGCTTGCAATTAAAACAGGGCTTCGAAAGCTGCTGCAACTCGCAAACTTACAGACTGCCAAGCCAGCCAATAATGCCATGACCGGTAAAAGCTTCCAGCGCTAACAAAGAAATAAACCCAATCATTGCAAGGCGACCATTCAGCTTTTCAGAATACTCAGTGAAGCCAGACTTCGCACTTTCATCAACGTACATCTTAGGCTCAACAGCAAACACATTTAAGCGATTACCTTCTTCAACGGTATATCCACGGGATTGCATAGCAGGTTCCTTTTTTCTTTCCTTGTGTAAACAAGAATAACACAGTGTAAACATTTATTGCAACAATTTGACAAATTTGGAAATTTTGTTCTACGAAAGAAGACCTGATAGGCTTACTCCAGCGGTACTTGCGCGGGATCCCAGGGGATATATCGTTCCCCTGCAGTGGCGGCAAGTACCCTTGAACTCACCACTCATGGCTGTCCGCTGCAAGGGGATGATTATGAGACTGGCTTGTGCTTGAAAATAGACTTGTCCCCGCCAGCGATAGGTCAAAAGGCTGCAAGGAGATGATTATGAGGCTGACTTGTGCCTTGCTAACTTCAACGCCGACAACAGCAGAATTGAACCCAGGATTAGATATAATAAAGAGCTTGATACATGCCTTAGAAGATTACTACCAACAAATGCACCCAAAATTGAACCAGATGTCATTGAAATGATAAATCTCTGCTCTGTTTTAACTTCCTTGAGCCTTTGTTGGTTTCTGTATTTAAGCAAACCCATCAAAATTGTTGGAATGCTGATTGCAAGGCTCAAACTTCCTGCCAACTTAATTTCAATTAAAAATAGCAAAATAATTGTTGGGATAATCAACTCGCCACCTGCCACACCCAACATGCTGCTGAAGATACCAATGATGATTCCTGCTAGGAATCCAAAGCTGATTCTTAAAAGGCTCGGCAGTTGAAAACTTCCAAGACTAAAGATGAGGTTGTGCCCTATCAGTACAACGCTGAGAAAAATCAGAAAAACTACAACCACTCGATTTAACGCTCGTTCATTGATTCGAGTTGCATAGTTCACTCCAATATAAGAGCCAGTTAGAGAGCCTACCAAAATATTGATGATTACTGTCCAATTTTTAGCAACATTCTCTAGCCCCACAACGCCGCTCCGAAAAATGAATGAAAATGTCACTGTGGCTAGACTGACAATGAGGTTGATGACAATTGCTTGTAGAGTTCGGTAGCTAAAAACGCTGACTAGAACAGGCAAGCGGAACTCTGCACCGCCCAAACCAATTAGCCCACCGAGAACCCCAACCAAAGCACCCCAAGCAAACGCCCAGATATTTCGCATACCATACAGATTTCCACGCTTGGCACCAGCAAAATTATGAGCCACTTGCTTTGAGACTGAGGTAGCCAATTTAGCACCGCTTAATTTTAACTACCTCACCTGATTGGCTGACAAAACGACTAAAACCCTTGGTAATCTGTCTCTTCAGCGGGCGACTGAAGTCTGCCTCTGCAGGCTCGATCTATGATGGGTTTTAGCCTGCGAAGGTGGGTTTGGGTCATCTCGCTGTGTTAAAACCACCGAGGAGAAAAGCGTTGTCAGTTAACCAGCGACCTCACAGATAACTTTTGGTTGCACACTCACTGAGAACTGAAGCCACATAACTATGAGAAAACCTGTTTTAGAAGACCTATATGTAGCAGCACAAAATCAGATTAGGATAGGTTGATAGGTAGGAAGCCTGTCTGGAGGCGAAACTTATCATATTCTTTCTTTTTGTCTGAATATCCTAATGTGATTGCGTATCTTAATGATTTGAGGGGCGATCGCTCCTGTTTGCGATCGCCCGGTTTGCCTGAATGCAATGAGTGTTATGGGCAAAGGGGCGGGGCGGGCGCATTACCCAATCAAGCGGGTATTCAGTTGCTATCGCCGAGAAGTGACGGCCTTTTGTTTTTGTTGATAGTCTTGCCAGCCTTGCCAGGCTTGGGCGACATTGCCACGCATTAGAGAGGCGATGCCTTTGAGTAGATGCAGTTCTGGCTGGTTGGGGTTGAGTTTGAGGGCTTGCTCAATCGAGGGCTGTGCCGCTTTAGGGCGAAAGGCATAGAGGTTGACTAACGCCAGATAACCGTGGGCGTTGGGATTTTTGGAGTCAAGCTGAACTACTTTTTGTAGGGCCGCGATCGCAGGCTCAATCTGGCGTTTGAGCACATGCCGAAGCGCCAGAGCATAGGCGTAATCTCGGTTTTTGGGTTCTTTTTGGAGACGATATTCCAAGCTTTGGCGGAGTTGTTCTTGATAATCTTGGCCTGGGTCAAACTGATTCAGCAGCTCAATTTGAGGGGCAAGCTTCTCATAGGCTTGAATGCCCTGAGAGAGGGTAGCGGCTTGCAAGCGAAACTGGCTCAGGGGGTCGATCGGCCAAGGTGACTTTTGTGCTTGAGCAGTGGGGGCAATCGTTAACCGCACAGGGGGAGACGGGAGTGTCGTTGTTTTGCCGCTGCTGCGGTCGAGTCTCAGCACTTCCAGCCGATACCGGCCACTTGCCAGATTGGTAGGGGGCACCATTTGAAAACGTTCGGTGATGTCATAGAGGCGAGCCATCGTTGCTCCTTCCGGCTGGTAAAGCCGCCCTAAGGCGATCGCATGGTCGTTTAACCATTGCTGTTGTTGGGGTACCGGGTTGGGTGGCGCTGGTTGCTCTGGGTCGGGCGGGGTTGGGGCTTCTAAGACCCATCTCAACAGCATCAGGCTATCTT
>Ga0272446_1006426_pt1 | contig 12254 bp, 10 predicted proteins | sample YNPCB0061_FD_194587 | JGI IMG/M metagenome (GOLD analysis project Ga0272446, IMG submission 194587) | Hot spring microbial mat communities from Yellowstone National Park, WY, United States - YNP-CB-006-1 | ecosystem: Environmental > Aquatic > Thermal springs > Hot (42-90C) > Sediment | place... | reverse complement strand
CATGCCGTCGCTCACGATACCGCATTCACCGTTCGCCGCGATTACCTGGCATCCGGCGAGTTTCGTCTCGAGTTCGACAGGAACGGCGAGATTGGCTCGCTGTATGACGTGCGCCATGAACGTGAATTGGTCGCGGACGTCGCCAGTGGTAATCAACTCGTGCTCTACGAGGACCGACCCATGTTCTGGGAGGCGTGGGACATTGATGCGTTCTATCCTGAAAAATCGTACCCCATCCACGACATCAGCGACTGGCGCGTGATTGAGGAAGGGCCGTTACGGGCAACCATCGAGATTGTGCGCCGTTTCGGCACGAGCACCCTGCGCCAGCGTATCAGCCTGTGGCGCAATAGCCGCCGGATTGATTTTGTGACCCGGGTGGACTGGCAGGAACGACAGAACCTGCTGCGCGTTCTGTTCCCTTTGCGGCTCAACACCGCGCGTGCGACCTGCGAAATCCAGTTCGGCGCGGTAGAACGCCCCACACATCGCAATACCAGCTGGGACTGGGCGCGCTTCGAGGTCTGCGCGCATCGCTGGGTTGACATGAGCGAAGGCGGGTATGGCGTGGCGCTGCTGAATACCGGCAAGTACGGCCATAGCCTGCTGCACAACACCCTCGGTCTATCACTGCTCAAGTCGGCGATCCATCCGGACCCGCAGGCAGACCGCGGGTTGCACCACTTTACCTACAGCCTGTTGCCACATGCCGGTGACTGGCGCGATGGCCAGGTGACGCGCCGTGCCTATGAGTTGAATGCACCGCTGCGTCCTGTGGCGACGGCAGGCGATGTACCGCAGGGTGGGCGATCCTTTCTGCGGGTTGAAAGCGATCACGTCATTGTCGAGACGATCAAAACCGCTGCTGATGGCGACGGGCTGATCGTGCGCATGTACGAGGCGTACAACCAGCGCGGGCGGGTGACCCTCGACTTTGGCCAGCCGGTTGCTTCCGCCGTCGAAGTGAACCTGCTCGAGCGCGAGATCGGGCCGGTCACGGTTGCGGGCAGCGCCGTCAGTTGCACCGTGCGCCCGTTCGAAATCAAGACGTTGCGCGTGCGCCTGGCGTGAAGCTTTCCCGCCAGAACCCCCAACACCGTAGAGACGTTGCAGTGCAGCGTCTCTACCACAATCCAATGTTTCTGGCAATAGGAAGCCGTATGTGGCGGCTTCCAAAAACACAGCGGACGCCGTTCTGTTCGCCGCTCCGCGCTTTCTCCGCGCAGCCAGAGCCGGCGATTTCCGCACGGAGGTTTTTATGAGCACACGACAACTCACCTCGCTGCAAGTCATTGGCGTTCGCTACCGCGGCAGCAGGCCGGCCGAGGGTGATGAACGCGCCCTCGATGCCTACGCCGCATCCGGCGTCTACGCCGCGGCCGGCGTGCCGTTCACGATCGTCGAACCGGCTATGCCGGAACACCGGCGCAGCGACGATGAGCCGGCCAATCTCGGCCTGATCTGCGGCGCAATTGCAGCCGACGTTGCCGCAGCACACCGGGCCGGCCACGCACCATTGATCGTCGGCGGCGATTGTACCCACGCCGTCGGCGTGGTTGCCGGCATGCAGAAAGCCTGGGGGCCGAAGGCACGCATCGGCCTGGTCTGGTTCGATGCACACGGCGACTATAACACCCCGGGGACGACCCTTTCCGGCATGCTTGGCGGCATGCCGGTGGCGGTCTGCGCCGGCCTGGCGTTGCCGCAATGGCGTGATCTGGCCGGCATCAGCGCGCCACTCCCCACCGACCGTATTCTGCTGGTAGATGTGCGCAACCTTGACGCGCCAGAAGAGCAATTAATTCGTGCGACAGCGACGGCGATCGCGAAGGTGGATGACCTGGCCGGCCCGCTGGCATCGCTGGCGGCGGCGTGCGACGTGATCTACCTGCACATCGACTCCGACATCCTCGACGGGGCGCTGGTGCCGAATCATGGCACGCGCGAGCCGCATGGACCGGGACTGAGCGAGGTGTGCGCCGCCATCAACGCGGTCATGGCCAGCCGCAAAGTTGGCGCGCTCGCGGTCGTATCCGTGTATGGCGCCGGCCCCGGTAGCCCGGTGAGCGTCGCTTCAGGAACGGCGTTGATCCGCGCCGGGCTCGAGTCGTGGGCGCGCCATGGCGGCGCATGAATGCGTCCCGGCAGATGGTAGAATACACACAAACATACCCGGGCGACGAAGCCCGACGTGGCGGAGCCGCATCATGGCCACAACTGCACGTCTCTATGCAGGTGAAGAAGACTACGCGCTCATGCGCGAACTGCTGGCAGAAATCGAGTCGCTCGACGGCCCGCTGGTCTATTGCCACGTCGGCAACCTCGACTGGTGGCGATTCACCGACGAAGATAGCCAGAGCATGACGGAGCGGATCCGGCTCTGGTTCGATCATTATGGCATCCTCGTCGGCTTCACCTGGCCGAGTGAGCACCAGGTTGACATGGTGGTTCATCCCCGGTTTCGCGACATCGAGCCAGCAATGCTCGACTGGGCCGAGCACCTCGGTCGCCTCGCCGCAGCCGTCGATCCACAGCCGCACGTCTCGGTCTGGAGCTATGCGCACGACACCTACCGCAACGACCTGCTGGCAGCGCGCGGGTACACGCGTACCGACCACTTCCTCTCGCTCGGCGTGCGCGATCTCGACCAGTCGGTGCCGGAACCTGTTGTACCGCCGGGCTATCTGCTGCGTCACGTCCACGGCGAAGACGACGTGCACGCACGTGTCGAGGCACATCGCGATGCCTTCGCGCCATCACGCATGACCGTCGCCAGATACCGCGCCGTCATCCACGGCCCCGGCTATCGCCCGGACCTCGACCTGGTCGCTGAAGCGCCCGACGGTACGATTGCCGCGTTCTGCACCCTCTGGCTCGACCCGATCAATCGCGTGGGCGAGATTGAACCGCTCGGGTGCCGCGCAGCGCATCGCCGCCACGGCCTGGCGCAGGCCCTGGTGCTCGAGGGATTGCGCCGCCTGCAGGGATATGGCGCGCGCGCCGCAACCGTCTTCTATGGCAGTGAACCGGAAGATGAAGCGGCGCGCCAGTTCTATGCCGACCTCGGTTTTGCCGAGCGCGGGCGCATCTATGCCTGGCACAAAGCATTACCGGCCGGCCGTCACCACTGATCGGCACAGCGGCACGACGATGCGGGCGCCGGCTCATGCCTGCTTCGGGCCAGTATACACAACCTCAAGCAAGATGCGATCCGGCGTCTCGAACATCACCTGGTAATAGGTCCTGTCCTCACTCTCGGCAAACTCCGGCCGGTGGCGCGGCGTGTCGAAAAGGCTTGCCACTCCGCGCTCCGCCAGATACGCAACGGTCGCGTCAACATCGGCCTGTGACGCGGCACTGAACCCCAGATGGTTCATCCCCGGCCCATCATAGTCATTGGCGACACCTTCCTTTGCATAGCCCATGAACCACAGGCTGACGCCATGCGCGCCCGCCACGCCGAGAACCGCTTCCTCCTCGTAGATCGCCTGCCATCCCAGGAAGGTTGCCAGATCACGATAGAATGGCAAGTTACCCTTCTGAACGTTGAACTGGATGTGACCGATATCTGTGTGTATCACCGCACCCTCCACCTCTCCCTGTTCAAGGAAACACGCGCCCCTATGAACGCCAGATCGACCATCGCAGTCGGTATGCCCAGTATAGAACACGTTTTCGCATAAATCAAGCCTGCAACTCAGGAGTAGAATAGTGGCGTTTCTCGCATGGTGTATGGAGGACGCCAATGACCACTTCGATCCTGCAGGCGCGCGTCGCAATCGATGAAGAACGTACGGCTGGCGCCATTTCGCCGCTGCTGTTCGGCGGTTTCGCCGAGCATATGGGACGCTGCATCTACCAGGGCATCTTTGAGCCGGGTTCACCACTCGCCGATCAGTATGGCTTCCGCACCGACGTGCTCGCAGCGTTGAGTGAGCTCAATCCACGTGTGATCCGCTACCCCGGCGGTAATTTCCTCTCCGGCTACCACTGGCGTGACGGCGTTGGCCCGGTGGAGCAGCGGCCGCGCCGACGTGAACTGGCCTGGCAATCGATCGAAACCAATCGCTTCGGCACGCACGAATTCATCGCGCTCTGCCGCGCGCTTGGCGCTGAACCGATGCTCGGCGTGAACCTGGGCACCGGCACGATCGAAGAGGCGGGCGCGCTTGTCGAGTACTGCAACGCGCCCGCCGGTACTGCCACCGCCGACCTGCGCGTTGCTCACGGCGCCGCTGACCCGTTCAATGTACGCTACTGGTGCCTCGGGAACGAAATGGACGGCCCGTGGCAGATCGGTCACCTCGACGCCACTGCGTATGCGGTCAAGGCGCGCGAGGCAGCCAAGATCATGAAATGGCACGATCCTTCGATCCAGCTTGTCCTCTGCGGCTCATCAGGCACCGGTATGCCTACCTACCCGGAATGGGATCGGATCGCGCTTGAGGCATGCTGGGAACATGTCGAGTATCTCTCACTTCACTACTACGCCAGCAATCGCGATCACGACACTGGCAGTTACCTGGCGCTGGCGCGCCAGTTCGAAGAGCATCTCGATACGCTGGCCGGCACCCTCCGATACGTCAAATCAAAACTCCGCTCACGACACGATGTCTTCCTGAGCTGGGACGAATGGAACGTGTGGTACAAGGATCATGTCGTGCACGGCGGATGGAGCGAAGCGCCGCACCTGATCGAAGAAGTTTACAACCTGGAAGACGCGCTGGTGGTTGCACAGTGGATGAATGTCTTCCTGCGCCGCTGCCATGTGCTGAAAATCGCCTGCCTCGCGCAACTGGTCAATGTCATCGCGCCGATCCTGACGCGCCCCGATGGCCTGCTGCGCCAGTCCATCTTCTACCCGTTCATGCTGTTCAGCCGCCACGCCACCGGCGATTCGCTCGACCTGAACGTTCGCACGCCAACGTACCATACCCGCGCCTACGGCGATCAGCCACTACTCGACGCAGCGGCCAGCTACGATACGATGCGCGGTGAAGGCGCGCTCTTCCTGGTCCATCGCGGGCGCGACGCCTCCCTGGCAACCGAGCTGATCTGGCAGGGCCGTGCGCCAGACCGGGTGATAGCGATCTACCAGCTGGCAGGCGACGATCCGTCCGCTGCCAATTCATTCGAACACCCCGATGTCGTCACCGTGCGCGAGTCGCCGGGCGGGCCGGTTGATGATCGGCGCATCCGCCTGGATCTGCCGCCACTCTCGCTGACGGTCGTGAAATACCGGCAGGAGCAGGGCGCCACCGCGACGTAGCGAAAACAACGGCTTCATGCTTGACAGATACGCCGGTGGCGTTTAGTATATTTGTGACAATTCGCGGCGTCTGCGATTGTTCAATCTCCACAAATCGAAGCTGGAGATCCCGCACAACGGCGTGCGGCATGCCCTGTACGAGGAGGTACACCACCATGAGCTACCAGGAACGCGCGCAGTACGGCCCGGTCGTCGTGTGCGACTGTTGTGGAACATTCGGCGCGATCGGCGACCGTGACTGGCGTCAGATGCGTGGCAGCGGCGCAGATGACGCTGTTCACCTGTGCCCTGGGTGCCGGCGCCGCGCCGTCTGGTGCGAGGTACACCAGCAGTATCATCTTCCCAAATCGCTGCACCGGCGTGCATGCGTGACATGTGGCGGGCTGTTTACCGCCCGGGTGGAACTGGGTCTGGAGCATTGCCCTGCCTGCCGCAGAGAACTGGGCGTGGTCCTGCCGCCGGTGACGCCGCCGCCGGTGCGACGCACCACCGGGTTGCGCCTGTTGATGAGCCATCTCCCGTGGCACGCCTCGCGTCGCCATCACTGAGTCAACGAGCAACCCCACGCGCGACCAGCGGCGCTTCATTGACGCACAAGGCGCGTTCCAGCAACCAGGTTCCACGCGCCCGTTTGCTGCGGTTCTCCGGCACGAGAGCATAGCGCTGCCGTAGCAGGGCGATCAAGGCGGCGAACTCCGGCTGCGCGTCGTTGCTCTTCAGTTCAACCTCAAGCTCGCGAAAGCCGAGCACGCGTCCGCCTGCGCTGATATACCCCTGTTCATAGACATTTTACGCGCCGATAACACACCTGCTACACCGGGAGGGTATCGTACCGGTAAGGCGGATCGACTCGCACCGTCTGAACGAGCTCTCCAATGGACGATATCATTGACATGCTGGCTGCCGAAGGCATGTTCACGGCGTTCATCGCCATAGCGCGCCGCAGCGGCGTCGAATCCATCCTGCGCGGCGCCGGGCCACTCACACTGTTTGTGCCTCCTGATCCTGCCTTCTCGCCGCTACCCCCGGTTCATGAGCGCGTGTTCATGCTCAATCACATGGTTTCCGGGCGCTACACCGCTGCCGATCTGATGTCTCTCGATGCGCATCGCCAGAGCAGCTATAATGGGCATAAGGTACACCATGGCGCCTGTGGTGCTGTTTTCCGGTTTCCGGCAGCGCAATAAAGCGCGCGGTCATACCGGCAGGCGACACGCAAAACGGCGCTTCTTTGCCCCTTCAACAGATTCACGGTATGAGTGAGGTGCCTCTATGCTGTCACCCGTTCCCCCTGAGCATGCCGGCTTCGATGCTCCCCGTCTGCAACACGCATTCAGTCTACTGCAGAGCTGGCTCGATGAAGGAACGGCCACTGCCATCGCGGCTATCGTCGTTCGCCACGGGAAACTGGCCGGCTCGTTCTACGGCGGCACAGTAGCGCCTTCGCCCGGCGCACCGCCGGTTACGGCCGGCAGCCTGTTCCATACTGCCTCAATCGGCAAACCCATGACCGCACTGGCAACGATGCTGCTTGTAGAGGCAGGCGCCATCGCACTCGACGATCCAGTGGCAGCCATCCTGCCCGAGTTTGCTGGCGATGGTCGTGACGCCATCACCATTCGCCAGTTGCTGGCGCACACCTCCGGCCTGCCGCAGGACCCTGACCGTAGTGGATTGCCGCCCGACGTAGACACATCCGGCGAGCTCCGCACATACCTCCGCGCACAACTGGTCGCGCCCCCCGGCAGCAAGGTGGAATACAGCAATGTCGGGTATGGTTTGCTCGGCCTGATTATTGAGGCGGTAAGCGGGCAGCCGTTCGCGGCGTTTCTGCGTGAGCGGGTGTTTGCTCCACTCGGCATGCGTAACGCCTACCTGGCACCGTCGGAGGATCTCTACCCGCGCATCGTGCATGTCGGCGGGACGCTGGATGCAGGCAGCCCGACCGAGCGCTTCAATTCGGCCCACGCGCGCCGCCAGACCCATCCTGCCGGCAATGTGATCGCGACCGCGCTGGATGTCGCGCGTTTCTTCCAGCTCTTCCTCGATGGCGGCATTGCGGAAGGCCGGCGGGTGATCGCCCCGGCCACCGCACACCTGATGACATCGAACCAGACGGCGGGTCTACGCGGCGGGATCGAAGGCTTCATGACGTGGGATGACTGCGCCTGGGGATTGGGGTTCGACCTGCGTGGCAGCAAACGCCCGCACTTCTCAGGGGAACTCAGCTCACCTGCGACCTTCGGCCATACCGGCGTCGCCGGCACATTCGCCTGGGCCGACCCGACACGCCACCTCGTGTGTGTCATGCTGGCAAACCGGACGCTCTTCACCCTGTGGAACACGTCGCGCTGGTCGCGCTTCTCAACCGCGCTGATCGCGTCGTTGATCGACTGAGACCGTGAGATCTTCGCCTACCAGAATATCGTCGCGCTCCGGCGCCGTTCGTCACGCTGCCAGCTGTGACGACTCAATATACTCAAGACTCTGGTGACGGAAATAGGTATTATACAGTTCGGCATAATGCCCGCCGCGCGCCAGCAACCCATCATGATTGCCAGATTCAAGGATTTCGCCCTTCCGCAGCACAATGATCCGGTCAGCATGGCGCACTGTTGAGAGACGGTGGGCAATGACGATGGCGGTTCGCCCTTCCAGCACCGTGTCGAGCCCTTCCTGAATCAGCGTTTCGGTCAGCGGATCAACGCTGGCCGTCGCCTCGTCAAGAATAATGATCGCCGGGTTCTGCAGCAACACACGCGCCAGCGCCACCAGTTGCCGCTGACCCATCGACAGCGCCGCGCCGCGTTCACCCGCTGGCGAGTTCAGCCCATCCGGCAAACTGGCGATCCAGTCGCCGCCACCGACATGGCGAGCGGCGGCAAGCACCTCGGCGTCATCGGCTTCCGGGCGCCCGTAGCGAATATTCTCCATCACCGTACCGTCGAACAGGAACGGCGTTTGCGTGACGACGCCGAGCCGGCTGCGATAGGCGGCGAGGTCAAGCGCGCGGATGTCCACACCATCAATGGTGATGCGGCCGCCCTGGAACTCATAGAACCGCGCGATAAGTCTGGCAATCGACGACTTGCCGCTGCCCGTATGGCCGACCAGCGCCAGCGTCTCGCCCGGGTGGATGTGCAGACTGAAGTTGCGTAATACCCAGCCGGCGGACTCATCGCGCGCACCGTCCCCGACCGTCTCATCTGCGCCGCCTGGATCGACAGGCGCATCAGCGGTGTAGCTGAAATCCACTCCTTCGAAACGGATCTCTCCCTGGAGCTGTGCCGGCCTGACACTATCGCGCTGCACGACGCGCGGCTCGGCATCAATAAGCGCAAACACCCGTTCACCCGCGGCCAGTCCAAGTTGGAACTGGCTCCAGAACGAGGCAATACTGGTCAGCGGGAACCAGAACAGGCCGAGCCCCTGGATAAAGAGAAACCAGTCACCAGCGCTGAGCGCCCCATCGCGCAGGAGTGCACCACCGGCATACACCAGCGCCGCAGTGCCTGCACCGGCCACGATGCTCAGCACTGGAAAGATCGCGCTGAACACATAGCGCGTGCGCAGGTTGATCTGCTGAGATTGCCGGTTGACATCGAGAAACTCATCATAGATCGTCTGTTCCTGGCGAAATGTCTTCGCGACGCCGATCCCGCTCACCGTTTCCTGCACATGGGCGCTGACCGTCGCATTCATACGCCGCGACAGCGTAATCGAGCGGCGCGCCAGCGCACGAAATGCCAGAGCGGCGGCAATGATGACCGGTGCCAGGAAGGTCAGGATGAGCGCCAGCGGCACGCTGATGCTGAACAGGTAGCCGAGCAGCACCAGCACGAGCAACAGGCGGCCAATCAGATCAATCGTCAGCACCATCACCTGAGAGAACGTCGCGGTATCGGATGTCACCCGGCTGACGATCTTACCGGAAGTAAACTGATCGTAGAAGGACATATCGCGCCGCATGACAGCGTCGAACGCATCTTCACGCATCGCCAGCACGACATCGCCAACCGCGCGCGTCGCGGCACGCTGGCGTATCGCGCTGAAGCCCCAGGACACACTGGCCGCCAGGATGATCAGGACGGCATAGGGCAACAATTCTGCACCGGAAGCGCCCTGCTGCAACTGGTCGATCCCGCGCGAAATCATCATCGGCAGCGACACGTCGAGCAATGTCCCGGCGACGATTGCGCCAGACGCAAGGAGCATACTACCCGCGCGGCGCTGGAAGTAGCCCAGGATTCGCCAAACAAGGTCGCCGTCGCTATACCGGCGATCATACCCTTCGGCATCGAGGCCATCCATCAGAAAGCCCATAGCTTCTCCCTGAATTGTGCATACGGAATTGAGAATGAGGAACCGTCAAGTCACCATCCCTATGACCAATACCTTTCAAATAAGCTCTTCGCCCCCATCCCGGCCCGCCCCTGCCGGGGGGCGGGAGTCCGACTCCTCCCCCCAGCGGGGGGAGGTTGGGTGATCCGCCACACCTGCATGGTGTCAATGACCCGAAGGGAGTCCGACTCCTCCCCCCAGCGGGGGGAGGTTGGGTGGGGGGCTGTGCGGTGCATAACGCCTTATGTGCAAGGTATTGTCCCCATGACCACACGCATGCACACTTCTCAATGTTCAATTCCTGCTTCCTCACCCACCGATGCCTCTTCGACAACAATCTCTTCCAGCGGCGGCAATTCCACACCATAGCGCACGAAGATCCGGCGGTAGTGCGGCGAACGGCGCAGCAACTCCTCATGCGAACCGGCAGCCGTCAGGCGCCCCTGGTCAAGCACCAGTATCACATCAGCCCGGCGGATCTGCGACAGGCGGTGCGTAATAAGCAGCGTGGTGCGCCCACGTTGCATCGACCGGATCGCCTGCTGGATCTGATCCTCGGTCGCGCTATCGATCGCGCTGGTCGAATCGTCGAGGATCAGGATGCGCGGATCGCTGAGGAAGGCGCGGGCGAGCGCAATCCGCTGGCGTTGCCCACCGGAAAGGGTCATACCGCGTTCGCCGACCACCGTATCGAAACCATCGGGTAATGCACTGATGAAATCATAGGCCTGGGATGCGCGAGCTGCGGCCTCAACCTGTTCACGAGTCGCTTGCGGTGCGCCAAACGCGATATTATCGGCAATCGATCGTGAGAACAGAAACACATCCTGCTCGATCTTACCGATCTGCGAGCGCAATGAATCCAGACTCCACTCACGCACATCCACGCCGTCGATCAACACGCGCCCCATCGACGCATCATACGTACGGTTGACCAGTTGTGTCAGCGCGCTCTTGCCGCTACCGGTCTGCCCAACGATCGCAACCGTTTGACCGGCCGCAATCGAGAATGAAATCTCGCGGAGCACATGGCCGTGCCAGGGCTCAAGACTCGCCGTATCCTGCGACCCATTGTCATAGCCGAAACTCACCCGATCAAACGTAATATCGCCGCGCATCGGCGCGCTGAACCCGCCGGTATTCTCGTCAAGATCGGCGGCGGCGGTGATGACCTGCAGCATGCGCCTCGCGCCCGACATTCCCGCCTGGACGACCGAGAACGCGAAAACGGAAATGAAGGTCGGGAAGCGCAACACATTCATCAGCGCCATGACCGACATCACCCCGCCAATCGTGACCCGGCCCAGGCTATGGAGCCACATGGCGTGCAGAAAGGTCATTCCAAGTGCAATGCCGTACAACAACAGCGGGATGTAAAGCGACTCGATCTGCCCCTGGCGCACAAACAGGTCACGAAACAGGCGCGCATTGCGGTGGAACCGGCTGCGCTCGAATGCCTCGCGCACCGTTGCCTTCACCACCTCAATACCGGAGATCGCCTCCTCAAGCCCGGCGTTCATACGCCCGAATTGCGCACGCTGCTCATCAATAACCGGGCTGAGGCGCCGCACGTACCGCCGCCCGACAATAATATAGGCCGCGACAAACAGCAACGGTACCAGGGCCAGCTCCACATTGATCCCGATCATGAATGCAAGCGGCACCACAATACCCAGAACCGTCTCGTACATAAGTGTGCCACCCGGGACAATCATCGAACTGAGCTGGGCGGCGTCATCAGTCGCGCGCGCCATAAGATCACCAACGCGCTGGCGGTCATGGAATACCTTGCTCTTTGCCAGCAGGCTGGCATAGAGTTCACGACGCGCATCGGCCTCGAAGCGTGCGGCGATATTTTCCGCGCTCAAGCTGCCGATCAGCATGCCGAGCCCATCGCAGGCAAGCAGCGCAAAAATGATCAATGCAATGACCCAGAGCTCACCGCTACCTGCCAGCGCAATTTCCAGCGCATTGCCGATCATGACCTGCGCCTGCGAATAGGCCGACCACGCTGCAATGAAACCGACTGCGGTTACCAACCCATACACGCGGTACCGCCAGATATGTGACAGTATCCAGCGCCCTGTACTGCGGTGGTCGTAGCGATAGGCATGCTGTACGATAAACTCGCCGCGCTGTACCACAAGCGTCTCCTCTCTTGCAGTCATGAGCGACTATCATAGCACAGACGGGCGAATCGTATCTCCACCATAAGTCGGATCGTCGTATCGTTTCACAGATGTGCCTGCCCACGGGGCGATCACACCGGGTCGTCCCCGATCAAAGCGGCGGAGCCACCCCCAATAGGCATGGACACGAACCATCAATCCCTTGTTCTACGCGACCACGCGACTCGTATCACAGGAGTCATGCAGTTCCGTACCAGCAGAGTTGCCTGGAGGGCGTACCATTCACGATCACGATGGTGGTGTTTGCCGACTGCGCCAGCAAACACCACCATCATGAGAGAGCAATACCGCTCTGCCGAAGGCTAGAAGCAATACCTTTCAACTACGCCCGTCACCCCCACCCCGGCCCTCCCCCACTTTAGGGGCGGACAGAACGGATGAGCGCTTGCGGCCTTGGCCCTGGTCGGACATGACAGTGAGCCTGGAACCTTCTATGATAGATGTACCACCAATTA
>Ga0272446_1006424_pt1 | contig 12255 bp, 10 predicted proteins | sample YNPCB0061_FD_194587 | JGI IMG/M metagenome (GOLD analysis project Ga0272446, IMG submission 194587) | Hot spring microbial mat communities from Yellowstone National Park, WY, United States - YNP-CB-006-1 | ecosystem: Environmental > Aquatic > Thermal springs > Hot (42-90C) > Sediment | place... | reverse complement strand
CGCCCGTCAGCCGGTCCGTGGTGGAGGCCGCGCCCTGCGTGAAGCCGCTGTCGGGCGCGGCCGGCGTCAGCGCGCGCGTCGAGCCCGTGGGCGTCGTCTCGGGCCGGCTGGGACTGACGACGCGAGGACCCTGCGACGAGATGCGGCCGGTCATGACGGCTCCCTCCGAGGTGGGTGCGCAGCGTACCAGCGGCGACGAGGCGTGCCACGCGTCGCCGTTCTTCGTTGCGCTTCCGGGGCCCCGCAATGCTGCGCCGTCGAAAGGGGTTGCTCATGAAGCGGCGTTTCTCGATGTGGACGTGGCTGGCGCTCGCGGTCGCGGGCTGGGTCGCCTGTGGCGCCAGCGGTGAGGCCGAGCTCGTCGTGAGTATTACCCCGCGCACCGTCCGCTCCGACGGGCTGGACGCCGCGTCCATCACCATCACCGCGAAGGACGAGAATGGCGCCATCGGGACGGGCGCGGTGCGCGTCACCACGGTGGGAGGCTCGCTGTCCGACGGCGTCGACTTGACGCTCGACGCCTACGGCAAGGCGCAGACGACGTTCACCTGCGACAAGGCGGTTGACGCGTCGTGCACCGGCGACGTGCGGGTGGTCGCGGAGTGGACGCGGCCGGGCAAGTCGACCGTCACTGCCACGGGCCGCGTCAGCATCGACGGCGGCTCGGGCACCGGCGGCTCGGGTGGCTCGGGCGGTGGCGGCGGCTCCCTGCCCGTCTGCCCCAACGCCAAGCCGCTGTGCCTCACCAATCCGAACGCCGCGGTCTTCTGGGGCGTGTCGCCGCCCGAGTACTGGAAGCTGACGACGGAGACGCAGGGCTCGATCAAGGAGATCTTCACGCTGAACGTCAGCGGCGGCGGGAGCTGCTCGGGCTCGACGTGCACCTCGGTCAGCGCCAACGTGGTGAACCTCCAGGCCGACGGCGGCATCACCAACCTGCTCACCTGGGACGGCCGCGCCGTCAACGATGAGACCATCGGAGTGGCGGGCTCGATGGACGAGCCGACGCTGCACACCGGCCACTACGCCGACGGGAAGCTCATTCCCCCAGTGTCCTACCAGCCGATCTTCAACATGGGGCTGTGCCCGACCTCCCACGTCGTCGCCTTCGACATCTGCCGCCTCACCGTGAACAACGGCGTGGTGCAGGAGTTCCTCATGTCCTTCCACGCGCGCTGCACGCACATGTACACCGTGGAAGTCGATGGCTGCGTGCACTTCACGCGGTAGCGCCGCCTCAGTCTCCGCGCAGCCACCCCACGAAGGCGCCGAACACCCCGCCGCCGGCCTTCTCGGCTCCGGCCCCCGCGCCAGCCTTCGCCGCGCACGCGCTGCACTCAGTGCCCGCGGGCGTCACCACCGCGTCGGCGAACGGCTTGCGCTGCTCGCACGTGGGGCAGAGGAACAGCACGTCCTCGGGCGGCTTGGCGGGCGCCTTCTTCGTCACCGCGGCCAGGTCTCGCGAGTCGAGGTACGTGCCGCCGCAGCTGCGGCAGGTCTCCACCGCGACGCCGGTGGTGAGGTCGGCGTTCAGCAGGGGGATGAGACACTTCGGGCAGTAGCGGTCGCACGGCTTGTTCGACTTGATGACCTTGCGGCCGGTCGCCAGCTCGAGCTCGCCCGCGTCGAACCACACGCCGCCGCAGTTGTGACAGCGGTCGAGCTCAACGTCGACGTCGGGTCTGCGCGACTGCACCATGAACGGACGCATCACCGTGTTGCACTGCGGGCACTCGCGTTGTTCCGGCAGTCCTTTGGCGGGCATGCGTCGATCTCCGCGCCGATGCGCGGGCCCGTCAAGCACGAACACCTCGCGCGGCGCGCTGCTAGCGTCTCGCCCCCATGACGAACGCCCCGGACGCGGCGCGCCCCACCGTCTTCCTCGTCGACGGGAGCGGGCTCGAGCGCCGGCTGATCGCCGAGTGGATCGCCGCGCAGCACCCGGGCACCACGCCCGAGGTCTTGCGCATTCCGTCCACCCGCGCGTGGGACGCGGGCCGGCTCGACCCGACCGTGGTGGCGCGCCTGGCGCAGGGCGACGACCCGCTGCTGACACCGGTGCGGGTGGCGTGGCTGCCGAGGGAGCACGGCGGCGAACGCGCGGTGCGGCTGTTCGACCTGCTCACCCTGGGCAACCCGCGCGCGCCCGGCCCGCTGGGCCAGCGCTGGGTGCTGGCGCGCCACCCGGACCGCTGCCGCGTCGTAGCCGGCGAAGCGGCGCCGGCGTCGGCCCTGCGCGAGAAGTGGCGGCAGGCGGGCGGCCAAGGCGACGGAGATCCGCGCGCGTCGTTCGCCCTCTTCGTGCTGCGGCAGGCGGCCCTGGCGCTCGAGCGCGCCGAAAGGCCGTTGCGCGGCGCGCGCTACAAGGTGCCGCGCTTCGTGCGCCAGGAAATCCTCTCGCACCGGGAGTTCCGCGCGGGCCTCTCGACGCTCACCCAGGCCACCGGCTTGTCGGCGGAGAAGGTGGAGCGGCGCGCGAGCTACTACCTGAAGGAGATCGCCGCCCGCGTCAGCCCGTACGTCATCGACCTGGTGCACCGGTTGATTCGCGTGGCGTACAGACAGGGCTACGCGGAGGACCTCGACTACGACCGCGAGAAGCTGAAGGCGCTGCTCGCGCCCAAGCCGGGGCAGGCCGTCGTCTTCCTCCCGACGCACAAGTCGAACCTCGACCACGCCATCCTGCAGTACCTGCTCTACGACAACGGCGCGCCGCCCAACCACACGGCCGGCGGCATCAACATGAACTTCTTCCCGGTGGGGCCGGTGTTCCGCCGCACGGGCGTCTTCTTCATTCGCCGCAGCTTCAAGGACAACCCCATCTACAAGTTCGTCCTGCGGCAGTACGTCGACTTCCTCGTCGAGAAGCGCTTCTCGATGGAGTGGTACATCGAGGGCGGCCGGTCGCGCTCGGGCAAGCTGTTGCCGCCGCGCTTCGGCATGCTGGCCTACGTCGTCGACTCGTGGCGCCGCGGCCGCGCCGACGACGTGCTGCTGGTGCCGGTGTCCATCGCGTACGATCAGATCTCCGACGTCGGCGACTACGCGCACGAGGCGCGCGGCGGCACGAAGCAGAAGGAGGGCCTGGGCTGGTTCCTGGGCATGCTGCGCGCGCTGAAGCGCCGCTACGGGCAGATCCACGTGCGCTTCGGAGAGCCGGTGTCGCTCAAGGGCACGCTGGGCCCACCCAGCGCGGGCGCGCCCTCGGAGCCGGAAGAGAAGAACCTCCCGGTGCAGAAGCTGGCCTTCGAGGTGTGTCACCGCATCAACCAGGCCACGCCCATCACGCCCAGCGCCGCGCTGTCGCTGGCGCTGCTCGGCGGAGGCCACCGCGCCGTGACGGTGGACGAGCTGCGGCACGAGCTCGCCAGCATCCTCGGCTACGCGAAGGCGCGGGGCCTGCCCACCGCCGGGCCGGTGGACGAGCTCGCCACGGCCGACGGCGTGACGCGGCACCTGCGCGCGCTCGCGGCCAACGGCGTGGTGCGCTGCTTCGACGAGGGCCCCGAGCCGGTGTGGTCCGTAGTGCCGAACCAGTTCCTCACCGCGGCGTACTACCGCAACACCGTGCTGCACTTCTTCGTCACCGGCGCGATCGCCGAGCTGTCGCTCCTGCACGCCGCCACCGCGCCTGGCGACAAGCGGCAGGCCTTCGACGACGAGGCGATGCGCCTTCGCGACCTGCTCAAGTTCGAGTTCTTCTTCGCCGAGAAGGACGCCTTCAAGAAGGCGCTGGCGGACGAGGTGGCCTTTCATGCGCCGGGCTGGGAAGCGGCCTTCGCGCAGGGAGAGGACGCCGTGGAGGCCGTGGTGCGCGCCTTCAAGCCGTTCAGCGCGCACCAGGTGCTGCGACCCTTCGTCGACGCGGACCGCATCGTCGCCGACGCGCTGGTGCGGGCGGGAGCCGACGCGGTGGAGGAAGGGCCCTTCGTGACGAAGTGCCTCGCCCTGGGCCGCCAGTACGTGATGCAGCGGTTGGTGCACTCGGAAGAGAGCGTGTCGAAGGTGCTCTTCGCCAGCGCCTTCAAGCTGGCCGCCAACCGCGGCCTCGTCTCGGGCGATGGCGTGGCGGACAAGCGCCGGGCCTTCGACTCGGGCGCGGGTGAGTGCGCTAGGGTGCGCCCACCCCGTGCGCGTCGACGCCTCCGCCGAGCTGTTGCCCGATCTCCCTGCCCCCCCGCGCGCCGAGCGCGTGACCTGGCGCGGCTGGGAAGTGCCGACGTGGAGAGATCCGCGCGTGCCCTTCGCGGCGCTGCTGATCCTCTACGCGGTGCTGGGCTTCACCTTCCTCGGCTTCAACCGCCAATGGTGGCAGATGGCGCTCGTCGTCGGCTCGGGCGCGGCGCTCGACGTGGCGCTGGGCCGGCTCCTCACCGGGAGGAAGGTGTTCCCGCTGTCGGCCATCATCTCCTGCACGTCCTTAGGCATCCTCCTCAACTACTCGCACCACAGCGCCGTCCTCTTCTTCCCCGTCTTCCTCGCCATCGGCAGCAAGTACCTGCTCACCTTCGACGGCCGGCACGTCTTCAACCCGTCGATGTTCGGCGTGGCGATGTCGCTGCTCCTCACGCGCGAGCTCATCACCGCGGCGCCGGCGTACCAGTGGGCGGGCGGCGACGTGACGATGTCCGTCTTCCTGGGCACGGCGGCGCTGGTGCTGTTCGTCTTCCGCGGCGTGGGGCGCGGGTGGCTGGTCGCCAGCTTCCTCGTCTTCTACGCGCTGCAGACCGCGGTGCGCGCGTACATCATGCGGCACCACCTGCCGTGGCAGACGCTCTTCCTGGGCACGCTGGAGTCGCCGCCCTTCTACCTCTTCACCTTCTACATGCTGACCGATCCCGCGACGTCGCCGAAGACGCCGCGGGGGCAGGTGGCCTTCGCCTTCGTCCTCACCGTCGTCGACGCGGTCCTGCACTTCCGCGAGTCCGTCTACACGTTCTTCTACGCGGCGCTGCTGATGGGCACCGGGAAGTACGTGTTCCTTCACGCGCGCGCGCTGTGGAGGAAGAGGGCCGCGCGGCTCCGCGAGGCCTTCGACGCGGCGACGTGGCGGCGCGTGGGCGTGGTGGGAGGGCTGGGCGTGGCGATGGTGGGCGGCTGGGCGTGGGCGCACGCGACGCCGACGGTGGACCCGGGCTTCCGCTTCGAGCGCGTGCCGAACGAGGCGTCGGGCCTCGGCTCCACCATGGGCCAGACGCTGGAGGAGGTGGACCCGCGCGTCCTCCACATCGCCAAGTGGGTGCTGTCGGTGGGCGACGCGGTGGCGGCGGGCGACGTCGACGGCGACGGGCGCGTGGACCTGCTGCTCACGCACCCGCTCGCCGTGCCGAAGGACCGGCTGGGCCTGTACCTGAATCGCGGCGACCTCCACTTCGAGCGCGTGCCGGTGCCCGGCTTCGAGGTCATCGCGAACGATCCCGCCACGCACGGCCTCGCCTCGGGCGGCGTCTTCGGCGACGACGACGGCGACGGCGACCTCGACCTGGTGCTGACAGTGGCCTTCGGGAAGACGCGCCGCTTCAGGAACCAGCTCAAGGAGACGGGCGCGCTGGCCTTCGACGACGTCTCCCGGGCCTCGGGCCTCGACCAGCACACCGTGTCGCTGGGTGCGGCTTTCCTCGACTTCGATCGCGACGGCCACCTCGACCTCTTCGTCGCCAACGCGCTCACCACGCACCTGCCCGACTACGAGACGCCGACGCCGCTCAACCTCTTCCGCCTGCCGCAGCCCGCGTACGACGGCGACCGCCGCATGTTCCGCTTCATGCACAACGGCTGGCACGACGCGGACAACGGCGGGAAGAACCTGCTGTACCGGGGCCGCGGCGACGGCACCTACGAGCAGCTCGACGTCGACGCGCTCGGCATGCCCGAGACGCACTGGACGCTGGCCATCGGCGCGCACGACTTCAATCACGACGGCTGGACGGACCTGTACCTGGCCAGCGACTTCGGGCGCGACGACCTCTACCTGAACGAGGGCGGCAAACACTTCCGCCGCGTCCAGGGCCCGCGCTTCGGCGACGTCGGCAAGGACACGTACAAGGGCATGAACGTCTCCATCGCCGACTTCGACCACGACGGCTTCGGCGACGTCTACGTGTCCAACGTCCACCACGCGCTGCAGTCCGAGGGCAGCCTGCTATGGATGGTGCGACCCTCGAAGGACGCCTTCGTGCCCGACTTCACCGACGAGGCCACGCAGCGCGGCGCGCTCAACGAGCGGCGCTTCGGCTGGGGCGCGGCGGCGGGCGACGTGGACCTCGACGGCTGGGACGACCTGCTGCAGGCCAACGGCATGGTGGACGACCGCCTCGACGCGCGCGAGCTCAACACCCGGCGGCGCGACTATTGGTACGTCAACCAGAAGCTGATGCAGTCGGGCCCCGACATTCACACCTACGCCGACCGCTGGGGCGACATCCGCGGGCGGCACATCTACCCGAACGAGGCGCGGCGCCTGTACCTGAACCGCGGCGCGCGCGCGCCCGGCGTCTTCGATGACGTGGCCGACGTCACCGGCGTGGCCGAGCCCGACAACTCGCGCGGCGTGCTGTTGTCCGACCTCGACGGCGACGGCGACCTCGACGCGCTCGTCACCAACCAGCACGGGCCGGTGTCGCTGTACCGGAACACCCGCCGCGCGCGGGGCGCGGGCCCGCACTGGCTGTCGGTGGAGCTGCACGGCGCAGCGCCCACCAACCTGGCCGCGCTGGGCACGCGCGTGACCGTGCGATCGACCAGCCACGGCGCGCCGCTGGTACAGACGAAGGAGCTCCAGTCGATGGGCGGCTTCTCGGCGACCGCCGACGGGCGCCTCGTCTTCGGGCTGTCGGACGACGCGCCGCCCGAGGTGGAGGTGACGGTGGCCTGGCACAACGGCGCCACGCAGACGCTGCGGCTCGCCGTCGACGCGCACCACCGGCTGGCGCCGTGACGACTACTTGATGCGCGCCAGCACGGCGTCGAAGAGCGCCACCTCGAGCCGCTCGGCGTCGGCGTCGCTCAGCTTGTCGACGGAGAAGGACACGCGCCAGTTGCCCGCCTGGCGAAGCACCGCCACCACTTTCGCCCGGCCGGTGATGGGCTCGGTGCCCCGCGAGAGCGTCAGCTTGAAGTCCACCAGTTCGCCGTCCTTCAGCGGCCCGGTGACGAGCGCCGAGAAGCCCGAGCGCGACAGCTCGCGGGTCACCGTCGCGTAGAGGTTGTTGACCTCGACGTTGAAGAGCTGCGCCACGCGGAAGTGCTTCCGGGCGTTCTGCCCTTCTGGCAGCGTGAGCCCCTGGGCCGCTACCAGCGAGCGCGCCAGCTCCTCGCGCATGCCGAGGTACCTCGCGCGCTCTTCCGGCTTCAGCTGTCCGCTCCGTGCGCGCTCGTGCGCGATGCGGAAGCGCGCCAGCCACTCCGAAGGGTCCATCGTGTCTCGTCCTCGTTCTCGACCTTCGACACGCGACGACCGCTCGCGCCCGCGGCCCCCCGGGACGCCTCGTTGTACCCACCGGCGCGCCGGCCGGCCACGCTTCTTCACGCGAGAAGCGGCGCCGCGTGCGCAGAGCTGACTACCGTCGCCGTGGGAGTACGCTGCAGGCCCACCACGAGGAGACCTTCGATGCGCTCGCTCTTGTTCGCGGTCCTCATGCTGTGCCCGCTGGTCGCGGAAGCCGCTGACGCCGGGCGGGTGGTGGAGGTGTGGACGCGCCGCGCCGGCAAGCACGCCGGCTTCTCGCGGGGCCGCGACGGCCTGAGCGCCGTGGACCTGTCGCGGCTGCCCCAGGAAGAGCGCACGCTCGTCGACGCGCAGCTCGGCGAGACGCACAAGTACCGCGGCGTGCCGTTGCAGGCGATCCTCGAGGCCGCGCCGCCGGGCGCCGAGCCGGACCTGCTCTTGCTGCACTTCCGCAACGGCATGCTGGTGCCGCTGCCCTTCCGCGACGCGAAGGCGATGGCGCGGCTCGACGTCTTCGTGGCCCTCGCCGTCGAGGCCGAGGCCGGCGGCAAGAAGGCCTTCACCTCGGACTTCCCGCCGCTGCGGAAGAAGGGCGCGGAGGACCGCGACTCGCGGCCCATCTTCTTCGACGGCAACAAGGTGGTGGTGAAGACGCGCTGGCTGCCCGCCACCGGCCTCGACGGCCCGGACGCCTTCTCGCCGTGGGCGCACGTCGACCGGCTGGATGGCGTCGAGTACGTGAAGGCGGCGGCGTGGCGGAAGCAGTTCGCCGTCGGCGACGAGGCGACCCAGAAGGGCCTCGACGTCTTCCTGTCGCGCTGCGCGTTCTGCCACGGCCTGCGCAAGGTGGGCGCCGACTACGGCTGGGACTTCGTCGACCCCATCCCCATCGCCTCCATCCGCCCGGCCGGTGCGCTGGTGCTGCACGCGCGCTACCGCGAAGGCGACGCGCCCGAGCGGGGGCTGATGATGCCGAGCATCAAGGAGTTCTCAGACGCCGACGCGAAGCTGCTGTGGAAGTGGCTCAAGGTGGCCGGCGACGTGGACTTGAAGCCGTACGAGCCGTGACGCGACGCCCGAAGGTAAGGTGCCAGCCATGACGCAGCGCCCGCGCGGAGCGCCACAGCCCCCGACGCCGCCCGCGTGGCGCACCGACGCCGACGGGCGCGCGCCCTCCGCCGACGACGCCGCCCGGCGCCGCCGCGTGGAGCTGGAAGCCGAAGCCGACCTCGCCCGCTGCGGCGCGCTGAAGGACTACTGGTACGTGGCGTGCCTCTCCACGGAGCTGCGCAAAGGCCAGCCGCTCTCGCGGACGCTGTTCGGCGCGCCGCTGGTCCTCTTCCGCGACGCCCAAGGACGGCCGGCGGCCCTGTTCGACCGCTGCCTGCACCGCAACGCGCGGCTGTCGGCGGGCGACGTCTTCGACGGCCGGCTGGGCTGCTCGTACCACGGCTGGGTGTACGACGCGTCAGGGGCGTGCGTGGAGATTCCGTCGCTGGGGCCTTCGCAGCAGGGCGCGTTGCTCGACGCCGGCGGCCACGCCGAGGCGGGCTTGAAGCTGCGGCCGTGCGACGTGGGCCGCGTGCGCCACTTCGCCACCTGCGAGCAGGACGGCCTGGTCTTCGTCTTCATGGGCGACGACGTGACGAAGGCGCGGCGCCCGCCGTTCCGCGTGCCGAAGTGGGGCGAGCCCGGCTGGACGACGTACTTCATGGTGACGCGCTTCCCCAACGGGGTGACGAACCTCGTCGAGAACTTCATGGACGTGCCGCACACCGTGTTCGTCCACAAGGGCTGGTTCCGCAACCGGCGCACGAAGCAGGTGCCGGCGCGCGTCGAGCGGAAGGGCGCCGAGGTGCTGGTCACCTACGAGCAGCAGGCCGACGAGCTCACCGGCGCGGGCTTCCTGCTCAACCCCACCGGCCTGCCCATGGTGCACACGGACCACTTCATCGCGCCCAACGTCACGCGCGTCGACTACCTGTGGGGCGAGCGCTCGGGCTACGTCATCAACTCGCAGGTGACGCCGGTGGGCCCGCTGGAGTCGTGGGTGTACACGGCCATCGCCTACCGGTTGCCGTGGGACCTGCCGGGCAGCCTCGTCGCGCGCGGGCTGCGGCGCTTCATGAAGTGGTACACGACGCAGGTCATCGGCCAGGACGTCGACATCATGCGGGTGCAGCGCGAGGGCCTCACGCACGCGCCCGGCGGCCTCGAGTTCTCCAGCACCGAGGCGGACCTGCTGCACGCCGACATCGAGGCGGTGCGGGCGTGGCTGCGCGACGGCGGCGAGGGCGCGGGCCCGCCCGACGCTTCGCGGCGCATCTCGTTCTGGATCTGACCTGCCCGAAGCGAAGGCGCGCGCCTTGCGGCGAGGCGCCGCGAGCGAGACGCTGCGCAGCGTGACGCCGCTCCTCCTCGCTGCTGCCCTCTCGTTGTCCGCCGCGCCGAAGTCGCCCGACGCCGGCGTCGCCTTCGTGCCCGTCACGGTGCTGGACGTCATCGAGCTGGAAGACGGCGCCTGGGCAGTGCTGCTCGGCGAGCAGGGCGCCGACACGGTGCTGCCCATCTTCATCGGTCCGCTCGAGGGCCTGGCGATTCGCTTGCGCCTCGACAAGCAGGTGACGCCGCGGCCGCTCACCGCTGACCTGCTGGAAGACGCCATCGAGGCCCTGGGCGGAACGGTGGTGCGGGTGGACATCGACGACTTGAAGGCCGACACCTTCCTGGGCCGCATCACGCTGCGACCGAAGAGCGGCAAGCCGGTGGTGCTCGATGCGCGGCCGTCCGACTCCATCGCGCTCGCGCTCGGCACCGGCGCGCCCATTCACGTCGCGCGCTCCGTCCTCGACAGCGCGGGCTTGTCCCGCAAGACGCTCAAGAGCAAGCCGAAGGGGCCCGGCCCGAAGACCGAGTCGCTGTGATCGCGGCAAGCCGTTTGCAGTCCGCTGCGGCCGAGGGAGCCAAACCACCATGAAGCGAGTAGCCGTCGTTATCGTTGCCGTCGCCGTCGCCGTGGCGGCGATCATCTTCATCAGCCCGAAGAACCAGTTCGTCCTCGGCGGCGCGCTGTTGAACGCCGGCTTGCGCATGCAGGACCACCTGCACTCCTACGACTTCGAGCACCATGAGGACATCACCGCCGAGCAGGTGTGGGCCGAGTTCAAGCGGCAGAACGAGCTGTCGGCGTCGGTGCGGCGGCGCTTCCCGCGGTCCACCGAGCACCCGGTGGTGGCGATGCTGGTGTGCATGGACGCCCGCATCGACACCGCCGAGCTCGCCGGCGACACGCGGCGCTACTACTACGTGGTGCGCACCGCGGGCTCGACGCTGGACCCGCAGGAGCAGGAGATGCTCGAGCTGGCCGTCGCCAACGGCGTGAGGCTGGTGGTGCTGACGCGCCACACCGACTGCGCGGCCGAGAAGGCCGCGAAGGATCCCGTCAGGCGCGCCGCCTTTCCGCACCTCGTCGACTCGGTGGACCGCCGCGACGAGCGCGTGGCCGAGTTCCTCGCGCGGCCGTTGATCAAGCAGCGCATCCAGGAAGGGAAGCTGCTGGTGAAGGAGCTGGTCATCGACACCTCGGCCGACCACCTCGTGACCTCCTTCGACGAGGTGCTCGCGCCTCCGCCCGCGGACACGCACGCCGAAGTGCCCCACGCCAACGCCGCCGAGCCCGGCGCCGCGGCCGGCGAGCACTGAGCACCGCGTCGGTTTCTGCGCCGCCCGTGCCCCGCCACGCAGTTTCTGCAGGCGGATCGGCGGAACGTACGCCGACCTCGCACCCGCTGCGGGACCGTTCAGCCGGCGAGCAGCTGCGCGCTCTGGCTGGCCCACCACAGGCCCAGCGCGACCGACGCGGTGCCGATGAGCATCATCAAGTGCGCGGCCCACGTGCCGGCACGGCGCAGGCGCGCGAGGGGCGTGCCCACCAGCGCGGTGAGGAGCGCCATGCCCAGCACGCTGCCCAACCCGAAGAGGGCGATGAAGGCGAGGCGGCTCGCCGCGTTGGGCAGCTCGGCGATGACGAGCGCCGACAGCGCGCCGCTGCCCGCGAGCCCGTGCACCACGCCGATGAGCAGCGGCCGCGACGACAGGACGAAGCGGCCCGCGTGCACGTGCGCCTCGGGCGCGGCGTGCGCGTGCGAGACGGGCCCGTGCGCGTGCAGGTGGTGCGCGCCTTCGCGGCCCTCGCGCGCGGCGTGCACGATCGCCCGCAGCCCGAGGACGACGAGCATCAGGCCCACGCCGAGCTCGAAGCCCGCGCCCCAGCGAGGCGGAAGCTGGGCGCCCACCGCCGCGAGCGAGCCGCCCACGACGACGAGGGACAACGTGTGGCCCACGCCCCAGGACGCGCCCAGCCAGAAGCCCCCGCGTGCGCCGGGGCGATCGCCCGCCAACGTCGACACCGCCGCGAGGTGATCCGGCTCGAGCGCATGCCGCACGCCCTGCAACACGCCCAACAGGCTGGCCACCAGTGACGCGCCCATGCGCGCAGTGCTCCACAATCAACGTGCCCACGAGGAGTCCCCGGGCTCGCCGCGTAAGGCTTGCGCGATCCCTCGCGCCCCTGCACGCGTTGCGAGGCCCAGCGCGTCAACGCAGCGCACCACCCACACGCGGGCTGATCCGGGCATGGGGCCTGCAGTTGCGCGCGGCCGAAGTCCCCTCTCAACCCGGGGTCCGCGATGGCGCACGTCGAGACGTTCTACGAGGTGCTTCGGCGGCACGGAGTCAGCCGCCGCAGCTTCATGAAGTTCTGCAGCCTCACCGCGGCGTCGCTGGGGCTCGCGCCGGCGTTCGCCTCG
>Ga0272446_1006423_pt1 | contig 12257 bp, 13 predicted proteins | sample YNPCB0061_FD_194587 | JGI IMG/M metagenome (GOLD analysis project Ga0272446, IMG submission 194587) | Hot spring microbial mat communities from Yellowstone National Park, WY, United States - YNP-CB-006-1 | ecosystem: Environmental > Aquatic > Thermal springs > Hot (42-90C) > Sediment | place... | reverse complement strand
CACTTCCCGACGATGCTGGCCGCGAGCGCGTACAGCTCGAACAGCCGCTTGTCGACCCCGCCGTGCGTCGCGTACGCCTGCATGCGCAGCTGCGCGGGCCGCGACTTCAGCTCGGCGTCGTGCGCCATTTCCATATACGGATACCAGACGTTGTTCATGCCCATCAGCGCGGCCGCGGCGAGCGCCGCGTTGGCTTCGACCTCGCCGAGCGCCCCGCTCGAACGGATGATCGCCACGAGGCGCGCGCTTTTCGCCGCGTAGGCGGCTGCGAGCGCCACGCCGACCGCCTCGCGGGCCGGCAGCGTCGAACGCGCGATCGTCGCGTCAAGGTTCAGCCTCACGTCCTTGGCGTAGTCGGGGACGAGCGATTTGATCTCGTTGATGAATTCCATGTCGAGTTCCTTGATGAAGTGTCTGCTTCGTCGCGCCTTCGCTCAGTTCAGCGTGACGTTCGCAGCCGCCGGATTCAGCGTCGCCGCGCCGACGCCCCGGTTGCACGGACACAGCTCGTCGGTCTGCAGGCCGTCGAGCACGCGCAGCACTTCCTCCGGGCTGCGGCCGACGTTCAGGTTGTTGACCGACACGTGCTGGATCACGTTGTCCGGGTCGACGATGAAGGTCGCGCGCAGCGCCACGCCCTCGGCCCCGTCGCGCACGCCGAGCATGTCGACCAGCGAACCGGTCGTGTCGGCGAACATCCAGCGGTTCAGCCGGTCGAGATCCTTGTGGTCGCGACGCCACGACAGCTTGCAGAACTCGTTGTCGGTCGAGCCGGCGAGCAGCACCGCATCGCGCTCGTCGAATTCCCTCGCGAGCTTCGCGAAGCCGACGATCTCGGTCGGGCAGACGAAGGTGAAGTCCTTCGGATAGAAATAGATGACCTTCCACTTGCCGGCGAAGGACTTCTCGGTGATCTGCTCGAAGGCCGAAGCGCCGTTTTCCTCCGGGAAGTTGAATCCCGGCTTGACTCCGACGACTTTGAAGGGTTCCAGTTTTTGGCCGATCGTTTTCATTCGCACACTCCGTTGCGGTTCGCGGTTGAAGGAGACGTTGAAATCTCGATGGAGCGAAGTGTGCGGACCGCGGTGGACGAATTCCAATCGCATTTTCCGAAGGCACCGATAGCCGTCGCGCGCGATGCGAGAATCGCCGCCGCTCATGGACGCCGCCCGCACGGACTCGACGCCGCGCCTGCCGCCGGCCGCTTCGCCGCTGGTCGCGTCCCCGGTGCTCGCCTGGTTCTTCGTCGTCGTCTGGGGCAGCGGCTACCTCGCGACCAAGGTCGGGCTGCAGTACGCGCCGCCGTTGACCTTCCTCGCGCTTCGCTTCGCGTTCGGCGCGTTCGTTCTCGTGCCGTTGCTCGTGTTCTGGCATCGGCGCGAGCCGCTGCGCTGGCCCGGCACCGCGCGCGACTGGGCCCACGTCGTCGTCGCCGGGCTGCTGATGCACGCGGCCAATCTCGGCGCGAGCCACTATGCGCAGTACCTCGGCATGTCGGCGGGCATCGTCGCGCTCGTGCTCGCGGTGCAGCCGCTCGCGACCGCGATCGTCGCGGCGGCGCTGATGAACGAACGGCTGCGGCCGTACCAGTGGGCCGGCGTGCTGCTCGGCCTGCTCGGCGTGGCCTTCGTCGTCTGGCACAAGATCGACGTGCGCGCGGTGAGCTTCGGCGCGGCCGCCGCGGCGCTGGTCGCGCTCGCGGCGATCACGATCGGCACGCTGTATCAGCGCGCGTTCTGCCCGACGGTCGACCTGCGGCCGGCGTCGCTGATCCAGTTTCTCGCCACGCTCGCCGCGCTCGCGCCGCTTGCGGTTGCCGTCGAGGGCTTCCAGGTGCGTTGGGCGTGGGGGCTCGCCGGCGCGATCGCGTATCTGGTGATCCTGGCGTCGATCCTCGCGGTCAACGCGCTGCACACGCTGATGCGGCGGGGCGAGGCCACGCGCGTGACGAGCCTGCTGTACCTGACGCCGGTGATCGCGGTGATCCTCGAATGGGCCATGTTTGGCGTGGTGCCGACGGCGCTCACGCTCGCCGGCATCGTCGTCACCTGCGCCGGCGTTGCACTCGTGGCCTGGCGCGCGCGAAGCCGCGAATAGCCGGCGCGGCGCGGCGCAATCCGGCGGCGGGTGGCGCGAGGCGCCGCGTAAACTGGCGGCATAAGAAGTTTCATGCCGCTCGCGCGCATCATCGTCTTCGTCGTCCTGTCGCACAGCGCCTTCGGCGCGGCGCGCGTGACGGCGTCGCTGTACGCACTCGCCCACAAGGCGTCGGCCTTCACCGTCGGCGTGCTGATGGCGCTTTTCGCGCTCGTGCCGATGCTGCTGGCGATGCGCGCCGGCCGCTGGCTCGACGCGGTCGGCCCGTGGAAGCCGCTCGCCACCGGCACCGCGCTGATGGGCGCCGGCGTGCTGCTGCCCGCGGCGTTTCCGTACGAAGTGGCCGACATCGGTCCGCTGCTCGTGGCCTGCGCGCTCATCGGCACCGGATTCATGCTCCTGCAGATGACGGTGCAGCAGATCGTCGGCGACCGCGCGGCGCCCGACGAGCGCGCGGCGGCTTTTTCGGTGCTCGCGCTCGGGTTTTCGACCTCGAGCCTGATCGGCCCGATCGCCAGCGGCGTGCTGATCGACACGCTCGGCCATCGTGCCGCGTTCGGCGCGATGTTCGCGTTGCTCGCCGCGGCCGCGGTACTGCTCGCGCGCGAGCGGCGCCGCCTGCCGTCGCACCACGCTTCGGCCGCGGCGCACGACGACAAGCCGATGTTCGAGCTGCTGCGCCATCGCGGCATCCGCAACGTGCTGATCGCCAGCGGTCTCGTCTCGATGGCGTGGGACCTGCAGACGTTCATGATCCCCGTGTACGGGACGCGGATCGGCCTGTCGGCCTCCGAGATCGGCCTCGTGCTCGGCAGCTTCGCCGCGGCAACTTTCGCGATCCGCCTGGCGATGCCGCGGATCGCGCGCACGTATCACGAGTGGCAGGTGCTGACCTTTACGCTGTTCACCGGCTGCGTGGCGTTCGCGCTGATCCCGCTGCTCGAGCGGCTGCTGCCGCTGGCGGCAGCGATGTTCCTGCTCGGCCTCGGGCTCGGCGCCGCGCAGCCGAACGTGATGTCGCTGATCCACGCGCGCGCGCCGCTCGGCCGCGTCGGCGAGGCGCTCGGTCTGCGCACGACGATCATGAACGGCAGCCATGTCGCACTGCCGCTCGCGTTCGGCGCCTTCGGTTCGGTGCTTGGCGCCGCCGCCGTGTTCTGGACGATGGCGACACTGCTCGGTGCCGGTGGCACCGCGGCGTGGCGGCATCTGCGCGCGAAGCCATGAAGCGATCCGCGAGCCCGCGCGCGAAAGCTGCCGCGAGCCTGACCGATCTGCCGCGCCTGTCGCCGCACGACCTGGCGCAATCGCTCGCGACGACACTCGCACACTGGGACGGCCGCGAACCGCTGTGGGTGTTCGGGTACGGCTCGCTGATCTGGAACCCGGAGTTCGAGTTCGACCGCAGGGTGCCGGCGCGCGTCTACGGCTATCACCGCAAGCTGTGCCTGCGGTCGGTACGCAACCGCGGCACACCGGAATGTCCGGGGCTGGTCGCCGGGCTCGATCGCGGCGGCTCGTGCGTCGGCATCGCCTACCGCGTTCCGGCCGACAGCGTGCGCGCGCAGTTCGCGCGGCTGTGGGAGCGCGAGATGTTCATGGGCTCGTACGCGCCGCGCTGGCTGCACGTCAGGCGGCTCGACGACCACGGCAGCCTGACCGCGCTCGCCTTCGTCGTCCGGCGCGATGCGCCGAACTACTGCGCCCGGCTCGGCGAGCGCGAGGTGATCGAAGCGCTCGCGCGCGCCCGCGGCCGTTACGGCACGAGTCTCGACTATCTGCTGCGCACGGTCGAAGGGCTGCGCGCCGAAGGACTCGCCGATCCGCACCTGGAACGGCTCGCCCGCCGCGCGCAGCGGCTGCTCGTCGATGCGCCGGCGCGCCGCTAGACTGCGCGCGCCATGAAGAACATCGCGCAGATCCGCACCGAGTACAAGCGCGGCGCGCTCGACGAGGAGCACGCCGACGCCGATCCGATCCGCCAGTTCGCGCGCTGGTGGGACGAGGCGGTCGCTTCCGACCTGCCCGAAGTCAATGCGATGACGCTCGCCACCGCCGACGCGCAGGGACGGCCGAGCGCGCGCGTCGTGCTGCTGAAGGGCTTCGACGCGAACGGCTTCGTCTTCTACACGAACTACGAAAGCCGCAAGGGCCAGGAACTCGCCGCGAACCCGCGCGCGTGCCTGCTGTTCTTCTGGGCCGAACTGGAGCGGCAGGTCCGCATCGACGGCGACGTGCAGCGCACCAGCGCGGAGGAATCGGACGCGTATTTCGCGAGTCGCCCGCTCGCCAGCCGCATCGGCGCGTGGGCTTCGCCGCAGAGCCGCCCGATTCCGGGCAAGGCGTGGCTGCTCGCGCGCGCGGCCGAGATGGGTGTGCGCCACGGACTGCATCCGCCGCGGCCACCGCACTGGGGCGGCTTTCGCGTGCGCCCGCAGGCGATCGAGTTCTGGCAGGGCCGCCCGTCGCGGCTGCACGACCGGCTGCTTTACACGCGCGACGGCGAAGGCTGGACACGCGCGCGGCTCGCACCGTAAGCCACGGCGAAAAGGTCGCGAAGGCCGCACGTGCCCGTTTTCGCCGTTCTTTCGTCCGGATGCAGGCCGGTCCGTCCGGAGCCGACGGCAGCGTCCGTGCGAACCCGAAGGCTTCGCGCATCGAAGCATGCGAGCCGCCCGGAAGGCCGGAGTTCGCCCGGATGCCACGGTCGGGACCGGCGGACTTAGCGTCTGCGGGCTAGACCGTCCGCCCGGCCCCCGGTGCCGGCGGGCAACCGTGGCTAGAATCGGGCCTACTCTGAGAGGGGCACCCCCATGGGCGAAGACATCATCTCGGTCATCATCGTCGAGGACGAGCCGGAATTCAGGCGGCGCTTCGCGCAGATCGTCGAAAACGAACCGAGCATGCGGCTCGTCGGTGTGGCCGCGAACAAGCGCGAGGCGCAGGCGCTGATCGAGCGCGAGAACTTCGACGTGATGATGATCGATCTCGGCCTGCCCGACGGCAGCGGGATCGACCTGATCCGCAGCGTCAGCCAGAAGAAGCCCGACGTCGACATCATGGTGGTGACCGTCTTCGGCGACGAGCAGCACGTCGTCTCGTCGATCGAAGCGGGCGCGACCGGCTATATCCTGAAGGACTCGACGCCGGCCGACGTGATCTCCTGCATCCGGCTGCTGCGCGCCGGCGGCTCTCCGGTGAGCCCCGTCGTCGCGCGCAGCGTGCTGCGCGCGATCCGCAACCGCATGGGCCCGAGCACGCCGACGCGCGTGGCCAATCCGGAATCCAATCCGCTGTCGGCGCGCGAGACCGAGATCCTGCAGCTGCTCGCCAAGGGCATGAGCTTCAACGAGATCGGCGAGATCCTCGGCATCTCGCCGCACACGGTGACGGCGCACATCAAGAAGATCTACCGCAAGCTCGCGGTGCACTCGCGCGGCGAGGCCGTCTACGAAGCGACCCAGATGGGTCTGCTGAAGAACTGACGCGGCGCGTGTCCGCGGTCGCGATCGTCCTCTCAGTGGCGCGCAAGTTACGCGCATTTCTGATCGCGGCAGCGCCGTTCGCGCTGGCGTGCCTGCTCGCCGCGGCCGCGCCGGCGCGCGCGGAAGTGATCAACGCCGTCGAATGGAGCGCAACGGCTGTTGGCGAAGCGCCTGCACCTGATGCGCAGTGGACCCGCTTCGACCTGCCGCTGCGCTGGTCGGCCAGCGAAGCGAGCGCACTGCAGGGCGTGGCGCTGCGCATGAAGTTCCGTCTCGACGCGGTTCCCGCCGAGGCGTGGGCCGTGCTGATCGGCGACGCCGCCAACGGCGGCCGCGTCAGCGTCAACGGCCGCTTCGTCGGCGCGATCCGCATGCCCGACGAGCGCTCGCACGTGCGCTGGCGCCGCCCGCACCTGCTCGCGATCGACCCGGCGCTGCTGGTCGCCGGCGAAAACACGCTGCTGGTGCAGACCGCCTATCGCGGCGGCATGCACGCGTTCGCCGGCGTCGAAGTCGGCACGCTCGCGCAGATGTCGGCGCGCTACGACGGCCAGTTCTTCCTGTCGTACACGCTGACCTGGATCGGCGCCACACTGGCCGCCGTGGTCGCGCTGCTGTTCGGCGTGCTGTGGCTGCGCCGGCCCGAGCCGCTGCTCGCGCTGCTGGCGGTTGCGGCCGCGCTGTGGGTCGTGCGCTCGAGCTACTTTCTGATCGAAACGATGCCGCTCGGCCTGCGGCTTTGGCTGCGACTGGCGTACTACGCCGCCAGCGGCGGCTTTGCCGCGGTGATGACGATGGCGCTGCTGCGGCTGTCGGGTCGGCGCGAGCGGCGCGACCTGTGGCTCGTGCTCGGCTACGCGGCGATCGGTCCGCTGCTGCTCGCCGTGACCGCGCAGCACGCCGCGCCCTTCATCGAGCAACTGTGGATGCCCGGCCTCGTCGTGATGGCCGCAATCGGTTTCGGATACGCGGTGCGGCAGCGGTTGCGCCGGCGCGAGGCGCCCCCGCTGGTGCTGCTCGCCGCGATGGCGCTCGCGCTGGCCGCGGCGGTGCACGACTTCCTGCTGTCGCGCGGCGTTACGCTGTTCGGCAGCACGCTGGCGCTGCACTGGGCCGGACCGCTGCTGCTGATCGCGCTGGCCACACCGCTGGTGGACCGCTTCGTGCGCATCCTGCGCGAGGCGGAGACCGCGCGCGCCGAGCTGGAGACGCGCGTACGTGAACGCGAGCAGCTGCTGAAGCGCAACTTCGAGCGGCTGCGCGAGAGCGAGCGCCTGCAGGCCACCGCGCAGGAACGCCAGCGCATCATGCAGGACATGCACGACGGCCTGGGTTCGCAGCTGCTGTCGTCGCTGATGCTGGTCGAGCGCGGTGCGGTCACGCAGGAGCAGGTCGCGCAGATCCTGCGCGAGTGCATCGACGACATGCGGCTGGCGATCGACGCGCTGGCCACCGAGGACGCGGGCCTGCTGTCGGCGCTCGGCAACCTGCGCTTCCGCATGGAACCGCGCCTGCGCGCGGCCGGCATCGATCTGGCGTGGAATGCGCGCGGGCTGCCGGAAGAGATCGACCTGAATCCGGACGCCGTGCTGCCGATCCTGCGCATCGTGCAGGAGGCGCTGACCAACGCGCTGAAGCACAGCCGCGCGCGCGCAGTCCAGGTGTCGGTCGCGATCGAGCACAGCTGGGACGCGCAGCTGCTGACGATCCGCGTGGCGGACAACGGTCGCGGCATCACCGGCGAAAGCTCGGGTGGACGCGGCCTGCTGAACATGCGCAACCGCGCCAACCGGATCGGCGCGCAGTTGAAGCTGGAAACGGTGCCCGGCGCCGGCACCGTGGTGCAGCTCGTCTACCGGCTCGAAACGCAGGGCGGCGACACGACGACACGAATGTCGCAGCTTCCGCTGAACACCGAAGCGGTGATCGAGCGCGCCAGGCAGATCTGAGCCGCGCCGGCGGCGCGACCGAATCGTCCGCACCGCGACAGCCGAATCGACACTTCCTCCGCTCGCGCGCTGCGCGTACGTTGTCGCGCAATGGAGGGCATCGGTATGTCGCATCGGCAAAGACAATGGCTTCGGCTCGCGGCGCTGGAAGCCGTGATCGTGGCGATCGGGTTCGGCTCGCTGGTTCTGCTCAACTACGCGCTCGACGTCGCGATCGACGCCGAACTGCTCGCCGCCGGCGTCGGGTTGGTCGCCGACTGAACCGGTCTGCGCGGCGGCCGGGCCGTTTCGTACACTGTCCGGCGTGGACCCGAGCGCCGCAGACTCGCTGTTCGAAGACGACGACGCCGAGCCGGCCGGCTCGGCACCGGCGCAGCGCACCCGCGGCGATGTCGAGCCGGCCGCCTTCTCCGAGGACCTGCTGCGGCTGGGCCGGATGCTTCCGCGCGATGTCCGCCTCGGAACGTCGTCGTGGAGCTTTCCGGGCTGGCGCGGGCTCGTCTACGGCGGCGACTATGCCGAGTCGCAGCTCGCCCGTGCGGGGCTCCCCGCATACAGCCAGCATCCCGTGCTGCGCGCGGTCGGCATCGATCGCGGCTTCTACCAGCCGCTCGGCGCCGCCGAATACGCGCGCTACGCGGCGCAAACGCCCGCGGACTTTCGCTTCCTGGTCAAGGCGCCGGCGCGACTGACCGACGCCGTCCTGCGCGGCGAGCGCGGCGCGCCGGCCGCCGCCAACCCGGATTTCCTCGACGCCGTACGCGCCAACGACGCTTTCGTCCAGCCGGCGATCGAAGGATTGCGCGCGAAGGCCGGCGTGCTGCTGTTCCAGCTTTCGCCGCTGCCGCGCGAGGCCGTGCGCGGCGAAGCCGCGCACGCGACGATCGAGCGGATCGGCGCTTTCTTCGGGGCGCTCGCACGCACGGTCGGCGGCATCGAGCCGACCTACGCGCTGGAGCTGCGCAACGCCGAGTTGCTGACCCCGCGCCTGGTCCGTACGCTGCGCGCGGTCGGCGTCAGGCTGTGCGTGGCGGTGCATCCGCGGATGCCCGAGGCTGCGCGCCAGAGCGCGGCCTTGCGCGCGATGGACGCCGCACCCGAAGAAGGCGATGCCTGGCGGCTGAAGGGGCCGCTGGTGGTCCGCTGGACGCTGCACGCGGGGCTGGCCTACGCGGACGCGAAGAACCGTTACGCGCCGTTCGACCGCCTGATCGACACGGACATCGCCACACGCGGTGCGCTGGTCCACCTCGTGCACGTCGCGCTTCGCAGCGGGCAGCCCGCCTACGTCATCGTGAACAACAAGGCCGAGGGCTGCGCGCCGCTCACCTGCATCGAACTGGCAAAGGCCGTGGTCGGCCGTTGAACCGGAGAAGTCCGCTACGGAGGACGACCGGGACGGACCATCGCCACGAAGCGACGTCCGGCGGGTCGGCATCCTTCGGGCGACCCGGCGCTGCGGCGCGGCGCGTCGCTCTTTCGCTGCGTGCTCCGCTGTGCGGGTCGACCGCGTTTTCGGGTCGAAACGGTCGCCAAGGGCGTCCGTACCTTGAAAACCGATGACTGCACATGAAAGCCGCGCGTTTTTGCCTTCTTTGACGGGGTTGCCGCCGGGGTAACGTTTGCGCCGCGGGGGCGCTCTTTGCCGACGCGGCGCTTCCGACCCGTTCGAACCGCTTTTTCCCATTGTGAGGTACCCGATGCCGGTCGATGTCAGTGCCTTGATCACGTATGCGGCGATCGTCGTGATCGCGATCTGCCTGTTCATGGTGCTTTCGCTGCGCAAGGGCGTTCCGGGCGGTGTGGTCGGCCGCCAATGGCGCGTGCTGACCTCTCTCGTCGCGCTGTTCACCGCGGGGTACCTGGTCGCGCCGTTCTTCGGCGTGCTGCCGGTGGAGACGATGCGGCTGATCGTTTCGCTGATCTTCCTGTTCGGCGCGATCTACGTGCTGATCACGGTGCGGCTCGTGTACCGGGTGATCAAGGAATTGGCGGGCTGATCGCGGCATGGCCGACCTGACGCCCGACCTGGTTCTTGCCAAGACGAGCAAGGGAACGCGCGAGATCGCGGAGCGCATTTTCGGTCTCGATCTGCGCCTGCGGCGCGCGCTGATCCTCGTCGACGGCAAGGCGACCCTCGGCGAACTGATGCGGCGCGCGGCCGGCATCCCCGACTTCGTCGAAACGCTCGGCACGCTGGTCGATCGCGGCTTCGTCGCGCCGGCGAGCGACGCGGCTTCGGTCCACGACGAAATCACGCGGCCGCTGCGCGACGACGCACCGCACGCGGCAGACCGCCCGCCGCAGGCGCAGGTGATCGAGCTGGCGCGCCAGCTGCTCGGCGAACACGCCGGGCGCGTCGTCGCGCGGCTCGAGTCCGGTGGTGCCGGCGCGGTCGAACTCGGCATGAGTGTCGACGCCTGCTACAAACTGATCCGGCTCACGATCGACGAAAAGAAAGCCGAGGACTTCCTGCGGCGCGCGCGGCGGATTCTCGCGGCGGGCTGACTGGGCCGGAAAGCCTCGCGCAAGCGCGAACACGCAGCGAGACGGCGAGCGCACGCCGTGCGGGCCGGTGGCATCGCAGCCGTCGAGCGATGCAGCACGCCTGCGCAGCTTCCCGTGTTATGCCCTGCGCCCCGTCTCCGCGGCCCGACCGAATCGCTCATTCGCGCGGCCCGTCGCGCCGGTGCACGCGCCCGTGCGCGTCGACGGCGAGGAAGTCGACGTTCTGCCCGTGCAGGAACGCGAGCGCCTCGTCCACGGGTTTCAGCATCGCGATCGTCGAGCAGGCCCCCGCCGCCACCGCGAGCGGCGCGCACACCGACACGCATTGCCAGTGCGGCGCGGGCCAACCGCTGCGCGGGTCCAGGATGTGGCAGTAGCGCCGGCCGTCCTTGTCGAAGTAGCGCTCGTAGTCTCCGGAGGTCGCCACAGCCTCGTGCGCGATGTCGATCGCGCCGATCGCCGCACCTGCGCCGGCACGCGGATGCTGGATCGCGATGCGCCAGCGCGCCCCGTCGGGATGCGGGCCGATCGCGCGCACGTCGCCGCCGAGGTTGACGAATCCGTGCCGCGCGCCCTGCTCGATCAGCACCCCGGCCGCGCGGTCCGCCGCGTATTCCTTGCCGATGCCGCCGAAGTCGATCTCCATCCCGGGTTGCGGCAGTCGCAACGCGGGGCGGCGCCACTGGACCTTCGACCAACCGATCAACCCGAGCAGCGCGTCGATTTCGCGCTGCGCCGGCACGCGGCCGCTCGCGAAATCCCACGCGCGCCGCAGCACCCCGGACGTCAGATCGAAGGCGCGGCGGCTTGCGGCGTACAGGCGCGCGCCGAAGTCGAGCAGCGCGGCAGTTTCGTCGTCGACGTCGAGCGGCGCGCCGCCCGCGGCACGGTTGATCGCCGCGGTCACGCTGTCGTCGCGATAGCGCGAAAACTTCGCCTCGATGCGTCGCACTTCGGCGATCGCCACTTCGGCCCACGCGCGCGCGGTCGCTTCGTCGCGTGCGTACACGCGCACTTCGCAGCGCGAAGCCATCGCGCTGAATTCGATGCCGAATTGATCCAAGGCCCTCGGGTGCCGCCTGCGCCGCTGCCCTCGCTCGAAGCGGAAATGGCGAGGTTCGCGCCGCAAACAGCCGTTCGCGATTCGCGTAACAGTCTAGCCGGCCGTCTTCTTGCGCTTCGCGGCGAAGGTTCTGCGGAACTTCTCGACCTTCGGCGCGACGACGAACATGCAGTAGCCCTGCGCCGGGTTGTGCTTGAAGTATTCCTGATGGTAGTCCTCGGCGCGGAAGTAGTTGGTCGCCGGGACGACCTGCGTGACGATCTCCTCGTCGTAGTGGGGCTGGAGCTCGGCGATCACCTCTTCCGCGATGCGCTTCTGCTCGGGCGAGTGATAGAAGATCGCCGAGCGGTACTGCGTGCCGATGTCGTTGCCCTGCCGATTCAGCGTGGTCGGATCGTGGATCGCGAAGAACACCTCGAGCAGTTCGCGGTACGAGACGCGCTGCGGGTCGAACTCGATACGGACGACCTCGGCATGGCCGGTGGCGCCTTCGCACACCTGCCGATAGCTCGGACGCTCGACGTGCCCGCCCGCATAGCCCGACTCGACGTCGACCACGCCGTCCAACTCCTCGTACACGGCTTCGAGACACCAGAAGCAGCCGCCGGCGAGGGTGGCGAATTCGTGACCCGGTCGGGGCGCCTGCTGCAACGGATTCCGGATCGACATGTGGGCTCCAGCCTTGGCGATGCGCATTCGTCGCGGGTGCGAAGAAAAGCTTACCCTCGCCCCCGCACGGCGGCACCAGGCATCGCCCGGAAGCACAAAGCCCCGCACAAGGCGGGGCTTTGTGTCTGTTCGAGCGCGGTCGATCAGGACTTTCGCCTACGCATCACGCCGAGCATTGCCAGTGCGAGTCCGAGTAGACCGAGACTGCCCGGCTCCGGAACCTTGTTCCCGCCCGGGATACCGTACAGGTTCACATGGGACAGGCCGCCGCCCCGCTTGAACACGTTGACGAAGGTCCAATTGCCCGAGCTGACGCCGTCGTTCAGCGCGTACACGAACCATTCGTCGGGCTTGTTGCCGGTTCCGAACTTGAATCCGATCGCGATCGAGTCGTATAGGTCCCAGAGCGTGGGGTCCAAGCCGAACGTGCCGGTGCCGCCCGTTTGAGTAAAAGAGCCAGCCCCGATGGAGCTGTAACCAGCGCCG
>Ga0272446_1006421_pt1 | contig 12260 bp, 7 predicted proteins | sample YNPCB0061_FD_194587 | JGI IMG/M metagenome (GOLD analysis project Ga0272446, IMG submission 194587) | Hot spring microbial mat communities from Yellowstone National Park, WY, United States - YNP-CB-006-1 | ecosystem: Environmental > Aquatic > Thermal springs > Hot (42-90C) > Sediment | place... | reverse complement strand
GACCTTGAAGTCTGCGGCTATCTTTCGTTTGTGCGATAAATTGGCTAAATTCCATAATATAATTCAACTTTATTACGTTAATACAACCACAAATATACAAATTTACATAGAATTTAACATTACTGGGGCGAAGCCCCCGCCCTCGCATCTATTCGCAAATTATCCAAAAAGCACACCACATCAAAAGTGTTAAACGAACTTCTTTACCTTGCTTTCGCGTGAGGGATAGTAGCGAAAAGCCCGCAATGAGCGTAGCGAATGAAGTACAGGCGTGGCATGCCACGTCTCTACCAGCGTATAGCCCGACCCCGAAGCGATAGCGAAGGGGACACGCCCATCAAAGAAGAAAGTATCTCATTCAATTACTATGAAACTACAGCAGTATAATTTTCAGGCTTTGGACGAGGACCGAGTATGCGTTCTACATCTTCTTTGAAAATAACCTCTTTTTCCAGTAACTGCTGCGCAATGGTATGCAGACCTTGTATATGTTCCTGAATTAAGCGTTTAGCTTCTGCGTAAGCATTTTCTGCGATAGCTTTTACCTCTTCATCTATGGTTTGTGCGGTTTTTTCACTGTAAGGTTTTTGAAAAGCGTATTCAGATTGCCCTGTGGAGTCATAAAAACTCACATTTCCTATTTTTTTATTCAATCCATACATGGCAACCATGGCATACGCGCGTTTCGTTACCCGTTCAAGATCGCTCAGCGCACCTGTGGAAATTCTGCCAAAAATAATTTCTTCCGAAGCTCTGCCGCCCATAATGGCACACAACTCATCTGTAATCTGTTCTGTGGTCATGATAACTTTTTCTTCGGGTAAATACCACGCCGCACCGAGTGCATTACCACGTGGCACAATGGTTACTTTTACCAAAGGATTTGCATAGGGTTTGAACCAACTCACCAGAGCATGCCCTGCTTCATGATAGGCAATTACTTTTTTCTCTTCGGGAGATATAACTTTGTTTTTCTTTTCCAATCCGCCGATAATTCGGTCAATAGCATCTAAAAAGTCTTGTTTGTCTACAATTTCTTTGTTTTTGCGTGCCGCAAAAAGTGCCGCTTCATTACAGATATTCGCAATATCTGCCCCCGAAAAACCAGGAGTTTGTGCCGCAAGAAAATCTACGTCAAGATTGGGGTCGTATTTTATTTTTTTGAGGTGTACTTCAAAAATAGCTTTTCTTCCTTTGATGTCAGGCAGTTCTACGGGAATTTGTCTGTCAAATCTACCTGGACGAAGTAAAGCCGTATCCAATACGTCAGCGCGGTTGGTCGCCGCCATAATGATAATACCTGAGTCTGTGCCAAAACCGTCCATTTCTACCAAAAGTTGGTTAAGCGTGCTTTCACGTTCATCATTACCACCGAGAATCTGGTTACGTCCTCTGGCACGACCTACAGCGTCAATTTCATCTATAAAAATAATACAAGGCGCTTTTTCTTTGGCAGTTTTGAACAAATCCCTTACTCTTGCCGCACCTACACCTACAAACATTTCCACAAAGTCTGAACCGCTTAAACTGAAAAACGGCACTTGGGCTTCTCCCGCTACGGCTTTTGCCAAAAGGGTTTTACCTGTACCCGGAGGACCTACCAACAATGCACCTTTGGGTATTTTGCCTCCCAAACGGGTGAATTTTTTTGGGTTTTTTAGAAATTCTACTATTTCTTGTACTTCTTCTTTGGCTTCGTCTAAACCTGCCACATCTGCAAAGGTTACTTTTACTTGATTCTCTTGGTCAAATAATGTAGCCTTGTTTTTGCCGATATTGAATATCTGACCACCACCACCGCCGCCTACTCTGCGGAACAACAAAAACCACAATGCTACCGTAATACCGATAAAAATAAGCCAAGAAACTAATGTATTTACCCACTGACCTCTGCTTTCGGTCTTGTAAGCAATCTTTTTATCTTTGAGATATTCTTCAAATTTTTCCGCAGAAACAATTTTGAAATGCATATTTGCAGTGGATTCACCCATAAAATTAGTGTGTGTGGCATACTTACGGTATTTTTCTAACTGTACCGCTTTGGTGGTAAGATAGACTTCTACCATATCATTGTTTACAATGACTACCCTGTCCACCAAATTCTGGGGAACAAGTTCATCACTGAATGTCTGATAGGAAATTTCACGGTTGGAGGAGCTGCTGTTAAACATGGTTAGTTGTACCACAACCAATACCATGATGATAATGCCATATACCCAGTATATAGCTTTACCTGATTTTTTATTCTTTTGAGGATTAGGTGTATTTTCTGACATATTATTGTCTGCTGTTGTAGAAATTTAAGAATGATTTTAAGTTTTCCAACGCACTGTTGTACGCTGAATGCAAAGGTAAGAAAAATTGTAAAATTGTAAGTTTGCTTTTTATCATACAAAATTTGAAATCAAATTGAATACCAGTTAAAATTTTCTGCCAATTACAGTAAAAGAACGTATACTTATCATAAAAAGTTCTGACATTATGACAAAAAGGTTTTGAAATCCAACTGAAAACTAACTTTTCTGATACAAAGCAAGTTGTAAATGATGATGAATTTGAGTTTGAATTTGAGTAAATCCTGCGTTGTGAAAAAAGGTTTTCATTTCATTAGGCGTATGTATGTGTATGCCTGACAGTGCAAGCAAACGCATGAGAAGTGTTTTTTTGCGTGAGTAAACCAAGTTCATGCAAAACAATAATCCTCCTTTTTTTAATACTCTGCACCATTCCTGAATAGCTTTTTCATAATGTGAAATTTCATTAAAAGAACCTCCAATGATAATTTTATCAAAAGTGTCATTTTTGAACGGTAACTGTGTCGTATCCATAACATATACGCGCGTATCAGATAATTTTTCCTTGTCTATCTGTTTATTGGCAAAACGAACAAAATTTGGTGAAATATCCGTACCTGCAATTTGAACAGGTATATGATTACTGTCTGCGTATTGTTTTAAGCAGCGGGCATACAAACCTGTAGAACTGCCCACATCTAAAATTAAATCTTGGGGTTGCAGTTGTATCCACTCCTGCATAATAGCACATTCCTGTTCAAAATCCAACACTTTTTTGCTTAACAGACTTGCAGAACGAAAACGCCATTTTTCATATAATCTGACAGTAATTTTCCAGAAATTCGTTTTTTGTGCCAATGAAAAAGAGTTTCGGTTTTGCTTATCTAATGGAATATGCCCCAGATATTGCAGTAATTCATGCGTTTCAGGGTTTTTAAGGAGTTCATTTAAAGTTTTCACACTACTTAAACCCATAAATTATAGATATAGTTTATTTTTGAGAAACTAATCTACGGCACTGGTGGTAGCAGTTTGTTCTTCATAGAGTTTGGCATACTCTCCATTAAGGTTTAGAAGTACTTCATGCGAACCTTGTTCGGCAATTTGCCCATCTTTGAGAATAATAATATTATCACAATCCTTGATGGAAGATATTCTGTGGCTGATAATAATTGTGGTTTTGTTTTGTTTCACTTCTGCAAGATGAGTGAGTATTTCGTTTTCTGTGTGGGTATCTACGGCAGAAAGACAATCATCAAGAATGAGAATGGGCGGATTTTTAATAATTGCTCTTGCTAATGAGATGCGCTGTTTCTGACCACCCGACAGCGTAATCCCTCGCTCTCCGATTACAGTTTGAATACCATCAGGAAAATGCTGAATATCTTTGAGGATAGCGGCTTTTTGTGCTACTTCGTTTACTTCTTGTTCCGTAGCATCTATTTTGCCAAAAGCAATGTTGTTGTAAATGGTATCCGAAAACAAGAATACATCTTGCGGCACATAACCTGTTTGTTGTCTTAAACTATTGAGATTATGCTCTTCAATGGGTATGTCATCTATTAAAATCTGCCCTTCCTGAATATCATACATGCGTACTAAAAGCTGTGCTAAGGTGCTTTTTCCTGTACCTACCGCACCCATAATGCCGAGTGAAGTCCCTTTTGGAATTTCCAGACTGATATTATTCAGGACTTTTTGTCCCTCATTATAGCCAAAAGAAACATTTTTCAAAGAGATTTTACCCTGTATTTTGGTACTGTTCGGATTTTTGTTCACCACAGAGGGTTGAATATTCATTAGTTCATTGATACGCGTTTGACTGGCGGCGGCGCGTTGTATCAAAGAAGTTACCCAACCCAAACTGGCAATAGGCCAAGTAAGCATGCCTACATACAAAACAAACTCCGCTATATTGCCTAAGGTTATTTTTTGCTTGATTACCCAAATCCCTCCTATCCATACTGTAAATAAAGTACTGATGCCAATAAGCAAGGAAATAACAGGCAGCCAGAAAGCGTTTACTTTGGCAAGATGTAAAGAACGTTTTTTATATTCTTCGGCTTTTTCGTAGAACTGTGTATTTACACTTTGTTCTCTTTCAAAGGCTTTCATGATACGAATGCCTGAAAAATGCTCCTGCACAAAGGTAGATAACGCAGAAAGTTGTGCCTGAACGCGTTCGCTGCGTTTATTCACGGTGATATTCACAAAATAGATAGAAACACTTAATATAGGTAAAGGAATAATCACAATAAGGGTAAGCCATACATTGACCGAAAACATAGTTGCCAGCACAAATACAAACATAGTAACCGTACTTGCTGTATACATAATTGCAGGACCGATATACATACGCACACGCGATACATCTTCTCCAATGCGGGCAAGTATATCTCCTGTACTGTATTTGCGGTAAAAATCTGTGCTTAAACTTTGCAGATGATTGAAAATATCATTTTTGAGGTCAAACTCTATGCGTCTGCTCATCACGATAAGCGTTTGGCGGGTAAGAAACAGAAAAAAACCTCTCAATATGGCAAAAAGCAATACGGTTGCCCCCGCAAGTAATAAAGTATCCCGCACAAAAATGTAAAAATAGGCGTGTGCATTATATCCTTTGATGATTTGCAGAATTTGCAATTCATCTTTAACCATGTCTAACACATCACGGATAACCTGAGCGGGTAAGGTACCAAACCATGCCGAGAACATCACAAAGAGTATCCCGCTGAATAAGTGAGTTTTATATTTCCATAGATAGGGGTTTAAGGCACGCAGAGAATGCATAATCAAAGTTCGAACATACAATTATAGGGAAAAGTTCGTTTCAAAAAAGTTATGCTATATTCCTAGTCTGTAAGTTACGCGTATAGCTGCTTGTCTATTCAGGGCAGGCAAAGCATTTACACCACCGTTATAGGGTTCTACAAACTCAAAGGTTTCATTAAATAAATTGTATCCGCCCAAACCTAACTCTAAATTTTTAACCTTGAAAGCATTGGTATAAAGCAGAAACAGATTTGTCATAAACACGGGTTTATAGGTTTTTATGCTGTCTGTACCCACATATCCATACCTTTGACTGAGAAAAGTCTGATTGATATTTAAGTTAAGAGAAGGCGTTATACGAAAGTTTACCTCTGTACAAACTTTATGGTTAGCATTACCTAAAAGTACTCCTTTTTGATTAGGTACTTCATATAAATTTACCTTATTGATAACATTATGATAGAAAGAATAGCTAATAGTAATATTTCCCCAATGGCGTTTGAATATACTCTCTACCTCTACGCCTATATTTTCGGAACTATCAAAGTTGTAGTAGTATTCACTGATAGTATCTGCGGTATAGATAATAGGGTCAAACAAACGTATATTAAATAAATTTACGCTCATGTAGAAGTTTTTGTCAAACTTATAGGTTGCTCCTACTTCAAAATTAAACAATCTCTCAGGGTTTATCGTGTTTTTATTAAGTTCTGCTAAACGTATGTTTTCAATTACAGGCGCTCGGAATGCCATGCTACTCATGAATTTTAAAGTTAATTTATCTTTTATTGTTTTATTAGCTACTAATCTCGGACTAAAAGCCCCTGCAAAGGCATTATGCTTATCATAACGTACCCCCGCAGTAAAATTAGCGATTTTAGTATTAACGGTTGCTTGTACGAAACCTGCAAGATTGTAATAAAATGCGGTAAAACTACTATCTTTGAAGAGTTCGTCAGAAGTGCTATATTTACTAGCTTTACAATAATCTTGATAAGACTCTATACCTGCTTGAATGTTTATATTATCGTTGATTTTGTAAAAAGAAGTAACATTTTGAATACCTCTATATGCTGTTTTATCATAATGGATTGGACTAACTGCGGGTAATACAGGTTCTTGCCAAGGAGTATTCATTTTAACGATGACAGTAGGCACTATACTTAATTTTTCATTTATTTTGGCGTTGTAGCTGGTTCTTATATTGTAGCTTTTGAAGTAAATTCTTTGAGATTTTGTTGCATTACTGCCAAAAACAACTCTATCATTAAAAGAATAATTATCAAACACACTACTGACAGATAAGTTTTTATACTGCATTTTAGCAGAGATATGAAACGGGTAAATATCTGAATTGCTTTGCTCCCCCATATTAAAGGTTTCCCCATAAAAATCAGTGAAATTATCATTACTACGAATACTTCTTCCATAAAGTCCGTGAATACCGATATTAAAACCATTTTCCCATTTTTTAGTAAAATTCACGTTACCGTTCATCAAACTTATTTTTCCGGGTTCATTGATAAAAGTACCCGCAGTACTTTGTGCAGAAAGATAATTACCATCTTCACCATCTTTAGTAATGATATTGATAACCATTAAACCTGCATAACCACCATAAAGTGCAGAACCAGGTCCTCTAATGATTTCAATTCTCTTGATAGCGTTAATATCATAATGGTTGCCGAACTGAGTAGTACCATATAAATTTTCATTCAGTTCTATCCCGTCCCATAAGATAAGTGCTTTGCCTTCATGCGCCCAAAATCCTCTCATACTTATTCCCACAACGCTCTCTCCATCATGACCGAACTGAATACCTGGTATCATCATCAATACATCAGTGAGGTCTCTTGCCCCCGAGTGTTTTATTTCCTGCTGCGTTATGAAAGACACAATAGCAGGTGCTTCCAAGATTTTTGTTTTTTGTTTATTGGTTACTTCAATGGTAGTGTTGAGCATTTCTTCTACACTAATATCAAAAAACTCATTCTCATTTTGAGCTTTTGATACAAATAGTTGTGAAAGAAATAAAAAAATAATGATTTTAACTTTCATAGGGCAGACCTCTTTTTTCTGATTATTTAATTGCAAGTATAACGAAAAAATGTTAAAAAAAAATTAAATATGTTGTATATCATATATTTTTGTATATTTGTGTAACTTTGTTGCCGTTTAGAACTATGCTATGAAATACACATTTTTTTTCCTCTTAGGAATTAATTATTTGTTTGCTTTTTCTCAAAGCAGCAAACAACCTGCTGATTGGGTCATTATCAGGCATTCCACTGATATAGAAATGCTTAATCCAATCGTAAACACCAGCCCTAAAATACAGGCTATTCATCAGTTTGTATTTGCAAGTCTCAATGGGGTACACCCGAAAACATTGGAAATAATTCCATTTTTAGCAGATTTACCTGAAAAAAGTGAAGATGGAAAAACGCACATCTACCAAATCAAACAAGATGCCTCATGGGGCGATGGTATGCCTATTACAGGTGATGATGTAGAATTTACCTTGAAAGTGATTAAAAACCCTAAAATAAAGTCTTCTCGGTTGCGATATATGTATCAACATGTTACAGACATAAAAACAGATAAAAATGACAGTAAAAAGTTTCGCGTAATTTTTGACAATGCGAACAGTAGCATAGCCACCTTAAAAATTCTTCCTAAACACATTTTTGACCCCGAAAATCTCTTAAATAAATTTTCTATATCTGAACTGGCACAAGACACACTTAGCATGGTTAATAACCCTAAAATCATTCGTTTTGCAGAACAATTTAATGACGAACAAACTTTTAATAAAATGCTTTTTAATCCTGCATCTTCATCAGGGGCTTACTATTTTGCTTCTTGCAAACCTACGGAAGAACTTATTTTGCAAAGGAAAGATATATGGTGGGGGGATAATTATTACAGCACACCTGGTGAACTTTTTGTAGCCAATCCAAAAAAAATTATCTACAAAGTAGTTAAAGACCTTAAACTGACCATGACTATGTTCAGCATTCAGGATTTAGATGTTGTTTATGATTTGCCCGCAAAGGAATTTTTAGAATTGACTAAAAAAGACAGTAATTATTTTAAGTATAAATTGCGAACTTCCAATACATTAGAGTACTTATTTGTAGGTATTAACACAAAAAAAGAGGGTTTATTATCTAATGTAGAGTTTAGGAAAGCACTTTGTATGTCCATAGATATAGATAATTTTCTAAACCATATAGCCAAAGAGTGGGGAAGGCGACTGACCTGTCCGGGCATACCCGAGAAAAAAATCGGATATAATGAAAAAATACCCCTTTTACAGCCTAATCCTGGACAGTCTATTAAAATTCTTGAAAAATTAGGCTATACTCAAACAGATGAAGATGGATTTAGATATAAACTTACAGATAACAAAAAAGAGTATATTCAATTAGACCTTAAAATTATTGAAGGTAATCATGAATACAGAAAAATAGCGCATTATATCAGTGAAGCCTTTAAACAAATAGGCATACAGTTACAAATAACCGAAGCCAGTTTGGCAGAACATACACAAAAATTAAATAAGCGAGAATTTGACTTGTATCTCGGTAAAGTAACCGAAGGTATTGGCATAACTAATCCTTATATCTCATGGCATACTAAGAGTGCTAACAATATCACAGGATTTGGAAATGCCACCACTGACGCTTTGATAGAGAAAATCTTAAAAGAGAAAAATTCTGAAACAAAAAAGCAATTATATGACTCTTTCCAAGAGATGATTATGGAACAATATCCCATTATTTTATTATGGTCGCCACAGTCTAAAATTGCAATAAACAGCCGCTTTCAAAATGTAAATTCTTATCCCATAACAGCTTATTATCATGGTTTTAATCCCGCGGCTTTTTACACACCCACAGAGTTAGTCAGATACAAGTAAGATAACAAATGTTTAGATGTTATTATTTTATGGGCGTGTCCTTCACTGCGTTCAGGTCGGGCTATCCGCTGGTAGAGACGTGGCATGCCACGCCTGTACTTCATTCGCTTCGCTCATTGCGGGCTTTTGGCTGCTATCCCTCACGCGGATACGCGCGTACATACACTTTACGTATATGCGTTAGGCATGCGGAGGGCATGCGTCAGCATGGTGCGAACAGCACCGAAGCGATAGCGTAGCCCGCAGCACACCGACTGCGCAGCAGGAACGCCCAAAAATGATATTCGAACAAGATAAATACTTACCTGTATTTTTTATACTTTTGTAAGTGATGCAACACAAACAGCCAAATATCGTTTTTATGGGAACTCCCGAAATCGCCGTATTCTGTCTTGATGCTATCCGTACAGCAGGATACCATGTTACAGGGGTAGTAACTACACCCGACAAACCTGCAGGTAGAGGGCAAAAAATGCACTTTTCTGCCGTAAAAGAATACGCTTTGGAACACCAAATCCCTGTTTTGCAACCCGAAAATCTGAAAGATGAAATTTTTATCCAAACTTTAAAAGAGTGGCAACCGGATATACAAGTGGTAGTCGCATTCCGTATTTTACCTGAAATCGTATGGAAAATACCACAGTCAGGTACTTTTAATTTGCATACTTCTTATTTGCCGCAATACAGGGGTGCTGCACCTATTCAATGGGCGATTATCAATGGAGAAACAGAAACAGGCGTTACTACTTTTCTCATAGACCACCAGATAGATACAGGGAATATCTTACTGCAAGAAACAATTGCTATTCCCCCATGTATGACAGCAGGGGAGTTGTATCAAATCATGTGTGAAAAAGGTAGCCAACTCGTCTTACAGACCATAGAAGGTTTGTGGAAAAATACCCTAAAACCTGTACCACAGCAAAATTTACCTCATCTTAAACCTGCTCCTAAACTTACCAAAGAAAATACAGAAATCCAATGGAACAAATCTGCAAAAGAAATCTACAATTTTGTAAGAGGATTAAATCCTTATCCGTCTGCGTGGACAATACTTAATGGTAGTTATTACAAAATTCACAGTGTTGAACCTGTATTGCAAAATCATTCTTATCCCGCAGGACACACACAAACAGATGGTAAAAGCCACATACATATATACACCCCTGACGGGTATGTAAAAGTGATTTCTTTACAAAAAGAAGGAAAAAAGAAATTACAAACCGAAGAATTTTTGCGGGGCAATAAACTTTAACAACAAATATATAAAACATTGTATCTTTTTGTTACTTTTGCGGATATTTGTAAAGGCACTTCTCAATGCCTGACAATCACGGTGATGATAGCAAAAAATGTGGATTAGTCTATTTCAGCAAAAAAACAGTGTAGTTCCATACATATTTTTATTTCTTTTGGTAATAATACTGCGTTTGCCCTCTTTGGAAAAACATCACATTCTTACAGATGAAGCCAGTTATTATGTATGTGCGCAGCGTGTGGTAGAAAAAGGTAAAAATTACACAGATGCATGGGACAACAAACCTCCTCTGATAGTTGGTTTATATTCTTTTACATACAGGGTTTTTGGGAAATACAGTTTGATGGCAATAAAGATATTTGCCATATTCTGGATTTACATTACCGCCTTGCTTCTGGTTGATGTAGTGAATAATTTCAAACTTTTGCCTGAACCTTCTTTACTACCTGCCTATTTTTATATTATTCTGACAAGTATTCCATGGAATACCCAGGAACTAAACGGAGAACTTCTAATGAATCTTCCTGTTATACTTAGTCTGTTTTTTTTGATAAAGTACACCGATGATATCGGACAGTATGATGAATGGTTATTTATAAAAATAGGGTTGTGTTTGTTTTTTGCGTTTTGGTTCAAATACCAGGCAATAACACACGTTATAGGCGTTTTTATTGCCTATATTATTGTTTTTGTCCCCAAACCCCGACACTTGTTTGAAATGTCTTTTTTCTTTGTTTTACCTATTCTGTTGTACAGTTTTATCCGTATAATAACAGGACATTGGGAGAGCTTTTGGGATATTGGTATTGTGTATAACTTAGACTATATCCTGATAGGCAAAAACCCTAATGAAACACTTTCTGTAAGTCAAAGTCTGATGGATATTGTAAGAGGTTGGGGTATTTTTATTGTATTAGGCATCTGGGGAGCTTTGCTATGGTATTTTGGCGGTGTATCTTATAACACACAAAGACGCAGAGGGCATACTATCATTATTATTTGTTTTTTTATGTCTTTTGTGGGAATTGTTTTGGGGGTAAAGCGTTTGTATTTTCACTATCTCGTGCAAACAGCACCTTTTTTAAGTATTTTTCTCGCTGTTTTTTTTCTCACGCTTCACAAGAGATGGCTTAAAAATATTCTTTGGACGTTTGTTTTTGTCTTTTTTACCTTTAATATGTTTTTGTATGTGGTTATTGTCAGTCCAAATTTGTATCAATACTTTGTTTCTGAAAAAGTGATTAAACCCAAAGGGTGGGTAAGTCAGAATTATTTGTTGTATCATGACTTGTCCTTGCAATGGTCAAATTTTGAAAAAGTAATACATTTGCATAGTGAACCTGAGGAACGCATACTTATTCTTTCCTATCGTCCTGAATGGTATGTAAAACTGAATAGAAAATGTGCTACCAAATACACCAATTTCAGCATTGCGTATTACAAAATGGCTTTTTTTGAACACAACCAGAACCGAAAACTCATTTCAAAAAAAGAAACTTTATCTGATGTCTATACCGCTTTTAAGGAAGATCCTCCTGTTTTATTTGTAGATGAGTTCCAGTTATTTCCTCAATTACAGCGTTATTTGCCTACTTTACTTAAAAACTATCGTAAAATACCAACGGGTTTGGCAGATGTATATGTAATCACTAAATAATTTTGAGATATTTAAGTACTTTTGTAATTATTTATATAGTTTATTCTTTACTTGGGCGTGTCCCCTACGCTTGCGCTTCGGGGTCGGGCTATACGCTACAAGTCCTCACAGGCTACGCCTGTTGCGGGCTTTTCGCTGCTATCCCTCACGCGGAAAACAAGGTAAAAAGCCCACGTTTAACATTTTTGATGTAGTATTGTTTTTGAATAATTTGCGAATAGATGCGAGGGCGGGGGCTGTCCAAAAACGCGTGTTATGTTTTAAATTAAATTTTAGAGAGCAATTTTGACGTGTTCTACATTTTTTATCTTATTTCTATATATTTTATCTAATATACTCAAAAACATAAATATATAC
>Ga0272446_1006420_pt1 | contig 12261 bp, 9 predicted proteins | sample YNPCB0061_FD_194587 | JGI IMG/M metagenome (GOLD analysis project Ga0272446, IMG submission 194587) | Hot spring microbial mat communities from Yellowstone National Park, WY, United States - YNP-CB-006-1 | ecosystem: Environmental > Aquatic > Thermal springs > Hot (42-90C) > Sediment | place... | reverse complement strand
AGAACCCGAATGCACCATCGTCCTGGTGAGCTTCCTGCAACAACGCAATCCGCAAAAGGCCCGCGAGGAGATCGAGGCGGCCAGCCGTCGCTTGCCTGCCACCGTCGCTCCCCTGGCGTTGGCGGCCTGTTATGAAGTAGTCGGCTCTGTAGACAAGGCCGAGGAACAATATGCCAAGGCAGCCAAACTACGCCCAGACGATGCCGCTGTGTTGCGTGCCCAGGCCCTGTTTTTCCTACGGCGAGGCCAACTGGCACGAGCTGAGCCGGTCTTCCGCAAGCTGATCGCCTTGCCAGGGTCGGCCAATCAGCTCACAGCGGCCTGGGCGCGTCGGACGCTGGCTCTGGCGATGGCGGCCACCGGCGATTACGAACGCTATCGCGAAGCGCTCAAGCTCCTCGATGAAAACGCTGCTGGTAAACGCCCCAGTGCGGACGATCAGCGCGCCCGTGCCCTGATCCTGGCTCGTCAGCCCCGCGACCGACGCGAGGCGATTCGCAACCTCGAAGCCTCGTTCGCCCGTGTCCCGCCTACTCCCGAAGAGGAGTTCTTCCTCGCCACCTTGCTCGTCGCCAACCGTGAATGGCAACGCGCCCGCGAACGCCTAGTTCGCCTCTTGACTACCACCGACAATCCCAATCCCGCGTTCCTGGTCTATTTCCTGGAACAGCTCATTCAGAACGACGAACTCGCCCAGACCGAGCCGTGGATCGCCCGGCTGGAAAAACTGGAGCCGGACTCCGTCCGCACTGCCGTCATCAAGGCCCGACTGTTACAAGCGCGCAAGGACGACCAGGGGGCACTGCAACTGCTGCGAGCCGTCATCCCCGCTGTGAGCAAGGATGCTACCCAGATGCAGAGCCTAGCTCGCGTCCTGGAGTCCCTCGGGTTCAAGGAAGAGGCCGAAAGCCTCTATCGCCGGCTCGCCGACAACTTCAAAGACAGCAACCCTCGTGCGGTACTGCCTCTGGTCGCCTTTTTGGGCAGAACCAATCGCATCGGCGAGGCCCTGCAATTGTGTGCGCCACTTCGCGACAAGATCCCCGATACGCTGCTGGCCGAGATCACCATCGGGGTGCTTCGCGATGGCAAACCCACTCCCGAGCAGATCCAGCTTGTCGCCGACTGGATGAAGGCGGCTAAGGAGAAGAACCCTCAAGACAGCACCTTCGACCTAGCCCTGGCCAACATCCTGGATCTACGCGGGCAGACTGCCGAGGCCATCGCCAGCTATCGCGAACTGCTGCAACGCGATCCGCGCAACGTCCTGGCCTACAACAACCTAGCGGTACTGCTGGCCCTGGGCGAGAACAAGTTCGACGAGGCGCTGGCGAGCATCAACAAGGCCATCGAACTGGTCGGCCCTCTGCCCAATCTGCTCGACACACGCGGCATTCTCTACTTGAGTCTGCGGCAATCGGATCTAGCCATCACCGACCTGGAGGAAGCCACCCAGATGACTCCCGATCCAGCCAGCCTGTTCCGCCTCGCCTGCGCCTACCTACTGGCCCGCGACCGCCGCAATGCCCAAAGCGTCTGGGCCAAGGCTAGGAATGCTCGTTTCAATCTGTCCCAGTTGCACCCGCTGGAAAGACCCGCTGCCGAGAAGGCTCTCGCGGAACTGGGTAATCCAGTCAAATAGACGAATTTTGGCACACCTTGCCGGCTTCATCGATTCAATTGGATATTCCGATTGAGCGCAGCGGGGTGATTGTGCCGATCAGGAATGGTGAGGTCATGCAGAGGACAGTTGGTGGCCTCGGATCGACCCTTCCGATTCATGATTCTCTTTAGCCCGGGAGATGGCACAATGCGAAATCAGACTGGCTCGCGACAACGAGTCGTATTTGCTGGACTGTGTGTGCTGGCTCTGATCGCGATCGGTTGCCAGCACACCCGACCTCTGGCTGAAGACGACCTCCTCGGGGTGAATGTCCCCCGAGAAACGCAGAAACTGGTCTTACCCGACTATGTGATCGAACCGCCGGATCTACTGCTTATCGATGCTATCTCGGTCATTCCTAAACCGCCCTACCGAGTGGCACCAGGGGACGTGCTGCTGGTGCAGGTAGGCAACGCCTTCGAGACCGAGCCAATTGCCGGCCCCTATCCCATCGAACCGGAAGGAACCGTGAACCTGGGGGCCGCCTACGGCACCGTCCAGGTAGCCGGCCTGACCGTTCCCGAGGTACGGGCTGAGATTCTCCGCCATCTGAGCGGCATCATCAAGGAACCGCGTGTGTTCGTAGCTCTAGGCCAATCCCGAGCCATGCAGCAGATCCGTGGCCAGCATCTGGTCACGCCGGATGGCAAGGTACGTCTGGGATTGTACGGCTCGGTGATCGTCGCAGGTATGACCGTTCCCCAGGCCCGGGCAGCCATCGAGAACCACCTGTCGGCCTATCTGCAAAACCCCGAGATTTCCGTGGATGTGCTGGCGTACAATAGTAAAGTGTACTACGTCATCCTCGATGGCGGAGGCAACGGCCAGCAGATCGTCCGCTTGCCGATTACGGGTAGCGATACCGTACTGGACGCAATGGCTCAGGTCGGCGGTCTGACGGCTGTCTCCAGCACTCACAAGATCTGGCTGGCTCGTCCAACCGCACCGGGATCCGATTGCGATCAAATTCTGCCCGTCGATTGGGGCAATATCATCAAGCGAGGTCGAACTGAGACGAACTATCAGTTACTGCCTGGAGATCGCATCTATGTCGCAGCCAACCCGGTGGTCACGGTCGATACATATCTCAGTCAGGTCTTGGCACCGTTCGAGCGTGTATTCGGCATCCTGCTGCTCAAGAATGCCGTCATCAACTCCTACAAGAATCTAGGAGCAGGAGTTGGCATAGGCGGCCCAGGATTCGTGTTCTAGAATGCTGTAAACGGGCAAGCAACTGCTATCTGGTTCGATCTGAAGGAGAGCCAACATGCGTGTTCTAACGATGACCGCAACGCTACTTGCCAGTCTGGTAGTGGGTAGTTTCCAGTCGGCCCAGGCGCAGGCTCCGCTCCGGCCCGGTATCTCGATGAACACCCGGCCGACCTTTAGTCCATATCTGAACCTGGCCCGTCGGGGTCAGTCAGCGGCCCTGAATTACTACGGGATTGTTCGGCCTGAACTCCGCTTTGCCAACTCGCTGAATGTCCTGCAAGCGGAGGTCGCCATGAACCGAGACCTTATTACCACCGGACGGGCAAGCACCGTAGGCGAGGGCGGTCTTGTCACCGGACACTCGGCAATGTTTCTCAATACAGGCGGCTACTTCATGAATCTGTCTGGCCGAGGTGGAACCGGTGTCGGAACCGGGGCTGGCACAGTGGGAGCAGTTCCGGGCCGTGGCGGCATGGTCGGAGGCGGCATTAATCGTAGTGCCGCACCTGTCGGAGGCCGTGGCGTGCGGCGCTAGCGAGCCGCCCCGTGTGAACCGACTCCACCCGCTCACGCGGGGTGGCTCGCTGGCCTTCAGCGTCCCGTGAGTGTGCCCAGAAGTCGCTGCCAGATCGATTGCCGTTCTTGTTCGAGATTGGCAATCCGTTCCGTCAGCCACTCTTCGACGACTTCGGCGGGTTCAGACGACCCAGTCGAAGTCGTTCGGGTGTTTTCAGGGGCGGGTTTCACGGGTTCGGGAGGCGGTAACTCAGGTGCTACTCGCCGTGTTGGTGGGGTCGTTGCGGTTGCGGGGCCAGCTTTGCGGCTAGCGAGTTCCTGCCGGGCTTGTTCCAGTTCACGCGTCAATCTCATCAACTGGTCGAGTTCGTCGCGGATCAATTCGAGTTGCTCGGCGTGCATCTTGCCAAACATCTGCACCGTCATCAACATTGTCTGCTGGAACTGATCCATCATTTGCTGATGGATCAGTCCGAACTGCTGGATGATGGGCAGAATCGTTTGGGACTCGGCCGGATTCAAGTTCGGCAAGGGCACCCCGCGAAGGACGGTCGGCACAGGCACCGTGGAGGGCGACGGTACGGCGGTCTCCTCATTGGGAAAATGAAACTGGTAGCAGCCGATCGTCACCGTGTCGCCAGCCTGCAAGCGGGCGAAGGGCACAGAGCGGCCGTTGACCAGAGTTCCTTTACTGCTCAACAGATCGACAACCCAGACGCTTCCTGGCAACCGGACAAAACTACAGTGCAACCGCGAAACACTATTATGGGTAAGCTGAACCCGGATGCCAGGGCTTCGTCCCGCCAAGGCAAGCATCCGATTCATTCGCCAACGCGATTGCCGAACCCCATTAATCAGAATGTCCGCCGTCAGTTTCGGCAAGGGATCGAATTCGGTGAACCGCTCCTCGAGTGGGTCTTCTACGACAGGGGAGGAGAGGTTGGCCAACGGCGTGAACTCGCATTGCAGCACTGTCTGATCGAACTCCAGTCGTGCCGGCAAAGGGAGCCAACCTGGTTTCGTACAGTTGCCGACTGGCGACACTTCGGGTTTCGTCAAAGGCACGCAGAAGAGCCGACCAGCTAAAACTTGCAGGTAGAACAACCGTCGCAGCACCGCCTTGCGAGGGCGAATCAGAGCGGCAGGATGCTGGCCAACCAGAGCAAATGGTACAGCCGACTCGATGGAGCAAACCGGTTCCCCTGGTTCGTACAAGGTGAACCGCAAGGGGGTTGCTGCTCCCGCATCGTGGAGGAAAGCGTCAGTCAAGGCGGTTCTCTCGATGGCTTGTTCCCTCCTTGTTGCCGAATCGTCCAGACCGTTGCTCTCATTGTATCGCTGGAGCAATCCGCTCTCCAGATTTGGCTCACTTCGCTGCGAGAGTGTAAAGGGAAATTGCAAAGATCCTGTGCAGCGAACCCCGCAGGTGTTCACAAGAAGAAACAGGCACTTGGGACGATGCCGGTCGTCTCTGCGACGAATCAGCTAGGGCTGGCCGGCAACGCAATCGCTTGCTAAATAGCATCTTACATCCTGTTTGTGTCTTGGAGAAGTGCGGCGCGTTACGTCGCCTTTTTCGAGAACGGCATACAAATTGCCCCGTCATGCTGACAATCTCGAAAGAGGTTGCCGATCCTGGATTCCCGCTGGGAACAGGCGTATCATGGGATTGCATCAAGAGTATCGAGAAGATTTTCGGAATATGCTGAAATTTTTACAAATCGCTCGGAACTTTCGCCCAGAACAGAGCGTCTAATGATTGCTTAATAAATTGGCCACCGGACAGAGGAGCTAGAGCAGGGTAAAATGGCGGATCGCATCAGAATTCTCCATAACCCGTAGGCCGCATCCATAGCGAACGGCCTAGAAGGCAGCAAGCTGCTGTAATGCTGTCACCCACTTCGTCCCTTTACGGTTGGAAGGCTGCATGAACGCACCAAGCACTTCGCCCCTAGGGTTGCTACGCTGCCCAACCTTCTGGGTGGCTATTGCCTTTCTAATCCTGTGTGGCTGGGTCTACTGGCCGACGCTGGTCTTAATCGTCCGCACTTGGTGGCTTGAACCAGAGTACTCGCATGGTTATGTGGTACTGCTGTTCTCGCTGTATCTGCTCTACCGCAATCGGGAACGTCTGCGAGGAAGCCAACCGACGGTTTCCTGGTGGGGCGTAGTGGTGATCCTGCTAGCCGTCAGCATCTATCTGGCGGGAGCGTATCTCGGTATCGACTACCTAAATGCAGTTTCGTTGATTCCCTGCTGCCTGGGATTGGCGCTTTTGTTGGGAGGTTGGCCCGCTCTGCGTTGGTCGGCTTCTGCCTCTCTGTTCCTGCTGTTCCTCATCCCGCTCCCCTTCCGGGTCGCTCACGCTTTGTCCGGGCCGTTGCGCGGTATCGCCACGCAGACGAGCGGCTACGCCCTACAAACGCTGGGCTTTCCAGTGCTGATCGAAGGCTACACCCTCCAACTGGGCGATTATCCCATCGCCATTGCTGAGGCTTGCAGCGGATTGAGCATGCTCTATGTGTTCATCGCTTTGGCGGCAGCGGTGGCTCTGATCAGCAAACGACCGATCTTTGATCGCGTTTTGATCTTGCTAGGTGCCTTTCCTATTGCCATCATTGCCAATACGCTCCGCATCATCCTTACTGCGGTTGCCTTCACCCTGGCTGGCAGGGAGATGGGCGAATTCATCTTTCACGATCTGGCGGGCTGGCTCATGATGCCTATTGCTCTGGGTCTGCTCTACTTGGAACTGAAACTGATCGACTTTGTCCTGATCCCAGTTACTACCTCGGAGAACGATGATGCCAACATCCCCCACCTACGTCCCCTTCCCGTCGAAAGGGGGCTACCATCCTGACAGCATGTGATGACCAGAGCGTTTCTTCTATCGAAGTGTTGCTGGCAGGATAATATTCCTTGACCTTTGCCCCCTACTAGGAGTTAGCAAGCTCATGAGCGAGGCCGTCTCTGCCCCTGCAAGCCCCAAACCGCGAACAGCCGCTCATAGTTCCTCTATTGCCCGCAGTCCGGGAGCCCTGTTCACACCGCGGCAACTCTTGTACGCTGTCCGTCGGCATTGGTTGTTGGCTCTTGTGCTAGGAACGCTGCTCGGCGGAGGGGCGGCTGCTATCGTCTGGCTGTTTCTGCCGCCTGGGCCGATGACGGCCGTTCGTCAGTTGCATATCGCAGCGGTCAATCCCTCGGTGGCGTTCGGCAGCCAGGAAGCGATGGCTGATTTCAACACCTTCAAACAGACGCAGAGTATGCTGCTCCGCAGCCGACCCGTCCTCAATGCTGCTCTACGTTCGCCCAAGCTAGCCAATTCGGAACTAATCGCCAGCAAAACCGAGCCGATCGAGTGGCTCGAGAAGGAAATCCAGGTGCGTGGGACAGCCAGCCCGGAGATCATTCAGATCCAGATGCAGGGCAGTCCTGAACAGATGCCTGAGATGCGACTCATCGTCGATGCGGTTACCGAAGCCTTTCTCCGCGAGATTGTGGACAAGGATCTGGATCGCATGCGGAAGAAGCTAGAACAACTCCGTGAAATCGCTTCACGCTACGACAAGAAGCTCAAAGGCATTCGACTGAGCATGCGGACGTTGCGTGAGCAGGCGGGTACGGGTAATCCCGAAAATCTCATGCTCAAGCAGAAACAGGCTTTGCTCGAATACTCGCAGGCCAGCCAAGAACTGAGCCGACTCCGCAGCGAACTCCGCTCGTTGCGAACCCAACTCGTCAGCCTGGAAGACAATAAACTCGACATCGATACCGTCTCCGATGCCGAACTGGATGCCTACGCCGAGCGCGAGCCTAGCCTGGCACAACTGGCCGCCGAGATCGCTACCCTGGAACGGCGAGTGGAAACCGAGGCGGCACGTGCCGTACAGGGTCGCAATGCCCCCTTGGTGCGTTCTCTACTTGCCGAAGTAGCTCGCAAGCAAAGCGAACTGGAACGCCGCAAGACCCAGATGCGTGGCAGTGTCCTGGAACGAATCAAGGCGGAGAAGCAACGCAATGCCGTTCTGGGAGTTACGTCGTTACGACAACGCATCCAGTACATGGAGAATCTGGAGAAGCTCCTCGTTAAGGACTGCGAACGTCTCAATCGCGAATCCAAACAACTGCATCAACGGGCACTCGATCTCGAAGATTTCAAGTACGATCTCGACGAGGCCGAGGCCATGTACAAGACGATCAACGAACGAGCCGAGAAGCTGACCATCGAAATGGAAGCCCCATCGCGGATTTCCGATCTGAACCGCGAGGAAGGGGCGATCATCCAGCGGCCCGATGAGTTCAACCGCAAGCTCCGCTTCGCTAGCTTGGCCGGTGCTGCCGGTCTGGGACTTGTAGTTATGGGACTGGGACTGCTCGAGGTGCGGGTTCGGCGGTTGACCTCGCCGCTAGATCTGAGCGAGCAACTAGGGCTAAATGTTCTAGGCACCATGCCCCTGTGTCGCGGTGCCAAGCAGCAGGATCGAAGCCGTCGGAGTCAGCACCTGCGCGAGTCGGTGGATGGAATCCGCACTCTGTTGCTGCACATTGCCGAGACGGACGGCCTCAAGGTCGTGCTAGTCGGCTCGTCGGTGCCTGGTGAGGGCAAGACCACCTTGGCCTGTCATTTGGCCATCAGCTTGGCCCGAGCCGGTCAGCGTACTCTGCTGATCGACGGTGACCTTCGCAAGCCGACCATTCACAAGATCTTCGGCTGCAAAGAAGAACTTGGCCTGTGCGAGGTGCTGCGCGACGAGATTCCCCTAGAGAAGGGACTGTATGAGACCGATCAGCCGACTCTGCACCTGATGCCGGCCGGCCGGCTGAACGAAGCCGCCCTAGGTGCCCTGGCGGACACCAAGCTTAAGGAAGTGTTGCATCGACTGCGGGCTAGCTATGATCTCATCCTGATCGATAGCTCTCCGCTCATCGCTGTGCCAGATAGTCTGATGTTGGCCCGTCAGAGCGACGGCGTGGTTCTCAGCACCATGCAAGAGGCCACTCGTATGATGCAAGTGCAATCTGTAGTCGAGCGATTGCGGAAGGTGAGCGTTCGGCTACTGGGAGTGGTGGTTCACGGCACCCGCGACGTGGAGAACTATGGCTACCGCTATTATCATCGGTATGCCAAACGTGAACACATCAAGGCGAGCAAGTAACCAGGGGAGGAGTCGCTCGTGCAACAGGTTCTGCCCATACTGACTGCTGCTCTCCTCCTCATCGGAGCGGGGATCGTACACGGGCTGCGTTCGGATCGCTGGGGCCGCTCCGAGGTGGTACAGGAGGCGGCCGCCCGCCTGAAGCGGATTCCGACCGAGATACGCGACTGGACGAGCGAGGAAGTGTCGATTGACACCCGGCAACTCCAGATCGCCGATTTGGTTGGCCATCTGTGCCGTCGTTACACGCATCAGCCGACGGGCATCAGCTATCTGGTGCTGATCGTATCCGGCCGTCCCGGGGCCATCGGTGCCCACACGCCGGATGTCTGCTATCAGGGCGCGGGCTATCGCCTGAAGGCTCCCACACTAGAATCGCTCAAGGTCGGTGCCACTCAGAACACCTTCTGGCAAACGGTGGCCGAACGCGGGGAACCGCGTTTGGAATACCTGAGCCTGTGGTGGGCTTGGAGTACGGATGGGGTTCGCTGGGAAGCGAGCAACGAACCGCGACTGGCCTTCGCCAAACATCCCAGTTTGTATAAACTCTATGTGATCCGGTCGATCAGTCGGCCGGATCAGGCAAGTGATACCGAGGATGCCACCCGTCGCTTCCTCGAAACTTGGTGCCCAGTGTTGAAAAAAGCTCTCTCTCCAGCTTGACGTTTGTGAGGTCAGAACTGTTTCCGTCCTTTACCCTCCAAGAAACTGCAACCGAGAGAATTTATGAGTACGCCAAGTCACCGTCCCCCTCTCGCCCACGATGACGGTCGTGTCGCCTGTGACGGCCCGACCAAACGTCTACTCGACTGTTTTTTGGCCGCCATCTTACTGGTGTTCACCCTACCGATCATGCTGATCGTGGCACTGCTGGTTCGACTGACTTCGTGGGGGCCGGCTATCTACAGTCAGACGCGTAGCGGTCGCAACGGCAAGCCCTTCCGTATCTACAAATTCCGCACCATGTGGCATAATTGCGAGAAACGCTCGGGAGCCTGCTGGTCGATGCCCGGCGATCCGCGGATCACACCGGTTGGTCGGATTCTCCGCATCACTCACCTAGACGAACTGCCTCAGTTGTTCAACGTGCTGCTCGGCCAGATGAGTCTGGTCGGCCCGCGTCCCGAACGACCGGAGTTCCTGCCGCAACTGGCCCAATCCATCCCCGGCTACATGGATCGCCTGCTGGTTCGTCCCGGTGTGACAGGATTGGCTCAGGTACAATTGCCCGCCGATACCGACCTGGATAGCGTCCGGCGCAAGTTGACCTACGACCTGTGGTACATCCGCAATCGCACTCTCTGGTTGGATCTCCGCCTCATCGCCTGCACCGCCATGAAGGTTCTGCTGGTTCCCGAGCACCTGTCCTGCCGATGGTTTGGCATTCCAGGTGCTGCTGTCGTGGAGTCGGCTAACGACGATAGGGTAGAGGAGACAAGGTGTAGTTTGGAAGCAACCGTTGTCCACCGCAACAAGCCCGATACGGAGGTCGAATTCCAACTGGAGGCCGTCCCGTGAACACCGACGGGTTCGCGGGAGACATTCTCTACATCACGCATCGGGTACCGCACCCTCCCGACAAGGGCGATCGGATTCGCACTTGGAATATTCTGCGGTATCTGTCTGGGCACATGAACAGCGAGTCCACTCGCGTAAACGGTGGGCAGCAACCACTCCACCCGCTGACGCGGGGTGGCTCGCTGGTGCAACCACTCCACCCGCTGACGCGGGGTGGCTCGCTGGGTGATTCCCACATCGTCGATCTGGTGTGTCTGGCGGATGAGCCAGTCAGCCCAGAAAGTCGGGAAGCGTTGCAGCGGTTGTGTCGGCACGTTGAGATCGTGCCACATGCCGGCTGGGCGCGGTGGCTACGCGGGCTGGGATCGGCGGCGCGGGGCAGGTCGTTGTCTGAGGGCGTGTTCTGGTCGCCGGAATTGGCTCGACGGATCGGCGAGTTGACCGCCCGGTATTCGTATCGCTTGGTGCTGACATCGGCATCGAGTCTAGGGCCGTATCTGGAAGTGCCGGGATTGGCGAGAGTGCCGGTCATAGTGGATTTGATGGATGTCGATAGTCAGAAATGGCGTGATTACGCCAGCCGGGCGTGGGGCTGGCGTAGCTGGCTGTATGCGTTCGAGGCGGGTCGGGTCGAGCGACTGGAGCGACGGTTGGCCGAGCGGGTGCAAGCTCTGCTGGTGGTCAGTGCGGTGGAGGCGGAGTTGTTTCGGCGTTTCTGTCCCGATGGGCCGATCCAAGTGGTGCCTAATGGGGTCGATCTGGACTACTTCACGCCACAACCCGTGGCCGAGGAGCAAGGCTGCGTCTTCGTCGGGGCGTTGGATTATCGGCCCAACGTGGATGCGGCGGTGTGGTTCTGCAAGGAGGTCTGGCCGGCTCTGCGTCGTCGGCATCCCCAGGCTCGCTTTCGTCTAGTGGGCCGACAGCCGACACCGGCCGTCCGGCAACTGGGTCGCATTGAGGGCGTGGACGTAGTGGGTCAGGTGCCGGACGTGCGACCGTATGTAGCAAGTGCCGCCGTGGTGGTGGCACCATTGCGGATTGCTCGTGGCATTCAGAACAAGGTGCTGGAGGCGATGGCCATGAGCAAGGCGGTGGTGGCCTCGCCGGAGGCCTTGCAGGGGTTGCAGGGCCGAGCTGTTCCGGTCGTGCGGGCCGAGACGGTCGAGGACTGGATAACTGCCGTCGGCCAGTTGCTGGAGGATGCCCAGGCGCGGCAAACCCTGTCAGAGTCGGCACGAAGGTTCGTTCAGATGCACCATAGCTGGCAGCAGGCACTGGTTGGATTGCTGGAGCGAGCCGGCCCCCGTCAGGGGCTGGAGCCAGCGCACAGCTCGTGGCAACTACTGGACAAAGCCTGAATCGTCTCGTATCTTAGTATAAACACGAACTCATTTATAACTCTTATGCGGATTGATTTGCCCCCTGTCCCTAGCTTGGAGATCGCTGGTGAGTGTCGTTGAACCTCAGGTGACCCGTCCGGAAGATGCCGTTCTGCCCAGTACAGCTACTGCACCGGAGTCATCGGCTGACGATCTGCCGCTCACCGTCATCGAGCCGCGCTCGGGCTGGCATGTCGTCGATCTGGGCGAGTTGTGGCGTTTCCGCGAACTGCTCTACTTTCTCACCTGGCGCGATGTGGCCGTCCGCTACAAGCAGACCGTACTCGGCGTGGCTTGGGCTTTTCTTCAGCCCGTGGCCACGATGTTGGTCTTTGTCGTCTTCCTCGGCCGAGCGGCCGGTCTGTCGGCCAGCGTCGAGCATTACGCCCTCTATGTGCTGACTGGGGTGGTTCCCTGGACGTTCTTTGCCAACGCTGTCACTTCGAGCGGCAACAGCCTGGTGGCCAATGAACGGCTTATCACTCGCGTGTACTTCCCGCGGCTGATCATCCCGCTCAGTTGCGTTGGTGCTGCCGGCTTTGACTTCGCCATCTCCGTGCTGCTGATCGCGCTGCTGATGGTTTGGTACGGTGTGCTGCCGGGGCTGACGCTGCTGGCCGCTCCGCTGATTGTCGTGCTGCTGGCGGCCACGGCAGCGGGGGTCGGCATCTTTTTGTCGGCTCTCATCGTCGCCCAGCGCGATTTTCGCTACATCCTCAATTTCGGCGTGCAATTGTGGATGTTCGCTACGCCGGCTATCTATCTGCCGCCCGATGCCCTGGGGCCGAACAGCCGACTGCTCGCGGCCCTC
>Ga0272446_1006418_pt1 | contig 12263 bp, 6 predicted proteins | sample YNPCB0061_FD_194587 | JGI IMG/M metagenome (GOLD analysis project Ga0272446, IMG submission 194587) | Hot spring microbial mat communities from Yellowstone National Park, WY, United States - YNP-CB-006-1 | ecosystem: Environmental > Aquatic > Thermal springs > Hot (42-90C) > Sediment | place... | reverse complement strand
GGGCAAATTGTTGATGAAGCATTGCTTTTATTAATGCTGGCTCCCCGTTCCTACACCCGGGAAGATGTGGTGGAATTTCATTGTCACGGGGGAATGATCACGGTACAAAAAGTCCTGCATTTATGTATTGAACAGGGGGCACGGTTAGCCCGTCCGGGGGAATTTACCCTGCGTGCTGTATTAAATGGGCGATTGGACTTGACCCAGGCGGAAGCGATTGCGGATTTAGTGGGGGCAAAATCAGCGGCTTCGGCGGAAAATGCTCTAGCAGGTTTACAGGGGAAACTAGGGCAACAGATTCGCTATTTACGCAGTCAATGTTTGGATTTGTTAGCCGAATTAGAAGCTCGAATTGATTTTGATGAAGATTTGCCCAAGTTAGATATTGCGTGGGTACAAAAACAAATTTCTGAGGTTCTAATACAGGTGAATCAACTATTAGCAACTGCTGAACGGGGTGAACTATTGCGCCGGGGAATTAAAGTAGCAATTGTTGGTCGTCCCAACGTGGGCAAATCGAGTTTGTTAAATGCTTGGAGCCAAACTGACCGAGCCATTGTCACGGATTTACCAGGTACAACCAGAGATGTGGTGGATGCCTATTTAGTTGTGCAGGGCATACCGGTGGAGATTTTGGATACCGCTGGGATTCGGGCGACCGATGACCCGGTAGAACAAATTGGCATTGAACGCTCCCGAAAAGCAATCCAAAAAGCTGATGTAATTCTCTTAGTTATTAATGCGTTGACCGGCTGGACTTCTGAGGATGCCACCCTCTATCAGGAATTAGATAGCCAAAGGGTAATCGTAGTGATGAATAAAATAGATTTGGTGACCGAATTGCCCAGGATGCCATTAGCAATAAAACCCATAATTTACACATCAGCGGTGCAGAAAACGGGGATTGACCAATTAGAAACCGCATTATTAGCTCTGGTGCAAGCAGGGACGGTACAACAAACAAATCTGACCTATACCATTAACCAGCGGCAACAAACTGCTTTATTAACCACTCAAAAAGCCTTAGAAAATATGCAAATGACTATTGCCCAGGGATTACCCATTGATTTTTGGACGATTGATTTACGCACCGCCATTCAAGCCTTGGGTAGCATCACCGGCGAGGATATTACAGAACCCGTCCTTGACCGCATTTTTAGTAAATTTTGTATCGGTAAATAAGTCTCAACCACAGGGATTATAATGGGGTAGGGAACCAAGGGGTTACAGTGATGCTCGAAAACAGTAATTATCAACAGGTTGACCGGGAACAATTGGTGGATATGTTGCGGCATTATTGCCAGGTTAAAGATCAATATAATCATGCCCTTTTACTATACCGGGTTGGGGATTTTTATGAAACATTTTTCCAGGATGCGATTACAATTGCCAGGGAATTAGAACTCTATTTGACAAGTAAACATGGGGGTAAAGAAATTGGTAAAGTGCCGATGGCGGGTGTGCCCCAACACGCTTTAGAAAGGTACGCCAATCAACTCCTCAAAAAAGGGTATGCCGTGGCGATTTGTGATCAAACGGAAGATGCGGCTATTGCTGAACGAGAACGGCGGATGGTACGGCGGGAAGTGACCCGAGTTTTTACCCCAGGAACCCTACTCGAAGAAGCCCTATTACCCGCCCGAGAAAATAATTTTTTGTGTGCTTTAGTCTTGCATGGGGAACATTGGGGATTGGCGTATGCGGATATTTCTACTGGGGAATTTTGGTTGACCCAAGCCCAAGGAATGGAAGTATTGACCCAGGAGTTATTACGCATTCAACCGGCGGAAATTATTATCCCTGTGGAAACACCCGATTTAGTGGGTTTGTTGCGACCGGGAGAAAGTGCAGGGAAAATTCCCGCAGGTTTGCCCATACAGTTTACTTACACCTTACAGCCCCAGCGACTGTTTCAGGGCGCTAATGCCCGCCAGATTTTATTAGCAACCTATGGGCTTAAATCCCTGGAAGGTCTTGGTTGTGACCAACTGCCACTTGCAGTACAAGCCGCCGGGGGATTGTTGGGATATTTGGCGAATAATCAGGGGCACTATCAAACCGGATTGCAATTACCTCGTACTTATTTTGTCAGTGAGTATATGCGGTTAGACCAGCAAACTCGCCGCAATCTGGAATTGACCCAAACCGTGCGGGAGGGGGCATTTCACGGTTCCTTGCTTTGGGCGATTGACCGGACGTTGACGGGGATGGGGGCACGGTTACTGCGGCGGTGGCTGTTGCAACCGCTGTTGGATGCCCAAGCGATTGGGGCTCGGCTGGATACGGTGGCAGAACTGGTGAACCAGGGGGGATTGCGCCAGCGGGTGCGGGAACATATTAAGCAAATTTATGACCTGGAACGCCTCTTGGGGCGGGTGCAAGCGGGAACGGCAAACGCTCGGGATTTATTGGCTTTGGCGGATTCGTTGTTGGCGGTCGGACGGTTGGCACAAGTGCTGGATCAGGTTCGTTCTTCATACTTACAAGATTTACAAACTGTACCGCCGGAACTAGAAGCCCTGGGAGAGCGGTTACGGCAGTCTTTGGTGGAAACGCCGCCAATTACCTTGACCGAGGGGGGTCTGATTCGACCGGGGGTGGATCAGGAATTGGATCATCTGAAACAAACCCTTGTTGAGGATCAAAACTGGATTGCTCAATTGGAAGTGACGGAGAAAATCCGCACCGGAATTGCCACATTAAAAGTGGGTTTTAATAAAACATTTGGCTACTATATCAGCATCACCCGGGCGAAGAGTGAACAGGCACCGGAAAATTATATTCGCAAGCAAACCCTGACCAATGAAGAACGTTATATTACCCCAGAATTAAAGGAACGGGAAATTCGGATTCTCACCCTGCAAACGGAAATCAATCAACGGGAATATGAACTATTTTTGCAACTACGTCAGGCGGTTTCGTTGCATGAAAAATTGATTCGTCCCCTGGCGCAAAAGGTGGCGGCGTTAGATGTTTTGGCGGGGTTGGCGGACGTGGCGGTGATGTACAATTATCGGCGACCGGAAATTGTCACTGGGCGGGAATTGAGCATCAAACAGGGGCGGCATCCGGTGGTGGAACAACTCCTACCGGCGGGGTGTTTTGTCCCCAATGATACCCATCTCGGTATGGGCACAGATTTGATGATTTTAACGGGTCCAAATGCCAGTGGCAAAAGCTGTTATCTGCGGCAGGTGGGGTTGATTCAATTATTAGCGCAGATCGGCAGTTTTGTCCCAGCCCTACAGGCAAAAATCAGCATTTGTGACCGGATTTTTACCCGGGTGGGGGCGGTGGATGACCTGGCAACTGGGCAATCTACATTTATGGTAGAAATGTGTGAAACGGCGAATATATTGCACCATGCGACCGACCGTTCCCTCGTGCTTTTGGATGAAATCGGGCGGGGGACAGCTACGTTTGATGGGTTGGCGATTGCCTGGTCGGTAGCGGAATACTTGGCATTTTATCTCCGATGTCGGGGTATTTTTGCCACCCATTATCACGAGTTGAATGAATTAGCCAATACCCTCAAAAACGTGGCTAATTATCAGGTGGTGGTGCAGGAATTGGCGGATCAAATTGTGTTTTTGCATCAGGTGCAACCAGGGGGGGCGGATCGCTCCTATGGGATTGAGGCGGGGCGGTTGGCGGGTTTGCCCCCGGTGGTGATTAATCGGGCGCGGGAGATTATGCATCGCATTGAACGGCATTCCCAAATTACCCTGGGATTGCAAAATCGTGAGCTTCATGCGGACAATACGCAGGGGGAACTGCCCCTGTTTGCGCCTAACGTACCCGACTAATTTCGGTGCCCTGGTAATAGTACTGCAAAATTTGCTGGTAATTGTAACCCCGTTGTGCTAATCCAAAGGCTCCCCATTGGCTCATGCCCAAGCCGTGCCCAAATCCCCGCCCCTGAAATTCAAAACTGCCGTCGGGGGCATTCACCGGGTTGGTACTGGCAACATCTCCCCGGGTGGGGGTGACTTGAAACAGGGTACTACGGAGGTCAAGGAGGCGGCGCAACTCCGAGCCGGTAAAGGTTTTAGTTCCTGTCGTGCCGGTCACCCGCATCTCCACCACCCGTCCCTGGGGCGTGGTACGCACTGGGGTCAAGCTGGTCACTTGCCCGACCCCTGGCAGTAGGCGGCTGAGTTCCGCTTGGGTAAAGGTTTTTTGCCAACTATAAACGGGGGCTTCCTGGTCAAAATCCGGCACTCCCCGCAGGTACGGACGGGGGGCGGACCAAATATCCTCTACGTTTTCCGTGTGTCCCCCAGAGGCGGCGTGATAGAGAGCTTCGATGATTTGCCCCCGATAGGTCACCACTTGCCCGGTGGTGGCAGTTACCGCTTCCCGAGTGCTGTCGGATTCCCGGCTGTAGCCCTTGTAGGCTTGCCACGTCACGGTGCGCCCCACATCAAAATCCGGGTCTTCCGGGCGGCGCAACCGGAACAGGATAAAGGAACGGGCGGCTACCGCCTGGGCTTTCAGGGCTTCCAAAGGCCAGAAGGGGTACATTTCCGAGCCGACCACACTGTACAGGTATTCCTCCAGGGGGACATGGTTGACCGCCAGCAGTCCATCCGGGCGAGCCACCAAGCGCAACCGCCCCCGGTACCAATCATCGCTGATGAAGACAAAGCTATTGTCCGTCGGACGCACCCACAAGTCCCGTCCCCGAAACGTGTGCAGTACGACCTGCCCCCCCTGCACCTGCGCCACAAAACCCAACATGGGGGGTAACGTGCCCAGGGTTCGCCCTGACCCATCGGTAACGACGGCATTGCCAGAAGCCCCTACCCGCACGGTTTTTGCGCCCTGTTGTATGCCCACCCGTAGTTCCGTAGCCGAGGCAACACCCCCGGCAAGGGTCAGCCCCGCCAGAATGACGCCAACTGTGGTTCGCATCCAAAGCAACAGCATCTTAAGAAATTCCGTAGATTAACGGGCAAGCCCCCAAAAAGTATAGCAGGATTCATTTGCCCCGACTACCACCCCAGGGATAGTGGGTGAAATGAAAAACATAAGTACATCAGGGTGAAATCGAGTAATTATGTTAAATAAAATTTAGTTCTTTACCCTCGATAAAAACCTATAGCAATCCTACTTGATTTACATTAGCTTGCGTGCCGTAGGCATACACAAAGTTTCCAGAACCAAGTAGACCGCTAACTTTGAATTTATAGAGCTACCCTTTAGTCATCCTGCTCAAGTATAGCAATCCTACTTGATTGACAAACAAAAATTCCGCAGAACCAAGGGCGGGGGGTGCCCCCTGCGACCCCTGTTCCATTCTCATTTAGGATTGCTATATTCGGAAAAACCAAATCCCTAGCGTGCCCTTACAACCTATGTTTAGAGAGATGGTTTAGATAAGCGTTAAATATCCAATTCCTCTAAACTCAATTGGGAAGCATAGGTTTCAATAAATTCTCGCCGGGGTGGTACCCGATCCCCCATCAAAATGGTAAACAGTCGATCCGCTTCAGCGGCATCTTCAATCGTGACTCGTTTCAGGGTGCGGGTTTCCGGGTTCATTGTGGTTTGCCAGAGTTGTTCCGGCATCATTTCCCCCAGCCCTTTGAAACGTTGAATGGTGTAATTGGCATGGCTCGGTAATTCTTGCTTGACCTGTTGCAATTCCCGGTCATTGTAACAATAAATCACCTGCCGGGGACGGGTACGCTCCACTTTATATAACGGTGGACAACCGATATAAATATGCCCCAGTTCCACAATGGGACGCTGGTAGCGATAGAAAAAGGTGAGCAATAGGGTGCGAATATGGGCACCATCCACATCCGCATCCGTTAAAAGAATCACCCGATGATAACGTAATTTTGCCACATCAAATTCTTCCCCCTTAATGCCCAAACCAATCGCCATAATTAAGGCTTGAATTTCCGCATTTTTATACACCCGGGCATCATCGGTTTTTTCGATGTTAATGATTTTACCTCGTAGGGGTAAAATAGCTTGGAATCGCCGGTCTCGCGCCTGTTTGGCACTATTATGAACAAATACCCCACTAGCTAAAGCGAAGTTATGGGTATGAGGTACTTCCAAATCATAGACATCCATACAATCTGATAATACTTCCACCGATTTAATGCGGTGATTGTAGTTACTAACTGCTTGGTGTGCCAGTAATTGATCTCCCTGAAAATAGCGATCACAAAAAGTATCAAAGCGCAAAATTGACTTATCTCTTGAACGCAAACGCAGGTCATTGAATGCCAAAAGATTGAGCCACCCGTGTTCAATTTCAATTTGTTTGAGTGCCTGAATTGTCTTGCGGTAGTAGGTATGATGTAAAGCCTGTTTACGCTTCTCTCTAAATTCTGGAGTCCACTGGGATTTGGTCTGTTCTCGTCTCCACGCAGTTAACTCTGAATTGTGCCACTGCTCCTTCGCTTGGCGGGATAAAATTTCTCTTGCTTGGGGATGTTCGGCAAAGTAAGTAGTTACTCTCTGGGCTTGTGTCTGACGATTCTCTGCATTTGCCCAAAAATTACGACTGGCACGAACAAGTTGTTCGTAGTTAGCAGCTTGATAATCTGGGTTATTAGCATAAAATTCCTTCCATCTCTCAATCATACAGTCTCTGTAATCAGGGTTTTGCCATTGTAATTTAGCTTGGGTGGATAATAATGCTCTTGTATGAGACTTTTGCATTCTAAGGCTCATTTTCTCCCGAAAACTAGCACTCTGCCTCAGTTGACGACATTTCTCCACTACTTCAGGGCGGTGTAGAGTACGAGATACTTGCTGGCGATGTAGTTCTAAATGCTCTTGGGCTGGCAACCTTTGTAAATTGGTAGGATTATTATTCAATTTATTAAAATCCTTGTGATGACAATGATCTCCATCCGTGAGGCTATAAACTCCCTGCCAACGGTTATACCAATCAGCGATTAAGTGGGTAAATAACCAACAGTCAGAACGAGGACTCCAAACCATTTCGTAACCATCGATCGTGATTCCTGGTTGGGTGGTGTCGGACAATTTGCGGTAGAGGGGCATAAGAGCATCCTCAGGGGTGAGGTCGATCGCTGGTTTGTAGCTCCCATCCCGCAACATAAACAAATGATCAGGCGTACAGGTAATTTGCTCACCATTGTCGAGGGTAAGCCTAACCACAGGGGCATTAGTACGAGTTCTGCGCACATTGATCAATCGCTCAACAGAAATCGTGCCATCGGGGCGAATCGTGTAACCAAAATGTTCTTTCCCCTGCGCCTGTTCAGCGATTAACTCCAAAAAGGAAAGATGCCGACCGTCCACTAAAGCTACTCTAGTATCCCCAGAAAAACAACCACCCGCACTATCCCCTTCCACAATAAATAGTTCTGATTCTTTCGGGTCACGGCTACTACAATCCGCCAATTTCCCCGGTAAGGTTGAGGATTCTAAAACGGATTTGCGCCGTACCAATTCCCGTGCCCGGCGAGCCGCTTCCGCCGCTTGATAGGCTTGAATGGCTTTATCCAAAATCGCATCGGCAACCTGGGGACGCATTTCCAAAAATTCCATGAGCGCTTCCCCCACCAGAGAATCCACGATTCCCCGCACTTCCGTATTGCCCAATTTAGTTTTGGTTTGCCCCTCAAACTCCGGGTCGGGGACTTTAATTGAAATTACCCCCGCCAAGCCCTCCCGGATATGCTCCCCGGCTAAATTGGCATCCTGTTCCTTAAGTTTATTTCGCTTGCGCGCCAAATTATTCATCGTGCGGGTCAATACCGCTTTGAGACCTTCTAAATGGGTGCCCCCATCCACGGTACGGATATTATTGGCAAATCCCAAAACGTTGTCCGCATAGGCATCCACACACCACTGCAAGGCTACTTCAACGGTGACATTTTGCCGTTCCCCATGAATATAAATAATCTCCTCATGCAGGGGTTGTTTGTCCCGGTTCAAATAGCTCACATATTCCCGAATGCCCCCCAAATAACAAAAGGTTTCAATTCGAGGCGATTCCCGGCGATAATCCCGCAAACTGATCTGTATTCCCGCATTCAAATAGGCTAATTCCCGCAGGCGATTGGTGAGGGTGGCAAAATCAAATTCCGTTGTCTCTTTGAAAATTTCCGCATCCGGGAGAAACCGCACCGATGTGCCCCGCCGCTCCTCCTGCAAAGGGGTACTCAACAGACCCGTCACCGGCTTGCCCCGCTCAAACCGTTGGCAAAACTCATGACCCTCCCGCCACACGGTCACCTCCACCTCGGCTGACAGGGCATTGACCACGGACACCCCCACCCCATGCAGACCGCCAGATACCTTGTAACCGCCGTTATCCCCGCCGAATTTCCCCCCAGCGTGCAGTACGGTCATCACTGTTTCCAACGCCGACTTGCCGGTTTTGGCGTGAATTCCCGTCGGAATACCCCGACCATTGTCCGTCACTCTCACGGAACCGTCCGCTTCTAAATCCACCTCAATGTGGGTACAAAAGCCTGCAAGTGCCTCGTCCACCGAATTGTCCACCACCTCATAAACCAGATGGTGTAATCCCTTGGGTCCCGTACTACCAATGTACATCCCCGGACGTTTGCGTACCGCTTCCAACCCCTCAAGAACTTGAATCTGTTCAGCACTGTAGGCGGCGGTCATGCCAAAAACTCCTAGAAGCGATGGGAAATGGAGTGTACATTAAATCTGCTCAAATTTTAGCACAAAACGCCTAAAAGCTCCCTCAGAATGGAAATAAGGCAAATTTTCGTTAGGGGGTGCAATCCTGGCTTTAATCGTGATCAGTGGTCCCACAGCGACAGGGAAAACCGCATTGGGGATTGCTTTAGCACAAAAGTTAGACAGTGTCATTATTAATGCCGATTCCCGACAGGTCTATCGGGAGTTGGATATTGGCACTGCCAAGCCCACCCCGTTGCAGAAAGCCCAGGTTCCCCACTATTTGATTGACTGGGTGGCTCCCACCAGCCCGGTGACGGTTGCCCAGTATCAGCGGTCAGCCCAGGGGGTGATTGCCCAGATGCAGGGGCGGGGGAAAATCCCGTTGTTGGTGGGTGGAAGTGGTCTGTATGTACAGGCGGTGACTCGGGGACTATGTATTCCGCCGGTAGCACCCCAACCGGAATTGCGTCAGCAGTTATCTACTTATAGTCAACGGGAGCGGTATGAATGGCTCCAGCAGATTGACCCAGCGAGTGCCAGCAAAATCCATCCCCATGACCCGGTGCGTACCCTGCGTGCCTTGGAAGTGTATTACGTGACGGGGACACCCCTATCCCAACTCCAGGGGCAAAAAATTCCCGATTATCCAGTTCTATATTTATATTTAGACAGCGAACAACTGCCGCACCGAATTCGCCAACGTACCCGCAAAATGCTTGCCCTGGGATTGGTTGCGGAAACTCAGCGATTACAGGTGAAATATGGGGCTGATTTACCCCTATTAAAAACCCTTGGTTATCAAGAAATTAGCCATTATTTAGCGGGGGATTATTCTTTAGAAACGGCAGAAGAACTGATTATCAAACACACCTGTCAGTTGGTCAAGCGGCAAAGGACTTGGTTCCGGGCACAAACGGGTTTGGTTTCTATCAATAGCGACCGGGCGGATTTAATTGCCTATAGTTGGGAAAAAGTGCAGGAATTTCTGACTGCCATCGGTTATTAGATTGGTTATGAATGTAAATATAGGAATGCTACTGGATTGACGTTAGCTGGCGTGCCGTAGGCATACAAAAATTTTGCAGAACCAAGTACAAGGGTGGTGCCCCTGCGACCCCTATTCCATGCAGACTGACCCCAACAATGGTTTAATAAATAAATACTAATTTGTTCCTGCGCTTCCCAAAACGTCTATGTCTTTGACCTATCGAGGGCATTTGTTGACCGAACAACGTTGCCCAGCCAGTGCCAATCTGGATCAACATTCCCTCGTGGAAATTTTGCACATCATTAATCAGGCGGATCAACAGGTGCCGGTGGTGGTCGGACAAGCGATTCCTGCCATTGCCGCCGCCGCTGAATTGATTTGGCAACAGCTTGCCCAGGGCTATTCCCTGTTTTATTTGGGAGCGGGTACCAGTGGGCGTTTGGGGGTGTTGGATGCCGCCGAATGTCCCCCCACCTTTTCCACCGATCCGCGCATGGTGCAGGGGGTGATCGCCGGGGGAGAATTGGCTTTGATCCAGGCAGTCGAGGGGGCGGAAGATAACCGGGAACAGGCGGTGCTGGATTTGCAAAAACGGGGGTTTCAAACCGGGGATGTCCTGTGTGGCATTGCCGCTGGTTCCACTACGCCCTATGTGTTGGCAGGTCTGGAATATGCCGGTAATTTAGGCAGTCCTACGGTTTTCATTACGTGTAATCCTGAAGGTGCAAAACTCATTGATGTGGATCAAGTGATCCTATTACCCGTAGGGGCAGAAATTCTCACCGGTTCAACCCGGATGAAAGCGGGGACAGCGACAAAATTAGTTTTGAATATGCTAAGTACTTCAGTGATGGTTAAACTGGGTAAAGTCTATGGAAATTTGATGGTAGATTTGCGGGCAACCAATAGCAAATTGTGGGAACGGGGCACACGATTTGTCCAATATTTAACCGGGTTAGAATTATCGGCGGCACGGGAATTATTAGTCACAGCGCAAGGTCAAGTGAAAACCGCCGTGGTGATGTATCATCGGGGGGTAGATTTTGCCACCGCCCAACAGTTACTTCAGGAAGCGCAAGGGCATTTACGGCGGGTGATCGGGGATGTGGAAATTAACTGAGGTGCAACAGTTAACCCAACGACGGGTGGCGGGGCTAATGTCCGGTACTTCGATGGATGGGATTGATGTATGTATTTGTGAAATTCAGACCCAGCCTTGGCAATGTCGCTGGCTTACGGCGCAAACCATTCCCTACCCTGAATCCCTGCGATTTTCCCTAATGCAAACCCAAGGAAATGTAGCCCAAATTGCCCATTGGCATCGCCAGATTGGGGAAGCTTTTCGAGAGGCGTTGGCAAAGGTTTTAGCCGATTTTCCAACGGAATTGCATTTAATTGGCAGTCACGGGCAAACTATTTATCATGAGCATCAAAAAGTTACCTGGCAATTAGGGGAAGTGGCTTTTTTGGCAGCGGCATTTGGCTGTCCGGTGGTGTCCGATTTTCGCATTCATGATGTGGCGGTGGGGGGGAGTGGTGCCCCGTTGGTTCCCTATGTGGATGCCCAGTTATTTAGCTATTTGCAACGCCCGGTGTTAGCTTTGAATTTAGGGGGAATTGCAAATTTTACGTTGGTCGCTGAGGGTCAGGCGGTTATGGCGTTGGATTGTGGTCCCGCCAACATGGTTTTGGATGAATTAGCCAGCCTGTTTAGTCGGGGGCAAATGCGGGTGGATCGGGATGGGGCTTGGGCGGCACAAGGGCAGGTTCGCCAAACATGGTTAGATGATTTGATGGCGCATCCTTTTTTACAGCAACCACCCCCAAAATCCGCTGGACGGGAACAGTTTGGTGGACTATTTGTGCAGGAATTAATGAACCATACCAATCCCGGTTCATCTCGTTCCTGGTATGACCTGTTTGCGACAGTGACTCGCTTTACGGCAATGGCGATTTTTTATCACTATGAACGGTGGATTTGTCCTCACCAACCGGTTACGGAAGTGATTGTCAGCGGCGGTGGGGTACACAACCCGGTTTTGATGCAAGAATTAACCGAAATATTTCACCCCATTCCCATTTCCACAAGTGCCAAGTATGGCATTGATCCCGATAGCAAAGAAGCCCTTGCATTTGCGATTTTAGCCTCCGAAAGAATTGATAATAAACCTACGAATATCCCAGCGGTTACGGGTGCCAAACGACCGGTTTTATTAGGAAAAATTACAGAATTATAGGGCATGAATTATCGCTATTTACTCCTCAACAAGCCCTATCGGGTGTTGTGCCAATTTCAGGACGAGCAAGGGCGAAAAACCCTCAAGGATTATGTGCCGGTGCCGGGGGTGTATGCCGCTGGGCGGTTGGATTATGACAGCGAAGGGTTGGTGCTGTTAACCAATGATGGGCGTTTGCAACATCGGTTGACTGACCCCCGCTATGGTCATCCCCGTACCTACTGGGTGCAGGTGGAAGGGTGCCCGACCCCGGAGGCGTTGGCTCAGTTGCGCCAGGGCGTGCGGATTCAAGACTACATCACCCGACCGGCGGTGGTGCAGGTGTTGCCCCAGGAGCCGGATGTGCCGCCCCGAGACCCGCCGATTCGCTTTCGCCGCCATATCCCCACCAC
>Ga0272446_1006417_pt1 | contig 12265 bp, 11 predicted proteins | sample YNPCB0061_FD_194587 | JGI IMG/M metagenome (GOLD analysis project Ga0272446, IMG submission 194587) | Hot spring microbial mat communities from Yellowstone National Park, WY, United States - YNP-CB-006-1 | ecosystem: Environmental > Aquatic > Thermal springs > Hot (42-90C) > Sediment | place... | reverse complement strand
CGATCGCACAAACATACTGCCCATTTGCTGCCTGTAATGCAATTTTGTCATTGCCGAGATCAGTCAGCGTGAAGGTTTCCCAGGGGCCAATGGCATCTCGATTGGCAACAACTAGTTGCCCGCCGCCGCCTTCTGCGCAAACATATTGACCATTCGCTGCCTGTAATGCAACTTTGCCAATCCCTAACTCAGTCAGCGTGAAGGTTTCCCAGGGGCCAATGGCATCCCGGTTTGCAACCAGTTTTTGCCCGCCGCCGCCTTCAGCACAGACATACTGACCATTCGTTGCTTGAAGTGCAATTTTTGTCATGATTGAGAACCTGTTAAGTTTTTTCCAGAACCATTCACGCAACTTGAGCCTGAAGACGACTAAGGGAAGCTAACAGTTGGGAGAGCAATGCAAAAATATTTCTTAGATGAAACCTGAGACCGTATTTTTGGGGGTTTCTCCCCATTGCTAATGCGTCTAAAACCAAGCGCAATCTTGTTGTCAAGTAGACTACATCAAGCGCATTTGCAAAATCTTGCACAGGGTTGCTGCTTTGGCACAAAATTGCTACATCTGAGAAAAAAATTTAGGGGTCATGCCCGTCAGGCGCTTAAAGTGGCGATTGAGATGGCTTTGGTGAGTGAACCCGCAGGCGATCGCCACCTCTGAAATTCCCATCTTGCCGTCTTTTAACAAGAGCTTTGCCCGTTCCACTCGCTGTCGGATGACGTATTGATGAGGTGTTAAGCCAGTCGATCGCTTGAACGAACGGCAGAAGTGATAGGCGCTCAGTTGGGCGATCGCCGCTAGTTCCTGTAAGCTCAACTCCTGATCTAGATGTTCATTGATATAGTCTGTCACCCGTTTCAACTGCGTGGCAGACAAGGCACCCACATAGCGAACAGAATGATGGCTGTGGGCTGAATAATTTCGCAGAATGTGAACTGCCAGGGCAGTTGCCATCGTCTCTGCATACAGCCGTCCACCCGGTCGATGAGATTCTAAATCGGCTTTGAGCGCCAGCCCAATCTGAAGAATGAGGGGATCGTATAGGGGTTTTTGAGGCAGTAACTCAACGTGATCAACCGCTAACAATTCTGCGGAATTGCGAGTCAACAGCTTTGGCTTCAAAGCGATGGCAAATCCTTCGTGCAGTTGATTCCACGCTCCCCAATGCTCGTGTTGCATAGGCACAAGGGTCATGCCACCGTGAAAAAGCATCTGCCGCTGCACCCGACCTCTCGCAACTTCCTCTATTTGCCAATCGAGTTGGAACCCCTGTCCGAGGGTAACCGCGATCGCGTAGCGATCAAAACAAAGCTTTGGGGTTTCTCCTGCGGGCACAAACCGACGATACTCAAATCTTAAGCTGCTCCATTCTGCTTCGGCACTGGTCAAGGTCGGGGGGCTGAGGTATTGATCAGAATATTCTGGAGGGGAATCAGAATCGTTATGGGGCAGGCCATGGTCGGAGTCTGACGGTAGGTTTGAGGGCGATCGCAACATCGTCTACCTTCTAACTCACTGCATAGCTGAACGCTCCAGATAAAGAGGCGCTGATAGGTGCAAAGGGTGGATGCTGATTCTTGAATATAACTCTCATCTCAATTTATCTATTTTGATTTGATGTACCAGTAAAATGTCTTCCCCTGAAAGAATTTGTGCTTTAAAGAACAGTCGCAAGACCTCGGTACGAAGCCAGCTCCTAAGAAATTAGATTCTCAATAAGAATAAATACTCGTAAAGCAAATCTAATTGCTTTCACTCTGAAAGTGCTCTAGCGCATGGATTGCTAAAATATAAGTTATCTGAATGGATTTAGTTAAACAGCAAGTTGAGTCACTGCGATTTTCCCCCCAAAGCAGATATCTACATCTCCCCCTGGGTCACGGTTGCGCTTGCTATAGTCACCTTTATAGATAAACACTTCACCATCAAGTTGGTAGGCCACGGGGAGAGGCTGGGTGCAGGGGCGACACAAGACGATTTCTGGTTCTTTTGCTCCGGGTTCTAAATGGGGCAAATTGACATTCCAATAGGTACCTGGGGAAAGAGGCTGCTGACATAACGTCAACAAAACCTTCGCTGTAAGATGGGCGGCCAATTCCCAATCAATGGCTCGTTGCCCCTGCCGATAGTGAGAAATAGCAATCCCCGGCAGCCCGTGTAAGGCGGCTTCTCTGACGGCTGCAACGGTTCCTGAAATGTAGACATCAGAACCGAGGTTGCCTCCTGCATTGATGCCCGATAACACCCACTGGGCATGGGGACAAAGGTGGGTTAAAGCCAAGCGCGTACAGTCGGCGGGTGTACCGGCGATCGCCCACTCGTGCTCAGCCCAGCGCTCAACCTGAATGGGTGTCCGGGTGGTTACCTGATGCCCACACCCCGACTGCTCGTGCCGGGGAGCAATAATGACGGTTTTTTGTCCTAATGCTGTTGCCGCTGTCAATAAGGCTCGAATGCCCGGAGCTGCAATACCATCATCGTTGGTTAATACAAGAGTCATGGGGCGGGCGTAGAAAAGCTATCTCATTTTTTCTCTTGCAGAATATCACTTTATTCCTTGGTCTGGGCCAGAAGGGCCTCCAGATCAGGTAATTGCACTGGCCCGGAAAATTTTTCTCCCCCTACCATCAGAAAGGGGGTACCATCAACGCCTAGTTCTTCCCCCAGCTTAATGTCTGCTTGAACAGCTTCATTGGCGGCTTGACTAGCGCGATCGCGATCGAACTTTGCCCTATCTAGCCCCAGGGATTGGGCGATTTCTTTGTAAAGAGACTCACTTAAGCGCGGTTGTTGTTGAAACAAGGCATCATGATATTCCCAAAACTTGCCCTGTTGCGCCGCCGCCCAGGATGCTTTAGCCGCTGGCAATGCCTCTGGATGAATGCTAACCAGGGGAAAATGCTTATACACCAGGGTGAGCCGGTTGGGAAACTTTTCAAGCAGTTGTTTGAGGGTGTCACTTGCTTTGGCACAGTAGGGGCACTGAAAGTCAGAAAACTCCACGATGATGGTTTTGCCGTTTTTGATGCCGGCTCCTGTGCTAGGAGATTGGCCAACAACCTGTGCTGGCTTTGTTTTGAGGTTCTGAACAAAGGTGTTGCGGGCATCATCTTGGGACTGCTGTTGCTGCCGTTGGTAATTGCGCACAGAGTCTAAAATCACCTCTGGATTTTCGCGAATCACCTGAATCACCTTCTCCTTAAAGTCAGCGTCGCTCAACCCCGCCCCTAATTGCATACCGGAGCAGCCGATCAGGAAGAAGCAGAGGCTCAGCAAGAGGGGGAGCAGCGATCGCCCTTGGATGCCCCGCCGCGGTTGTTGCTCACTCATGAATCACTCCCATGCTCAAGTCATTTGCCATTCCCAATTGTGGCATAAGAAGTTAAAAGCCAAGATTCTAGAGCGGTTTGACTCCTGATGGCTCAATCGCCTGGGAGAGTTGGGCAATGGTTTTGCCTAGAACCGGATGCCGCCAGTCGGGTGCGATCGCCGCCAGGGGAATCAATACAAACGCGCGATCTCCCATGCGTGGATGGGGCACCTGCAAGTCGGGCGTATCAATAACTTGGTCGGCATAGAGCAGCAAATCTAGATCTAGAGTGCGAGCGGCCCAACGTTCTCGCCGGACACGCCCAAACTTTGCTTCGGTTTGCAACAACACCTTCAGCAATTGCGGCGCAGTTAGGGTGGTGATTAGTAGGGCGCAGCCGTTGATATAGTCGGGCTGGGGTGGCCCAATTGGCGCTGTTTTATACCAGGGTGATCGTGCCTTCAGGGTAATCCCTGCGGTTGTTTCCAATATATCTAAAGCGGATTCTACCGTCGCCAGGGAATCACCTAGGTTGCTGCCGAGGGCGATCGCAGCTAAATGGATGGGTGCAGTCAAAGGGTCTACATGGCTCATCTTGCTCAGCCTACCCTATTTTGCATAGGCTTGAGTGACCACTTCGGCGAGGCGCTGCATGGCCTGCTCCAGTTCGTCATCGCTGCCCGTCAGACTAATGCGTAAGCACTGTTGCTGATGGCTCCAGGCTTCCTGTAAGCCAGGAAAGAAAGTGGATCCGGGCACCACAATCACACCCACCTGCTTCAATTTCTGATAAAGTAACCAGTCGCTAATCGGCAACTGATCAAACCAGAGCCAGGCAAAAATGGCTCCTTCTCCCTGATGTAGATACCAAGGCAGATCGGCAGGCATTGCCTGATCCAGAGCTGTTGCCAGGATGTTAAGCTGCCGCTGGTAAAAGGGGCGAATTACGGTCTCAGATAGGTGGGCCAGGGCACCAGAGGCAATGGCCCGCGCAGCGATCGCCTGTCCATAGCGGGAGGAATGAATACATAGATTGGTTTGAAAGTTTTCGAGTACTTGAATCCAATGTTCATTGCCGATGGCAATGCCAATGCGCTCACCAGGTAACCCCGCCTTCGACAGGCTCATACAGTGAATCACATTCTCGGCAAAGAAGGGCTGCATGGCTGTAAAGTTGAGCGCTGGAAAGGGCGGCGCGTAGGCAGAGTCAATTAAAACTGGCACGTTATAAACGGCGGCTAAATCGGCAATGCGTTTGGTCTCAGCATCGCTGAGCAAATTGCCTGTGGGGTTGCAGGGGCGCGAAAATACCACGCACCCGGTTTGCTCATTGATCACAAGCCGCTGAAAATCCGGACGATACTTAAACCGATGGGTGGCGGCATCCATCTCAATGGTTGGTCTGTAGGCAATGAGTGCTTCGGGTACGAGCGTTGCCCCCCCATAGCCGGTGTAGTCGGGGCAGAGGGGTAATACAATTTGCTTGAGGGTACCCCTTTGGTCATAGCCACCAAAGGCATTGGCCGCCAAAAAGTAGAGGCTCTGGCTGCCAGGGGTAATTAAAATGTTGCGATCGCTCAGGGTGAGTCCATAGCGCTGGTTAAACTCTTGTATGATTGCCTGAATCAGGGGTTGATAGCCCTGACTAGAGCCATAGCGGCCTACCACTTGACTAAACTCGTCACTGGCTAACAGGTCATTGGTGCAATTACGCCAGAGGGCATCAATTTCTGGCAGAATGAGCGGATTGCCCGCACTTAAATTAATGAAGGTGCGATCGTGGCTGGCCCGTAGGGTTTCAATAATGTCTTGCATAATGGCTCGCACCCCAGAGATGCGCACCATTTCAGAGCCAATTTGAGAGAGGGCAGGGTGCATAGATTTCAGACCAGCGATAAAGGTTTAAGGCTTTGCTATAGCTATAGACAGGGCTTTTAACCAAGCCCAGCTTCAAGTCAGTCGCTTTCTGGTAGACCATACGCTCGTCCTGGACTTGAACAAAATCTAGTATTCCCCTAGCTTGGGGGCGAAACCATCAGTCTCGATTCCGCGTTGTCTCCATCGGCAGCGGCGCGTTTCACCGGGGTTAGCTCAACCGGGTTAGTTGCACCCGGTAGCGGTCTTTTTTCGTCACCGCAATCTCGCCCACTTCAAGACGACCCTTGCCACGAATGGAGACTAAGTCCCCAGATTTGAGCGCATGGCTGGCGGAGGTAATTTCCTTCCAATTGACCCGCACTTCCCCAGCGGTGATCAGGTCAGCCATTTTGCTGCGAGACATGCCAAACCCTGCTGAAGCGATCGCGTCGAGACGCAAAGAAGCCTCGACGGTGGTCATTTCTTTCTTTTTGGGTGCCTGAATCTTCAGCTCATCCGAATTGATCGGTCGTACTTTGACAGGTACCGATCGCACCTGAGTCAGACGCAGTTGTAAAAATTCCACCAACTCTGGCACTACGATCGCCTGGGCACCCCGCTCCCCCGGCGCCAAAATGTCGCCTACTTTTTCCCGCACAATTCCGGTACCCAGCAACGCTCCCAAAAAATCGCGATGGGTGGCTGGGTCAAACAAAAAGTTCCCTGCAATTTCGATAAACGCCAGCGGCACCGACTCGACCGCGATGGGCATCTCAGAACGGGCGATCGCTAACCGCTGGCGCTCGGCTTGGGAGTACCCCCCCCACGCCATCAGTTGAATATCTGTAAGCCGACCCATCACCGTCTGAGCTTCAGCCAATTCCGGCGGCGACAGAAAATCAGACACCACTACTTCCCAGGTTTTGATCGCTTGCTCTGCGTGATCAATTACGCGGGCCAGCGTCTCACGATTTTCTACAGCCTTTAACAAACTCTCACGGGGTAACAAAGTCGGTTCTTCCTTGCGCTCAAAAGGGCTGGATTTTAGGATTGTGTCAATTGTAGATGGGGTAGAACCTTCCTTCAAATCTGCACAACCCTCAGGCGGGTGACGCCTTGTTGCGCCCAACAGCCTGGATGCACGACCCATCCCTATTTTTTCCTTCACGATGCACTCAGCGTTTCGCTCGTGAATTTTAGCGCAATAGCTGTTTAATCTCCTGCAACAGGGCAGGCAAGGCGGTGTTTTGAGACTTGACCCAGATGCCATAACGGGGGCTAAATAACAGGGCCAGGGTAAAGCCTGCAGCAGTAACCAGTACGATCGCTGGGCCAGAGGGGAGGTCGTAGAAATAACTTAAATACATGCCGCTGATGCTGGCCATTATCGCGATCGCCGACCCCAGCGCCATCACCTGATAAAGGCGACGCACTAACAGGTAAGCCGTTGCCCCAGGGATAATCAGCAGGGCTAGGACTAAAATCACCCCTACTACTTTCATGCTGGCGACCGTAGCCAGGGCAATTAGCACCATTAGCCCAAAGTTTAATAAATTCACGGGTAAGCCTGCTGCCTGCGCTCCCAGGGGGTCAAAGGTGTAAAACAATAGCTCTTTGTATAGCAGCACCACCACTACCAGTACAATCGCCACAATAATTGCCGTATCGATCACATCTCTGGGGGTAACACTGAGAATGTTGCCAAACAGAAAGTGATTCAGGTCAATCTTATTTTGCTTTTGGATGCGGGTAATCAGAGTAATACCCAGGGCAAAAAAACTGGAGAATACAATCCCCATAGCCGCATCTTCTTTGAGGGGCGATCGCACCCGAATCCAGGCGATCAGCAGAGTGCTTAAGATACCGGCTACAAAGGCTCCCACAAAGATATTGAGGTTCAGAATAAAGGCGATCGCGAGACCGGGCATCACCGAGTGGCTGATGGCATCTCCCAGTAAGGCCATGCGCTGTACCAGGAGATAGCTACCAACAATGGCACAGACTAAACCGACCAATACTGCCACAACCAGCGATCGCTGCATAAAGCCATATTGCAGCGGTTCAATCAGCGCCTGAAACACAGTGATACCTCTTTGGTTACCGTCGGACTTGCCTAAGCAGCCCCTCTAAAAAACGAGACCTGCCCACCATAGGCGCGATAGAGATTTTCTTGGGTCAGCACCCAGGGGCGGGGGCCGCTGGCGACTAACTCCGTATTCAGCAAAATCAGATCGTCAAAATGGGTAATTGACTCGCCCAGGTCATGGTTTACTACCAGCACCAGTTTGCCCGCCTGGGTCAACTCCTGAAAGACCTCAAAGATTACCGCCTGGGTTTTTTGATCAACCCCGACAAACGGCTCATCGAAACAAAATAAGTCGGCTTCCTGGGCTAAGGCCCGTGCTAAAAAGACCCGCTGCTGCTGCCCTCCAGAAAGCTCGCCAATTGGGCGATCGCGCAGATGGTCGATCCCGACCCGATCCAGAGCGGCCCTGGCAACTCGCCGACTTGTGGCCGAAAAGCGACGAAATAAACCTGTCTTACGCACACGCCCCATCATTACCACATCCCAAACCGTCGCAGGATAAAGCCAATCTACCTGGTTGCGTTGAGGCACATAGGCGACTCTATCTAGTTGCCCGGTCAGAGGGCGATCGCCCCAAACCACGCTCCCAGTAGCAGAGACCAAACCCAGCATGGCTTTTACCAGCGTGCTTTTACCCGCTCCATTTGGCCCAAAAATTCCACTCAAGCGACCGGGCTGAAGCGTCAAGTGAATATCCTGTAAGGCAGTCACCTCTCCGTAGTCAACGGTCAACCCAGCTACCCGTAGAGGCGGCAGATAGGCGCAAGCACTGGATTCTGTCGCAGCGAGGTTAGGGAGCGATTGAGCAAACTCACGGGGATAGTTCATGACAGTACCGCAACAAGAAAGATGAAACAATCATGAAATGATGCTAGCAAAAAAGTGAAACGATTATGAAAAAATAAAGGAGAAAAATGAAAAGAAAATGAAAGGTAATGGGAAACCATCTTCACCTGGAACAGACCAGCATTGGCCGTCGCTTTTTCCTTCAATTCCTCCTGGGCCTGGGTTTTGCTGCATTCACCGGTTGCCGTGGTGCCAATCTAGGGGATGATGCCCGTCCTCTCGTCGTTTCAACCAATACAATCTTGACAGATCTGACGCAACGACTGGCGCAAGATACGATTCGCCTAGTCAGTATTCTCAAGCCAGGGGATGACCCCCATGTCTATGAACCCGTGCCCCGCGATACTCAGGCAATTGAGCAGGCGGATCTCATTGTTTACAACGGCTACAATCTGGAACCAGCGTTGATTCGTTTGATTCAGGCTGGCAATACCCGTGGACGTAGCTTAGCCGTGGGGGAGGTGGTGCCCCCCCTGCAACTGGCTGAAAAAGGCCAACGGGTACCTGACCCCCATGTCTGGGGCCATGTCCAGAATGTCATCCCGATGGTGCGAGCGATCGCAAAGGCACTGGTGGCATTGCTGCCTACCGCCGAGGCCCACTTCGAGACCCAGGCGACAGCCTTGATTCAAGAATTGCAACGCCTGGATCAGTGGATTCATGCCCAGATTCAGACAATTCCCCCCGCTCAACGCAAGCTGGTGACGACCCACGATGCTTTTCAGTACTATGGGCAGGCCTATGGATTAGAGCTGGTAGGAACTCTGATTGGTATTAGCACTGAGGAGCAGCCCAGTGCCCAAACGGTGCAGCGCCTGGTAGTAGCCATTAAACAGGCACAGGTACCCGCAATCTTCGCTGAAACCACGATTAACCCAGCACTGATTCAAACTGTGGCGCAGGAAGCCGGAGTGCGACTGGCCCCCCAGGAGCTTTATTCAGACTCCATTGGGAACATCGGTAGCGGGGCAGATAGCTACGTCACCATGATGGTGGCCAACACAACTGCGATCGCAACGGCCCTGGGCGGCACAGTGAAGCCGTTTGCGTTGGCCCAAAGCTAATGATCGCTGGGGGCAGAAACGCTTAGCAAAACTAAGCGCTTAAACATCGATGCTGGGTAGGCTTCCTAACTCGCGGTCGCGATTTCTTACGGCGATCGCCCCATAAACGGTTGAATCAGCGCACTTGCTCTCGGCCATCCTGGAGCTTGTAGTCGGCACAGGCCGTCCGCTTCTTTAGACTTCGCTCAAGACAGGTCACTCAGGGTGCGGTTGGCGGAGCTTCGTTACTCCTGTCAGATCTCCCGCAGCGAGAAAGCCAGCCGGTCGTTTGTTGGCTAGAGCCCCCCTAATAGCCAGCCTTTTTTATCGGCGATATAGATTTGAGCAAATTCCGCATCCGTCTTTGTCAAGTAAATGATCCCCTCAATCAGGCCAATCACCCCCATCACAAAGCCACCAAAACCACAGGTCAACACACTCACCAGCAGCATGATCAACCCTTCGGTGGTGTAACCCAAAATAAACTTGTGAATCCCTAGAGCACCTAAAAGGATACCGCAAATGCCAGCAGCCAGTTTTTTGCTGGCGATATCGCTATTACTGTTAGACATAAACTCAAAACTCTCCTATGACAAGGGATTCCTATCTACTCTCTGACTTCTCACATAGTCTGCCCTTTTCCGAAAAGAGCGTCACAGATTGACCGAATTCGTTATGGAACTTTAGCCAGCTTGAAGGAATTTGGCCCTGCGTTTGTATTTGTTCATAAATGGGGGCAGTTACTCCCCTGGCTGGGCTGTAAGGTACCCCATTGCCTGTTGCCAGAGCACGGTTTGATGGGTCAAGGGTTTCATTACAGCCCGAACCTGGCTGACATCGCTGGCGTCTAGGAAATGTTCCATTTGGCTTAGATAGCGGTTGATCAGAGCTGGCGGCAACTGTACCTCTGTCTGGCTGCACTCCACCTCCACAGCGATCGCAAACCCGGCGGTTTTGAAGCTTTTCTCTAAATCGGCGACTTCCCAGTTGACCAGTGGATCATCGCATCGGGCACAAAGGGACTCTTCTGCAGCGACCAGCTTTTTATCGAGCGGGGCAGGTAAGGCTGCCGACTCCAGTAATCGATCAATTCGTTAGCTGTGTCTAGGTGTCGATCCTACCAATTGCCGTTTCACGCGAGAACCCTCCACAGCCAGAAACGGCTTGGTCAGGCTCTGTGTGAGCGTTTAGGAGATCCAAAATGAAGTGCGATCGCCCTGGGTGAAACTGGGCAAAGCTTCATAAATTCATTAAACTGAGTCTGAGATTTCGCTAAGGCGCTATTCTTTAAGTGAAAAGACTGAGAAACACCCGTATTTCTTCTAAAGATTGGTGAAGTTAGAATAAGTTGGTATGAGTTAGGCTAAGTGTTTTCCCAAGTTGATCTCTGTTATATAGCTGCTCCGAATTGGTTCAAGTGCATAAGAAATTGCTGAGCTACTACACCCTGGAGTCATCATGGCACGCAAGCTACTGTTAATCGTTACTCTCTCATTAACAACGCTTTTACATCCTGGCATGGTTCGCCGTGTTTTTGCCCAAGAATTTCCTTTGACTCAAGCCGTTGTTGAATCTCTCCGTAATAACGTTTTGCTGCGGCTCCGAAATCAGCCCCAGCGGCCTGCAAAGCCAGCAGATGTGATGATTCCAGGGGATACCTTGCTAACACAGCGATCGGCCCAAGCACAGCTTAAATTTAACGATGGTACTCTGGCTCGGGTTGGGCAACTAGCCACCTTTTTCTTTCAACCCAACACGCGCACCTTTAACCTACAGAATGGCACGGTTTTACTGCTGATTCCCCCGAAGCGCGGCACAACGCGGGTCATTACTCCAACAGCGGTGACCGGTATCCGCGGATCGGCAGTGGTCTTTCGGCATGATGAAACCGCTAATCGCTCCTTCGTTGGTTCAGCAACTGACAGTAACGTTGAGGTCAGCACTCCTGATGGTTCCCAGCGTGTCGTCCTAAACGCAGGTCAGGGGGTAATTATACAGAATAACCGCATCGAGCGCGTCTTGACGTTTGACTTACGCCGCTTTTATGAAACGGGTGAAATTACGCAGGGCTTGGGTTTGCAAGGGGGAGAGCTAAGTGACGACCCTGACCTGGCAGCAGTTCAGCAAGAAACTAGAGACGCTTTGCAACGCCAGTTACCCCTGACGGGAGAAAATGTGGTTGAGAATCCAGACTACATCCGTCTGACGGCTGCTGGAACGGTAGCGAACACCCCTACAGACGCGACACTCCTTAGCCCAAACCCGTTGCTTCCTCGCACTGGTCAAACATCTTCGGGCGATGTGTTACAGATTCTTCCACTCGATCCAGAACAATCGGGGCAGGAGGAAACTCCACCTGCTGTTATCGCTGCTCCCGTTCCAGCTCCAGTTTCTGGGCCAGAACCACCTGTCGTCAGTGCTCCGGCTCTTCCACCTACTGCCCCTGTAGCGACTCCTCCGGTTCCAGAACCTCAGCCTGAGCAACCAGTGGCACCGACGCCCCCTCCGCGCCCTCAACCTCAACCTCCGGTTGATGTGACACCAGTCCCCGCTCCTAATCCTGGCCCGGCTCCAATTCCTGCGCCTGTGCCAGAACCGCCGGTTGTCAACACCCCTCCGGCTCCAATTCCTGCGCCTGTGCCAGAACCCCCGGTTGTCAATACACCTCCGGCTCCAACTCCTGCGCCTGTGCCAGAACCCCCGGTTGTCAATACACCTCCGGCTCCAACTCCTGCGCCTGTGCCAGAACCGCCGGTTGTCAATACACCTCCAACGCCAGTTCCTGCGCCTGTGCCAGAACCGCCGGTTGTCAACACACCTCCAACGCCAGTTCCTGCGCCTGTGCCAGAACCGCCGGTTATCAATACAGTCCCGGTTCCAGTTCCAGCCCCTGTGTCTCAACCCCCGGTTATCAATACAGTCCCGGCTCCAGTTCCAGCCCCTGTGTCTCAACCCCCGGTTATCAATACAGTCCCGGCTCCAGTTCCAGCCCCTGCGCCTCAACCCCCGGTTATCAATACAGTCCCGGCTCCAGTTCCAGCCCCTGTGTCTCAACCCCCGGTTATCAATACAGTCCCGGCTCCAGTTCCAGCCCCTGTGTCTCAACCCCCGGTTATCAATACAGT
>Ga0272446_1006416_pt1 | contig 12265 bp, 6 predicted proteins | sample YNPCB0061_FD_194587 | JGI IMG/M metagenome (GOLD analysis project Ga0272446, IMG submission 194587) | Hot spring microbial mat communities from Yellowstone National Park, WY, United States - YNP-CB-006-1 | ecosystem: Environmental > Aquatic > Thermal springs > Hot (42-90C) > Sediment | place... | reverse complement strand
GGCGACGCCGTCGCGGATGGCCTGCACGAGGACCTCGGGTCCGGCGAGGCGCGGGAGATAGAGATAGCGGCCGAAATCATCCACGAGCTGCCGGATCGGCACGTGATCGCCTCGCCACAGCGGCACCGAGTCGAGGTGACGCCGCAGCACCGTCGAGCCGAGGCCGGGCACCAGAAGCTCGTCGCTGCGGAGCCTCTTGCTGGCACGCACCGCCAGCGCCTCATTGCCGGTCAGTCGCAGGGCCTGCCATGCGACCGGCGCATGCGGGTTGGCCTGCTCCGGGACGAGCAGCCACTGGTAGGTTTCCGGCAGCCGCGCCGTCACGGCGCCATCGGCGGCCTGCTTTTGCGTTTCTGCCTGGCGCACCTGGTGCGGATCGAGGTTCAGCGCCTCCTTCTCCGCCACGATGGACGACCAGGCGAGATACTTGCGCAAGGCCTCGTCGAGGTCCTGCAGACGCACCCTGTCGGCGGCGAGGAAAACCAGCGTGTTCCGATAGAGCCGTGGCGCATTTCCGCGCGTCTCAAGGATCGCCTTCGCCGCCGTCTCCGCCGCGTTGCCCGCCTCCCTGCTGTAGGGATGCTCGGCCGACAACACGACCAGGCGCGCGTCGAGATCGTCAGGCACATCGGCACCCGATCGCGGCAGCGGGTGAATGCGCGAAAAATCGCCGCTGCGCTTGAGATCGGCGCGCAGCCGCGCCTCCAGCTCGGCCGTGACCTTGTCCGGGTCGCGCTTCAACTGCTCAGCACGATCCTCGGCGAGCTTCGTGACCGTCGGCTGGGTCGAGTACCAGGCGCGAGGCCCGTCCTGGTAGAGATAGGTGGCGGTCGCCGCGAGCCGCCGCAGCGCATCGCCGAACAGGGCGGGCGACTCCCCCGGCATCACGCAGCCGAGCTTCACGCGCCGGTCCTCGAGCCCCCGCTGCGCCGACGCCGCGGTCGGGGCCGAGCCGAGATAGATCGTCCGCGCCACGCGCCGCGTCGCCGACAGCTTGCCGAGATTCGGCACGTCCGCATCGATCCGCAGTGGCAGCGAGTTCGGCCCGTCCACGTCCTTCTCGATGATCGGCACCCAGTTGTCGGAGAGGTACCGCGTGAGCTCGAACTGCACACGCGGATCATCGATCGGGATCGTGGAGGGCAGGATCAGCGGGCTCCGGTCGCCCTTTTCCCACAGGCTGTGGATCACCGCCGCCATCAGCCGCAGCACGCCGCGCGTGCGCTGGAACTTCACCAGCGTCGACCAGTCGGTGTAGAGGCGGTCGAAGATCTCCGGGTGGATCGGATAGGCGGCCTGGATGCGCTTCTCGTAGTCGCCGGTGCGGCAATCCGGCGGGAACTCCGCCGCCTGTGCGCGATAGAGATCGGCGAAGGCGCGCGCGGTCAGGTCGCGCTGCTTGAACATCTCCGCACTCAGCGGCTCGAACAGCCGGCGGCGGACGATCTCGAACCCCTCCTCGGCCGTCGCCGGCCGCCAGGAGGCCTCCACCCGCCCGACCACGTTGCGCAGGCGATCGAGCGCCTCGCGCCCGCGAATGCCGCCGACCTCCACGTCGTCTGCCTGCGTGTGCGGCGAGCCAGCAGTGTCCGAGGCCGGCAGGGAGACGACCAGCAGGCAGTTCCCCGCAAGCTTTGCCGATTCCGTCAGCGCCTGGGCAAAGGTGAACTGGGTCTCGAAGCTGCCAGCCGGCAGATCGCTCTGATCGTGCAGCTGGCGCGCATAGGCCACCCATTCGTCGATCAGCACGAGACAAGGGCCGTGCTCGACGAACAGCTCGCGCAGCACATCGCCGGGGCTGGTCGCGTTCTCGTCGTCCCTGGCGATGCGCGCGAAGGCCTCTCTGCCCCCGAGCTGCCAGGCGAGCTCGCCCCACAGCGTGCGCACCACCGTGCCATCGGGCTTGGTCACCGGATTGCCCGGCGAGATCTTGTTGCCCACCAGCACCACGCGCCGCGCCTGCGGCACCGTCCTCACCCCCGCCTCGGCCAGCACCGCCTCGATGCCGGCGAGCTCGCCCGGTGAGGCGCCGCCGAACAGGTGGTAGAGCGCCAGCATCGAGTGCGTCTTGCCGCCGCCGAAATTCGTCTGCAGCTGCACCACCGGATCGCCCCCCTGGCCGGCGAGCCGTTGCACCGCGCCAACCAGAAGCCGCCTGAGACTCTCCGTCAGGAACGTGCGGCGGAAGAACTCCGCGGGCTTGCGGTACTCGTCGCTGCCCTCGCCCAGGTGCACCTGCCACAGGTCTGCGGCGAACTCGGCCTGCTGGTAGCGCCCGGAAGCGACATCCGCGTGCGGCGTGACGACCTCGCGCCAGGGTCTGAGGCTGCCGGCCGCCGCCGGCTCGATCAGAGACCCGCCGAGCTTGCGCCGCTCACCGCGCACCTGCTCGTCGAACACCAGGCGGCGGAGCTCGATCTTCATCCGGTTGACGTCGTCTGCCTGCGGCGCGGAGACGGCGGCGAGCAGCCGGTTCATCGAGTCGAGCGCGCGATCGGTGTCGTCGCTCGAGAAGGGCTCCTGATGGGCCCATTTGTTCCGCCACTCCCGCAATTCCTGGACGAGCGAGCGTTCTGCGCGGCCGAGCGTGCGGCCGAACACGTCGTTCCAGCTCTCCCACATCAGCTTGAGCAGGCCGGCGGCATCCCATTGCGCGACCGGCTTCTGGCCGAGAATCGGGTCCTCGGCGAAGCGGCGCACGGCGTCCATGCGGACGGTGCCGGCCTTCACCGCGGCGTGGATCTCGCGCTCGACGAAGGGGGCGAGGCCCAAGCGCAAGAGCTCCATGCCCTTGCCGACGCGCTCCTGGTTGGTCAGGGCCATGCTCGAGCGATCCTCAGGTCAGGTGCTTCACGTCGACATCGCCCCAGTGCTCCTGAAGATACTCGGCGACCAGGCGGCGGTGGCACTGGTGGGGCCTGTCTTCGCTGCACAGCAGGCAGCCCCCGTCGAAGATGGAACGGGGCAGATTTTCCTCGATCTTCCGCTCGCGCATCAGGCCGAGAAAGCGCTGTTCGTATTGCTTCCAGTCGCCTTTTTCCTTCTTGTAGGCGTCGAGCATCTCTTGAGTGGGCGCGAGCTCGGGCAGATGGACGTAGTCCATGCCCGCGATCGCCTTCAGGAAATAGGCGAGGTCGTCTTTCTTGGCGAAGCCCGCGAGCTGCGAGACGTTGTTCAGACGGACATCCACCACCCGCTTCGCGCCCGAGCCGCGCAGCAGGCCGAAGAACTTCTCGGCGGTCTTCTTGGTAAAGCCGATGGTGAAGAGCTTCATCGGGCATCCTCGGCCGCCAGCTTCGCGTCGACATAAGCCACCTGCTCCTCCTGCCGCGCCAGCGCCTCGGCGATGAGGTCGCCGCGCGAGCGGAACAGGTCGTCGCGCGGCAGGCCCGTGAGCTCGAGCAGCCGGTCCATCGCCGCCGCATGCGGCTCCAAGCGGCCATCCGCATGGATGTGCGCGACCTCCGTGCCCTCCTCCACGAGGGCCCGCGCCACGAGCAGGGTGCGGTGGCACTCCAGCGGCTCACGCTCCGCGCAGAGGCAGGCGATGCGGTGCTCGGCTGCGCCATGCCTCAGCCGTTCGATGCCCTGGCGGAATGCCTCGGTGCGGGCGAGACGCGCGTATTGCACCCGGCCCTTCTCGTAGCAGGCGGGGTCGTCCGAGCGCGCACCCAGTTCGCGGCCGAGGAACACGTAGCGGATGCCCTCCGCCTTCAAGCTGCGCTCCAACTCCGCCCTGTTGAAATGCGGGTTGAAGCGGCTGTACGGAGCTGAGCGCACATCGGCCACCGCGGTGACGCCGTGTCGCTTGAGCAGGGCGATGAAGCGGTTCAACGTGTGAGTCGAGTGGCCGATCGTCAGGATTGGATTGGGTGTCTCGATCATCCTCTGACACCTCCTGCTCGTTCGATGATCGCCGCGATCAGCTTGTAGCAGAACCCTTCCCACGGCTCGCCCAGGCTCACCGTGAGATAACATTCGGCCAGCGTGTAGTCGCCGTCCGCCTTCGCGAGGTAGGCGCGCTCATAGACCGGATCGGTGACGCGCAGGCGGTAGCCGGCGCCCTCATGCTGAAAGCGGCCATATATCTTGCGCTTTGGATCGCCGAACGCCTCACGAGGCGCGAACACAGACAGGGTCACGCCGCCCACTCTCAGCAGGTGCAGGGACGTCGTCAGTCTCTCTGCCTCGTCCTGCGGCACACGATCGTTGGTGCCGTGATAGGTGTGGAAGCCATTGCGCCAGAGGACGGTGGGCGCATCGGCGAGTCCGGCAAGATCGTCCCACCCCACGCGCCCATGCCGCACCCAATAGAGGTTCGGGTCAAGCAGCCAGTTCTCCTGCTGGTAGGTCCTCGGGCGGGCGGCGATCAGCGGCACATCGACGACATCCAGCACCTTTGGATCGCTGCCGTCCTCGTATTGCCGCTCCTCCTCCGAAACCTCTACGTGCAGACGGCTACTGACCGGCCTGATCCAGGCGCCGACTTGGCTTCCCGTCCACTCGCGGCCAGCGATGCAGCGCCCCCCGACCTTCCGGGAGTTCGCGAGGCACACGATGCGCTTGACGGTCGGCACGCCTCACCCCCCCGCCGCCTCGAAGATTTCGCCCTGGGCTCGGCCTTGCGCGCCTTCGCGCGCGAGCCTCGCGATCTCGGGCCAGCTCTGCACGAGCGCGTTGTAGGACAGCGCCTCTCCAGCGCGTCTCTTCCGCTCGGCGATGACGTAGAGGCGGTAGGCGAGTTCGCGCGCCACCTCGGCCCGGGCGCCGAGCTTGGCGACCAGCCCGGCCGCCGCGGCCTCGCCGCCGGCTTCGAGGGCGCGGATGAGGTGGTGCACGCTCTCCCACGCGGTCAGGCGCGGGTCGGTGGCGGGGTCCCACTCGGGCGGCAGTTCGGCGGGCGGCTTGAGGCGCACCTTGCCGCGGCGGGAGTCCAGGATGCCGGCTTCGGCGAGGCCGGCGACCGAGGTGTTCTTGGCCTTGGAGAGGGTTTCGGCGACGCCGAACTCGCCCTCGGCGAAGCCGTGCTGCTCGAACCAGGCCAGCGCCCAGCGGCTGTCGGCGTCGACATCGCCTTCCTGCTCGGCCAGCACCTCGTCGAGGGTGGCGTTGATCAGGGCGAGCGCCTCCCGCACCGGGAGCGCCTTGCCTTCGGCGTCGAGCACCTGGGCGTAGCGGGTGAAGACGGCCATGCCGGGGCCGATGGCGGCCTGGGCGAGGTCGACGGGCGCGATGTTGCCCTTTTGCAGGTGGCGCAGGGCGGCGGGGAGTTCGGCCTTGAGCTGGCTGAGGAATTCGCGGCGGGTGGCGGAGGGCGCGTCGGCGGGGCGCGGGCGGCAGACGAGGACGATGCTGGAGGCGAGGGCATTTGAACCGGTTTCGCGGAGCCTACCCGGACGCTCTGTGCGCATTGGCCACGTGCCATTGATGCCAAAGCCGGCACGGATTACCGCTTCGAGGAAGGTCTCCCAGCCGGTACTGGACGTTCCGACGTCATTATCGCTTTCTGACTGTTTGAAAGCATAGTAGACGGTCACGGGGAACGCGGGGTGCCCCTGTTCCGAAAGCCGGTGCATCGCTTTTGTCATGCCGTCGAGGAAGAATGCTTCCGCGCCAGCCTTCCCATCCTGGTGCCGATAAGCGAACGCAACCAGCTCCTCAGATTTTGGCACTTCAAGCGTGGAAAATAGTTCGGGCAGAGATGACCGAAGTGAACGTCGTTCCCAAACATAGAAGAAGTCAGAAAGGTCGGCATATGGAACGTTATCGTAATATGGAGGGTCTGTAGATACGACCTTGGCTTGAGATACATCCTGCTTCGCGGCATCTGCCTGTTCAGCGTATGCAGACGCCGAGGCCGGGAGTTGCTCTACTACACGGCCGACCCACTCGATTGCGCCCACCCAGCAGCCAGTTGCCGTCGACAAGGGATTGGCCTCAACGAAGTCCCAAGTCATGGGAAGCGCTTGGCGACCAAACGTATGTGCTACAAAATCACCAGCCCAGATCGCCAGCGATGACCAGTAGTCCGCGCACCTTCCGATTGCACACGCTAGGTAGACGCCTATCCCGTCGGCGTAATCTGTTCCATCGCTGTCGCTCTCGCGGAGCGGCATTCTGTCGTCAGAAAATCCTGCAGCGATTGCGTCAACGCGCACCCGTTCCTTTGCTTCTTCGACGAGACTTGAGAACGTAGCAAGGGCTGCAGTCTGCCGCTCGGTGAAGAGTTGGTCGAAGCGGTGCATCCCATAAGGCTTGACGCCTAGGTATTGCGTGCTGCCGGAGACCGTTATGTCCGGCCTCCACTCCGGCTGCGCGTCCTTCGCCGTCGCCTCCTGCTCCGACGTCGGCGCGAGGTAAATGCGAGCGCGGTCGCCCTCGGCGACGATGGCCATCAGCCGCGCGCCCATCCACCCGGCCTGCCCCTCCGCCTTGATGTAGTCGCCGCCAATCGGCGAGCCCGACATCAGGCAGCGGAAATTCGCACCACGCGAGAGCTTCGTCCCCGCTTTCGCCGACTCGGGCGGCTTGCCCACCCTCACCCGGAACCGATAGCCCCCGCCCTCGATCACCGGCTCCACCCAGGCCTCCTTGCCCGCCTTGCTGGAAAGCAGGAAGGTGGAGGCGAGCGGCACCTCCACCCCCGCAAAGGCCGGGTTCGGGCTCCTCACCGTGCGCGCCCAGAGCCAGGCGATCACCGTCAGCCTCTGCCCGAGATAGGGCTTGAGGTCCGGCCGCTCCGCCACCATCGCGGGCGTCACCTCCACCTTCGGGTAGAGGTGGCCGATGCGCCTCTCGGCCTCCTCGCGTATCCAGCGCCCGTAGTGGCGCACATCCTCGGCCAGCCCCTGCGCGCCGCGCCAGGCGCGATGCAGGTCCCGCTCCGGGTTCACCGGCGGGTGGTTGGCGAAGCGGGGGGGGATCTCGATCATCGCCTTGGTGATCAGCACCGCCACCGGGTTGAGGTCGCTCGCATGCGCCTCGAGCCCGAGCCGCTGCGCCTCGAGCGGCAGGGAGCCGCCACCGCAGAAGGGGTCGTGGAAGGGGGGAAGGCGGTCAGGGTCGAAGAGCTCCGCGGCGCGCGGGTGGCCGGCATTGTCGGCGCAGGCACGCCGCCAGGACGCCCAGATCTCGTCGCGCGCGCGCTGCAACACGTCCTCGTTGGTGGTGTTCTCCCACTGCACGAGCTGCTCGATCAGGCGGAACAGGCGCTGGCGCTCGAGGTCGGCCGCGCAGTCCTCAAGCCGCGGCGGCGGGCCGGGCTCGGCCTCCGCCACCAGATTGTCGTAGAGCGCCTGGCGGCGCTCGAGCTCGCGCTCGGCGGCGCGTCGGGTCTCCGGGTTGCCGAGCAGCACGTCCACGTATTCCGAGGGGTCGTCCACCATCTGCGCGAAGATCACCGCGCGCGCGGCGGCGAGCGGCCGGCGCGCCCACCAGAGATGCAGCGTGGACGGGTGGCCGTGGCGGATGGATTTCTCGCGCGCCGAGGCGGCGTTGATCGCCTCCAGGGGCAGGGCGACCTCGATCAGCTTCTTGCGGGTGCGGACGGTCATCGGGGGCCTCAAGAGGGCTGGGTCGCTCGGGCGAGCAGCTTCGCGATCTCGTAGTTCACGCTGGCCGCGCCGAAATCCGGCGAGGCGCCGAAGGGCCGGCGCACGTAGTGCACGCGATGCGCCTCGCCCTCGAAGGCGACGATGGCCAGGATGAAGTCCTCCGGCTTGTTCAGAGAGGTGAGGATCTCGTTCCTGGTCACCGTGATCGTCTCCGCGCCGGCCACCCGCCCCTTCACCTCGATGAAGCGCAGCCGCCCCGTGCCGGGGATGGCGCTCTCGATATCGTAGCCGAGCCTGTCGCGCTCGCGGTCCACCGGCACGAAGCCGAGCGAGCGCTCGACCTCCATCACGATCGCCCGCGCCCGCGCTGCGGACGCTTCGGTTTCGATCGGGCGGGTCGGGGGCGGCGCGCCGGCCATCGCCCGCAACAGGCCGATCGGCACGACGAGCAGCCCGCCGAGCACGACGGGCGGCAGGGGTGCGAGCTGGCGCTCGCGCGCGATCTCCTCGAGCCTGCGGTGCAGCCGAGCCTGCAGCTCATCCGCGCGCTTGCGGGCCTCGCCGGAGTTCAGCCGGGCATTGGCCTTGCCGGCGCGCTCCTGCTCCTGCAACTGGGCGGCCCGGAAATCCCAGTAGTTGATCTCCTTGGTCAGCCGGTCCTTCACCGCAGCCTCGGTCCTGTCGAGCAGCGCGATGCGCCGGTCGCGCACCTCGGCGAGATGTGCGGGCACGACCTCGGTGATGGCGTGGGCTTGCGCCTTCGCCTCAAGCTCCCGCGTGAGGCCGGCGCATTCGGGCCTGGCGAGGATGGCGGCGATGTCCGGCTCGCCTTCGGCGAGCGGCCGGTAGTCGAGATAGGGCGCGTAATTCGCGTGCCGCGCGCTGCCGTCGGCGCTGATCTCGGCGAACAGCAGGCGCTTGGAGACGACGCGACGGCCGCCGCTGCGGGTGAGGCTCGCGTCCTGGATCGCGTGTTCGAGGAAGAACAGCACGCGCGGTGCCATGCCGGCGTCACGCTCGTCCACCAGCACGGCGCCGCGGCGCAACAGGTCGCGGTGGCGTTCCAGCGTGACGTCGATCACCGCGTTCAGCAGCGGATGGCCCGGGCAGACGAAGGCAGCAAGCGGCTGGCCGGGCGGCGAGACCAGGTCCTTCTCGAACGCGATGCGCTCGTAGCGCGGCAGGATGGGCTCGCCGATGCCGATGAGCCGGTCACGGCTGCGCACCACCTCCGGCACGTGCGTGATCTCGTAGCGGCGGGGCTCGCGCTGGCGTGCGGAGCCGCCGAGGCGTCGGAAGGCTTCGAGGAAGAACGACTCGACGTAGTGCGGCTGAAGCCGGCGCGCCTCGGCCCGCTCCATCTCCTCGCGGATGCGATGCACACGCGAGACGTCCATGACGTCGTGGGCGAGCGCACGTTCCTCCAGCAGGTCCTGGAGCGCCTTCGTGTCGAGTGCCGCGTCCACGGCCCGGTTCAGACGGGCGCGGACCTCGGGCTGATCGCCGTATCGGATCGCGTCGATCAGCAGGTCGCGCAGCGGGCGGCCTTCGAACTGGACCTTGCCCAGCACATCGAAGACCTGGCCCTTCAGCGCGCTGCGGGCCTGCTCCAGCTTCTCCAGCAGCCGATGATACACGTCGCCCTCGCGCGTCTCCTGGGCGACGAGGTTCCAGAGATGGCAGACCTCGGTCTGGCCGATTCGGTGGATGCGCCCGAATCGCTGCTCCAGCCGGTTCGGGTTCCAGGGCAGGTCGTAGTTCACCATCAGATGGGCGCGCTGAAGGTTGATCCCTTCGCCGGCGGCGTCGGTTGCGACCAGCACCTGCACCTCGGGATCGTGCCCGAAGGCCTCCTGGGCCTTCATCCGTTCCTCGCGGCCCATGCCGCCGTGGATCATGACCACCGCGCTCTCCCGGCCGAGCAGGGTCGTGATGCGGCTGTAGAGATAGCTCAGGGTGTCGCGGTGCTCGGTGAAGATCACGAGCTTCTGGCGCTGCGACGGTGTGGGCTTCGGCGGCAGGGTTACGCCGGCGTCGTAGGCGGCGGGATGTTCCGCGAGGCCGTAGGCGATCGCAGCCGGGGTGAAGATCTCGCCGAGCAGCGTGGCAAGCTCGCGCCACTTCCTGTCCTCGCCGCTGCGACGGATCGCGAGCGCCATGCCCTCCAGGCGCTTCAGCGTCTCGATCTCGATCCGTAGTTCGTCGATCGTGCGTGCGGCGGTCGCCTCGTCGAGAACCTGTTCCTCGACCGCCTCGGCCTCCGCATCCGGCGCGTCCTCAAGATCCTCGACGTCCTCCCTGTCGAGCATGGGGATGTGGGCGCTGAGCCCGGCCGCAAACTCTCCGCCCCGGCGCAGGATCTCGAGCTCCCGCAGCCGGCTCTCAAGCCGCTCGCGCCGGCGACGCAGGGACTGGTAGATCGCCTCCGGTGACGAGGCGAGCCGGCGTTGCAGGATCGTCAGCGCGAAGCCGACCGTCCCGGCGCGCTTGTCGTTCTCCAGCGCCTCGGCCCGGTTGAACTCCTCGCGCACGTACTCCGTGACGGCCTTGTAGAGGGCGGCCTCGGCATCCGAGAGCCTGTAGGGGACGGTGTAGGCGACGCGCTCGGGGAACAGGGGCTTCCCGTCGAACTTCAGCAGGCTCTCCTTCACCATGCGGCGCATGAGGTCGGAGACGTCGGCTGTGTGCACGCCATCGCGGAACCGGCCCTCGAAGCGGTCCCCGTCCAGGAGCGCCATGAAGAGCTGGAAGTCCTCCTCCTTGCCGTTGTGTGGGGTGGCGGTCATCAGGAGGAAGTGGCGGGTGAGGGAGGAGAGGAGCTGGGCGAGACGATAGCGTTTGGTGTACTTGATTTCGCCGCCGAAGAAGGTGGCCGAGAGCTTGTGCGCCTCGTCGTAGACCACGAGGTCCCAGCGGCAGTCCGGCGCCTGGAGCTTCTGCTGCACGTCCTCGTTGCGCGCAAGCTTGTCGAGGCGCGCGATGACGAGGTTGGTCTCAAGGAACCAGTTGCCTGTCCGTGCCGCCTCGAGCTTGTCGTTGGTGAGAATCTCGAAGGGCAGATTGAACCGACGGTACAGCTCGTCCTGCCACTGCTCGGTAAGGCTCCCGGGGCAGACGACGAGGCAGCGCTGGAGGTCGCCGCGGGCGATCAACTCCTTGATCAGGAGGCCGGCCATGATGGTCTTCCCCGCGCCAGGGTCGTCGGCAAGGAGAAAGCGCAGGGGCTGCCGCGGCAGCATGCACTCGTAGACGGCCGTGATCTGGTGGGGCAGCGGTTCGATGAGGGAGGTGTGAACAGCGAGGACAGGGTCGAAGAGGTGCGCGAGGCTGATGCGCTGCGCCTCGGCGACCAGACGGAACAGCGCGCCGTCGCCGTCGAAGCTCCAGGGGCGCCCTTCCTCGACGACTTCCAGCCGCGGCTCGTCATGGCGGTAGAGAAGTTCGTTGCCGAGCTTGCCGGTAGCATCCTTGTAGGTGATCTCAACAACGTCGGAGCCGTACCATTGCGTGTTCACGATGGTGACAAGGCCATTCGGGAGAACCCCGCGGACCGCGGCATCGGACTTGAGATCTTCGAGCGAGACCATTCAGTCCTCGCATCCGACCAGTTTGGATGACGGGACCGAGTTCATCACATCGGACGCACGACCATGCATCCGAACGGGCAGCACGACATGCGCGACGCTGAGCCCGGCATTTTGGGCAGCAACAACATCAGTCCTGCTTCCGCCAGATGGCCGGACAATCCGGCCGCTCAGGGCAGACTGCTTGTCTTGGACGATCATCGCGCGGCAATGATGCCACGCGGTCCGCCCGATGAAAGCCTGCTGAGAGCCGGTAGGTAGAGGACTGGCAGTGAACCTGGGCGACTCCGTCAGATTCTGACGCCTTTGGAGTCATCCTGTCCTGGAGCTTGCGCTCCCGCGACCGCCTGTCGCTGCACCACCCACTCCACCGGAAGCGGCCCCATCATCGTCAGCAGCGTCACCCCCTGCGGCTGCTTCCCCTCGACGATCGCCTCGACGATGTCGGGTGCGAGCAGGGTGAGTTGCAACAGCCGGCCGAGGTAGCCGCGATCCAGCTTCTCCGCCCCGGCCATCTCGCTGATGGAGGCGTAGCGGCCCTCGTCGAGCATGCGCTGGTAGCGGAACGCACGCGCGAGCGCCTTGAGCAGCGTGGGATCGGCGCGCGTCGTCGTGGGTGCAGGCAGCCCGTCCAGCACCGGCGTGACGACGGTCTTGCACCCCGGCCGCCGGCGGATCCTAAGCGGCCCCCGGACGGTGACGTGCGTCGGCCCGGTCACGCTGCTGCTCTCTCGGCACCGACCAGCCCGAGATCGCGCACGAGGCAGGCGAGCCCCTCGACGCGGAGACGGATCTCGGCGCCATCGAGCCCGACCGTTACGCGCTCGACCAGCGCGCGGACGATGCGCTGCTGCTCGGCGGAGAACAACTCGTCCCATAGCGGCTCGAGCCGATCGAGTGCCTCGCGCGCGTCGGCTTCTGTCAGGGCCGGATCCTCGGCCTTCGCCGCTATCCGCGTCCCGACCACCACCTCCGGCTGGCGCAGCAGGGCGTGGAGCTGGGTCATCACCGCGCCCTCGATCTCCCCCGCCGACACGCGCCGGACGATGCCGTCATCCGCCTCGCCCTTCAGCGCCCGCTGCGCCACGTAGTAGCGGTAGAGCCGCCCGTTCTTCCGGCTGTGCGTGG